>VFQQ010000630.1_pt1 | contig 64874 bp, 51 predicted proteins | sample 3512341 | NCBI WGS metagenome assembly VFQQ01 (sample SAMN10412373, study PRJNA504923) | tailings metagenome | isolation source: Relicate 2 Philex TSF1 revegetated site | place: Philippines: Tuba, Benguet | collected 2017-08-29 | reverse complement strand
TCGGGCGCGAGCGCGGCTATCACGGCGTGGGATTCGGCGGCATCTCGGTCGGCGGCATGGTGGCGAACCGCAAGTGGTTCGGCACCGCGCTGCCCGGCACCGACCACCTTCCGCACACCCATTCGCTGAAGGACATGGCCTTCAGCAAGGGCGAACCCGGCTGGGGCGCGCATCTGGCCGAGGATCTGGAGCGGCTGGTCGCCCTGCACGACGCCTCCAACATCGCCGCCGTCATCGTCGAACCCGTCGCGGGATCGACCGGCGCGCTGGTGCCGCCCGTGGGCTATCTGAAGCGTCTGCGCGAGATCTGCGACAAACACGGCATCCTGCTCATTTTCGACGAGGTGATCACCGGCTTCGGGCGCCTCGGCTCGGCCTTCGCCTCCGAGAAGTTCGGCGTCGTCCCCGACATGATGACGATCGCCAAGGGCGTCACCAACGCCACCGTGCCGATGGGCGGGGTGATCGTGAAGAAGGGCATCTACGATGCCTTCATGAACGGGCCCGAGAACAGCATCGAGCTCTTCCACGGCTACACCTATTCGGCCCATCCGCTGGCGGCGGCGGCGGGCCTCGCCACCCTCGACGTTTACAAGGAGGAGGGCCTGTTCCAGCGCGCCGCCGAACTCACGCCCTATCTGCAGGACGCCGTGCATTCCCTGAAGGGTACGCCGAATGTCATCGACATTCGCAACATCGGCATGATCGGTGCCGTCGAACTGGAGCCGCGCGCGGGCAAGCCCGGCGCGCGGGCCTATGACGTGTTCATCAAGGCCTATGAGGCGGGGATCATGTTCCGCACCACGGGCGAGACGATCACCATTTCCCCGCCGCTGATCGTCGAGAAGAAGCACATCGACCAGATGGTCGACACGCTGGGCAAGGTGATCAAGGCCGCGGCCTGAGCCGCCTCGCCCGACCGCCGTCATCGGACGGGAAAGCGCCGCTGCCCCGCAGCGGCGCTTTTTTCGTGCCCACCCGGAACCCAGCGCCCGGCAGCGCGTTCTCCCCGGCCGAGGGCGAGCGGCGTGCCCGCAAGGTAGCGTTGCACGCCCGCGACCCTGTCGAGGGCGGCTTGCGGGAATGGAGTGATGGCGGAATACGAGGCCGAGGTCTTCTTCAAGGACGGCCGGTCGCAGCGGTGCCGGCTCTTCGCCATTGACGGGCAAGAGGCGATCCGGCGCGTGGAGGCGCTTTTCCCCGAGGCGAGCGACATCGAACTGTCCCGTCCGCGCCACGCGGCGCCTCTCGTCGCGGAGGACGATCCGGAGCAGGGCGGCGTAACGGGGCCCGGCAGCATGGCGGCCCGCCGGCCCGGCGGGAACCGGGCGGGGGAAAGGGCTCGACACCGGGCCCTTCTGTCGGCTCTCCTGGGCGTTCTCTTCTGCGCGCTGGGCCTGTCGCTGGCCGGCTGGGTGCTGAGCGAGCCGGACCCGCGGGTCCGCCATGCCGGCCCGGCTACCGTCGTCAACGGCCGCATCCTGCTCATGGCCGGCGAACCGATCTGGCTCGCCGGCATCGAGGCCGACCCCGTCGGCACCCCGGCGGGAAACGACGCCTACCGGACCCTGTCCGCGCTGATCGAGGACGGGGAGGTCGTCTGCGTCGAGAAGGAGCGTGACGAGGAGCGGCGGCTTTTCGCCGACTGTTCGGTCGGCGGGCGCGACCTGGCGCAGGCGCTGATCGACGCCGGCGCGGCGACCCCCGTCAACTAGACCGGCCGGCGCCGCCGCAGAAGCGCCAGCGCCAGCGGCGACAGCCAGACGGCGATGGTCAGCACTCCGAGCGTCGCGGCGATGGGCCGGGCGAAGAAACCGAGCAGGTTCCCGTCCGCCTTGATCATCGAGGTCATGAAACTGCCCTCGAGCAGCTCGCCCAGCACCATGCCGAGCATGGCCGGTGCCACCGGTATACCGTTCTCCTCCATCAGCCAGGCGAGTACGCCCATGACCAGGATGATGCCGACGCCGAACAGCGTGTTGTTGATGGCGAAGGCGCCGACGACGCAGAACAGCAGGATGATCGGCATCAGGATCTGCCGCGGGATCTTGAGCAGATAACCCGAGGCGCGGATCGCCAGCAGGCCCAAGGGGAGCATCAGCAGGTTGGCGAGGAAGAAGACGATGAAGACGGCGTAGAGAAGAGCCGCGTTCTCCATGAAGATGGAGGGGCCCGGATTCATCCCCTTCATGTAGAGGACGCCGATCACGATGGCGGTGATGGAGTCCCCCGGAATGCCGAAGACGAGCGCCGGTATCCAGGCGCCCGACAGTGCGGAGTTGTTGGCCGAGGTGGCGTCGACGATGCCCTCGACATGGCCGGTGCCGAACTTCTCCGGTTCCTTGGAGAAGCGCTTGGACACGGCATAGGAGATCCAGGCGGCGATATCGGCGCCCGCGCCCGGCAGGGCGCCGATGGCGGTGCCGAGGGCGCTGCCGCGCAGGAAATGCTTCCAGTACTTGCGGCAGATGTCCGAAAGACCGGCGAACACGTTGCCGATACGCATCGCCGCGAGCGCGCCGGACGACGAGGTGTCGGTGACGTTGCGCATGACCTCCGACACCGCGAACATCCCGATCATGGCGGGAATGAAGGAGACCCCGCCCATCATCTCGACGCTGCCGAAGGTGAAGCGCGGATGGCCGGCGGTGACGTCGATGCCGATGCTGGCGATCAGGAGACCGATCAGGAGCGAGATCACCCCGCGCAAGGGCGAAGTCGGCGCGATGAAGACGGCGCAGGTGAGGCCGAGCAGTGCCAGCCAGAAATACTCGAAGGAGGAGAAGTTCAGCGCCACCTCGGCCAGCGCGGGTGCGGCGAGGACGAGAACGACGGTGCCGAAGAGGCCGCCCAGGACCGAGAAGAGAAGGTTGGCGCCCAGGTTGAGTTCGAGCAGCCCCTTGCGCGTCATCGCATAGGATTCGTCGGTATAGGCGGCCGAGGCGGGTGTGCCCGGCAGGCGCAGCAGCGCCGCCGGGATGTCGCCAGAGAATATCGCCATCGCCGTCGCGGTGACGATGGCCGCGATGGCCGGCACGGGCGGCATGAAGAAGGTCACCGGGACCAGGAGTGCGGTCGCCATGGTTGCGGTGAGGCCGGGTATGGCGCCGACGAACAGCCCGAACGCGGCCGAGCCCAGGATGACGCTGAGCACATAGGGCTGGAGGACGAGGCCGAAGGCCTGGACGATGGCATCCATCGGTCAGCCCAGCAGCGCTTCGAGAACGCCGCGCGGCAGCGGCACCAGGAGCAGGCGGGTGAAGGCTGTCTGGATCACCGCGACCGCCGCGATGGCAATCACAAGGGAACTGACCGGCCGCCGGCGGAACTGGACCAGCAGCGCGAAAGTGATGAGCAGGGCGGTGAGGAGGAAGCCCAGGCGGTCGGACAGCACGATGTAGAGGAACAGCGCGAACGGCACGGCGAGGAAGTTCAGAACGGCCTGCGGATTCGCCGCCCAGTCGCGGAAGCGAAGGAGCGGCGCCCGCGACCGCAGGCCGGTGAAGACGAGGATCAGCCCCCCCAGGGCGATCCCGGTGGCGAGAATGCGCGGGAACAGGTCCGGCCCGTACTTCTGGCCGGGCATGGAGGGGAAGTCGCGGGTGAGCCAGATCGTCACCGCGGCGGCGATGATCAGCGCGAGGCCGACGACGGCGTCATTGAAACGCATGGCGGGACGGCGGGCGGCCCGTGGACCACCCGCCCGCGGGCCCTTACTTCGCCAGCCCCAGCGTCTTCATCAGGGCGCCGAACTCGGCGTCCGACTTGGCGAGGAAGGTGTCGAAGGTCTTGGCATCCTTCCACACCACCCCGAAGCCGCGTTCGGCCATGAACTTCTTGTACTCCTCGCTGTCATAGGCCTTCTTCAGGGCGGCGGCGAGGCGATCGGTCACGGCGGCGGGCAGGTTCTTCGGGCCGGCGATCCCGCGCCAGGCGGCGACCGACCATTCGATGCCGGTCGCCTCCTTCAGCGTCGGCACGTCGGGGAAGACCGGGTTACGGACGGAATCCATCACCGCCAGCCCCACCGCCTTCTTCGCGTCGATCATCGCACGCGCCTCGGGGATGGAACAGGTGACGATATCGACACCGCCGGCGGCCAGATCCTGCATTGCCGGCGCGGCACCCTGGCTCGGCACCCAGGGCACATGCGCAGGCTCGATCCCGGCCTCCTTCAGCATCCCGGCGAGGGCAATGTGCCAGATACCCCCCTGGCCGGTGCCGGAAGCCTTGAACTTGGACGGCGGGTTCGACTTCACCGCCGCCAGCAGATCCTTGGCCGACTTGTAGGGCGAGGAGGAGGAGACCTGCAGCGCCGCCGGATCGGCGTTCACCTGCCCGATCAGGGTGTAGTCCTTGTAGGTGAGCTGGGTCAGGCCCTGCCAGTGCATCATGTTTATCTCGACCGTGATCATGCCGAGCGTGTAGCCGTCGGCGGCGGCGGTCGCGATGGCGGAATGGCCGACCACACCCGAACCGCCGGTCCGGTTCACCACGTTCACCGGTTGGCCCAGATCCTTCTCCATGATGGCGGCGAGGATGCGCGCGGTGGCGTCGGTGCCGCCCCCCGCGCCCCAGGGCACGATCAGGGTGATGGGCCGGTCCGGATAGGCCGCAGCCGGGGCGGCGAAGGCGAAGGCAGACAGAACCGCGGCCGAGGCCACGGCGAGCAGATCACGGCGAATCATGGTTTCTCTCCATCCCCAAACCTTTTGTGCCGGCGAGGTTAGCACGCGGATCGGGACGAAGGCGACCGCTAACGCCTCTACTTGATGAGGCCGAGGCGCTTCATCTGGGCCCCGAAGGCGGTGTCGTCGGATGCCATGAAGGCCCCGAAATCCGCCCCGTTTCGCCATAACGGCATCTGCCCCTGCTGGGCCAGGAAGGCGGTGAACTCCGGACTGTCATAGGCCTTCTTCAACGCCGTCTCGAGGCGGGCGCGGATGTCCTCGGCCAGTCCCTTCGGTCCGGCGATGCCCCGCCAGGCGGCCGCGCCGGGCACCTCGAAGCCGGTGGCTTCGGGCAGCGTGGGCACGTCCGGCAGCAGCGGGTGGCGGCTGAGCGCCATGACGCCGAGGCAGAGCGCGCGCCGCTCCCGGATCGCCGCCCGCGCTTCGGAAGCGGGGATGATGACGATATCGGCGACGCCGAGGCCGAGTTCCTGGATCGCGGGATAGGCGCCCTGGCTCGGCGTCCAGGGCACGGCCTGGGCCGGAATGCCCGCCGCCTGCAGCATCCAGGCGAAGGCCAGATGCCACACGCCGAGCTGGCCCGTCCCGGTGACGCGATACTGGCCGACCGGCGCCGCCTTGATCGCATCCAGCAGCGGGCGCAGCGCCTTGAACGGGGAGTTCGGCGCCACCAGCACCACGGCCGGATCGGCGCTGACCTGGCCGATCGGGGTGTAGTCGCGATAGGTGAGCGTGGTCAGGCCGGGCCAGTGCAGGGTGCCGACCTCCACCGTGATCAGCCCGATGGTGTATCCGTCGGGTGCGGCTTCCGCGATCGCCTTGTGCCCGTTGAGGCCCCCGGCGCCGGTCGTGTTCACCACGTTCACCGGCTGGCCCAGTTCCTTCGCCAGCAACGGCGCCAGCGTGCGCGCGGTGAGGTTGGAGCCCGTGTTGATCGTCCAGGGCACGATCAGGGTGATCGGCCTTTCAGGCCATGCCGCCCGGGCAGGGCCGGCAAGCACGGCCCAGCACAGGACGAGAAGGGAGAGGAAAAGGCGCGGCATCGCGCCCGACCGCCGTTCAGCCGCGGGATGCGGCGACGAATGCCGCCATCAGCCGGACGTCGCCGGGCGCCACGTCGTATTCGGGATGCCACTGCACGCCGATGCAGAACTTCCGGTCCGCCACCTCGATGCCTTCGATCACGCCGTCGGGCGCGGTGGCGTTGACGGCGACGCCGGGGCCGACACCTTTCACCGCCTGGTGGTGGGAGGTGTTCACCGGCTGCTCGGCGACGCCGACGATCTCGGCGAGCCGCGTGCGGGGCGCGAACCGCACGGTATGGCCCGGCTCGTGCGCCGGGTTCTTCTGCTCATGCGCAAGCGCGCCCTCGACCTCGTCGGGGATGTGCTGGATGAGCGTGCCGCCGAGAACGACGTTCATGAGCTGCTGCCCGCCGCAGATGCCGAGCGCCGGCATGTCGGCCGCCAGGGCGCCCTTGGTGATGGCGAATTCGAACTCGGTGCGCCGGCCCTTCAGCTTCACCGTCTCGTGCCGCTCGGTGGCGCCGAACAGCGCCGGATCGACGTCGAAGGCGCCGCCAGTGACGACGAGGCCGTCGATCAGCTCGAGATAGCGCGCCACTTCGCCCGGCTCGTGCGGCAGAAGGATGGGCACGCCCCCGGCCCGCACCACCGCACCACAGTAATTCTCGCGCAGTGCATACCACGGCGATTTCGAGTAACCGCCGGGTTCTTCCGAATCCAGGGTGATGCCGATCAGGGGCGCGCGCGTCATGGTGCCTCGGGGACTATTTCCTTCTCCCTGGGGGAGAAGGCGCTTTAACGCTAAGGTCTAGGATTACGCGCTCAACAAATCAATGTCGGCAAAGCGGCCGATTTCCGGTGCCGGGAGTTTCCGTCGCCGGCGAGGTCGGATCTCGCAACGCCGGCGCGGGCGCCGCGCCTGCGGGATCGGCCCGTCTCAGCGCGGGTTCACCCGCTGGCTCCAGGCTTGCGGGCGATAGTCGATGTTCACCGCGCAGACGCCGGAGAAGCGCCGGCTCTTCTCCTCACAGGCGCGGCGGAGATCGTCCGGCGTAGGCTTCTTGCCGGTCTGCACCCAGCCCGACAGCACCTGCAGCGCCGCCGGATAATAGGGCGGGCTCATCTTCGAGTGCTCTTTTTCCTCGACGAAGACCTGGACCAGGCGGTCGGCGGTGCCGGCCTTCTCCAGCGTCTCGCGATAGGCCGCCTCGTGCTCGACGAAGGCGGTGGTGTCGCCGATGCCGTGCAGTGTCAGCACCGGAACGGCGATGCGCCCCGTGAGATCGGCGTCGGCGGCCAGCGCCTTGACGGCTTCCGGATCGGCGGCGAAGCGCGGCACCTTCCTGTTGAAGGCGGCATCGTCGGAGGTGCCCTGATACCTCACGCCCATGTTGCCGAAGGGATTCCTGCCGCCGGTGACGTTCTGGGTGAGATCCTGAAAGACGAAGGTGGCCCAGGCGAGCGAGGACATCAGCTGGGCTTCCGGGATGCGGCTGGCGGCGGCGAGGTCACGGGCGGCCGTCACCTGGGCGGGGCTGCGCTCGGAAGCCTGCTTGTCGCGGCCGGTGCAGGCGTTGAAGCGGGCCTCCAGCTCGGCCCGCGTCATCTTCACACCCGCCGGCAGGCCGAGGCCGAGCGGGTATTGCGCCTCCTCCGGCTTCGGATGGGTGCCGCAGACGGCCTGGAAGGCCGCGCGCAGATCGACCCGCATGTCATAGGCGCGGGTGCCGCCGGCCAGGACCCCGCTGGTCAGCAGGGCGGCGTCATAGGGGCGCTTCCCGCCGGCGCCCGGCGCGTTCAGCGTCTCGACCAGCTTCGCGGCGACGTTGGCGCCCCAGGACTGGCCATGCGCGACGGTGAGGCGGGGCTCGCCGAAGAGCGCGACCGCCATCCTGCGCGAGGCTTCCGCATCCTCGGCGCCCTTGGTCACGCCGAAACCTTCGCGGCGCCGGCTGGTCGCCACCCAGGCATGCCCGTCCTGCACCATCTCGACGAAGCGCAGCAGATCCTCGTCGGTGGTCGTCGCGGAGGGCGGCGACAGCCGGGGGCCGCCATAGGCATGGACCAGCAGGACGCCGTTCCATGTCGCCGGCCGGGCCGCCAGCACGAAGGCGCCATTGGCGTCCCGGCCGCGGAAGCAGGCGATGTCCTGCGGTACGCCCTTGGGACAGGAAGAGGCCTTGAGCGGGGCTTCGGCTCCCTCCGCCACCCCCGCGGCGCACAACGCGGCGAGCGCGCCCGCCATCCATCGCCACATGCCTTCCGCCCCCCTTGTCGATTCCGGAGTAGACTCCCGGAGCTCGAAACCGCCGGTCCCCCGATCATGCATCGACCCAGCCCCTTCATGGAAGCGGCCCTCGCCGAGGCCGAGGCCGCCGCCGCCGCCGGGGAAGTGCCGGTAGGCGCGGTGGTGGTCGAAGCCGACACCGGCCGCATCCTGGCGCGTGCCGGCAACCGCACCATCCGCGACCGCGACCCGACCGCTCACGCCGAAGTGCTCGCGATCCGCGCCGCCGCCGCCCTGCTCGGCAGCGAACGCCTGCCCGGCTGCGATCTCTTCGTCACCCTGGAACCCTGCGCCATGTGCGCCGGGGCGATCAGCTTCGCCCGCCTGCGCCGGCTCTATTTCGCGGCATCCGACCCGAAGGGCGGCGCGGTCGAGCACGGCCCGCGCTTCTTCGGCCAGCCCACCTGCCACCACGCGCCGGAGGTCTATGGCGGGATCGCGGAGGCGGCTGCGGCGACCTTGCTGCGCGACTTCTTCGCCGAACGGCGCTATGCTCCCGCCCCGGAAACGCCCGCTTCACGGCCACACACAAGGGAAGGGTAATCCCATGGACTTCGAGTTTTCCGACAAGACCAAGGCGCTCCAGGAAAAGCTGCAGCGCTTCATGGACGAGCACATCTATCCGAACGAGGCGACCTACAAGGCGCAGGTGAAGGAGCACGGCTGGAATCCGCCCCCGCTGATGGACGAACTGAAGGCCAAGGCGAAGGCCGCGGGCCTGTGGAACCTGTTCCTGCCCGAATCCGAGTACGGCGCCGGCCTCACCAACCTCGAATACGCCCCGCTCTGCGAGATCATGGGCCGCGTGTCCTTCGCGCCGGAAGTGTTCAACTGTTCCGCGCCCGATACCGGCAACATGGAAGTCTTCGCGCGCTACGCCTCGAAGGAAATGCAGAAGAAGTGGCTCGAGCCGCTCCTCGACGGCAAGATCCGCTCCTGCTTCGCCATGACGGAGCCGGCGGTGGCCTCCTCCGACGCCACCAATATCGAAAGCTCGATCGTCCGCGACGGCAACGAATACGTCATCAACGGCACCAAGTGGTGGTCCTCGGGCGCGCCCGACAGCCGCTGCAAGGTCTTCATCTTCATGGGCAAGTCGGACCCGAAGAACCCCGACCGCTATCGCCAGCAGTCCATGATCATCATCCCGGCCGATGCCAAGGGCGTGAAGATGAAGCGCTGGCTTCCCGTCTTCGGCTATGACGACGCGCCGCACGGCCATGCCGAGATGGTGTTCGAGAACGTCCGCGTGCCGGCCGATCACATGCTGCTCGGCGAAGGGCGCGGCTTCGAAATCGCCCAAGGCCGTCTCGGGCCGGGCCGCATCCATCACTGCATGCGCGCCATCGGCGTCGCCGAGCGGTCGCTGGAACGGATGTGCAAGCGGGTCAAGGAGCGCGTGGCCTTCGGCCGCCCGGTGGCGGAGCAGTCGGTCACGCTCGAGCGCATCGCCGAGGCCCGGATCATGATCGATCAGGCGCGGCTGCTCACCCTGCATGCCGCCTGGAAGATGGACACGGTCGGCAACAAGGCGGCGCGCAAGGAAATCGCGATGATCAAGGTCGCGGCGCCGAACATGCTGTGCCAGGTGATCGACTGGGCCATCCAGGCTCACGGCGCCGGCGGCGTGTCCGAGGATTTCGGCCTCGCCAACGCCTATGCCCATGCGCGGACGCTCCGGATCGCCGACGGTCCGGACGAAGTGCATCGCAATCAGATCGGCCGGCTGGAACTGAAGCGCTGGAACTGATCGAAGCGATCCAGTAATCCATCAGCCCCCCGGCTGGACCAGCCGGGGGGTTTCTTTTTGCCTCAATCGTCCCGTCACGCGGCGATGCTTGAAAGGCGCTTCACGAGACGTTAGCTATTGTTACAGGCATGCGACACTGGACGCTCGACGACATCCCCTGGGAGACGTTCGACCCCGCCAAGGTCGACACCGACCTGCTGCGCGCGGTCAAGGCGGCCGCCCTGGTCGAGGGCAACGCCGACGACTACGTCCGCTACCTGACCAACGTCTTCGCCGATGACGCGGAGTTCTCCGCCGCAGTGCGGCAATGGGGCGTAGAGGAGAACCAGCACGGGGCGGCGCTCGCCCGCTGGTGTGCCCTGGCCGATCCGAATTTCGACTATGCCGACGCCATGGCCCGCTTCCGCGCCGGCTATTCCCTTCCCGTCGATGCGCAAACCTCGATCCGCGGCAGCCGGACCGGCGAGCTGATCGCCCGCTGCGTGGTCGAATGCGGCACGTCCAGCTTCTACAGCGCCATTCGCGACGCGGCCGAAGAACCGGTCCTCAGGATGGTTGCCGCCAAGATCGCGGCCGACGAGTTCCGTCATTTCAAGCTGTTTGAGACACATGTGAAGCGCTATCGCCTCGCCGGGCAGGACATGCGTCCCTGGCGCCGGCTGATGATCGCCCTGGGACGCATGCAGGAAGCCTCCGACGACGAACTCGCCATGGCCTATTGGTGCGCCAACCGGCCGCCCGAACCCTACGACAGGAAGCGGTTCTCGGACGCCTATGCGCGGCGGGCCTGGAGTCTCTACCGGTTCGGCCATGTCCAGCGCGGCATCGGCATGGCGCTGAAGGCCTGCGGCCTCGACCCGCAGGGGCGGCTGTCGCGGTTCATGGCGCGGATCGCCTATCGCTTCCTGTCCTGGCGCTCGGCGCGCCTCGCCGCCCAGGGGGCCTGAACCGGTTTTCGGTCAGCCGGTCGCGCGGCGGATCCAGCCTTCGATGAAGGCCGGCACGGTTTCCCCGCCCGGCTCGCCGATCAGGTAGTGGCCGAGGTCGGGAAAGACATGGAAGGCGGTCGGCCCGGGATAGCGGGCGGCGATCGACCGCGCGGTCGAGGGCGCGAAGACGCGGTCCTGCTCGCCGATGGTCGACAGCAGCGGGACCCGCAGGCGGTGGGGCGGCACATAGGCGGCCCGTCGGTGATCCAATTCCCAGAACAGCGTCTCGAACAGGGCGCGGCCCGATTCCGGCACCATCCGGGCGAACAGGGCCCGGCGCACCGGCGCGGGAAAGCGCTCCAGGGCGTAGCGCGCGGCACCGTAGCTCGGCCGAAGCGTCTGCTGCCAGAAGCTGCCGCCGGCACTGGCCAGCGTGAAGCGGGCGGCGAGTTCGCCCATCCCGGGCACCAGCCCGTGCGGCGGGGCGGAGGCGAGCAGCACCACCGCGCGGGCGAGACCGCGCGCGGCGAGTTTCTGCGCGAGCAGCCCGCCGAGCGAATGACCGACCAGGACGGGAATCTCGTCCAGGCTCTCGATCAGGGCCGTCAGGTCGGCGAGATAATCGTCGAGGCCGACGCCGTCGAGGGCGTCCGGCGCCGCACCGGGCGAGTGATGGCGCAGGTCGGGCGCATGCGTCTCGAACCCGCGGGCGGAGAACCAGTCGACGAAGGGTGCCCAGGACCAGCAGCCGGCGAAGGCACCATGCAGGAAGACGATGGGGACGGACATGGCGGGCTCGTTCCCCAACGTCACAATCGGGCGATGATCGGCGCGAACTCCGCCACCACCGCCTCGTAGAGCGGCCGCTTGAACGGCACGATCAGGTCGGGCGCCTCTTCCAGCCTCACCCAGCGCCAGGCATCGAATTCGGGGTGGCCGCCGCCCTCCAGGTCGATATCTGTGTCGCTGCCAGCGAAGCGCAGAAGGAACCACTTCTGCTCCTGGCCGCGGTAGCGCCCACCCCAGACCCGGCCGGCGATGTCTTCCGGCAGGTCGTAGCGGATCCAGCCCGCCGATTCGGCGATGATCTCCGCCTTGTCGGTGCCGATCTCCTCCGCCAGCTCGCGCATGGCGGCCGCGGCCGGATCCTCGCCCGCATCGATGCCGCCCTGCGGCATCTGCCAGGCTTCGGCCCGCTGGTCGATGCGCCTTCCCACGAAAATGCGGCGGTCGGAGTTGAGAAGAAGGATACCCACGCCGCGACGATAGGGCAGATCGGTGAATTTCCTGTTTGCCATCGCCCGAGGACCTAGTCCGGCTGCCGGTTGACGAGAGCGGAAACCGGGGCCAGCACGAGACCCTTGGCGGCCAGGTTCTGCGCCCAGGCAGCCACGCGCTCGATACTGACCGGATAGGGATAACCCATCCCCACCGCGACCGTGTTCTTCAGCGCGATCCGCTCGAGTTCCTCGAGCCGCGCGTCGATGGCGGTGCGCGAGGCCTCGTTGTCGATGAAGCGGTCGTTCACCACCCGAGGCATGCCGAGTTCCGTCGCGATCCGCGGAGCGACCGTCCGAGGCGCCGAGCGGCTGTCGAGGAACAGGAGGCCCCGGCCGGCGAGCTGTTCCAGGATCGGCTTTACGTCCCCCTGCGAGGCGGTGAACTTGGAACCCATGTAGTTGGTGACCCCGACATAACCGGTGAAGCGGGACAACAGCCAGTCCAGTCGCTCGATATTGTCGGTCGGCTTGAGCGAGGTGAGAAGCGCGCGCGGACCGGGATCGTTGGTCGGGTAGTCGACGGGCTCCATCGGCAGCTGCAGCAGCACCTCATGTCCCGCCGCCCGGGCCTGCGCGATCCAGCTCTGCAAGTCCGAGGCATAGGGAGCGAAGGCGAGTGTCACCGGTGCCGGTAGCCGCGTGATGGCGCTGAGCGTCGCCGATTGGGACAGGCCCATGTCGCCGATCACGATCGCAATCCGCGGACGCCTGTCCGCCACGTCGAAGGGACGGGCATAGACCTGCCAGGGCTTGCGCCCGTCCGGTGCGATGACCGGCAACGGCCCCTGCGGACCCACCTTGACCAGGGCCGGGTCGGGCGCAGGCGGCAACGGGCCCGTCGGCTCGGACACACGCGGCCCCGGAGGCGGAGGCGGGGGCGGGGGCGGGGTTACCGCCGCCGTCTGCGGCGGCGCGGCGGGTTGCGCCGGTGCCGCGGGCGCAGGCGGGGGCGGCGGGGGCGCCCGCGTTGCCGGCGCCGGGGCGGAAGGCGCCGCCGCGGGAGGGGGGGACGCCGGTGGACTGGCTGGCGCGGGCGCCGGGGGAATGGTCGGCGGGGGAATGGTCGGCGGGGTGGGCGGCGCGGAGGCGGCGGGCGGCGGCGCGCTGGCGGCCGGGGGGTCGGCCGGCTTCGGCGCCTCGGCGGGTGCGGCGGGCGCCGTGGCCTCCTGCGTCGGCGCTGGCGCGGGAACCGGGGCAGGAGCAGGCGCGGGGGCGCTTGCCACCGCGGGCGCGCGGCGCGGTGCGGGCGGCGGTTCGCCCTGCCACCATAGCCAGCCCACGAAACCCGCCAGTCCGGCAAAAAGGACCAGTCCCGCCACGGCGGGCGGGCTGATCCTGCGTCGACGACGCGGGTCCGGAGGGTCCGGCGGCGCCGGCCGATCCGTCATGCCGATCGCCTTAGGGTCCCCCCGACCAACCGACTGTCGTCAGTTGGGTGAAGGGGTTGGCGTACCATTGCGGGCGCCGAACAGCGATACGCCGCGCAACAGATCCAGGGCGCGCAGCAGCTGATAGTCGGTCGCCTCGGCCGGCGCGTTCTGGCCCGGCACGACAGCCTGCGGCTCCGCCGGCTTCGTCTCGGTCGTGCCCGGCGTGGCCAGATGGTTCTTGAGGTCGGCCTCAGAGCGGCCCTTGGGCTGTTCGGCGACTTCGATCTTGGCCTGTTGGACCTCAACATCCGGTTCGATGCCCTTGGCCTGGATCGACCGGCCCGACGGCGTGTAGTAGCGCTGGGTGGTCAGCTTCAGCGCGCCCTGGCCCTGCAGCGGGATGATGGTCTGGACCGATCCCTTGCCGAAGGACTTGGTGCCGAGCACGATCGCCCGCTTGTGGTCCTGGAGCGCGCCGGCGACGATTTCCGAAGCCGAGGCGGAACCGCCGTTGATCAGCACGACGATCGGCTTGCCCCCCGTGAGGTCGCCGCGCTTGGCGTTGTAGCGCGTACCCTCCTCCTGCTTGCGCCCGCGGGTCGAGACGATTTCGCCCTGGTTCAGGAAGGAGTCGGCCACCTGCACCGACTGGTCGAGCAGACCGCCCGGGTTGTTGCGCAGATCGAGCACATAGCCCTGGACCTTGTCGGCGCCGATCTCGCCCTTCAGCTTGTCGATCGCGCGGTTGAGGCCGCCCGCGGTCTGCTCGTTGAAAGTGGTGATTCGGATATAGGCGACATCGCCCTCGCGGCGCGAACGCACCGACTGGACCTTGATCGTGTCGCGGGTCAGGACGACGTCGAACGGCTTCTCCTGGCCGGCACGCCGCACCGTCAGCTTGATCTTCGAACCGATCGTGCCGCGCATCTTCTCGACGGCTTCCTGCAACGTCATGCCGAGCACGGCCTGATCGTCGAGGGCGGTGAGAAGGTCGCCGGAGACGAGCCCCGCGCGCGAGGCGGGGGTATCGTCGATCGGGGTCACGACCTTCACCAGGCCGTTCTCCATCGTCACCTCGATCCCGAGGCCGCCGAATTCGCCTCGGGTCTGGACCTGCATTTCCCTGAACGATTTCGCGTTCAGGAACTGCGAATGCGGATCCAGCGAAGCGAGCATGCCGTTGATCGCGGCTTCGATGAGGTCGCTGTCGTTGGTCTGGTCGACATAGTCGCTGCGGACCTTCTCGAAGACATCCCCGAAAAGGTTGAGGCTGCGGTAGGTCTCCGAACTAGCGGCCTCCGGGCGGGAACCCGGTACAAGAAGAACCGCAGCAACGCCCGTCAGCGCGATGGCGCTGACAGCCCCGAGAAAGAAATTGCGCATCAGCCGTCGACCTTTCGTTCCGCCTGAGCCAGCCAAGGCAGCGGGTTCACAGGTTCGCCCTTCCGACGCAGTTCCACGTAGAGGAGAGTGTCGCCACCTGACTCCTCGGACATGAAGCCGATCGGGTCGCCTCGGACGACCGATTGGCCCGCGCTCGCCTCGATCCGTCCGAAGCCAGCGATGAGCAGATGATATCCGTCGCGGCACGACAGGATCAAGAGCGGCCCGTAGCCGCGAAACGGACCGGCGAAGATCACTTTGCCGTCAGAGGGCGAAAACACCGTGCTGCCCGGTGCGGTTGCCAGGCGCACCCCCTTTTGCGTCTGCCCGGCCTCCATCGGATCGCCGAAGCGCGCGACCAGCCGGCCCCGCGCGGGCAGCAGGAGCGCCGCCGTCTCCGGACCGGCGGCGGGCGGGGCGGGATCCGGGGGCAGGCTGGCCAGCCTCGTCTCGGGCGGCGCGGGGTCGGGCGCGGCCGGGCGCGCCGGTCCGGTCTGTCGCGCGGCCTCGGCCTGCGCGGCGGCTTCTGCCTTGGACCTCGCCTCCGCCTGGGCACGCGCCTGGGTTTCCGCCCGTGCCCTCGCTTCCGCCCTGGCCCGGGCCTCGGCTTCCTGGGCGCGGCGCCGCTCCTCGGCCTCCGCCTTTTCGATCAGCTGGCGAATGTCGCGCGCATCGGCCGCCAGTTCCTCGAGCCGCCTCGCCTCGGCTCGGCGCGCCTCCCGGGTCGAGCGTTCGGCCGCTTCCCGGTCCGCCAGGCTCGCCTGCAGCGCGGCCCGCCGCTCGCCCAGCGCGGCGAGGCCACCGGCCAGGGATTCGCGCTGGCGGGCCAGCGCCTCGCGCGCCTGCGCGAGGCGCTCGATCGAGGCGCGCAGGTTGCGGGCCTCGGCTTCCAGTTCGGCGCTGGCGCCGCCGAGTAGCAGCGCGGCGCGATGGGTTTCCACCGGCGAACCGGCGCCGAGGGCGGCGATCCCGCCCGGCATGCGGGCGGTGTGGACGAGGCCGGAAAGCGTGCGTTCGAGCGCCGCCTGCCGGGTTTCGAGTTCGGCCTCGGCGGCCTCGGCCTCGGCGGCGGCGGCGGCGAGCTTCGCCTCGGTCACGCCCACCTTGGCTTCCTGGTCGCGCAGGGCGCGGGCCGTCTCGGCGACGCGGCGTTCCAGGCCGCTTCGCTCCTGGGCGATCCTGCGCGCTTCCGCGGCCAGTGCCGCTTCCCGCGCCTTGGCCTCACGGATCTCCGCCTCGATCGATTTCAGCCGGTCCTTCGGCGGGGGATCGGCCGCCAGGGCCGGAGCGAGCGGAACTCCGCCCGCGAGGAGGCCGGCGGCGAGGAGCACGCCCGACAGGGCGAGCCTACGCACCCGCCAGAATGCGCGCGGGCGGGTCGAGGCGGCGGGGCATGGAGAACTGTCGGGCAATCGCACGGGGCGCAAACTGGGTTCCGCCGGGAAGTATAGACCAGGCGGGGGCCGTGGCACAGGACCGCGAGAACGGCCTATGCCCGCTGCAACACGCCCGCTTCCTCGATACTGATCGCCAGATCGCGGCTTCTGCTCGCGAGCAGGCCCGCGAGATCGGCAAGCCGGGCCGCGAGCGCGTCGAGCTCGACCGTCCGCTGATGGATGTCCTGCCCGCGCCGCCAATAGATGTCCTGGATCAGCGCACTGTCGAGCCAGGCGACCCTTCGCAACGCCCCGGCCACCGCCGCCTGCAGCGACGCGGCCATGACCGGAGCGTCGGGATCGCAAGTGACCGCGCGGCTGGTCTCGGCCGCGATCAGGGCATTCACCACCGGAACGCCGTGCGCCGGCATACCGGAGGCGATCAGCCGATCCGCCAGCGTCTCGGCGGAAGAAAGGTACTCGTCGTCGAAGCCCCCGCCCGCGAGGACGAGCCAGTGCGCCGTCATGCTCGGAAAGAAGTCCGGCTGCGCGACCGAGCGCAGGATCTCCGGCCAGTCCTGCAGGTTCCGCTCCAGCGCGAGGATACCGAGCGTCGTGGCCGCGGCGAACTCGCGCTGGCGCCCCGACAAGAGGGCGACGTCCATCTCGGTGACGCCGAAGGCGAGCAGTCGACGCCGCATATCCGCTCCCTGTCGCGCGAACATGTCCTTCTCCTCCCGTCGGCGCCGAGTACCCTCGTCCGCCATGGCTCAGGCCGCCTTGATGTCCTCCATGAAGCGGACGATCTGGGCGCGCAGTCCGGTGGAAAGGCTTTCCAGGCTCTCCGCCGAGGTACGGAGGTCTCCCGCCGACTCGCGCGCGCTCGACGCAGCGGCGGAAACCTCGCCGATGCTCTCTGAAACGCCGCGTGTGCCGCTGGCCGCCTCCTGGACGTTGCGGGCGATCTCGCCCGTGGCCGCCCCCTGCTCCTCCACCGCCGACGCGATCGACGTGGAGATGCCGCTGATCTCGGAGATCGTGCGCGTGATGCCCTGGATCGCCTCGACGGCGGTGGCGGTGGCCTGCTGGATCGCCGCCACCTGCTGGCCGATGTCCTCGGTGGCCTTGCCGGTCTGATTGGCGAGTGCCTTCACTTCCGATGCCACGACCGCGAACCCCTTGCCGGCCTCGCCGGCGCGCGCCGCCTCGATCGTCGCGTTCAGAGCCAGCAGATTGGTCTGCCCGGCGATGCTGCTGATCAGGTTGACGACTTCGCCGATGCGGCGAGCGGCCTCGGCCAGATCGGCGACCATCTTGTCGGATCGTGCGGCGGATGCGACCGCCTCGGCGGCGACTTCCGAGGATCGGTTCACCTGCCGGCTGATTTCCTGCACCGAGGTCGAAAGCTCTTCCGCGGCGGCGGCGACGGTTTGCACGTTCGCCGTCGCCTGCTCGGCGGCGGCAGCGACCGCGGTCGCCTGCACGCTGCTGCGGTCGGCGGTACCGACCATCATGTCGGCGGTCGAGCGCAGCTGCGTTGCGGCCGAGGCGAGACCCGTCGTCGCGGTGTCGGCCTCCTGTTCGAAGCCGGCGATCAGGGCGGCGATGCGCGCGGCCCGTTCCTCGCGCGCCCGCGCCTCGTTCAGCACGCGCTCCTTTTCCTGCTGCTCCATGGCCCGGCGGTGTTCATCCGCCGCCGCCGCTTCGGTGGTCCGTGTCTCCATCGCCTTGCGGGCGGTGTTGATCACCTCCGCGCCCCGCCGGAAGTCCCCGGGGATTCCCTGGGTCAGGAATGCGCGATAGAACTTGCCCTGGCTGGCGTAGTCGAGCGAGGCGCCGGACTCGCGCACGAAGGCGTCGACCACGTCGAGCACGCGATTGAGTGCCAGCGGAAGGACGGCGAGTTCGCCGAACTTGTCCGTGTGGACGATGCGGGCGTGCAAGTCGCCGGAAGCGGCGGTGGCACAGACGGCCTGGGTCTCGGCGAACACCGCCCGATAGGCTTCGAGTTCCCGCTCGACCGTTTCGAGGCGGGCATTGACGGCCTCCAGGGACCGTGACGACATAATACCGAACATGGCTCTGTAGCTCCGAAGAAGGAAGCTGCGCCGATGCGCAGTTCAGGCGGCCTCGAGGGTCGAGAAGATGAAGCGGTCGTAGGCGATGTCGCGCTCGCGCAGGAAGGTGTGCAACCTGGCTTCGGACGCCGCCAGCCCGTCCTTGCGGTCACGGTGCCGGTTCTCTTCCGCCAGCAGATCGCGATAGAGCGGTTCGATCAGCGCGAGGGCGGCGCGGTCGGGGCAGCGCCGATTGGAGTGATAGCCGCTGATCTTGCCGCTGCCGTCGAAACTCGGCGTGACGTGCGCCAGCACCCAATAGTGATCGCCGCTCTTGGCCAGGTTCTTCACATAGGCGAAGATTTCCGATCCGCCCTGGATTGTTTCCCACAGCAGCTTGAACACCGCGCGCGGCATGTCCGGATGCCGAACCATGCTGTGCGGCTGGCCGATCGATTCGGCCTCGGTGTACTGGCCGACCCGGCAGAACACGTCGTTCACATAGGTGATGCGACCGCTCGGATCGGTTTTGCTGACGATGATTTCATCCTGCCCGAACGTCCGCTCTCGGCCCGTCGGCTGGGTAACGTACTTGCTCATCTCGCCTGACCTCCTGCTTCGGGTCTCGCCGGACGCCTCGGTGCAACGCTGCGACCCAAGGGGTGCCGACGAACCGCGCCCGACCCATCACCGGGCGGGAGCAGGCGAATAGTTGTCCGCGGAACTTAAGATTATGAATTGATCCCATATGTCCAAAGACAGAGGGAATTATCCGGAAGTAGTCCAGATCGGCCGATTTCGATGACTATGACCTTTGATCTATGCCGCCGATTAACCATCAACCCGCATACGAATTAATACAAAGAACGATTGCGTGCGGGGCACTCTACACGCCGCCGAGATTGGCATGGCCGGGTCAGCGTGCGACCGCCTCCAGCGCATCGGTCAGGGCGGCGAGGAAGGTGTCGACCTCGTCTTCGCCCATCGGCGTCGACAGCGCGCCCGACAGGTTGGCGGTCACCAGGACGCCCCGGTCCAGCAGGCCGCGATGCAGCGCCGCCACCTGCGTCTTTTCCGCCTCGGTCGGATAGGCGCTGCGATAGTCGCTGATCGGCCGGGCATGCGGATGCAGGCGGAACAGCGAGCCGGCGCCCAGCACCTGGCCCGGTACGCCCGTCGCGGCGAAGGCCGCCGCCACGCCGCGGCGGAGGCGCTCGCCCAGGGTCTCCAGCCGGGCATAGGCGGCGGGCGTCAGCAGGCGGAGGGAAGCGAGACCCGCCGCCATGGTGAGCGGATTGGCCGAGAAGGTGCCGCTCGCCGAGACCCGCGGCTTGCCCAGGCGCCAGTTGAATACGTCCATCACTTCGGCCCGGCCGGCGATGGCCCCGACCGGCAGGCCGCCGCCGATCACCTTGCCGAGCGTCACCAGGTCGGGCTCGATCCCCATGATCGTATGGGCCCCGCCCGGCGCCAGGCGGAAGGTGATGATCTCGTCGGCGATCAGCAGGATGCCGTGCCGGCGCGCCAGCGCCTGCAGGCCGGCGAGATAGTCGGGCCGGCCGGCGACGAAGCCGATCCGCGACGGCATGGGGTCGAGGATGATCGCGGCGAGACTGCCGGCATGCCGCTCGATCAGCCGCGACGTGGTCTGCAGGTCGTTGAAGGGAAGCACCACCGTGTCGTCGAGCACCGCCTGCGGCGTGCCGATGTCATAGGCGACCGGAACCGGCTCGTCCGCCCCCCAGTCGGCGGGGGAAGGGTCGAGGCTCACCTCGGTATGGTCGTAGCCGCCGTGATAGGCGCCTTCCATCTTCGCGATCTTCGGACGGCCGGTGAAGGCGCGCGCCGCCTTGATCGCGGTCAGGACCGCCTCGGTCCCCGAATTGACGAAGCGGATCTGCTGCAGGAAGGGCGATCGGCCGCAGATCTCCTCGGCCAGCAGCACCTCGCTCTCGGTCGGCAGGCCGAAGCTGGTGCCGCGCGCCATCGCCTCGGCGATCGCGGCGAGGATGCGCGGGTGGGCGTGGCCATGGATCAGCGAGAAGAAGTTGTTGCCGAAATCCAGATAGCTGTTGCCGTCGACATCCTCGATGCGGGCGCCGGCACCGCGGGCGGCATAGGGCGCGAAGGGATGCATGACATAGGTGAGCCGCGTGTTGCCGCCCGGCATGACCGCGAGCGCGCGGTCGTAGAGCGCGGCCGAGGCGGCGGTGGAGTTTCGGCGTGCGTCCGGGGTCTGGTTCACGGTCCGGCATTCCCTTCCCTGATCCCGGCTCGCCGGGCCCGGCCTTTGTGCCGCAAGCCGGCGGCGGCGACAACCGGCGGCCGGGCTGCCCGTCAGCCTGCCGCGAGGGCAGCGAGGAGACGGGCGCGGAACGCGCCGAGCGAGGCCGGAGCCGGCCCGCCCGCCAGGATGCGCGCGGTCGCGGCCCAGAGGGCGGCGACATGGCTCGCCTGCATGACCGTCCGCCCCTCGCGCAGGGCCACCAGCACCTCGGCCAGATCGGCGCTCTCCAGTTCCAGCGCCTCGCTCTGGTCGGGGTTCGCCTGCCCGCCGGGTTCGACGTCCAGCGCCAGGAACGATGTGATGCGGTTCGTCTGGTTGGCGGGATTGGCATAGGCCGTCAGCACGGGGAGGAAGAGGCCGCCGCGATAGCCGGTCTCCTCCTCCAGCTCGCGCCGCGCCGCCGCCTCGGCGGCTTCCGCCGCGCCGCCATCGGCCCGCTCGACCGTGCCGCTGACGAGGCCGGTGATGATCCGGCCATAGCCGTGCCGGTATTCGCGCACCAGCAGCAGGCGGCGGCTGTCGGCGGTCAGGGCCACGACGTTGACCCAGTCGGGCAGTTCCAGCACGTGATAGGGATCGATCACGGTGCCGTCGGCGCCGATGCAGGTGTCGCTGCGCAGCCTGATCCAGCGGTCGGCATAGGTCACCCGGCTCGCCGCCACCCTCCAGGGCACGAGGCGCGTGCCGCCGGTCTCTGACTCCATGGGCTCCCCCTCTCCGCCGCCTCTCCTCTTAGCACGCGCGGCGCGCTTGACGGGACAGCGCACCTTCTATACTTAACCAATTAGTTAATTAAAGGGCGAGAGGCGATCATGAAGGTCCAGGCCTATCTCTTCTTCGACGGCCGCTGTGAGGAAGCGCTCGACTTCTACCGGAAGGCGATCGGAATCGAGGTTCGGATGCTGATGCGTTTCAAGGACAGTCCGGAACCGCCGCAGGCCGGCTCGCCGGGCTGCGGCGGCGCCGACTGGTCGCCGGAAAAGGTGATGCATGCCAGCTTCACGCTGGGCGATGTCGAAGTGATGGCCTCGGACGGGGAGGCGAAGGGCGGGCCGGAGTTCAAGGGCTTCTCGCTCGCGCTCTCGGTGCCGACCGCAGCCGAGGCCGACCGCCTCTTCGCCGCGCTGGGCGAGGGCGGAGAGGTGCGCATGCCGCTGGCGAAGACCTTCTTCTCGGAGCGGTTCGGGGTGGTGGCCGACCGCTTCGGCGTCAGCTGGATGGTTCTGGTCGAGTAGCCGGAAGCGCCACACACAGGAAAAAGGGCCGCCCCTCATGGGGGCGGCCCTTCCGCGCGGTGGGGTGTTGCGTCAGTTCCAATAGCCGGTGGGGACGCCGTAATACTCGTCGACCTTGCGGCCATAGGCCGAACTCCAGGCATCGGCCTCGCTGTAGTACGGGGCGCCCTCCAGCTGGCGCTTGTCCAGATCGACGACGAAGCCGCCCTCGCGCTCGTCGTAGGTCAGCTTCGACCAGGGCAGCGCGTGATAGCTCTCGCCGATCCCGAGGAAACCGCCGAAGGACATGATCGCGTAGACGACCTTGCCGCTGCGCTTGTCGATCATGACGTGGTCGACGGTGCCGAGCTTCTCACCCGCGCGGTTGTAGACGGTGGTGCCTTCCACCTGATCGGCGGCGATGATGCTGCCGGCGGTGGAATGCGCCTGGCGGTCGAGATGGTCGCTGCTGCGGGCCTGCGTCGTGGCCATGGCAATCCTCCTTGAGAATGGGTCGCTGACCCTTAGGCAACGTATCCAACCGCGTCCCGTTCCCGGCCGGCGGGGGGCGGGGCCGGGCGGCCACGCCCGGGATTTTTCTTTGCGCGGCGGGAACCGGGCCGCACCCGGTTGCGTTCGAAACAGAGGCGCCCGGTGTCTCCTCTTTTCCCGGACCGCGTGAATTGACCCCCCTCGACTTCCCGCCCCGCCCCGCGCGGGGCTTTTTTTGCCCGTCCCCGCTCTTGCGGGGCTATCGTCCAAAGCGTCTTGCCCTCGCCGGAGCCGCGATGACCGACCTGTCCGCCTTTGCCGTCACCCGCCGCTGGCCGCCCCTGCATCCGGACCGCCTGCAACTCTATTCGCTGCCGACGCCCAACGGCGTGAAGGTGTCGATCATGCTGGAGGAGACCGGCCTGCCTTACGAGGCGCATGTCGTCGACATCGGCCGCGACGAGACCCGCACGCCGGAATTCCTGTCGCTCAACCCGAACGGCAAGATTCCGGCGATCATCGATCCCGACGGGCCCGGGGGAAAGCCGATCGGCCTGTTCGAATCGGGCGCGATCCTGCAGTACCTGGCCGAGAAGACGGGCAGGTTCCTGCCCAGCGACACCGCCCGCCGCTGGGAGACCATCCAATGGGTCCATTTCCAGATGGCGGCGATCGGTCCGATGTTCGGCCAGGTCGGCTTCTTTCACAAGTTCGCCGGCCGCGAATACGAGGACAAGCGGCCACTGCAGCGCTACGCGGCGGAATCGAAGCGGCTGCTCGGGGTGATCGAGAACCGGCTGAAGGGACGTCAGTGGGTCATGGGGGACGAGTTCACCATCGCCGACATCGCGATTCTGGGCTGGGTGCGCAACCTGACCGGATTCTACGGGGCGGGCGACCTGGTCGACTATGCCGCGCTCGAAGAGGTTCCCGCCTGGCTCGCCCGCGGCCTCGCCCGCCCCGCCGTGCAGCGCGGCCTGGAGATTCCGAAGCGGCCGGGGTGAGGGCCGGCCACTGCAGTCCGGGCGGCCGTCCGCTCAGGCGGCCAGCGGCACGCCTTCGATGGTGATGCGATGGAGCAGCCGCCGGCTGCCCTGGTAGTCGTTCAGCGCGTAGTGCCAGGTGGATCGGTTGTCCCAGAACGCCATCGACCCTTCGCGCCAGCGGAAACGGCAGGTGAATTCGGGGCGGGAGGCATGGGCATAGAGGAAGGCCAGGAGGGGGCGGCTTTCCTCCACGGTCCAGCCTTCGAAATGCAGCGTGAAGCCCGGATTGACGTAGAGCAGCGGGCGGCCGCTGTCGGGATGGCGGATCACCACCGGATGCACCGCGTCCTGCGTGGCCGCTTCCGGATTGCCGAGCCGGCCGTTCAGGTCGCCCCGGCGCGCAGCGGCTTCCGGCCCGAAGACGTGGCGGCTGGAATGCACCGCGCGCAGGCCGCGCAACGTCTGCTTCAGCCCGTCGGACAAGGCGTCGTAGGCGGCCGCCATGCCGGCGAACAGCGTGTCGCCGCCGTGGGGCGGCAGTTCGCGGGCCAGCAGGACCGATCCCAGCGCGGGTGCGGCGTCGTAGCTGTGATCGGTGTGCCAGCCGCCGCCGATGTTGAGGACCTGATCGGGTTCCTTGCGCACCTCGGCGATCTGCGGATAGCCGGGCGCGTGGGCGAAGAAGCGGTTCTGGTTGATCGGGCCGAAGCGCTCCGCGAAGCCGATGTGCTGTTCCGGCGTCAGGATCTGGTCGCGGAAGAAGACCACGCCGTGGTCGGCGAGGGCGGCGCGGATCTCGGCCACTGCCGCCTCGCTCAGCGGGCCGGCCAAGTCGATGCCGAAGATCTCCGCACCGACCGCCCCGGCCAGGGGCCTGACCTCGATCGCCGCGTTGCGCATGAGTCTCTCCTCCAGCCTCGCCTCCCTCGACCCTTGAACGTTAATTCATATGAATTAAAACTGTCAAGATGCCGAAGCCGTCCCCCCTCGCCGCCGCGCCGCCCGACGCGGCCACCGCCCTGCTTCTCGCCGCCGAGCGGCTGTTCGCCGAACACGGGCCGCACGGCGTCTCGCTCCGCCAGATCAACGTGGCGGCCGGACAGCGCAACGCCTCGGCGGCGCATTATCACTTCGGCTCGCGCGAGGGCGTGGTGCGCGCGGTGTTCGAATTCCGCATGAGCGGGGTCAACCGGCGCCGGCTGCAGCGCTTCGACACGCTCGAACGGGACGGCCGGCTGACCGACCCCCGGGCCCTGATCGAGACCTGGGTGCTACCGCTGGCCGACGAGCTGGAGCCACGGCCGGGCGGCAACCACTACATCCGCTTCCTGCATCAGGTGGTGCGCGTCTGGCCGGGGGTGGCGCCCGATCTGGTGCGGGACCTCACCGCAGGCTGGCGCCAGGTGGCGGGCGAGCTCCGCCGCCTGCTCGGGCACCTGCCCCCCGCGCTCATCGACCTCAGGCTGGAGATGGCGACCCAGCACAGTGTCGCCGCGCTGGCCCAGGCCGAGCAGCGCCTCGAAAGTGGCGGGTCCCGTGCCCGCGCCCGTCAGGCGCTCTATGTGGAGAACCTGATCGACGTGCTGGTCGCCGGCGTGATGGCGCCGGCCTCGCCGCGGGCGATGGCCCTGCTCTCATAGGAGAGGCCGACCCGAAACCCTGCATCGCTGCGGGAATGTCCCGCCGCATCTGCAGGAGGCGCCACACGTCGATGCGGCCGTCTCGCTCGCCGTGGAAGACGAGAGCGGGATAGCGGTCGAGGGCGCGGCTGTCGCAGTCCCGGCAGGCCGGGCTCATGCCGGCGGGGCGGGTGCTGTCCTGGCGCGTGGGCGGCCGAGCGCGCTCTCCGCTTCGGCGGCGACGTCAATTCAGAGCCGGCGCCGGGGGCTCCTACCCGTGGCTCACGCCACCCGCGCCGACCGCGTTTCCTTCGCCCGCTCGGCCGGGACCAGGAGCACCTTGCCGGTCATCTCCTTCGGCTGCGGGATGTCGAGGAAGCGGAGCAAGGTCGGTGCAAGGTCGCACAGCCGTCCGTCGGCGATGCCGAAGCCCGCCGCGCCCTTGCCGGTGAGGATCGCCGCCACCGGGTTGGTGGTGTGCTGGGTATGCGGGCTGGCGTTCTCGGGATCGTACATCTCCTCGAGATTGCCGTGGTCGGCAGTGATCAAGAGCACGCCGCCGGCCTTGTCCACGGCCGCTTCCAGCCGGCCGATGCAGGCGTCCACCGCTTCCGCCGCCTGGATGGCGGCCTTCAGGATGCCGGAATGCCCGACCATATCGGGATTGGCATAGTTAACGACGATGAGATCGTAGGTGCCGGCCTCGATCACGCCTACCAGGCGGTCGGTGAGCTCGGGCGCCGACATTTCCGGCTTGAGGTCGTAGGTCGCCACCTTGGGCGAGGGGATCATGATCCGGTCCTCGCCTTCGAACACCGCCTCCTCGCCGCCGTTCAGGAAGAAGGTCACGTGGGCGTATTTCTCCGTCTCGGCGATGCGGAGCTGCTTCAGCCCCGCCGCCGAGACCACTTCGCCGAGCGTCTTCGGATAGCTGACCGGGGGAAACATCGTGGTGATGAAGGGGTTCAACGCGGCCGAGTACTCCGCCATGCCGGCGGCGGCCGAGAAGTCGACCACGCGGCCGCGCTTGAAACCGTCGAAGGTCGGATCGAGCAGCGCGGTCAGGATCTCGCGCGCCCGGTCGGCACGGAAATTCGCCATCAGGATGCCGTCGCCGTCCTTCATGCCGGCATAGCCGGCGAGCACGGTGGGGAGGACGAACTCGTCGGTTTCCTTTCGTGCCGTCGCCGCCGCGAGGGCCGCCTCGGCGTCGGCCGCCCGCTCGCCCGCCGCATCGACGAGCGCCGCATACGCCTTCTCCACCCGGTCCCAGCGCTTGTCGCGGTCCATGGCGAAGAAGCGCCCGGTGACGCTGGCGAGCCTCACGTTCTTCAGGCCGGCGATCGAAGCCTGGAACATCTGCAGGTACTCGCCCGCGCTGCTGGGCGGCGTATCCCGCCCGTCGAGGAAGGCATGCACGGCGACCGGCACGCCGGCGCCGGCCGCCGCCTTGGCCACCGCGGTCATATGGTCCTGGTGCGAATGTACGCCCCCCGGGGAAAGGAGGCCCATGAGGTGGAGCGTGCCGCCCGCCGCCTCGACGGCGCCGAGCGCCGCCCGCAGGGCGGCATTGGTGAAAAAGCCGCCGTCCTCGATCGCGTTGTCGATGCGCGGCAGATCGGGCACCGCCACCCGGCCGGCGCCGATGTTCATGTGGCCGACCTCGGAATTCCCCATCTGCCCGGCGGGGAGGCCCACGTCCCGGCCCGACGTGCCGATGTGCGACCAGGGACGGGTGGCGAGAAGCCGGGTCCAGTTCGGCACCCGGGCGAGCGCCACGGCGTTGTTCTCGGTCGCGTCGCGCAGGCCCCAGCCGTCGAGGATGCAGAGGACGACGGGGCGCGGGCGGAGGGCGGAAGCGGTCATGGGGATCAGCTCGGGGCTCGGGACAGAATGGGCTCTGGACAGACGGACTTCCCTATATAACGCTGAAAGCGCCGGGGACGATCCGATTTGGGCCCGACCCCGGTTAACAAAGAAAAGAAGGTCCGGGAGAACGCTCATGGATTTCGACTTCTCCGAAGACGAGAAGACGCTGAAGGACGAGGCGAAGCGCTTCCTGAAGGATCGCTGCCCGCCCAAGGCGGTGCGCCGGGTGCTGGAAGGCGAATACCCCTTCGACCGGGAACTGTGGAAGGCGATCGGCGAGCTGGGCTGGATCGGCGCCGCCATCCCCGAGCAATACGGCGGCGCGGCGCTCGGCCATGTCGGCCTCTGCGCCATCGCCGAGGAGATCGGCGCGGCGCTGGCGCCGGTGCCCTTCGGCTCGACCGTTTATCTCCTGGCGGAAGCGCTGATGCTGGCCGGGACGGACGCGCAGAAGACGAAATGGCTGCCGAAGATCGCCAAGGGCGAGGTGATCGGCTGTTTCGCCGAGGCCGAGGGGGCGGAGGCGCGCTCCGGCAAGCCGCTTGCAACCGTCTTCGAGAAGGGATCGCTGAACGGGACCAAGCTCCCCGTCGCCGACGGGCTCTATGCCGATCTCGCCGTGGTGACGGCGCGCACCGGCGGCGAGGGCGAGGCGCTCTACCTGGTCGAGCTCGGCCAGCCCGGGGTCGCACGCGAGGCGGTGAAGACCGTGGACCCCAGCCGCGGCCATGCCCGGATCCTGTTCCAGAACGCCCGGGCCGAGCGGCTCGGGCAGGAAGGCGAGGGGGCGGAACTGCGCCGGCGCCTGTTCGACCGAGCGGCCGTGCTGATGGCCTTCGAACAGGTGGGCGGCGCCGAGGCGGCGCTGCAGATGGCCTGCGAACAGGCGCGGACCCGCTTCGCCTTCGGCCGGCCGATCGGCAGCCAGCAGGGCATCAAGTTCAAGCTGGCCGATGTCTATTGCGCGGTCGAACTGGCGCGCTCCAACGCCTATTGGGGCGCCTGGGCGCTCGCCGCCGGCTCGCCCGACCTGGGCCTCGCGGCCGCCACGGCGCGCGTGGCCGCCTCCAAGGCCTTCTGGCTGGCGGCGAAGGAGAACATCCAGGTGCATGGCGGCATGGGCTTCACCTGGGAGGGCGATTGCCACTTCTACTACCGCCGGGCCAAGCTCCTCAGCCTCGCGCTGGGCGCGCCGGGGGAGTGGAAGGAAAAGCTGATCGCCGCCGTCGAGACGCGCAACGCGGCCTGAAGCGAGCGGAAGGACGAGGACCATGGATTTCAACGACACCCCCGAAGAGGCCGCCTTCCGCGCCGAGGTGCGCGCCTTCCTCGATGCCACTGTGAAGAAGAAGGACGGCCGGTCGGGCTCGGTCCGCGGCCGGGCCGACGACGAGGAGGGGCTGAAGGCGACGCTCGCCGCCGCCCGCGCCTTCCAGGCGAAGAAGGCCGAGGCCGGCTATGCCGCCATCACCTGGCCCAAGGCCTGGGGCGGGCGCGGCCTGTCGCCCATCATGCAGGTGATCTTCAACCAGGAGGCGGCCGCCTACGACATCCCGCGCGGCGTCTACGAGATTGGGCTGGGCATGTGCATCCCGACGCTGATGAAGCACGGCAGCCCGGAGGCGGCGAAGCGCTACGTGCCGCCCGCCGTGCGCGGCGAGGAGATCTGGTGCCAGCTCTTCTCCGAGCCGGGCGCGGGGTCGGACCTCGCCGGGCTGTCCACCCGCGCGGTGAAACGTGGTCAAGGTGAAGCCGCTGGTGAACGCTGGATCATCAACGGTCAGAAGATCTGGACCTCGGGGGCGCATTTCTGCGACTACGGCATCCTCCTCACCCGCACCGATCCGAATGTGGCGAAGCACGAAGGCCTCACCATGTTCTTCCTCGACATGCGCTCGAAGGGTGTGGAAGTCCGCAGAATCAAACAGATTTCCGGCACCTCGAACTTCAACGAGGTGTTCTTCACCGATGTCGAGATCCCGGATTCCCAGCGCCTCGGCGGCGTCGGCGAGGGCTGGAAGGTGGCGCTCACCACGCTGATGAACGAGCGCCTCGCCGTGGGCGAGGCGCCGGGCCCCGATTTCGAGGATATTTTCCAGCTTTCACGGGAGGTTAGCGTCGACGGCGCACCCGCCATCCAGGACAAGGCGATGCGCGAGCGCCTGGCCGACTGGTACGTCGAGACGCAAGGCCTGCGGCTGACCAAGTTCCGCACCATGACGGCCCTGTCGCGGGGCCAGACGCCGGGGCCGGAAGCCTCGATCACCAAGCTCGTCTCGGCCACCAAGCTCCAGGAAATCGCCAATGCCGGCATGGACTTGCTGGGTGCGGGCGGGGCGCTGATGGAGGAGAGGGAGACGCCCGCGGCGGCCCTCTTCCAGCAGGCGCTGCTCTATTCTCCGGGCCTCAGGATCGCCGGGGGAACGGACGAAATCCTGCGCAACATCATCGCCGAACGGGTGCTCGGCCTGCCCCAGGACCCGCGCGCCGACAAGGGCATGAGCTATAATCAGGTGCCGCGCGGCGGCGGGCGATAGTCCAGCGCTCAGCCAGCCTTCACCTTGACCAGCGATTCTTCTCGGGAGGCGGATCCTCGATCATCGCGAGCGGCGTCTTGTCCGGCCGGGCGTTGCCCGGTTCGTCGTTCGACCTGACGAACCAAGCGATGAGGACGAGACCCGCCATCGAGAGCATGACAGTCAGCAGATCGATCATCGATTGCCTCCTATGGTTTCCGACGTGATCTGCCGCAGGCAGGCGACGACGGCGAGCACGATGTAGAAGAAATCGAAGGTTGCCAGAGAGAGCGTCAAGCCGCTCACGGCATACGAGATGGTCGAGAAGAGACAAGCGGTGGCGAGCGCGCGCGCCCAGGCCAGTTCAGGGAGGTAGCGTGTCCTTCGGCGTATCCGGTAGGCGGTGAGCATCGTGCCGAAGACCAGCATAAGATAGAGGATAAGGCCGGGGAACCCGTGTTCCCCCACGGTCTGGAAATAGCTGTTGTGCGCTGCGCGTGCTTTTGGTGCTGGATGAAGAGTTTGCCAGATCTGCATGATTTCGATCGTGCGGAAGCCCCCGCCGATCAGGGGCCGGCGCTTGGCCATTTCCCAGTGCGCCTCCCATGAATCGAAGCGTCCCTGAACGGAGGCGTCGGCGGTCTCGCGGTCGCCGGATGCTTGGATGGTGGACATTCGATCGATCCAGGCGTCCGGCATGAAAGGAATGGCGCCGCCGATCACCAAGAGCATGCCGAGGGCAATCCGGACTTTGTAGCGCGACAGGGTCCAGTAGGAGACGGAGACGGCAATCAGTGCGACGAGGGCGCCGCGGGAATGGGTGAAGATGCCCGCCATCGGAAAGGAAACAGCCGCTCCCAAGAAAAACATGCGGAAGAATGCGCTCCTGGTGACCGTGGCGAGGTAAATGGCAAAGGGCAACGTCATGCTCATGACGGCACCGAAGTGATTGTTGTCGGAGATCTGACTCTGCAGCGGACCTTGCACTCGGAACCCGCCGCCGGTGGCTACCGAAAAAATGCTTCCCTTCATCGCCAGCAAGCCGAGGCTTAGGACCATGGCCAAAATGATGGCATGCAAGCGTACTCTGCTCTGCATGAACGCCGTGATGAATATAACGAGCGCGACCGTCTTCCAGAACCGGTCCCAGAGCGTATAGGCTTGATCCGGAAGAACGCTCAGGGCGGTCGTGATCGTCGTGTGGACGAGAAAGATGAGAAGGATTACGACGAGCGTATTGAAAGGCGATTTCGACCTGCCGAATTGCGTGACGCAGGCGATGGCGCAAGCAATAGCAATGAGCAAATTAGTAGGTAGCGGGCTCGCCATCAGCTGCTGGGGCGACTGCAGCGTTATCCAGATCCACGACACGATACCGAGCGGAAGGTACAAGACACTTCCGAGGGTGAGGAACAAGAAAAAAAGGCCGAAGAGCGCGCCGGTCATCGACCCGAGCCGACCCCGCCGCCGGTTGGCGCAAGCCTGGCGAGAGGCCGGCAAAGCTCCCTAGATCTCGCCACTTTACTTGGCTGCGGTGGATAGAGCGAAGCGAGGCATCGCTTCAACTCATTCCGCCTGCGAGCGTTGTAGAGCTGATAGTCAGTAGTGGGCCTCCGCAGATGAAGAGCCGAGTCTTTATTTGTCAGCAATAGCTGAGTGCCAAAGCGTGAACTTGCTTGGACCACTGACGGCTGCGCGGTACTGCGAAGCCGATTCAGCGTGCTTGGCCGCTGTGCGCGCCAAGACATCAAGGATGGGCTCGTCGATATTCTAGCCCTCAAGCAGATTAGCGCTACACGATTTGGGACAATGTTTGGGCCCATGGCGGAAACATTTTTTCTCTTGTCGGACAATTGGAACTCAAGCTCATTGCGGTGCCGCGATAGGGCGTCGATCATCACTCGCACCTCAATCCACTCCAAGTCTATTACAGTGAGCCGATGACAACGACAAACGAGACAAAACGATCGCGAACCTCTCTGTGAACCGCTCCGGGTTTGCCGGAGGCTGTTTGGTTTGAGTCAGGCGGCGATTGGCACGTTGGTCAAGGCCTCATAGTAGCGCTGCTCGGCTTCGGCCGGGGGAATGTTGCCGATGGGCTCGAGCAGTCGTCGATTGTTGAACCAGTCGACCCATTCCAGGGTGGCGAACTCGACCGCTTCGAAGCTCCTCCAGGGTCCGCGCCGGTGGATGACCTCCGCCTTGTAGAGGCCGTTGATGGTCTCGGCGAGGGCGTTGTCGTAACTGTCGCCGACACTGCCGACGGAGGGTTCGACCCCGGCCTCCGCCAGGCGCTCGGTATACTTGATCGAGACATACTGCACCCCGCGATCGGAATGGTGGACGAGCCCGCCGCCGCGCACCGGCCGGCGTTCGTGCAGGGCCTGCTCCAGGGCATCGAGGACGAAGCCGGCATGGGCGGTGCGGCTGGCCCGCTAGCCGACGATCCGCCGCGCATAGGTGTCGATCACGAAAGCGACGTAGACGAGGCCCGCCCAGGTGGGCACACAGCGACACCCAGAGCGCGTTCGGCCGGGCCGCCCGGAACTGCCGGTTCACCCGGTCGAGAGGACAGGGGGCCGCCTTGTCGCTCACCGTCGTGCGCACGCTCCGGCCTCGGATTACCCCCTGCAGGCCCATCTGCTTCATCAGCAGCGCCACCGCGCAGCGGGCCATCTGCCTCCCCTCGCGGCGAAGCTGGCGCCAGACCTTGCGCACCCCGTAGACGCCGAGTTTCTTTCGAACACCCGCCGGATCTCTTCCCACAGGGGGACCTCGGCTCGCGCCCGGGCCGACAGCTTCGCCGGGTCGCGCCGCACGGCGACGTGGGCATGGTAGGTCGACGGGGCGATCGGCAGCACCTTGCAGATCGGCTCGACCCCATAGGCCTACCGGTGATCATCGATGAAGCCGATCATCGCTTGAACGGGCGGTCGAGCTCCGCCTGGGCAAAACACGCCGATGCCTTGCGCAGGATCTCGTTCTCCTGCCGAAGCTGACGGTTCTCTCGCTCCAGTGCCTTCAGTCGGGCCTGATCGTCCGTGCTCGCACCAAGCCGGGAGCTGTTGTCGCGCTCCGCCTGCCGAACCGAGCGCCGCATTGTCCGCCGTGCAGCTCATCTTCGCCGCCACCGAGCTGATCGCAGCCCATTGCGAGCCGTGATCCGCCCGATGATCAAGAACCATACGGACGGAGCGCTCTCGGACCTCCGCCGGACGGCACACGACCGGCAATTTCATCGCCCCGGGGAACATCACCCTGATTTTCCTGCCCTCGCGCTCGCCCGAGCTGAACCCGGTCGAGAACGTCTGGCAGTGCCTCCGGGCCAACTGGCGTTACAACCGCGTCTTCGACCTTTGACGACATAATCAACGCCGCCCGCGGCGCCCAGCGCAAACTCACCGACCGACCCGAAGTCATAACCTCCATCGGCCATCGCCAGTGGGCCCATCCAGGTCACGCGGATGGGCCGTTAGTATAAGTGCGGCATTACTGGAGAAGAAAGGAATCCCCCGTAAGTGCGCTCGGCATGATCCCATTCAGGACTATCACATTGCCGTCGCCGAACTCGATGACCGTGCCGCCGTCGACGCCGTGGTGAGCGAGCGCGAGAACGCCCGCCACGGTCGTCACCCCGTTAGGAAGCGCCGATGAAGCGATGACAACCCGATCGACACCGATCTCGAAATCGTCGATCACATCCCTGCCGAAGTTTCTGGCGTCGAACACAAATGTATCCGCTCCGCTGCCGCCGCGCATGGTGTCAGCGCCAGCGCCTCCGACCAGCGTGTCGTTGCCGGCGCCGCCAAACAGCACGTCGTTGCCGTCGCCGCCCGAGAGTCTATCGTCGCCGGCCCCGCCGTAGAGGGCATCGGTGCCCGCCCCGCCGCTCAGTGTGTCATTGCCGCCGCCTCCAAGTAGTATATCAGCCCGATCCGATCCGGTGAGCGCCTCGGCGGCGGAGCTACCAAACCGATAGTCCGCGAGGTTGACTGTATCGCCACCGGGACCAGCCTGGAAGGAATAGGCGAATCTGCCACCGTTAACCATCGAGTTCAGGGCGTTTGCGGCATATTCAGCGATGACGCCGTATGCTTCCATTCCATCGAGATTGCCGATTTTGGCGAGAACCGACATTGAAGCCAGGGAACTGGCGACATAGCCGAATCCGTAATTCTCGGAAGAAATAAATGTTGTCCCGGGGTCTGTATTTCCGAAAGCGTACTTTCTCGTGAGTGAATACGCTTCCGCCCAAGTCGTAACAGCAGAGCCCGTTACGGGGTCGGCCACGTAAATTCGATAGCCAACGCCCGCAATGGGATTGAAGCCTTCTTCGGCACTTAAGAAGCGCCCAGCCGTAAAATTTGAACTCCAGTTGAGAAGATCCACCGCCTGCGAATATCCCTGATCCGCGAGCATTCCGAGAGCTAGGGTAAAATAATCCTCTTCCCACGGAGCTACCGCTCCTTTGTCTCTATTGTTCATAGTATTTAAGTCGATAAATCCTTCCAGAGCACCATATTTATCACCTATCCCATTTACAATATATTGTCTTACATAATTTTCCAAATTGTTATTCAACAAATTATCAATGTAGGCGAACGATGGGTTGCTTTCAGGAATAGCAAAGCGAAGATTCGCCAGATCGCGCAACGACCACGCTTGCTCGCGAGTTTGGCCATATCCATGAAACAGACCATCGGCTTTTCCCCGATAGTCGGGATTAAGTGCAGCAACACTCCAAGATACTTTAGCGATAGTTTCATCCAGGTAGTACTGATTTCCGGTCAGAATATACGGCAGATAGGTGAGGCTGGGCGTATGCGCAGTGTCGGGCGACCAGCCCCCCGCCGTAGTATTGGGGTTAACAGGTGCGGTGAGATATGATTTCCCGACAGCGCGGCCATCGATCCACAGGTTGCCGTAATCCTTGACGCTCACCGCCGCGCCTGTCTTCTCGTCGCGGTAATGCCAAGGGATGCTGCCGGCGGCATCGGCCTTTCCAAACATGATCTCGGCTGCCTTCGGGTCCATGCCCTGCAGGTAGCGCACCGTCCATTCCGGTAAAGGGCCGATGTCCTCGCGCCCGCCTGTCATCGGCATGTTGGTCGTCACGCCAGCGTTGCCCATGATCGTCGAATCAGTCGCCTGATACTTGGCGTAGGCGGCGCTTAGGCCGGACGTAGAGGTACCGATGGAATAGTTGTAGCTGGGGATCGCCCCCGTGGCAGACAGATATTCAGCGTCCACCTGCCCATACAGGATGGAGAGGGATCTCGATGAGGCAACCGTCTCATGCCAAGTAGCTTGACGAGTGTGCGCAATCCCGGCTTCGGCGTAAGCTGTGACCCCATGATCCTTAATCACAACGTCATAGTTTACTGTCGACACGCCGGACGTGAACGCCCAATCGTTCCGAACGATCACATCGGTCGTATAGGTTCCGTCGGCGTGGTAGCGGATGTCGAACTCGGCCTCCAGCTGGTCGTTGATCTTCGCCCGCACCGCTACTTCGATCGCATTCTCCCCGGCGAGCCAGGTTTTCACCGTGCCGTTCGCGATCGCTTGCTGAAGGACGGTCTTGGCGTCCAGGGTGACGCTCGAGCCGTTCAGATTGCTCAATTCCAGCTTCAGGTCCAGATTGCCGGCGACCATCTGCTGTACGGTCAGCGCGGCGCCCTTCGCGTCCGGGGTCGTGTCGCGCATCAGGTCGATCGTGGCGGAACCGCCGGCCGCCAGGGCGGGCGTCTTCACGGTAAGGATCGCGTGCTTCACGGATCCGTCCGCCCAGGTGTTCTTCACGTCGACCTGGAGGGCCGCCTTCTGGCCTCCGATCATGGCGTAGAGTTCGTCACCGCTCGCCAGATCGCCCTGCTTGAAGACCTGGCCGAAGGTCCAGAACCCCTCGGGCCGGGCCGCGGTGCCGGAATTCACCATCGTCACGTCGACGATGTTGACGTCCGCCGCCGGGGCGGTCGTCCCGCCGGTTCCTGTTCCTGCGCCGGGCGCCACGCCACCGCCGGTACCCGAACCGGCACCGCTGTCCGTGCCCGCGCCACCATCGGTGACAGGGCCGGTCCCGCCGCCGCTGCCCGTTCCCGTGCCGCTGTCGCCGGTGCCGGGCGTGGTCCCCGTTCCGCCGCCGCCGGTGCCGCTACCGCTGTCGCCGCCGCTGCCTGTTCCCGGGCCGGCGCCCGTGCCGGGGTCGGTCTGGGTGCCGCCCGTGCCGCCGGTGGAGCCCTGGCCCGCGTCCCCGCCGGTGCCGCCCGTTCCGGCATCGACGCTGCCCGTACCCCCGGTGCCGCCGGTGTCCGTTCCGCCGGTACCGGTGTCGACGGAGCCGGTGCCGCCGGTGTCCGTTCCGCCGGTACCGGTGTCGACGCTGCCCGAGCCGCCCGTATCGCCCGAGCCCCCGGTATCACCCGTGCCGCCGCTGACCGGCTCGGACGGCGTCAGGCTGCCGCGCACCAGGGTGGCGCTGAGGCTGGCGCCGGGAGCGAGGGCCGGGGCGTCGAAGGAGAGGACGGCGGTCTTGACCGAGCCGTCGGCATGGGTCGACTGCGCCTGCACCGTCACCGGCACGAGGGCGCCGTTGACGAGCATCTGCAGCGTCGCGCCGGCGACGAGCTCGCCGCGGGCGAAGTCGTGGTTCACCTCGATCGTGCCGGCGGGCCGGGTCGTGCCGCCGGCATTGCCGACCGTGACACCGGACACGCTGGCGCCCGCTTCGGAGCTGAAGGCGGAGACGCCGCGGCCCGGCGAACCGCCGCCGGCCGCCGCGAAGGCCGAGCCGCCGCCACTGCCCGAACCGGCACTGGCGCCCGCCGTCTCGCTCGCCGGCAGGGCCTCCTCCACGTTGCCGGCCGTCGCGGCCGGGCCCGTGACCACCTGGGAGAGGCCGTAGGTGGCGTTGTAGTTCACGTCGGCCACAGTGCCCGCCAGACCGTTGACGACGGCGCGGCCGTTGCCGGAGGCGTCGGAGAAGACGTTGGACTGGACCGAGAGGCTGGAGGCGCCATGCGCGCCGGCGGCGTTCCTGCCGTAGTCGACCGCCGCCTGTTCGCCTTCCGACACGCCCTTGCGGAAGACGTTGTCCTCGATCACCACCCGGCCGCCGTCGGGCAGGTCGATGCTGGCCCCGGAGGAGCCGGCCGAACCGTCGTCGAGGATGCTGCGCTCGATCACCGTCTGGGCGGCGCGGCTGACGATATGGTGCCCGGCGGCGTTCTCGAGGAAATAGCTGTCGGTCACAGTCAGCATCGCGATGCCCCGGCCCGCCACCACCGCGGCGGTGGTGGCATCCCCCCATCCGTTGCCCTCGAACCGGCTGCCCTCGATCAGGATACTGCCGGCCGCGCCGTCGCCGGCCAGGATGCCCACCTCATTCTGTTCGAATTTGGCGTTGCGGACAATGAGGTCGCCGCCTTGGCTCACGATGGCGGCGGCCCGGCCGGCCGCCGACCAGGCGCCGCGGAAGGTCAGGTTCTCGACCGTCAGGTCGGCGGTCGCGACCAGCAGCCCGCGGTCGCGCTCCAGCGCGCGCTCGCCGGTCAGGATCACCTCGCCGCCGACGCCGATGATGGTGAGGGCGTGGTTGATCGTCGTGTCGCTCACGGAGTAGACGCCGGCCCGGACATAGATCGTGTCGCCCGCCAGGCTGGCGGCGACCGCGGCCGCGAGGCTGTGATAGCTGTCGGTCGGACCGACCCAGATTTCGTTCGGCATGAGCCAGGGCTCCAAGAGAAAACCTTCGGGGGTTGTCTCCCAGACTGCCTTCGACTCCTTACCCGGTCGTAAATCGAGCTAGTTAAAACACATCGATGACCCCGTTTATGTCACAGATTTTCCACGTCATTCGCATAAAATTTTAGGAAAGACCGATGAGAGGAAATTGATCCGGATCATTTCCTTCTTAAATTCGAGCCTCTTTGACTGCCTTCACACGTCGAAGTACCGATGGTGTATTTGGATGGAGAGAATTATTGTTTGAGGTATATGAAATTTTACTATCGATACCCGCAATTCCGATACCGCTGCACAGGTCCTCGGCCGGCGGTTCGGGGCCTTGTGCGGCCTGCGGCCATCCCCATATCTGGCAGGAAAGCGGCCTCGCCTATCGCAGGGGGGCCGATCGGATGCTGTCCGTTCGGAGGCAAGGATCATGGAATTCGACAAGTATACCGAGCGCGCCAAGGGCTTCGTGCAGTCGGCCCAGGGGCTCGCGCTGCGTTCCGGTCACCAGCGGCTGGTGCCCGAACACTTCCTCAAGGTGCTGCTCGACGATGCCGAGGGCCTCTGTGCGGGCCTGATCCGCAAGGCGGGAGGGCGGCCGGAGCAGGCGCTGCGGTCGGTCGAGGCGGCGCTGGAAAAGATGCCGCGGGTCGAGGGCTCGGGCGCCGGCCAGATCTACATGGCTCCCGAGACCGCCCGGGTGCTCGACAACGCGCTCAAGATCGCGAAGACCGCGGGCGACGGCTATGTCACGGTCGAGCGGCTCCTGCTCGCGCTGGCGCTCGAGAAGGGCAGCGTCCCGGCCGAGATCCTGAAGGAGGCCGGCGTGACCCCCGACGGGCTGAACGCCGCCATCAACGAGCTGCGCAAGGGCCGCACCGCCGACAGCCCGGATGCCGAGGCCGGCTACGAGGCGCTGAAGAAATACGCCCGCGACCTGACGCAGGCCGCGCGCGAGGGCAAGCTCGACCCCGTCATCGGCCGTGACGAGGAGATCCGCCGCACCATCCAAGTGCTGTCGCGGCGGACCAAGAACAATCCCGTCCTGATCGGCGAGCCTGGAGTCGGCAAGACCGCCATCGTCGAGGGCCTCGCCATCCGCATCGTCAACGGCGACGTGCCCGAAAGTCTGAAGGACAAGCGGCTCATGGCGCTCGACCTCGGTGCCATGATCGCCGGCGCCAAGTATCGCGGCGAGTTCGAGGAGCGGCTGAAGTCGCTGCTGTCGGAGGTTCAGTCGGCCGAGGGCGAAGTGGTCCTCTTCATCGACGAGATGCACACGCTCATCGGGGCCGGCAAGGCGGACGGGGCGATGGACGCCTCCAACCTCCTGAAGCCGGCGCTGGCGCGGGGCGAGCTGCATTGCATCGGCGCCACCACGCTCGACGAGTACCGCAAGCATGTGGAGAAGGACGCGGCGCTGGCGCGGCGCTTCCAGCCCGTCTTCGTCAGCCAGCCGACGGTCGAGGATACGATCTCGATCCTGCGGGGCCTGAAGGAGAAGTACGAGCTGCATCACGGCATCCGCATCACCGACGCGGCGCTCGTTTCGGCGGCGACACTCTCCAACCGCTACATCACCGACCGCTTCCTGCCCGACAAGGCGATCGATCTGGTCGACGAGGCGGCGAGCCGGCTGAAGATGGAGGTCGACAGCAAGCCGGAGGAGATCGACGAACTCGACCGGCGCATCATCCAGCTCAAGATCGAGCGCGAGGCGCTGAAGAAGGAGCGCGACCAGGCCTCCAAGGACCGGCTGGCGAAGCTCGAGAAGGAACTGCAGGAGCTGGAGGAGCAGTCCGCCGGGCTCACCGCGAAGTGGAAGGCCGAGAAGGAGGTGCTCGCCTCGGCCCAGAAGCTGAAGGAGCAGTTGGACCAGGCCCGCAACGAACTGGAGCAGGCCCAGCGCAAGGGCAACCTCGCCAAGGCGGGCGAACTCGCCTACGGCGTCATTCCCGACCTGGAGCGCAAGCTGAAGGAGGCGGAAGGCGCCGAGCGCGAGAGCATGCTGCGCGAGGCGGTGACCTCCGAGGACATCGCCGGCATCGTGTCGCGCTGGACCGGCGTGCCGGTCGACAAGATGCTGGAAGGCGAGCGCGAGAAGCTCCTCGCCATGGAAAAGGTCGTGGGTGCCCGCGTGATCGGGCAGGAAGAGGCGATCACCGCCGTGTCGAACGCCGTCCGCCGCGCGCGCGCCGGCCTGCAGGACCAGAACCGGCCGATCGGCTCGTTCCTGTTCCTCGGCCCGACCGGCGTCGGCAAGACGGAGCTGACCAAGGCGCTCGCCGGCTTCCTGTTCGACGACGACCAGGCGATGGTGCGCATCGACATGTCGGAATACATGGAGAAGCATTCCGTCTCCCGCCTGATCGGCGCCCCCCCGGGCTATGTGGGCTATGACGAGGGCGGTGCGCTGACCGAGGCGGTGCGGCGGCGGCCCTATCAGGTGATCCTGTTCGACGAGGTCGAGAAGGCGCATCCGGACGTCTTCAACGTGCTGCTGCAGGTCCTGGACGACGGCCGCCTGACCGACGGCCAGGGGCGCACGGTGGACTTCCGCAACACCCTGATCATCCTGACGTCGAATCTCGGATCCCAGGCCCTGGCGGCCCTGCCCGACGGCGCGGATGCGGAAGCGGCGCGCCCGGAGGTGATGGAAGTGGTGCGGCAGGCCTTCCGGCCGGAATTCCTGAACCGTCTGGACGAGATCATCCTGTTCCACCGGCTGGACCGGAAGCATATGGACGGCATCGTCGCGGTACAGCTGAAGCACCTGGAAAAGCTGCTCGCCGATCGCAAGATCACCATCGGCCTGGACGGGATGGCACGCACCTGGCTCGCCAATGCGGGCTACGACCCGGTCTATGGCGCCCGGCCGCTGAAGCGGGTGATCCAGCGGTCCCTGCAGAACCCGCTGGCCCAGAAGCTGCTGGCGGGAAGCGTGAAGGACGGAGATACCGTCATGGTCACCGTCCGCGACGGCGAGCTCGCCTTCGACGTGACGGCGGACCGCGCCGCGGCCTGACCGCCGCCGATCCGCCGGATCGATTGGATGGGTGTGACGGGGCCGGTCGCGGCGTGGACCGGCCCCGTCCTATTTCACGGCATGCGCGCGCAGGAAGGCGGCGACGACGCTGTCGGCATAGGCGAGATAGGGCTCCGCCGCCAGGTCGTCGGCGCTGAAGGCGGCGCGCAGCTGGATGTTGCCGCGGAGCGCACCGAAGAACTGCTCCGCTGCCATCCGCGAATCACCGACCGCCAGCCGGCCGGCCGCCGCGGCACGGTCGAGGAAAGCCGACAATTCCCGCACCAGCCGATCTGGACCGGCATGGAAGATGGGTTCCGCCAGTTCGGGAAAGCGTGAGGCCTCGGCCACCAGCAGCCGGTACAGCCTGACCGATACGGGATCGACCACCAGGGTGACGAATCGCCGGGCGAGCGCGGACAAGGCCGGCCCGGGATCGGTTTCGCGCAGCGCCGGCACCGATACCGGCGTGAGGAGATCGCCGGCTATCCCTTCCACGATTTCGCGGAACAGCGCCGCCTTGCTGCCGAAATGCTTGTAGACCGTCTGCTTGGCGACGCCCGCCTCGCGCGCGACCTCCTCCATCGAGGCGGCTCCGTAGCCGCGGGCGAGAAAAATTCTCCGCGCCGCCATCACGATGGCGTCATGTTTCGCAGTAGAACAGGCCTCCGTGCGTACGAGCTGCATCGGATACGGCGTTTCCTCTCGCGTCGCGGCCGGTGAAATTCTAGACTGGACGGTGTAGTCTAGCGACCACTATCCACATTCGGAGCTTCCGGACAAGCCGAGCATGCGCAAGTTGGTCCTCTTGATTCTGTTGGCTGCGGTAGCCGGCGCGGCAGCGTTCGGCGTGCAGGCCGGCTATGTCGATATCGAGGCCATCCGCGCCGCCTTCGCATCCAGGAAAAGCGAGGCTCCGGCGGCGAGGGCGCCGAAGACCGACCCGGTTGCCGTGGAGGTCGCGACCGTGACCGCCGGACGCATGACCACGCGCATCACGGCACTCGGCACGCTGCAAGCCGACCAGTCGGTGGTGATCCAGCCCGAAATCGCGGGCAAAGTCGTGCGCGTAGGATTCCGGGAAGGCGAGCGGGTGAAGGCCGGAACGGTTCTGATCGAACTCGACCGCTCCATCCTGGCGGCCGAGCAGCAGCAGGCGAAGGCGGCGCTCGAACTGGCCGAGTTGAACTATCGCCGCGCCGACACGCTCTCCAAACAGGGGATCGGCACGACCCGTTCGCGCGACGAGGCGGTGAGCGCCTATCAGACGGCCGTGGCCGAGAACGAGCTGACCAAGGCGAGGCTGCAGAAGACGACGATCACGGCCCCCTTCGACGGGATGGTCGGGTTGAGCGACGTGACGGTGGGCCGTTTCCTCAATGTCGGAGACCGCATCGTCAACCTCGAAGCCATCGACCCGTTGAAGGTCGACTTCCGCGTGCCCGAACTGTTCCTCCCAGCACTGCGGATCGGACAGGCGGTATCGATCACGATCGACGCCTATCCGGGGCGCAGCTTCGAGGGGAAAGTCTACGCCATCGATCCCCTGGTCGACGTGAACGGGCGCGCCGTCAAGCTTCGCGCGCGCGTCGGCAACACCGACGGCGCGCTGAAGCCCGGGCTTTTCGCGCGCGTCGAGCTGACCACGGATGCGCGCGAGGAGGCGACGCTGGTCCCCGAGGCGGCCCTCATCCCGCAGGGGCAGGACCGGTTCGTCTACCGGGTGGACGGCGACAAGGTCAGCTACGTCAAGGTGACGCTGGGCGAAAGGCGCGCCGGAGTGGCCGAAATCAGATCGGGCCTGAAGCCCGGCGACCGGGTGGTGACCGCGGGGCAGTTGAAGCTCTTCGACGGCGCACCCGTCGATATCCGCGTCGCCGCCGAGAAGGCGACCAGGGGCTAGCGGGTGGGCATCCACGAACTCTGCGTGCGCCGGCCCGTCTTCGCGACGGTGCTCAGCCTCGTGCTCCTGCTGATCGGACTGGTCTGCTTCGATCGCCTCTCGGTCCGCGAGTACCCCAACATCGACGAACCGGTGGTCTCGGTCGTCACCTCCTATCGGGGCGCCAGCCCCGAAATCATCGAAACACAGGTGACCCAGATCCTCGAGGACTCGCTCGCGGGCATCGAGGGGATCGAGGTCCTGAGCTCCAAGAGCCGGCCGGAAGAGAGCCGCATCACCGTGCGCTTTCGCCTGGGCATCGACCCCGACGTCGCGGCCAGCGACGTGCGCGACCGGGTCGGCCGGGTGCGCGGCCGCCTTCCCGACGAGATCGACGAGCCGGTGATCGCCAAGGTCGAGGCGGATGCGCAGCCCATCCTGTTCATCGCCTTCACCAGCAGCAGGCACACCACGCTCGAGATCAGCGACTACGCCGACCGCTATGTCCGCAACGAACTGCAGAACCTTCCCGGCATTTCCGGCATCAACATCTATGGCGAGCGGCGCTATTCGATGCGGATCTGGATCGATCGCGCCCGGCTCGCCGCCTACAACCTGACCGTCCAGGACGTCGAGGCGGCCCTCAGGCAACAGAATGTCGAAATCCCCTCCGGCCGCATCGAGAGCCTCGACCGGGAATTCACCATCCTGTCGCGCACCGGACTTTCGACACCGGAGCAGTTCGAGAAGGTGGTGATCAGGCAGGCCGGGGGAATCCTGGTCCGCCTCGGTGATGTCGGGAGGGCCGAGATCGCCGCCGCGGACGAGCGCCGCACCACCCGGTTCAACGGCCGCACGGCGGTTTCCCTCGGCGTGGTCAAGCAGTCGACGGCCAATCCGCTCGAAGTGTCGAGCGGCGTCCGCGAGCGGCTGCCTTCGATCCGCTCCCAGCTCCCCGACGGCATGCAGCTCGAGATCGCCTACGACACATCTGTCTTCATCCAGGAATCGATCAAGTCGGTCTTCCGGACGATCGCCGAGGCGATCGTGCTCGTCATCATCGTCATCCTGATCTTCCTGCGCTCGTTCCGCGCCACCCTTATCCCGGTCGTCACCATCCCCGTATCGCTGATCGGGACTTTCGCGATCATGTACGCGCTGGGATTCACGGTGAACACGCTGACCCTGCTCGCCATGGTCCTGGCGATCGGGCTCGTCGTCGACGACGCGATCGTGGTGCTGGAGAACGTGCACCGTCACATCGAGGAGGGGATGACGCCGTTCCGCGCGGCGATCCGCGGCACCGGCGAACTGGTCTTCGCCGTCATCGCGATGACGCTCACGCTGGTCGCCGTCTACGCCCCCGTCGCCTTCACGCCGGGGCGCACGGGGAAGCTCTTCATCGAATTCGCCCTCACGCTTGCCGGCGCGGTGCTGATCTCGGGCTTCATCGCACTCACCCTGACACCCATGATGTGCTCGCGCCTGCTGCGGTCGCACGAGAACCATGGCCGGATCTACTCCATCCTTGAAAGCGGCTTCGACGCTCTCGCCGCCGGCTATCGGGCGGCGCTGCGGGGCGCGCTGCGCGCCCGCTTCCTGGTCGTCTTTGCCTTCATCGCCGCAATCGGGGCGGGGGTGCATTTCTTCGGCCTGCTGAAGTCGGAACTGTCGCCGATCGAGGATCGCGGGACGCTGCTGTTCATCGGTACGGCGCCGGAGGGCTCGACGATCGATTTCTCGAGTCGCTACGCGCGCCAGTTCGAGCCGATCTCGATGGGACTGCCGGAAGTGGCCTCCTCCTATGCCATCGCCGGTTCGCCGACCGTCACCGACGTGATCGCCTTCGCCAGGCTGAAGCCCTGGGACGAGCGGGAGCGCAAACAGCAGGAACTGGCCGAACTCGTCCGGCCGGAACTGTCGCGGATCGCCGGCATCCGGGCCTTCGTCAACAATCCTCCCTCGCTCGGCCAGAGCGTGCGTACCCGGCCGATCCAGTTCGTGATCATGAGCAACCGTCCGTTCCCGGAGATCGAACGCTATGTGGAGCGGATCCTCGAGCGGGCCCGCGACTATCCCGGCCTGTCCAATCCCGACACCGACCTGCGCCTGAACAAGCCGCAGATCGACATTCAGGTCGACCGCGACAAGGTGGCCGATCTGGGCCTCGCCGTGGACACCATCGGCCGCACGCTGGAAACGCTGTTCGGCGGCCGCCAGGTCACCCGTTTCAACATGAACGGCAAGCAGTACGACGTCATCGTGCAGGTGGCGGCGGAGGATCGCCAGACGCCGAACGACCTGTCGCAGGTCTATGTCCGCGGGCGTGACGGGGCGATGATTCAGCTGTCGAACCTGGTCCAGGTGGGCGAAACGGTCGCGCCCAAGGACCTGAACCGGTTCAACCAGATGCGCGCCGTCCAGATCAGCGCCAATCTCGGCCCGGGATATTCCCTGGGCGAGGTGCTCGGCTTCCTGGAACAGGTTGCCCGCGACGTGCTGCCGCCGGACTTCCAGACCGACTACGACGGTGCCTCGCGCGAGTTCAAGAGCACCGGAGCCAGTCTTTTCGTCGTCTTCCTGCTGGCGCTCGGCTTCATCTTCCTGGTTCTGTCGGCGCAGTTCGAAAGCTTCGTCGATCCGCTGATCATCATGATCTCGGTCCCGCTTTCCATGGTGGGCGCCTTCGCTGCCCTGCATTGGTCGGGCTGTACGCTGAACATCTACAGCCAGATCGGCCTCGTGACATTGATCGGGCTGATCACCAAGCACGGCATCCTGATCGTCGAATTCGCCAACCATCGCCGCGAGGCGGGCGAGGACAAGCTGACCGCCGTCATCGAGGCATCGGTCATCCGCCTGCGGCCGATCCTGATGACCACCGGCGCGATGGTGCTGGGCGCGCTTCCCCTGGCGCTCGCCACCGGCGCCGGCGCCGAGAGCCGCCAGCAGATCGGCTGGGTCATCGTCGGCGGCATGACCTTCGGCACCGTGCTGACGCTGTTCGTCGTGCCGACGGTCTATACCTTCATCTCGCGCGCTCGACAGCCCGCCGCCGCCCCGGCGGGCGGATATGCCGTTGCACAGCCGGGCGAGGACTAACCCTCGATCGCCACGGCGACGTCCAGGAGAGCGTGCCGGCGTTCCCGCCTGACGACGTCGACCGCCCTCGCCAGTGCCTTCGGCAGATCCTCGCCTCGCTCCACGCGCAGGCCGAATCCCCGTGACGCTTCGGCGACCTTCGCGTAATCCGGGGAGGGCTGCAGCGAGGTCACCGGCATCCGGTTGGCCCGCGCCGCATGGCCGTCGCCATAGATCGCGAGCGTGGATCTCCGCACCGCGTTCCAGATTCCGTTGTTGAGCACCACCGTCAAGACCGGCAGGCCCTGCGCTTCCGCCACCTGATGGCAGGAAACGGGATTGGCGAACTGATAGGAGCCGTCCCCCATCGTCGCGATCACCAGACGGTCGCGATCGGCGAGTTGGGCACCGAGCGCTGCCGGCAGCGCCCAGCCCAGCCCCCCCGACAGCGCGTGGGCGAAGTATTGTCCCGGCCGCTCGAGCGCCATGGCGGCGGGCGTGACGCCGAGTTCGCTGAACACGATTCCGTCTCCCAGCACGTCCGAGACGCACCGGCTGACCCAGGCGCCGGACATGGGCGTGCCCCCGCCCGCCCGGATGCGGTCCTCCAGGACCGCCCGCTCCGCCCGCCGGCGTTCGGCGAGGCCGGCGCGGCGGACGCCACGATCCTTCACCCGGTCGCCGACGGCGCCGGCGAGGGCGGCGAGGATCGCGGCGGTATCACCCGCGAGGGTGAGGTCGGCGGGATATCCGCGAACGGGCGTGCGGGTGAACAGGGGATCGGGGCCCGCCTGGATGACACGGCATGCGGGCGGCAGCACTACCTTGTCCGGCATCCAGGGCACCAGCGCATCCGCGACCAGCACGGCGTCGGCGTCGCGCAGCAGCGGGTGCGGATCATAGCCCGCATGCAGATCATGGCCGTTCGGCATGGCATTGCGGACCGGCCAGTGCTCCACCACCGGTGCGCCCAGCGCCTCGGCCAGCGCCCTCGTCTCGGCGAAGGCGCCCCGCTGGGCGATGATCAGGGGGCGGGCGGCGCGGGCCAGCAGGCCGGCCGCTTCCTCGATCGCGGCCGCGTCCGGCAGCGCCACCGCCGCCGCCCGCATCCGGCCGCCGGCAGGGTGCCCCGGCACCTCGGCACACAGCACCTCGCGCGGCAGGCTCAGATAGACCGGGCCGGCCGGCGCGCTGGCGGCGATGGCCAGCGCGCGGTCCACCAGTTCGCCGGCCTGTTCCGGGTAGCGCAGTTCGTAGTCCCACTTGGCGCATTCGCGGATCATGGCCGCCTGGTCGCGCATCTCCTGTCCCCAGTGTATGGCCGCGTTCCGGCTCCCGACGCGACCCTGTTCGGTGACCGGCGTTCGGCCGGACATGACGAGCAGGGGGATGTTGTCGCAGGCCGCGTTGATCAGCCCCATCACGGCGTTGGCGAGGCCGACATTGGTATGGACCATCACCGCCTGCGGCTTGCCCGTGACCAGGTGCAGGCCATGCGCCATGGCGACGGCGGCCGTCTCATGCGGGATGGGCAGCGCTTCCGGCATCGATCCGCCGGTGGCGGCCGACCGTGCCAGCCCCTCGATGACCGGCGCGAAGTCGGTCCCGCCATTGGCGAACAGATAGTCGATCCCGTTCGCCTTCAGCCGGCTCAGCAGGGCCTCGGCGGCGGTATTCTTCTCCGGCATCCGGTCAACTCCCCAGCATATGCCCAGTTCTTGGGCGCCCTTCGATCGCCGCCGGGCCGAAAGCCGGCGGGTCCTGGCGGCACGGTGCTTGCAAATTGGCCAGCCAGCCGCCGAGACGGCCGAGTCTAGCAACAAGTCCCTTGGGGAGAGCGAAGGATGAAGGTGATCGGGGTCGATGTCGGCGGCACCTTCACGGACCTGGTCTTCGCCGATATCGAGGCGGGCCGCACGGCCATCCACAAGGTGCCGACCACGCCCGACAACCCGGCGCGCGGCGTGGTGCAAGGGATAGCCGGCCTGTGCAGACGGGTCGACCTGCCGGAGAGCGCCATCGATTTCGTCTTCCATGGCACCACCATCGCGACCAACGCCATCCTCGAGTACGACGGCGCCGTGACCGGCATGCTGACCACCGCCGGCTATCGGGACATCCTGCATATCGGCCGCCATCAGCGCCCCGAACACTATTCGATCATGCAGGAAGTGCCCTGGCAGGATCGTCCGCTGGTCCGCCGCCGCTTCCGCAAGACGGTGACCGAACGCCTGGTGCCGCCGAAGGGCGAGGTGCTGGTGCCGCTGGACGAGGCGGGCGTGCGCGAGGCGGCGCGCGAACTGAAGCAGGCCGGTGTCGAAGCGGTCGCGGTCTGCTTCCTCTTCGCCTATCTCGATCCCCGGCACGAGGAGCGTGCCAAGGCCATCATCGAGGAGGAGTATCCAGGCTGCTTCGTCACCACCTCGGCCTCCGTCTCGCCGCAGTTCCGCGAGTTCGAGCGCTTCACCACGACCGCCATCAACGCCTTCGTGGGGCCGAAGGTCAGGAACTACGTCAGCGGCCTCGACGCCGAGATCAAGGCCCGCGGCATGAAGGCGGAACTGCGCATCATGGCCTCCAACGGCGGGGCCGCCACCGCCGGCATGGTGGCCGAGAAGCCGGTGATGACGCTGCTCTCCGGCCCCGCCGGCGGGGTGATCGGCGGGGACTGGTGCGGCGCGCTGTCGGGCCGGCGCAACCTCATCACCTTCGATGTCGGCGGCACCTCGGCCGATATCGGCATCATCCGCGGCGGCGTCTATTCGGAGGCGACGGCGCGCGACACCTGGATCGCGGGTTATCCGGTCATGGCACCCATGATCGACATCCACACCATCGGCGCCGGCGGCGGCTCGATCGCCTATGTGGACACGGCCGGCGCCTTCCGCGTCGGGCCGCGCAGCGCGGGCGCCGTGCCGGGTCCGGCCGCCTACCGCCGCGGCGGCACGCTCCCGACGGTCACGGATGCGAATGTCGTGCTCGGCCGGCTGGACCCAGAGAATTTCCTCGGCGGCGGCATGACGCTGGACACCGAGGGTGCGGGCAAGGTGATCGCGGGCCTCGCCGACAGGCTGGCCCTCAGCCCCGAGGAGGCGGCCGAGGGGGTGATCGCCATCCTGAACGCCAATATGGCGAACGCCATCCGCTCGCGGACGGTGCAGAAGGGGATCGATCCGCGCGACTTCACGCTGGTCGCCTTCGGCGGCGCGGGCCCGCTGCACGGCGCCGAGGTGGCGGCCGAACTCGGCATCCGCGAGGTGCTGGTACCGCCGCATCCGGGCATCACCTCGGCCATGGGCCTGATCACCGCAGATCTCAAGTACGACGCCATCCGCACCGAGTTCCAGTCGAGCACGGAATACGACATCGCCCGGCTGAACCGCGACTTCGAAACCATGGAGGCCGAGATCGCCGCGCGCTTCGCCGCCGACGGTGTCGGCCGCGGTTCCGTCTCCTTCAGGCGCGCGGGGGACCTGCGCTACCTTGGACAGGGCTATGAACTGCGCGTCGCCTGTCCCGCGACCGCCCTGGACGAGGCCGGAATCGCTGCGGTGTTCGAAGCCTTTCATGCCCAGCACAAGGCGGAGTACGGCCACGTCTTCCGCGACAGTCCGATCGAGATCGTCAATATCCGCGTCACCGGCATCGCCGCCGGGCCGAAGCTCGGCCGGCCGGTGGTGACGCCGGGCGGGTCGCTCGACCGGGCCCGGGCGAAGACGGGCCGCTGCCTGTTCCGCCTGGCCGGCCGGCTGGAGGCCTTCGACACGCCCTTCTACCGCCGCGGCCTGCTGCCGCTCGACACCGTCATTCCCGGACCCGCCATCGTGCTGCAGGAGGATTCGACCACCGTCGTTCCGCCCCGCTGCAGCCTCGTCGCCGAGGCGTCCGGCAACCTGATCATCCGCATCGGAGGCGCGTCATGACCACCGCCAACCGCCCGGTCATCGATCCCATCACCGCGAGCGTCATCCAGGGCGCGCTCGAGAACATCGCGGTGGAGATGGGCTACAAGCTGATGCGCATGTCCTATTCCTCCATCATCCGCGAATCGGAGGATTTCGGCGCCGGCCTGGTCGATGCGGACGGCAACGGCCTGGCCGAATCGGCACAGTCGACGCCGCTGCAGTCCGGGCCCATCCCCGGTTACATCCGCGGCATCAGGAAGATCATGGCGGCGCGCGGCGAGGAGATCCGGCCCGGCGACGTCATCATGCACAACGACGCCTATTCGGGGGCGAGCCACGGGCCCGACATCGCGTTCATCGTGCCGGTCTTCGTCGAGGAGAAGCTGGTCGCCTTCTCGGCCACCACGGCCCATCACCTCGACATCGGCGCGCTGTCGCCCGGATCCTGCGGCATCGTCGACGCCATGGACGCCTATGCCGAGGGCCTGCAGTTCAAGGCGATCAAGGTCTACGACCAGGGCCGGCGCAACGACATGGTCTGGCACATCCTGCGCGACAACATCCGCGCCTCCGACCTCGTGGTCGGTGACATGGAGGCGCAGATCGCCGCGAGCCGGATCGGCGCCGAGCGCTTGGGCGAGCTCATCGCCCGCCATGGGCTGTCCACCTTCCAGGCCGGTTGCGCCGCGCTCATGGACCATGCCGAGCGGCTGATGCGCCAGGCCATCGCCGCCGTCCCCGACGGCAGCTATACCGCCACCACCTATTACGACGGGTTCCTGGACTCCGACGATCCGTCCAAGAAGGCGCTTCCCATCACCGCCACGGTCACGGTGAAGGGGGATTCGCTCGCGGTCGATCTCGCCGGCACGGCGCCGCAGGTGGCCGACCGGCCGATCAACATGCCCTTCGAGGGCACGGTCGACATCGCCGTCTGGCTCACCGTCCGCTCCATCCTGCTCGACACCGCCGTACACGGGCACATCCCGGTCAATGCCGGCCTGCTGCGCCCGATCAGCATCACCGCGCCGGTCGGCTGTCTCGCCAACCCGACCTTCCCGGCGCCCACCATCGCCCGCTTCACATCCGGCAACCAGCTCGCCGACACGGTGATGAAGGCGCTGGCCCAGGCCGTCCCCGACAAGGTGTCGGCCGGCATCGGCAACCTCAAGGTCATCGCCTTTTCCGGCCTCCGCGCCGGCACCCATTGGGTGCATATGGAGATCTTCGAGGGCTCCTATGGCGGCCGGCCCGGCAAGGACGGCATGGACGCGGTCGATACGCTGTATGCGAACACGCGCAACAACCCGATCGAGGATATCGAGACCCACCTGCCGCTCCGCGTCGAACGCTATGAACTGCGCGAGGACGTGGTCGGCGCCGGCGAGTTCCGCGGCGGCTTGGGCAGCGTGCGCGAGTTCGTCTTCCTGGAGGACGGCGGCGCCTCGGTCGAAGGCGACGGCCAGGGCTTCCGGCCCTGGGGCTTCGACGGCGGGGCAGAGGGCGAGCCGGCGGCGCTGACGCTGGCCCGGGCGTCCGGCGCCAGCGTGGCGCTGCCCTCGAAGGTCGCCCATACGCTGACCAGGGCCGGCGACCGCTTCATCTGCGTCGGCCCGGCCGGCGGCGGCTATGGCGATCCCCTCCGCCGCGCCCCGGAAAGGGTGCTGGACGACGTGCTGGACGGCATCATCACCCGTGATACAGCGGCGAAATTATTCGGCGTGGTTGTGACGGCGGACGGTGAAATCGACATTCCCGCCACGGATCGCCGCCGCCGCGCCTGAAGGCTGTCACATCGCCGTGACGATTCGTTAGCGGGGGATGGTAAATAAGGGGCCGAACTGTCCTTCAGGAATCCCATTCGATCCGGTCCCGATGGTGATCTACCGCTACCCCAGCAGCGAACTCGCGGGCGACTATGCCAGGGCGGGACTCGGCCTGATCTGCACGGCCGGGCCACTCTTGTTCATGGATGTGGCCTCTGTCATGGTGTGGGTCCTGGGGGGCCTGTCACTGTTGTTTGCGACCTTCGGCGCTCGCACCGCGATCAAGCACGCGACCACCTTCGAGCTGGATGCCGAGGGTATAACCGCGCGCGGGCCCCGCACCACGAGCCTCGCCTGGAACGGCCTGACCGGCGTGCGGCTCCGCTACTTTTCCACCCGCAAGGATCGCGAGAAAGGGTGGATGCAGCTGGTCCTGAAGGGGCCGGCCGGATCGATCCGGCTGGATTCCACGCTGGAAGGCTTCCAGGACGTGGTCGAGCGCGCCTCCCGCGCCGTCCGGGCGCACGGGCTGCCGCTCGATCCGCCGACGATCGCGAATTTCCGGGCCGCCGGCGCGCCGGTCGCCGACGCGGCCTAGGGGATATCGGCGATGGGCAATGTGCTGCTGGTCCGTGACCTCAAGGTCCAGTTCCACGCGAGCGAAGGCATCGTCAAGGCCGTGGACGGCGTGTCCTTCCGCATCCCCGAGGGAAAGACCGTGGCCCTGGTGGGCGAGAGCGGATCGGGCAAGTCGGTGGTCAGCCAGGCGATCATGGGCATCCTGCCCCGCATCGGCCGGATCGCCGAGGGCGAGATCCTGTTCACCGACCCGGCGACGAGGGTCACCACCGACATCGCCAAGCTGAGCGCCGACGGGCCCGAGATGCGCCGCATCCGCGGCGGGCGCATATCGATCATCTTTCAGGAACCGATGACCTCGCTGTCGCCCCTGCACACGGTTGGCGACCAGGTGTCGGAGGCCCTGAAACTGCACCGCGCCGCCTCCTCGAGGGAGGCCGACCGGCTGACCGAGGAGATGCTGCGGCTGGTCGGATTCCCGAACCCGGCCCGCGCGCTGCGGACCTATCCCTTCGAACTGTCGGGCGGCCTGCGCCAGCGCGCCATGATCGCCATGGCCCTGGTCTGCCGGCCCGCGCTGCTGATCGCCGACGAGCCGACGACCGCGCTCGACGTCACCATCCAGGCGCAGATCCTGAAGCTGATCCGCGACCTGCAGGCCGAGCTCGGCATGGCCGTGCTGATGATCACCCACGACCTCGGCGTCGTCGCCAATGTCGCCGACGAGGTGGTGGTGATGTACCACGGCAAGGTAATGGAACAGGGGACGATCGACGACGTCTTCCGCCATGCCGGCCATCCCTATCTGAAGGCGCTGCACCGCGCGGTACCGCGCTTCGACATGGAGCCGGGCGAACGGCTGATCCCGATCCGCGAGATCGAATCCCAGCCGGGCCACCTGCTGAAGCAGAAGCCGGCCTGGCCGGAGGGCGCCGACCGCGAGCCGCTGCTGCAGGTGAAGGGCATCTCCAAGGCCTTCGGCATCCGCAAGGGCGGGATGTTCGCCCGCGGCCCGGTGCAGAAGCACCTCGCCGTCGACGATGTCAGCTTCCACATCAGGAAGGGCGAGTGCCTGGGCCTCGTCGGGGAGTCAGGCTGCGGCAAGACCACCACCTCGAAGATGATCCTGCGCGCGCTGCGCCCCGATTCGGGCGAGGTCCTGTTCAACGACCGCGGCGAGATCCGCGACGTGATGGCGCTCAACGAGAAGGATCTCTTCGCCTATCGCCGCAAGGTCCAGTTCATCTTCCAGGACCCCTATTCCTCGCTGAACCCGCGGATGACGGTGTTCGACATCATCTCCGAGCCGCTGATCATCCACGGGATCGGCAACGCCGACGAGCGTTTCGAGCGGGTGAAGGAGCTGATGGCTCTGGTCGGGCTCGACGTCCGCTCGCTCCGCCGCTATCCGCACAGCTTCTCCGGCGGCCAGCGCCAGCGCATCGGCATCGCCCGCGCGCTCGCGCTGCAGCCCGACCTCCTGATCTGCGACGAGCCGGTCTCGGCCCTCGACGTGTCGATCCAGGCCCAGGTCCTGAACCTGTTGCGCGACCTGAAGTCGGAACTCGGCCTCACCTATCTCTTCATCAGCCACAATCTGGCGGTGGTCGACTACATCGCCGACCGCATCGCCGTCATGTGCGCCGGACGGCTGGTCGAGACCGCGCCGCGCGACCGGCTGTTCCGCAACCCGATCCACCCCTATACCAAGGCGCTGCTCTCGGCCGTGCCGCATCCCGACCCGGATGCGAAGCTCGACCTGCAGGCGCTGATGGACGGCCGGGCCTCCGACCCGCGGGCCTGGCCGATGCCCTTCACCATCGACGGCACAACCCACCCGCAGCTGATCGACCTCGGCCACGGGCACAGCGTGCGGGCGGACCCGGAGGGTATCGAGACCCTCCGCCGCGCCGCCGCCTGAGGCCGACCGCATGTTCACCTACCTGATGCACCGCATCCTGGTCATGATCCCGACGCTGCTCGTGATCAGTGTCGTCACCTTCCTGATCATCCGCCTGCCCCCGGGCGACTATCTCACCAACCAGATCGAGGAACTGCGCGCGCAGGGCGAACAGGCCGCGATCGAGAAGGCGGAGTTCCTGCGAAAGCAGTACGCGCTGGACGAGCCGGTCCTGAAGCAATACGCGATCTGGATGGGATTCCTGCCGCATCAGGGCCGCTTCTCGGGCATCCTGCAGGGCGATTTCGGCTGGTCATTCGAGTTCAACAGACCGGTCGGGGAGGTGGTGAGCGACCGCCTGTTCCTCACCATCGTGCTGAATTTCGCCGCCATCCTCTTCACCTACATCGTCGCCTTCCCGATCGGCGTCTATTCGGCCACCCGCCAGTACTCCATCGGCGACTACGGCTTCACGCTGCTCGGCTATCTCGGCCTCGCCACGCCGAACTTCCTGCTCGCCCTGGTCATGCTGTTCTTCGCCAACCGCTGGTTCGGGCTTTCCATCGGCGGCCTGATGGACCCGAAATACGAGCAGGAAAGCATGTCGATGGCGAAGATGATGTCGATTGCCGGACACATGATCATTCCGACCATCATCATCGGCACGTCCGGGACGGCGGCGATGATCCGGCGCCTGCGCGCGAACCTGCTCGACGAATTGCAAAAGCAGTATGTCGTCACCGGCCGGGCCAAGGGCCTGCCCACCGGCCGCCTCCTGGTAAAATACCCGATCCGCATGGCGCTGAACCCCTTTGTCGCCGATATCGGCAACCTGCTCCCCAGCATCGTCTCGGGCTCGGCCATCGTCTCGGTGGTCCTGTCGCTGCCGACCGTAGGGCCGCTGCTTCTGCAGTCGCTGCAGAGCCTGGACCAGTACCTCGCGGGGTCGATCCTGATGTTCCTCGCCGTCTTGACCGTCGTCGGGATGTTCATCTCCGACCTCCTGCTCGCCGTCCTCGATCCGCGCATCCGCCTCTCCGGCGGGGCCACACGCTAGGGGGCCGGGCCGATGACCGCACGGATCGACGGCGACAAGCTCGAGCATTGGGTCAACGACGCCCCGTTCGACCCCTATTCGCGCGAGGTGATGAACCCGGAGCAGGAGAGGTTCTACCGCGCCTCCCAGTGGCAGCTGATGTGGTGGAAGTTCCGCCGCCACAAGGTCGCGGTCGTTTCCGGCGTCATCCTGCTGGTCTTCTACTTCTCCATCCTGATCAGCGAATTCATCGCCCCCTACGCCCAGGCATCCCGAGACGCCCGCCACATCTACGCGCCGCCGCAGGGGATCCACCTGTTCCATGAGGGGCGCTTCGTCGGCCCCTTCGTCTACGGCTTCGACTACAAACTCGACATGGACACGCTGCAGCGCACCTACACGCCGAACCCGGCGAAGGTGCAGCCCCTGCGCTTCTTCTGCAGCGGGGATGACTATCACTTCTGGGGCATGATCCCCATGAGCTTCCATTTCGTCTGCCCGGCCGAAGGCGGCACATTCTTCCTGTTCGGCACCGACCGGCTGGGGCGCGACATGTTCTCGCGCATCGTTTACGGCACCCGCATCTCGCTCACCGTCGGTCTGATCGGTATTGCCATCAGCTTCCTGCTCGGGATCATTCTAGGCGGCATCTCGGGCTATTACGGCGGCTGGATCGACAACGTCATCCAACGGGTGATCGAGATGATCAAGTCCTTCCCGGAGCTGCCGCTGTGGATGGCGCTTTCCGCCGCGCTGCCGGTGACCTGGAGTCCGATCCTGATCTATTTCGGCATCACCATCATCCTCGGGCTGCTGGATTGGCCGGGCCTCGCCCGTGCCGTGCGCTCGAAGCTGCTGGCGCTGCGCGAGGAGGATTTCTGCACGGCCGCCCAGCTGATGGGCGCGCGCCCCGCCCGCATCATCGGCCGCCATCTGCTCCCCTCGTTCATGAGCCACCTGATCGCCTCCGCCTCGCTTTCGATCCCGGCGATGATCCTGGGGGAGACGGCGCTCTCCTTCCTCGGGCTCGGGCTAAGGCCGCCGATCACCAGCTGGGGCGTTCTGCTCAATGAGGCGCAGAACATCGACGTGGTCGCGCTCTATCCCTGGCTCATGCTGCCGACGCTTCCGGTCCTGCTCGTCGTCCTCGCCTTCAATTTCCTGGGTGACGGCCTGCGCGACGCCGCCGATCCCTACCGGTGAGCGACGGCGAACTCGATACCCTCTTCGCCCTGGCGGCAGCCGCGCGCGCGAATGCGCATGCGCCCTATTCGACGTTCAAGGTCGGCGCCGCGATCCTGACCGGCGACGGCCGCACCTTCGCAGGCTGTAACGTCGAAAACGTCGCCTATCCGCAGGGCACCTGTGCCGAGACCGGGGCGATCGGCGCCATGGTGGCGGCCGGCGGGCGGAAGATCCGCCGCATGGTCGTCCTCGGCGGCAGGGAAGAGCTTGTCACCTGTGCCCCCTGCGGCGGGTGCCGGCAGCGCATCCTGGAATTCGCCGACCCGCAGACGGAGATCTGGCTCGGCGCCTGCCGCGCCGCGCTCATGCGCCACACCATGGCCGAACTGCTGCCCCTCGCTTTCGACACCCTGGCCTGACCGCCGGCAGGGCGGAACCATTCCCTGGCCCTCCGGTTGGTCTCTGCGTTCGAGGGGCTCCGCGGAGCGAAATGTGGCATCCGGCGCATCGGCGATAATGACGGAAGGCGAGGAGAGCGAACCCGACCGCTTTCGCCGCGAGGCGGCGCGATGCCGTGCAAGGGCCGAAGCCAGCGCCACGGGTGCGACGGGCCGGGAATGGCTGTCGCTCGCCCGGTCCTATGCCGAACTCGCCGAAGCGGCCGAGGCGATCGAGGCGAGCGTCTCGCTGACACGGCCGACCTCGCCGGCCCGCAACGGATAACCGGCTACTGGAAGGCCACTTCGGCGAAGCTCCTCAGCTTGCGCGAGTGCAGCCGCTCGCCCTTTTCTCCCTTCAGTTTCTGCAGCGCCCTCAGTCCGATCTCGAGGTGCTGGCCGACACGCAGCCGGTAGAATTCGCCGGCCATGCCGGCCAGCTTTATCTCTCCGTGCAGCGGCTTGTCGGAAACGCAGAGGAGCGTGCCGTAGGGAACCCGGCAGCGCAGGCCGTTGGCGGCGATGACCGCCGATTCCATGTCGAGCGCGACGGCGCGCGACTGCGAAAGCCGGCGCAGGATCTGCTCCTGGCCCGACAGTTCCCAGTTCCGGTTGTCCACGCTCACCACCGTGCCGGTCCGCATCACGCGCTTCAGGTCCGCGCCCGCAAGGCCCGTCACCTCGCTGACCGACTGTTCCAGGGCCACCTGCACCTCGGCGAGTGCGGGGATCGGTACCCAGGTCGGCAGGTCCTCGTCCAGAACGTGATCCTCGCGCACATAGCCATGCGCCAGCACGTAGTCGCCCAGGGTCTGGGTATTCGCCAGGCCGGCGCAGTGGCCGAGCATCAGCCAGGCGTGCGGACGCAGGACCGCCACATGATCGGTCATGGTGCGCGCATTCGACGGTCCGGCACCGATGTTGATCACGCTGATGCCGCTATGCCCCGGCTCGACCAGATGCAGCGCCGGCATCTGCGGCAGGCGTGGCGGTGGCTCGCCCCGCACCGTCCCGTCCGGTCCGGTGATCACGTCCCCCGGCTCGACGAAGGCGATCGCACCGCCGCCACCCGTCGCCATGCGCTCGCGCGCCATCCGGGCGAAGGCGTCCATGTAGAACTGGTAGTTGGTGAAGATGACGAAGTTCTGGAAATGCTCCGGACTGGTGCCGGTGTAGTGGCGCAGGCGGTGCAGCGAGTAGTCGATGCGCGCGGCCCGAAACAGGGCAAGCGGTTCGGCCGCTCCAGCCACCCGCCGGACGGTGCCGTTGACGATCGAATCGTCCATCGCGGCCAGGTCGGGGGTGTCGAACAGGTCGCGCAGCGGCGGCATCCCGGCCGGCTGGGCCTGGCGGAGTGCCTCCGTCTCCAGATTGATGTCGCGCGCATAGGCGAAGTGGACCGGGATCGCCTCGCGGGATTCCCCGACCTCGACACCGGTGCCGTGATTGGCGATCAGCAGGCCGATCTGCTCGCTCAGATAGGACCCGAACAGAGGGGGACGGGTCAGCGTCGTCTCGAACACTCCCGGCCCGGCGGCGAAGCCGTAGGACAGCCGCGAATCGAGGCGGGCATGGCTCGCCACGGCGATGCGCACGAAAGGATAGAAGGCCCGAACCCGGCAGGGGGGCGGCTCGCCGCGCAGGTAGTTCTCGAAATGCCCGCGCAGGAATGCGGTGTTGCGCTCGTGCACCAGTGCGATACGGGCCACGGCGGCGCGGGCGTCCTCGAACGTCTCGGTCGGGATCGGGGGCGGGGTCAGCACGGGGTCGGGTGACGACATGGGGCGAGCCTGAGGCGGCCGCGGGCGGTGTCAAGCGGCGAGCGACCGGTTGCATCCATCGCATACCGGCGGAAGGCTGTGCCGACAGCCGATTCGGGGATTCGATGACCGTCGTCGCCGCCCATCTCTACCGGCATGGCCGTCGGGCCGCGCCGGTGTCGCTCGATGCGCCGGCCATCTGCGCCGGACGTTCGGAATTCGTCTGGATCGGCCTGCTGGAACCGAGCGAGGCGGAACTGCGCGCGGTGCAGGAACACTACGGCCTGCATCCGCTGGCGGTCGAGGACGCGCTGAAGGCGCACCAGCTGCCGAAGGTCGAGGTCTATGGCGACCAGCTGTTCATCGTCGCCCGCACGGCCCATCTGGAGACCGACCGGATCGCCTATGGAGAGACGGCGATCTTCGTCGGCCAGAACCACATCATATCGGTCCGGCACGGTTCGGCCCGCGCCCATACCGGGCTCCGCCAGCAGCTGGAAGCGGCCCCGTCGCTGCTCAGCCATGGCGTCGACTACGTACTGCACGCGATTCTCGACTTCATCGTGGACGGCTATCAGCCGATCGTGGAGACGATCGAGGAGGACGTCCTGAAGATGGAGCAGAAGACGCTCGATACCTTCCTCGATCGGGTCGAGATCACCCGACTCTTCACGCTCAGGCGTGAACTCATCCGCTTCCAGCGGTTGATGGGGCCGATGGGCGAGGTGGCGAACCGCCTGACGCATCTGGAACTTCCCTGCCTCGACGCCGAGGTTCGCCCCTATTTCCGCGACGTCCTGGACCATGTACGACGGGTCGAGCAGCAGATGGGTGCGCTGCGCGAGGTGTTGGCCTCCGTCTTCGAGGTCGCCAGCCTGCTGGAACAGCAGCGCCAGGGCGTGATCACGCGCCAGCTCGCCGCCTGGGCGGCGATCCTGGCGGTGCCGACAGCCATCGCCGGCATCTACGGGATGAATTTCGAGAACATGCCCGAGCTGAAGGCGCCGTACGGCTATTTCGTGACCCTCGGCGTCATCGTCGCCGTCTGCGCCGCCCTGTACCTGAGATTCAAGAAAGCGCGGTGGCTTTAGCGAGAGTTTTCCGCGGGAAGCGGCTCGTCGAGACATAGGGACAGCGTACGGTGGAGACATAAAAGCGAGAAAGCGTTCTTTTCCAAAATCAAAGGTCTATACGCCTATGCTGCAATAAATGTAGTGAAGTGTAGCCACCAAGGTAGCAGTTATACTATAAGCTATTACTTTATTTACGAAGTATGCCCTTCTCTATTTATCCGGAATCAATTCATGAGGAGAGGGCAGCATGTCCGTCCTAGCAATCACGGAAAATCTTCTGGGGCGTATCAGTGTCCAATTCCAAATAGCTGCCATTGGAGCGGTCGCCCTACTCGGATTTGCCGCCGTGGGGAGCGTTTACCTTCAGGCCAACCGGCAGGTTGATGCCTTCCAGGCGATTGCGGCACGGGCGCAGGCGGCCGACAATGACATCAATTCGATAGATATCGCCCTGCTGCAAGCGAGGCGATCTGAAAAGGACTTCATGTTGCGGCGCGACCGTTCCTACTCGGAAAGGCATGCGAGCACGCTCCAAGGCGTCGGTGAGCGCTTCACGGCGCTGGGCATCAACCTCGATCGAGCGGAAGACAAGGCGCTTCTCGATGACGTCCGTCGCCTCGCCGCAGCGTATGAGACCACCTTCCGCAACTATGTCTCAGCAGAGATGGAAGTCGGACTCACCGAGAACGAGGGTCTGATGGGGTCTATGCGGAAAGCGGTTCATGCCGCCGAGGGCCGGATCAAGTCGGCCGCGCTGGTCGATCTTGAGGTTTCGATGCTGACCATGCGCCGACACGAGAAGGACTTTCTAGCCAGGACCGACGCGCGCTACGTCGAAAGCATGCGCAAGACCGCCGCGGAATTCGCCACCAGGCTGGAGGCGGCGGCACTGTCTCCGGTCGACAAGACACAAGTCTCGATGGATATGGATTCCTATCTGAAGAGCTTCTTTGCGCTGGCCGACAGGGTCGCCGCTGCGGGAAGGGGGGCCAAGGAAATGTCCGCCGCTTACGCCGCTCTCGACCCGAAGCTGGACGCACTGGCGGCTGCGGTGCACCACCGTCAGCAGGAAATCAGCGGTCAGATGGCGGTCGTCAGGTCGGATGCGACGCGCGCCATAGCCTTTGCTCTCGCACTGGCGGCGCTCCTGGTCGGAGTGCTTTCCGCGGTGGTCGGGATCGGAATCTTCCGACCCATCCGGCAGATGACCCTGACCATGACCGAACTCGCGGGCAAGGTTTGGTCCACCGTGGTACCGGCACAGCATCGCCGCGACGAGATCGGCGCGATGGCCCGTGCCGTTCAGGTGTTCAAGGAGAATGGCATCGCCAACGAACGCCTGCAGCGCGAGGCGGAGGAAGCGCGTCTGCGAGAGGAGACGGCAAAGCGGGAACAGGAAGAGCGCGAACGGGTAGCCGCCGAGGAAAGGCGCCAGGCCGATGAGGCCCAGCGTGTGGCAGAGGAACGGCGCCAACGCGAGATCGAAGCAGCCCAACGTGCCGCAGAAGAGCGCACGCGACGGGAAGCGGAGGCGAGGCGTAAGGCCGAGATGCTCGCTTTGGCGGATGGGTTTGAAGCCACCGTCCGCCGCGTGGTGCAATCGGTCGCAGCGGCGGCGGCTCAGGTGCGCTCTGGCTCGACCGCAATGGCCTCGACCGCCGAAGAGGCGACGCAACAGGCTGCCTCCGTAGCCGCCGCGTCCGAACAGGCCTCGGCAAATGTACAGACGGTCGCAGCCGCCGCCGAGGAGTTGTCCTCCTCAATCGCCGAGATCGCGCGGCAGGTCGCGCAGTCCACGACCGTGGCGGCCGAGGCGAGCGAAAGGGCGAGGGTTACCGGATTGACCGTCGACAGCCTGGCGCAGGCGGCCGACAAGATAGGCGAGGTCGTTACTTTGATCACCTCGATCGCCAATCAGACCAACCTGCTCGCGCTCAACGCTACCATTGAGGCGGCCCGTGCAGGAGAAGCTGGCAAGGGCTTCGCCGTAGTGGCTTCCGAAGTGAAGAATCTCGCCAACCAGACCGCGCGCGCAACGGATGAAATCGCCAGCCAGATTGGGGCGGTGCAATCGGCGACGGCACAGGCGGTCGAGGCCATTCGGGGTATCGGGTCCACGATCGCCGAACTGGGGCAGATCTCGACGACGATCGCCTCGGCGGTGGAGGAGCAGACCTCGGCCACCGGCGAGATCAGCCGGAACGTGCAGGAAGCCTCCACCGGCACTGCCGAGGTCTCACGGAACATCATCGGCGTGTCTGAGGCTGCATCTGAAGCAGGTCAGAGCGCCGTTCAGATGAAGGGTGCGGCGGAAGACCTCTCCCGCCAGGCGACCACCCTCGCTGCCGAAGTGGACGCCTTTGTCAGTCGTGTACGTGCCGCCTGAAGAGGCACCCTCCCGGCCGACGGCCGGGAGGGGCCGGAAACTTCAGCCTTTCTGCTTCACGGCGATGCGGGCCACATGCGCGCCCTGGAACTTCGCCATGGCGAGTTCCTTCGCCGAGGGCTTGCGGCTGCCGTCCGCCCCGGCGATGGTGCCGGCCCCCCAGGGGCTGCCACCCTTCACCTCGGAAATGTCGGCGAGGTCGGGGCTGGCGTAAGGAAGGCCCACGATCACCATGCCGTGGTGCATCAGAGTCGTGTAGAGCGAGATCAGCGTCGATTCGTTGCCGCCGCCGGTGCCGGTGGAGACGAAGCCCGAGCCGACCTTGCCGATGAGGGCGCCCTTCGCCCACAGGCCGCCGGTCTGGTCCAGGAAGCTGCGCATCTGGGCCGGGATGTTGCCGAACCGGGTCGGCACGCCGAAGATGATGGCGTCATAGTCGCCGAGCTCGCCCGGCGTGGCGACGGGGGCGGCCTGGTCGAGCTTGGCCCCGGCCCTCTTCGCGGTTTCCGCATCCATCGTCTCGGGCACGCGCTTCAGCGTGACCTCCGCGCCGGGGACGCTCTTCGCCCCTTCGGCGACCGCGTTCGCCATGGTCTCGATATGGCCGTACATCGAGTAATAGAGCACCAGCACCTTGGTCATCGTCGTCGTCCTCTTTCTTCGGGTCTTCGGTTTCAACGCAGGTCGAACAGCAGGATCTCGGCCGGTTCCCGGCCGGTGATCTCGATCTTGGGCTCCTGGAGCAGTGCCATGCCGTCGCCCTGTTCCAGGGTCTCGCCGTTCGCGGTCACCGAGCCGGCCGCCACCTGCAGCCACTGCCGGCGGCCGGGTTCGGGCAGGTGAACCACGCTCTCGCCGGGGCTCAACAGGCTCGCATAGAGCGCGGCGTCCTGGTGGATGGTGACCGAGCCCGCCCGCCCGTCGCGCGAGGCGACCAGGCGGAGCTTGCCCTGCCGGTCCTCGGCCGGGAACATCGTCTGCTCATATCCCGGCGCGAGCCCGCGGGCCTCCGGCAGGAACCAGATCTGCAGGAAGTGCACCGGGTCGGTCCCCGATGCGTTCATCTCCGAGTGCCGGATGCCGGTGCCGGCGCTCATGCGCTGCACCTCGCCCGGCCGGATCACCGCGCCGTTGCCGAGGCTGTCCTCATGCGCCAGCGCCCCGTCGAGCACGTAGGTGACGATCTCCATGTCGGCATGGCCGTGCGTGGCGAAGCCGCCGCCGGGGGCGACCTTGTCCTCGTTGATGACACGCAGGTCGCCGAATCCCATGAAGCGCGGATCGTGGTAGTGGCCGAACGAGAAACTGTGCCGGCTGTCCAGCCAGTCGATCCTGACCTGGCCGCGCTCGGCGGATTTGCGGATCTGGTACATGCCCGGCCTCCTGTGCCGCTCTGCGAATGGTGGGAAGATCGTGCAGGACGAGACGGGATACAATCCACGGATCGGGTTACTTAATATAACGAAACTTGTTACAGTTTTTGATGGACAGGATCGACGCTCTCCGCGCCTTCGTCGCCGTGGGCGATGCCGGCAGCTTCTCAGCCGCCGCCCGCCGGCTCGGGCGCTCGAAGATGCTGGTCAGCCGCCAGGTGGCCGACCTCGAAGCCGAACTCGGCACCCGTCTGCTGTCCCGCACCACCCGGCGCGTCGCCTTCACCGGCCCGGGCCTCGCCTTCCACCCCAAGGCCCGCGCCCTGGTCGAGGCCTATGACGAGGCGGCGGCCGATCTGAAGGCCGGCGCACTCCGGCCCCGCGGCCCGATCAAGGTGACCGGACCCATGTCCTACGGCCTGCGACATCTCACCGATGCGGTGCTCGACTTCGCCTGCCTGCATCCCGACGTGACCGTCCATCTCGACCTGAACGACCGCTTCGTCGACCTGATCGAGGAGGGCTTCGATCTGGGCCTTCGCATCGGCCGCCTCGCCGATTCCAGCCTGATCGCGCGGCGGGTCGGCGAGACGCGCCGCGTCGTCTGCGCGGCGCCGGCCTATCTCGCCGCGGCCGGCCGGCCCGAAAGCCCGGCCGACCTCATCAACCACCGCTGCCTGCATTACGGCTACAGCGCCGCGGTCGAACGCTGGCGCTTCCACGGTCCGGAAGGCGAGATCGTGGTGCCGCTCCGCCCCGCCTTCCGCGCCTCCAGCGGAGAGGCGCTCCTGCGCGCGAGCCTGCGCGGCCTGGGGATCGTGCAGCAGCCCTGGTTCATCGTCGGCCCGGATATCGAGGCCGGCCGGCTCGAACTGCTGCTGGCGTCCTTCGAGGAACCCCCGCTGCCGATCCACCTGCTCATGCCGCCGGGCCGGGCCGGCGCCTCCGTCCGGGCGCTGGCCGACTTCCTGGCCACCCGCGCCTGAAACTCTTTTTGTGATTTCCGCCGGGACGGCCGGAACCTTTCGACCCTCACCGCGTTGAGTGCACCGGCCGCAGTTCGCGGGGGGATGCGTCAGTGGCACGGTTTGGGACAGGAAGCAGGGTCTGCTCCGGCATCGCCGGCGCCGCTCCGCGCGCACCCGCCAGCCATGTCCTCGGCTCCGCACCGGTTCACGCCGACCAACCCTAGCGTCGTCACCGGGCCGTGGCGGCTCGCCGCCGGGTTCGCCCATTGGAGCGGAAAATGCAGCGTCCCGGCACCGATCTGGAACACACCCCGCCCGGCGCGGCCCTGGATGCGGCCCTGGGCGGCGAGCACCTGAACGGCGGCGTCGCCCGTGACCAGGCGCTGAACGAACTTCTCGCCGCGCTGCAGGCGATGCGGGTCGGCGATTTCTCGGTGCGGCTCCCGCGCGACCATACCGGTGTCGTCGGCAAGATCGCCGATACCTTCAACGAGATCGTCGCCGCCAACCAGCGCATGGCCCAGCAGCTGGAACGCGTGGGCGAGGCGGTCGGCCGCCAGGGCAAGACCCGCCAGCGGGTCAAGCTGTCGGTCAGTGACGGCGCCTGGGGTGACATGGAGGCCTCGCTCAACACGCTGATCGACGACCTGCTCTGGCCGACCACCGAAGTCACCCGCGCCATCGCCGCGGTGGCCCAGGGCGATCTCCTGCAGACGGTCCGCCTCGATGTCGACGGCCGGCCGCTCGAGGGCGAGTTCCTGCGCTCGGCCACCATCGTCAACACGATGATCAAGCAGCTCTCGATCTTCACCTCGGAAGTGACGCGCGTGGCCCGCGAGGTCGGCACCGACGGCAAGCTCGGCGGCCAGGCCCAGGTGCGCGAAGTGTCGGGGGTGTGGAAGGACCTGACCGAGAGCGTCAATTCGATGGCCTCCAACCTGACCGCCCAGGTCCGCAACATCGCCGACGTCACGATTGCCGTCGCCAACGGCGACCTGTCGAAGAAGATCACCGTCGACGTGCGCGGCGAGATCCTGCAGCTGAAGGAAGCCATCAACACGATGGTCGACCAGCTGCGCTCCTTCGCCTCGGAAGTGACGCGCGTGGCGCGCGAGGTCGGCACCGACGGCAAGCTCGGCGGCCAGGCCATCGTCCCCGGCGTCGCCGGCACCTGGAAGGACCTGACCGACTCGGTCAACGCCATGTGCGGCAACCTGACCGACCAGGTGCGCAACATCGCGCAGGTCACCACCGCCGTGGCGCGCGGTGACCTGTCGCGCAAGATCACGGTCGATGTGCGCGGCGAGATCCTGGAGCTGAAGGACACCATCAACACGATGGTCGACCAGCTGAACGCCTTCGCCGGCGAGGTGACCCGCGTCGCCCGCGAGGTGGGCACGGAAGGACGCCTCGGCGGCCAGGCCACCGTGCCGGGCGTCGCCGGCACCTGGAAGGACCTGACCGACAACGTCAACTTCATGGCCTCTAACCTGACCGCACAGGTCAGGAACATCGCGGAAGTTGCGACCGCCATCGCCCAGGGCGACCTGTCGAAGAAGATCACCGTCAACGTCTCGGGCGAGATCCTGCAGCTGAAGGAGACCATCAACACGATGGTCGACCAGCTGAACGCCTTCGCCTCCGAGGTCACCCGCG
>VFQQ010000629.1_pt1 | contig 65008 bp, 110 predicted proteins | sample 3512341 | NCBI WGS metagenome assembly VFQQ01 (sample SAMN10412373, study PRJNA504923) | tailings metagenome | isolation source: Relicate 2 Philex TSF1 revegetated site | place: Philippines: Tuba, Benguet | collected 2017-08-29 | reverse complement strand
GGTGGCAGGGGCCAACGGGCCGCTTCACCCAGCCTGATGGGAGGCCGCCGCGCTCAGCGCGGCCGAACCTGCCAGAGCTTTCTAGACTGATCGGCGCCATTTGGCTCTCAGCGCGCCCTCGGATGGCCTGACCGTCTTTCAATCGATAGTTGTAGCACCCCAGACGGCGCACAGAGCAGCCGAACAGCGCAAACCCGCACGGACCCACAGCGAGCGACGCCCTGGCAACCCGGCAGCATGGGCAGGGACTACTACAAGGTAACAGCTTGTGATCGCTGCACTGCGGGGCCCAAAGGCGCGCACACAGAGGGCGCACAGGGGGCCGCCGCCGCTGCCGCCGCCCGGCCGCCGCCTGCGTACCATACTAAACCGGCCGTCCGCCCCCTCCGCTGCAGATTCTGGGCGTGGAGCGGGACGCCACAGAGGACCAGCTGAAGAAAGCATATCGAAAGCTGGCCATCAAGTATCACCCGGTGAGGAGCCGCAGTCGCCATGGCCGTGTGTTCAGTCGCACTCTGTCGCGGCCGCGGCTGCGCACTTGCACTGCATGCAGTCAAACCCTGGCCGCCTGAAACCGTTTGCCTGCGCAGGATAAGAACCCCGGAGAGAAGCAGGCGGAGGCGACTGAGAAGTTCAAGGAAGTGAGCGAGGCGTACGATGTTTTGACCGATCCTGAGAAGCGAAAGGTGGGCAGCTGGCTCATTGATAACGCAGCCAGCCAGCATGTGGACAGAGTAGGGTTGGAGTAGGAAAGCCCCATGCTGCCCGCCGGTGCGGGCTGGTGCAAAGCCTGCGTGTTGCAGTGGTCTTGGCAACGCAGGCTGAGAGACAAACAAGAACTGGTGATGCCAGCCTGCCCTGCTGATGCCTGCCTGCTGCCAAGCATGCAATGGCACACTTGACTTTGCTTTGGGCCCCATGCTGCACAGGCATGAAGGCCCTTCTTTTAAGCACTACTCACGTCTCTTCGCAACACACCCACCCCCTTCCTGCAGATTTATGACCAGTTTGGCGAGGAGGGCCTGAAGGGCGGCGTGCCCCCGCCCGGCACCCCCGGCGCCGGACCAGAGGGCTTTGCCGGCTTTGGCGGAGCGGCCGGTGCCGGCGGCGGCGCATACCACATGGACGACGAAGCGGCCCGGCGCATCTTTGAGGGGCTTTTTGGCGGCGGGCTGGGCGGCATGTTTGGAGGCATGGGCGGCGGCGGCGGCGGCGGGGCGGGCGGCCCCCGCGTCCGAATCTTCCAGTCAGGCAAGAAGCGCGGCAGGCCTGATTTCGAGGGTGAGGGCGGGAGGACGGGGCGGCGGCGGCAGGCGCGCGCTGTGGCAGCGCAGCACAGCACTGCAGGAGGGGCGGTGGCTCTTGGGCGCTGCTGTCGCGTGCTCCACCGTCCCACACATTGACGCCCCAAAGCAGCCACACAACAAAGCCAGCTGCACCCTCTGTCCTGTCATGCTGCAGGGCCAGGCGGCGGCGGTGCGGGCGGCAGCGGGCAGCCATACACGCGCTTCCGCTCTGCCGGAGACATGGGCGGTATGGGCGGCATGGGCGGCATGCCGTTTGGCGGCATGGGAGGTGAGGGTGGGGGCCGCCTGGCTGCTTGCATGGATTGGGAATGGGGCACTGTGCGTGACGTGGTGATGGCTGTTCTCTGTACCTTCCTGTGCACCTCGCAATTATGTGGGTCTTGATGGCTCAGAGCAGGCATGCTGCGATTGCATGTGAACGATTTCATGATCCGCCACCTGCCAGACACGTTTTGTGTGCTGCGTGGCTTAGACCACCATCGACTTCTCTGGCCCTACCCAAACCCTTGCAGGCATGGAGGAGGAGGACGAAGGGTACGACTACATGGGCGGCGGCATGGGCGGCATGGGCGGCATGGGCGGCATGCCCGGCGGCGGCGGCAGCTTCCGAAGGCGTGCGCCCATGGAGCCCCAAAAAGTGGAGGTTCCCCTCAACTTGACGCTAGAGGAGCTGTACAGCGGCTGCACCAAGCGGCGCAAGGTGACGCGCACCATTGCAGACAGCGCAAGTGGCAAGACGATGCCGGTGCGCTGAGAGGAGGGTCAGGGTTGGGGGTAATGAGTGGGCCTGCAATGTCGGTGTGCACAAACGGTGCCCATGCCGGCATCATTGGACTCTGCATGAGCCTCCACACCGTCCCAGCTGTGTACGGCACTGATTAGTGAAAGTGTTGTGCTCTGCCCGCTGCAGATGGGGGAGACGCTAATTAGATGCAAGCCTAAATACATGGGCCTCTGCCCTACTGCTGTTCTTTAAATGATGATGCCCTGCTCTGCCCGCTGCAGGTGGAGGAGACGCTTGAGATCCCGGTCAAGGCCGGCTGGAAGGAGGGCACGCGCATCACCTTCACCGGTGAGGCAGGCGCAGCTGCTCTGAGGAATGGGCATGCAATAGCAGGGGCCGGGAAGCGGCACCAGCACTGGCGCCTGGTGCCCAGAGGAGCACCGCTAGCACCAGCAGCAGCATGAATAGCACCAACCTGAGAATCACTCAGCTGCCCGCACCCCTAGCCAACCATTTGCTCCACCCCCTGCCCCCCGCTCTTGCTCCCCGCAGGCAAGGGCGACGAGCTGCCGGGCCGCCCCGCCCAGGACCTGGTGTTTGTTGTGAAGCAGAAGCCGCACCCGGTGTTCACGCGCGACGGCGACGACCTGGTGGCCACGCTGCGCATACCCATCAGGTTCGGGGTGCCCTTGATTTAGCAGGGGCATGGGGTGGAGTGGGTTTGGGTCCCGCTGCGCATACCCATCAGGTGGGGAGGCCAGGGCCTGGCTGTTAGCCAGGGTGGCATGGGGTTGAGTGGGGTGGGCCGCGCTGCGGATACCCATCAGGTGCGGCGGGGGGTTCCGCTGTAGTGTCCAAAGTCACCTTTGATCAGCAGCCTGTTCTCCACCCCTGCCCCGCCCCGCCTTCCCGGCTCACACCCTTTGCCACTCCGCCCGCCCCGCTTAACCCCCTGCAGCAAGGCGCTGGGCGGCGGCACCGTGGACGTGCCTTCACTCGACAACCGAGTGCTGCGGGTGCCGCTCAAGGAGGTGGTGCGCCCCGGCTACGAGCGGCTGGTGGCAAACGAAGGTGGGCGAGAGTCTAACGCTTGCTCTTGTGTGATGCTGTGCTGTACCAAGCACCGTGGCTTGGTGGTTGTTGGCTGCTACGAGAGGCTGGTGGTTTGTGAAGGTGCGCATTTAGGCTTGCATGCTCTGTGGTAGTGCTGTGCTGTGTCCCGTGTAGGCAAGGTGCATGGGTTGTAGGGTTGCATGCGCTCTGTGTTCATGCGATTCCGCGCCCAGCCTGCTGACGGCTGGTTGCCTGCTGCCTGCCGCCTGCCACCCGTCGGTGCCCGCTCCGCCAGCTGCACTCACCGCCAACGTCGCCCGCCCTGCGACACCGCAACGAATGCCCGCCCTCCTGCCTCCTGCTGCAGGCATGCCCAACAGCAAGACGGGCGTGAAGGGCAACCTGCGGCTGCGCTTTGACATCCAGTTCCCGCGCAAGCAGCTGAGCGAGGAGGAGCGAGGGCAGTTGGAGGCCATGCTAAAAGACAAGTATTGAAATGCGGCCATAGATGTATGACGACTAGCCGGCTGCTCCATGGCGCGATGCCCCTACAAACCTCACAGGCGCTGCTAGGCAGTTTTGGCACCTGCAGAACTGACTCCCTCTCTCGCTCTCTGTTCACTGCCGCACTCTTCACTCTGCTCCCCTCCTGGTCCCCATCGCCCACTCTGTCACCTGTACCCTGGTGTACTCTGGACATCCTTTGTAACATGCGTTGTGCAGCCCCAAGAAATCGTACTCAAACGTGTGCAGCCTGGGCGAGGAAAGGCTGTGGTGCCGCAGGGGACAAGGACCGCGGCTCAGGTGGCCAGAAGCTAGAAGCTGCCATGAAACAAGTGGCTTGCGAAACGTAGTGCAGAAGGGGAGGTTGGAAGGCCATTGCTGAGGAACGGGACTTGATGCAGAGTTGAGGCGGCAGGGAGCCAGGGAGTGGGTTAGAGAAAGGAAGGGGAAAAAAGGTGTGAAAAAGAACCAACAGCTGAGAAATCAGCGAGGCAAGCGCCGTGGCAAGGACACGTCAAGGGAGTCCCCACAAAGATCATTGCTCTAAAGGCATTGAAGTCGCGATAAGAGAGAGCAGGCTTGATTGCAAAACAGAGTCGGCTTGGAGGGATGAATGGGTGTCGGGCGTGGCTCGGCCACAGGCCTTACAGCTGCGAGCTGCTGCCACCGGAGTTGCCAGCACTGCCGGCCCCAGTGTCACCAAAAGCCGGCCAGTTCAGGCCGTTGCCCGGCTGGCTTGCGCCGCTGCCGCTGCCGCTGCCGCTGGCGCCGGCATTGCCAAAGGCGGGCCAGTTCAGGCCGTTGACTTGTTGCCCGTTGGCCGCATTGTCGCCAAATGCCGGCCAGTTGAGGCGGTTGGCCGGTGGGGCGGCGGTTGTGCTGGCAGGGGCGGCAGCAGTGGCACCGAATGCGGGCCAGCCCATCTGGCTGCCGGGGTGGCTGTCGGGTGCTCCCAGCGAGGCGCCGCCCAGGTCTGTGCTGAAGCCGCTGTGGGTGGGTGCACCCAGGGAGCCAAAGGCAAAGGCATCCACAGAGCCCAGGCCGCCGCTGGCCTCATCCACGCTGCCGCCGCCGCTGCTGGAGGATCCCTGCCACCAGGGGCTGCCGGCAAAGGGGTGGCCCTGCTGCGCCTGCGTCTGCAGCGCCTGCGCCGCCGGGGCCGCGGGGTGCAGGCCCCGCGCCCATGCTGAATTAGCAAACACATTGTCTGCGGCCGCAGCGGGCGCAATGCCAGCGGCGGCGTGGTAGGGCGCCGCGGGGCCGCCGCTGCTGCCGCCGCCGCTGGCGCTGCCGCCGCCGCTGCCGGCCGCGCCCCAGCTGAGGCCGTTTGAATGGGCAACGCTGGCGGCGGCTGGGAAGCCAGAGTCGTCTGCGGCGCTGGTGGCGCCGCTGGCCACGGCTGCGGGGCGGCCCGCAGCCCAGGCCGAGCCGGCAAACAGGCCTCCATGGTCGCTGGTGCCGCCCTGTGAAGAGGAGCTGCCTGCGTACCAGCCGCTGCTGCCTGCGCTGGGCCCGCTGCCGCCCAGCGCAGCACCCACAGACATGCCCTCATTTCCGGCATGGGGTGCTGCGGCGGGCCCGCTGGCCTGGCTGCTGCGCCCGCTGCCGCGCGGCAGGCTGCGCAGCGAGGCCGTGGCGCTGCTGTCGTCGGCCTGGCTGCCGCCGGCCGGGCTGCTGCCGGCGCCCCAGACGGAGGCATCAAGGCTGCCCTCGGTGGCGCCCCGCAGGGAGGAAGTATCGGAGGGGGCTCCGCTGGTGGAGCCGCCGCGCCCGCTGCTCGACCCCAGCCCTCCATCGGACGAAGAGCTGGTGCCGCGGCGGAAGGCCGAGGTGTCGCTGCCGGTCTGGGAGGGGCCGGTGAGGCCTGCCAGCTGGCCGGCCAGAGAGGAGCCAGGGCTGGATGTTGAAGAGGGGCCGCTATGGCCGCTGAGGTGGCGGCCCTGGTGGGAGCCAGAGGGGCCGGAGCCGGGGCTGCCGCCGCTGGAGGACCGCGCCTTCTCGGCCTGTGGGGGGTGGGGTGGTGGGCAGGGGGGATTGTGGATGTGTGGGTTGCGAGACGGTAGCAGGCTGGCGGGCTGACACATGCGTTCAACTTCCGTGTGAAGCATTTGCACGCGTCCAGCTTGTCAAAAAGCCACTCCCACTAGGCAGCTGTGCTGCCCCACCTGCAGCGCGGCGATGATGTCCTCCATGGCGGGGCGCTTGGCGGGGTCGACGTCCAGGCAGGCGCGCACCAGATCAGCCACCAGCTGGGGAGCCTCGCCGGGGATGCTGCAGCAGGGCGGTTGGCAAAGAGAAACGGTTCTAATCAGCAGGCGCTTTAGCAAGCAGTGCAGAGTTGGACGGCGGCAAGGCGGGTCGGCCATCAGCTGGGGAGCCTCGCCGGGGATGCTGCACACAGCAAATTGCAGCAAGGACAGGCTCTGTCACAAGCCTCTGGTTTGTAAAAGTGCAGCGCAGTTAATGAGCTGCAAGGCGGGCTGGCCACCAGGTGAAATGAGTTGCAAGGAATGCTGCTGGCAGGGTTGGCAGAGCGCCAATGGTTTGCCCGACGGCCTTGACACCTCACAACACTGCAGTCAACTGCACATGCGCTTGCCCCCACCCCCTTTTGCGCACTGGATGTCGCGGATCTGGCCGCGCACGGGCACCTCGCGCGTGCAAATCTCCCACAGCACTGCACGACAGAGCATGGACAGGCATGGCGTGTGAGACTTGAGCAAGCTGTGGGGGGCACTGTCACCCGTGCGCCGCACAAGGCGGTCAGCTGGAGAGGGGCCAGCAGGCTGTTGCAGTTTTAGTGTGCAATTGGCAGTCTGGCAGAAGATGCGGCAGCTGGTTTGCAGCAGCCCCACTGACTCACCCAGGCCGTACGAGTAGACGTCCGCCTTGGCCGTGCACTTGAGGCCAATCAGCTGCTCCGGCGCCTGTTGGTGGGAAGCAGGTGGTGTGGAGTGTGAGAGATTTGGGTTGAACGAGAAAAGGGCGTTGCACTAGACAACAGCTGGCGTGCATGCACCGGCAAACTCGAAGCTGCAGAGCCCGAGCCGCGTCTATCGGTGCCTGCTCCCCCTGTGCCACGCAGCAGGCACGCACCGCCCAGTTGAAGGTGCCACCATCTCCTGTGATGTACGAGTGGTACAGGATCTGCACAGGGCAAGAGCAGGGTAGGCAGGGGTTGCTTGGTGGCTGCAGCAGCAGACCGATAGGTCACGGATGCCGCTTCACAGGCAGCTGCCGCGCTGCCCACTCTGCAAGCAACAGCAGGTAGATCCCGCCCGTCTGGCACAGCCGCCCTGCCCGCACCTGGGCCCAGCCGACGTCTGCCAGCTTTGCTTGGTTGGTGGTGCTGCAGGAAAGAAGGATTGCAAGGCAGGGCTAGTTGCGACTCGCCTAGCCCAAGCACACACCAGCCAGCAACCAGCGCACTTATTGCGCAACCACAGCCCCTTGTGCCCCGCATCAGGCAGGTACAAACCAACAAACCTGAGCAGGATGTTGGGCGACTTGCAGTCGAAGTGGATGATGTTGCGGGTGTGCAGGAAGTGGAGGGCGCGCGCCACATCCAGCGCAATGTCCAGCCCGTGCTTGTACCAGGACACGCGCCGGGACTGCAAGTGTGGGGCAGGTGATGCGGGGTGGGGAGGGGCGGGGTTGACGGGCTTTGCAGGCTGCAGGCTTCGCTGCTGCTGCTCAAGGGTGCCAGCAAACAAGCAGAAAACGTCTGTGTGCCGCCCAGGCCACGCACCAGCATGCGCAACACAGCACCCGGCGGCAGCTGTTCCATGCCGGCACACATGGCGGGCAGTTAGCAGCTGTTTCTGCACAGCAAACTGTACAGCACCTGCAGGGCGCGGTACAGATCTGTGTCCATGAGCTCGGTGACCATCATGGTGGTGTCTCCGTCAACACATGTGCCCTGGATTTAGGATGGATGAGGAAGGCGGCCATGTACGGTGTCACACGTGAGAGAGCGGCGGGTCATGTGCCCAACCCAAAGTGAAGACGGCAGCTCTCACTGCCTGCAAGCAACCGCGTCAAACTCCTGCCACTTCCACGCGATGGCGATAAAACAACGCGAGGCTGGCCAGCCCTCTTCAGCTCACCTTGAACTGCACGATGTTGTCGTGGCGGCAGGTGCGCAGGATGGAGATCTCCCGCCAGAAGTCCTCAGCTGGCATGTCGTCCTGTGGGAGGGGGTGAAGAGGCAGCTCTGGTGCAGGTTGGGCGGGAGATTCGTCGTATGTGCTTGCCATGGAAACCACGGGCATCAGCAAGCTGCCCAACCCTCATGTATCAACAACAGCATAGCAGCAGGGCAGGACACCCAAGGACACCCCAAAACAGGCAGGCAAGTGCTCGCCCATCCACCTACCCACCCACCCACCCACCTGGGTTTGGAAGACCTTGACCGCCACGGGGTGCAGGCCGTGCAGGAAGGCCTTGTACACCTGGCCATAAGCTCCCGCACCGAGCTGCACCAGGTTGCCATCCTGCCCGCGGCAGAACATGATGTCAGCCTGGCGGGAGGGTGAGGCGGGTGGGCTTGCTGGAGGGTTGAGAGTGAGGCATGGGTTGAGGGGAGAATGGAGGCAGCAAGATGTGGCAGGCTGGGGCCAAGCAAGGCAGAAGGGTGGCAGCAGGCAGCCTGTGGATGGTGCCAGCACACAGCACGCCTTCCAGCCACATGCAGCACACCGTGCCCTGCTTGAAGCAGCAAGCGCTTGCCTGGTCGATGGCGCACTCCTTGAGCAGCTTCTGTGCCAGGGCAGAGTGCCCCGACCGCTTGCGGGCAGCGGCAGCCGCCACCAGGCCGGCAACAGAGTCCTTGCCGTCGCGCTGCAGGGGCAGAGGCGGGTGGTGGGGAGGGCATGGGCTGGTGGGTCGCTTGCATTAGGAGGCAGCCCTGGGTAAGTGAGGCAGCCGGCACAGAGCAGGCAAGTACGCAGCCCTGCTAGAGCAGCCGAAAATCAGGCTCACATTACAATGGCTCAGTCAAACAACAATCCACCACTCCCCCTGCGGGCCCCCTCACCAGCGCGAGCTCAGCGTCCAGCCCCTTGAGCGTCTGCCAGCGGCGCTGCTCGCGCCAGCGCAGCACCAGCACGGCGGCGAGGGCGGTGCAGGCGGCCAGCAGGCACACGCCCGCCACGATCAGCCCGATCTGCAGGCCGGTCAGGCCTCCTGGGCCGGCGCGCGGCGGCTTGTAGGGCACCCAGCCCGGCAGGTCGGAGGAGCAGTTGGAGCGCAGCTGAGAGGAGGGGCAGGGAGGCAAGCGGAGGTACCGGTGAGCCAGGGAGATCAGTAGCGTGACTTGGAGGATTGCTGAAGTGCGGCGCGATGCCGCCCAGACGCTCGAAGCGGATGCCGGATCGTGGGAAGCATGGAGTGCACCTGATGGGCGCCTCAGTGCCCACAACCTTTCCAGAAACATTAATGTGTGCTTGCCTGCACGGGCTCCTGGCAGGAGGAGCCGCCCTCCGCATAGCATGTCACGTACTGGCCGATGTACGGCAGCACACGGCACACGGTGGGGTTGCCGGGCGCCAGCACGCTGCAGCAGGCGGGAGGGGTAAAAGTTGGGCGGCAGCGGTGGGAGAGGTTGGAGTGTAGGGAGCGCTTGTTGCGGCGAGTAGCAGAAGCGCAAGCTGGCAGGTGCACAGCGCTAGAGAGCCAGGCAGCTGGTGGCTGCCGCAGGCACTGCTTGCAGCTCAAATAAACAGCTCTACAGAGCGGCTCACAGGTAGTGCAGGTCCTGGAGCAGGCCCCAGTTGGGCGGGATTTCACCCGTGAAATTGTTGCCTGCGGGGCAGAGGTCAATGCAACATGGAGAGGAGATGGCCATCAGGAAAGGGTGGCGGGGTGAAGGTAAAAGCTGGGGCTAGGAGCTAGGGCGGCTGTGTCACCTGGCACACACTCGTGCTCGCAATCCCGGTACACAAAACAGGTCCTGACACAAACCACGCCCGCAGCCTTGAAAACATACGACCATGCCTCACCGGCGATGACGAGGGATGTCAGGGAGGAGAGTGCGTAGCGGCGCGTGCCCCAGCTCTTGGGCAGCGTGCCGCTCAGCTGGTTGAAGCCCAGGTCGAGCATGTAGAGGGCCGCCAGAGAGTTCTCCTCAGAGCCCCAGGCCTCGGGCAGGCTGCCGCTGAAGTTGTTGTGGGCCAGCGACCTGCACAGCAGGCGGGCGGGGTGAGTGGGGTGGGGGATGAGGAGGTGGGTGTCTGGGGCAACCCTGTGTGTGGGGCAACCCTGTGTGCGGCGGCCAAGCTGCTGAATTGCTGGTGCCACGTTTGCACGCACACACTCCACCGCCGAATGCGCCACTCACACGTCTGCCACCCAAATCCTTCAACCCATCTGTGCACGCACCAGGAGAAGAGCTGCTGCATGGTGGCGTTGAAGGACCAGGCCGTGGGCAGCGGGCCCGACAGGCCGTTGCGCTCCAGGTGCAGCACCCGCAGGCGTGGGAAGGAGTTGGGGGCGCCCCATGCATCCGGCAGGCCGCCTGTCAGGTTGTTGCGGCTCACATCCAGCCATGCCAGGGCGGGCAGGGCGTCCGGGCTGCCCCACTTGGCCGGCAGGCTGCCCCCCAGCTGGTTGCCGGGCAGGGACAGCGTGGCCAGCTGCGGCAGCGCGCCGCGCCTGGCCCAGGAGGTGGGCAGCTGCCCCGACAGGCTGTTGTTGGTCGCGTCCAGCGTGCGCAGCATGGCCAGCGCGGCCCAGCTGTCGGGCAGCGCCCCGCTCAGCTGGTTGTTCAGCACGTTGCTGCGGGGCGGGGCACGAGGGAGGGCGAGGGCGAGTTGAAGGTCGAGCGGATTTGAAGTGCGGCAGGCGAGTGATCAGCGAGCCCGCGGGAGATGTGCGACGAAGGATAAAGGTCGACTTGTGGCGCAGGAGGTGGAAGTGGTGGGCACGGCCGAGAATTGCAAACGCCCCCTCTGGCACACAAGCTGTATGTGGCATCAATGTATGCACCCCGGTTGAGGCACTCACAGCTCCTGCAGGGCTTTGAGGCAGTCCTTGCAGCCCCATGCGCTGGGCAGCGGGCCGGAGAGCTTGTTGCCGCGCAGCTCACTGCATCAGGAGGGCAGGCATGGGGGAGCGTGGGGATGAGAGGCAGAGTGGGGAGTGGCCACAAGTGCTGCAATGCCCAGCAGCGAGAGAGCAGCGTGCCTACATGCCGTGCACGCAAGCGCTCAGCGCGCAAATGCGAGGCGTTGCAACACAGGAATGTCCACTTTCCAACGAGCAGGCCCGGGACCCCGCACTCACAGCTTGACCAGCTTGGGGAAGCGGTCCGGGCTGGCCCAGTCGTCGGGCAGCGGCCCCTCCAGCCCGTTGCGAGCCAGCGCCAGCTCAACCAGCGCTCCAAAGCCGCCCTCGGCGCCCCAGCTAGCAGGCAGCTGCCCGCCCGCGCCGCTGCCCGACAGGGCAAGCAGGGAGAGGGCCGGGAAGGCGGGGCGCTGGCCCCAGTTGTCCGGCAGGCTGCCACTCAGCCGGTTGTCCTCGATCACCCTGTGCATGGGTGAGGTGGGCGGGCAGGTGCGCGGTTCATACAGGGTGCAGGTTGGACCAGGGCGACGCAGCAAGGCAAGGCACTGCCTCGGGTGCCGTAGAGCAAAGTCCATCCCCCACTCGGCAAACAGCGCCAGCCACTTACAGCTGCTCCAGGACGGGGAAAGCGCCTGCGCTGCCCCAGGCGGGCGGCAGGTCGCCCTGCAGCTCATTCCGGTCCAGCAGCAGCTTTTGCAGAGCGGGCCAGGCGCCGGAGCGGCCCCAGCTGGCGGGCAGCGTGCCGTTGAGGCCCCCAGCAGACAGGCTCAGCTGCTGCAGGCGGGGGAAGGCGCCGGGCGCGGCCCATGCGTCGGGTAGGTCGCCGCGCAGCCGGTTGCCAGAGAGGTGACTGCGGATGAGGCGAGGGGGCGCAAGGGGCTCGCAGGTCAGGCATGGCTGCGGCATGGGCCGAGGAGCATGAGCACATGGAGCCATGGCTGTGTCGACGGGGCCAGCAGAACCACTGACGCCTCTGGCCAAGCAAGGACTGTTGCAGGAGGCCAGCCCCCGGCAGAACAGCCCTGGCTTGACGAGTGCGGTCCCGGGGCCCCACCCAACCCCAGCTGCAAGCCGCCCTCACAGCACTGCTCACAGCTCTTCCAGGTATTCCAGCTTGGCAAAGTCATCGAACAGGGGCATTTCGGAGGGCAGGCAGCGCATGAAGTCCCAGCACTCCATGTTGCTGCACCAGGGCATGGGCGGGAGGGGGGCGAAGCGGCGCATTAGGGCACCGGACACATGGCGCTGCCCGGGGCCACGCAGAGCGGCGTGCGCGCCTTTAGTGGCTGAAGGCAAGGCAGCTCTCACAAGCGGTTGTACGCATCTTCCCGCCCCTGTGCTGCACACTGGCAGAGCGGGGTGGGCTCACATGACGCGGACGCGCTGGTGGAAGTCCAGGATCACGCCGCTCCACAGGTAGGTGGGCGTGGCATCGTCCCAGCCCTCCAGGTGGCCCTCCGCCTTGACCGCCGCCCAATTGGGGATGCTGTCCCTGAACCTGACCAGGATGTCGCCTGCGGGGGGTGGTGGGAGGACCGGATTGCGCGGGGTGGGGCAAGGGCGCGAGGGGTGGCGGGCACCCCGGCTCCTCATGTGGCCCCTGGCCCCCGCCCACCGCCCGCCGGGCCGTGGGTGCTTGCAATGCACGATGCTGCCACTCACGGTCTTGTTCCGGCGACCCCTTGCCCGCGGCAGTGCAGCACAGGGCCGCGAGCAGGGCGCTCAGCGCCCACAGACGCCCCGTCGTCATGGCCGACAACTGCTACGCTCCAATCATGGCTGCAAGCACTGAGGGGGCGCCGAAGGCAGGGACGGGAGGCCTGGACGGGCGGGCAGGGGTGACGACTCGAAGGCCCGAACGCCGGGCTGCTTTCAAAGGGTCAGCACGAAGAGGCCGCACTGGATTGCGGCCCAGCTGGGCCAGCTCCCCACCGGCACACTTGCATGCAACTTCATGGAGGCGGGCGGCAGGAAGTGAGGCCCTGGCGGCTGTGCAGGCATTGATCGGCGCTGCGATCGCTCTTCCGAGTCCGTGACAGGCAGCGGGCAGGCCATCAGCGGCCCGAGCGCCCAGTCGAACTTGCGCAGGGCTTGGTGAACCTCCAAGCGCCATGCTGGGCTCGCTGTGGGAGCGCGGCAAGCTCAAGCTGGCTGTGGATAGCGCCACGTCCACCGCCGACGAGCCCACGCCGAGTGAGCCCGCCGCTCCGCAACCGCTCGCTCCTGCGCTGCCAGCGGTCAACCTCCCGTGGCTACGTGTATGGGTGCTCCACCCGCATCATGCCCATGCATTGCCCCTACCCACTGCAGTCTACGTACTGGATGAGCTGGTGCAGGAGCTGGGGGCGGGCGACAGCCGGGCAGGTGTGGACGCCGTCTGCGCCCGCCTTGCCCACCGCTCGCCGGTCGTCAAGCAGAAGGTGGGTGGGCGCAACTGCCTGTTTGCTGCTGCTGTTGGTTCGAGGAATGTTTCAAGCGCGAGTAACCTCACCTGCTCGTTTCTCGCACCTTGCTTGAGTAGACCCGCACCCTCGCTACGGTCGCTCGTTCGCACGCCACCTGGCCTACCTGCTTCTCAACACTCTTGACACTGGTCACGCTGGTTGACTCTAGAAAGCCCCCCTGCCCTGCCACAGGCGCTCAAGGTGGTTGCCCACATCGGCCGCAAGGGCAGCGCCGACCTGCGCCGCCTGATGGCGCGGCACAGCGGCGCTGTGCGCGACCTGCTGCACTTCCGCTGCGAGCCCGACCCGTTCAAGGGCGACACGGTGTGGAAGCGCGTGCAGGCGAGTGCAGTGCAGGGTGGACTGCATGGATTTGTGCTGCTTCTTTGCAACTTTCTAGAATGCTGCCCTGCTGCTGCTCGGTCTGCTGCTTGCGCTCACACCGCGGCGCAGCCGCTGCAGAGCGGCGGTGCCGCTACTCAGGCGCAGGCATGGCATGCCTGCGGCACCTGCCAGCCGGCAATGCCAACACATTTAGGGTTGTGCAAACGTGCTGGTTCCCCTCCGCCTTAACCCATGCTCTACCACAACCTGCAGGAGTATGCCCAAGAGGCGCTGAATGCCATCCATGGCGAGCCCGAGGCCGCGGCGCCCAGCAGCAGCGGCCTGCGGGTAGGAAGGGGTGTGGCACAGGCTATCCAGCACTTGCCATGCCGATCGGAGTTGCTGAGTTGCACTCCAGCTGTGCATGGCTTGCCTTAGCTCTGTTGTACCCCACCCAATGCCCCCCTCTGCCCGTTGCCCTGAAACTTTGCACCCTTCTGTCATTCTCCCGCCGCAGGGCCGCATCCAGGGCTTCGGCAGCGAAGCCGCTGGCGGCTACAGCGGCGGCAGCGGCAGCGGCATGCTGGGCTTCGGCAGCGAGTCGGCGGGTGGATATGGCGGCAGCGGCGGCGGCAGCGGCGGCCGCATGGTGGGCTTTGGCAGCGCGGACGTGATGCAGTCAGGCATGCAAGCCATCAGCAGCGGCATGCGCACCCTGAGCGGCGGACGCTATGATGATTACAGCGGCGCCCAGCTGGATGGCGGCGGCTATTCTGGTGGATACAGCGGCGGCGGCAGCAGCAGCAGGGCAGGCGCTGCCGGCTTGGCCCAGGGCCCCATTGTCCAAGCCGGCGCAGTGACCCCGCCATCAGCGCCTGCCGGCAGCAGCACTGCAGCAGGCACCAGCAGCAGCGGCGGCGCTGCGGACCAGCGAGCCGTGGAGCGTATCTGCACGCCAGCTGGGCTGCGCACGGCGCCCAGCCGCGAAGACCTGCGTGCATTTGTGGATGCCATTGCCTCTCTGGACGGCACGGCAGTGGCGCAGTTGCTGCAGCGCAAGCTGGTGCGCTGCAAGGGGGAGTGCAAGCATCAAATGCCAGCGCTGTGTCATGATTTGTAGGGTGCCATGCTGGCCATGCCCATTTGCAGCGACTTGGTTCATAGCCTTGGTTGCCCCTTGTGATTGCAGGAGGCGGGGCCGTGGCAGGCCTCGCTGCGTGCGCTGTGCGCCATCGAAGCAGCGCTGGAAAGCAGCGGGCAGGCAGCCTGCGGCCAGGTGGCGGCGCACTTCAAGGCGCGCCCCAAAGCTGTGCTCGCTGCTGCGGACAGCCCGCAGGCCAGCGTGCGGCAGCGTGCGCAAAAGCTGCTGGGTGCGCTGGGTGGCGGCGCTGCCGCTCCTGCACCGCCCGGCAGCGACAGCGCGGCCGCCAGCCAGCAGCCGCTGTTCACAGAGGACCTGCTGGGGGAGGCAGAGGGCAGCATCGGTGCAGGAAGCACATCGGCAGCTGGGCTGGCAGACCTGCTTGGAGAGCCGGCGGCCCCCGCCAGCAGCAGTGCCGCCGCACCTGCAGCTGACCTGCTGGCTGGGCTGGACGTGCCGGCCGCTGCAGCCGCCTCCACCCAGCCACCCGCCCAGCCCAGCGCAGCAGCTCCGGCGGCAGCAGCAGCAGATGACCTCTTTGGAGGTATGCTGCTGGACAGCCAGCCGGCTGCCAGCTCAGCACCGCCTGTCATGGCAGCGCCTGCCGTTGCGCAGGCACCAGCCAGCTCCTCTCCGCTGGACCTGCTGGGCGGCCTGAGCCTCGGCGGCCCTGGCAGCAGCGCCCCTGCTCCCACACCAGTGGCTGCAGCGCCACCTGTTGCCAGCGCGGCGGCACCTGGCTTTGACGACTTGCTTGGCGGGCTGTCCCTGGGCTCGACAGCGCCAGCACCTGCCATGGGCACAGCCCGCGCCAACGGCGCTGGTACTGGTGCCCCGCTGCAGCCTGCTGCCGGTATGGCAGGCATGCCATTGGGCAATGGCAGCATGGGCTGGGGCAGTGCGCCCATGGGCGGTGCAGCACAGCCGCCGGGCGGGGCGCCGGCAGGGTCGCTGCAGCAGGGCGCGGGGCTGGGCGGCCTGAACAGCCACGGCCCCTTCCACCAGTCAGGCCCAGCCGGTGTGGGCGGCCCGCAGGGGCTGCACTACGGCCAGCAGCCGGCAGAGCAGCCCGCCCGCCTGCCATCCCTCGGCTCCCTGGGCAGCGGTGAGTGTTGTGGTGGCTGGTCAGCGCATGCTCGTTGTCAATTGCGTTGGCTTGCTGGGCAGCAAGAATGGCCAGTGAGGCATGCTGTCACACCCGATTGCTCACACAAATTGCTGCTGCCTGGATCCCCGTGCAGGCCCACTGCCCGCTGGCGCACTGGCGCACAGCGGCATACTGGACTCCAGCCGCGACAATGCCTTCAACTTTGTGGACGATGCGCTGGCAGCAGCAAAGCGCAAGCAGTGACAGATGCGGCACAGCAGCAACTGTTAAGCAGCTTATAGGTTTCATGTGCATGTCCTGTTGCATTGAGTACGTGTAAGCAATCAAGCAAGTCGACGGGCCCAGCTACAAGGGGCCGAGCTTGAGCGGCATCGACGGCGGCGGCAGCTCAGGGGCGAGTGGGGCAGGGGAGCCTGGGCCGCGTGCATGCCTTTGTAACGCCTTCAGCTGCCCCTCTTACATTGACGGACGGCCTTTCACCGCAAGGAAGCGGTGCCGGCCTTGCATGGGTGCTGCATGGGCTAGCTGTGGCTTAGAGCACCGGCCATCGGCGTTGCGGGCGTGAGCACGGAGAGGAGCAGGGCTCGTGGTCTTTGTGGTGTGCTCGCCAGGCGGTGCAAGGAGACGCGAGCAGCAGCAGCAGCCATGTCGCTGTCCCTGCAGTTCAGCAAGCTCTCACTGAGCAGCAGCAAGCAGGTGTGGCGAATGGTTGCCCAATGAGCGTGGCTGCAAGGCTGGCGGGCGGGCCGCACCCGTGCCCGCCTGCCCTGGCCGCCTCCCGGCCTGCAGCAGCCGCCACAGGCTTTGTGGAGGCCGTGGCTGGTCATGGCACGCCCGCGAGTGGCGGCTCGCTGGTGGCAGCAGCGTCGCCTGCGGCGGCCGACGAGCGGCAAGCCTGGCCCGCCGGCAGGCTGGCGGCTAAGCAGCTTACCGCCATTTGCGCCTGTTGCCCCACCTGCCACCCTGCAGATCTCCAGCACGGCGTCCTTCAAGGCGCCGTCGGCAGTCGCCAAGCCGCTGCAGGCAGCCTTCCGCCGCACGCCGCTGCGCATTCAGGCGGCGCGTATCGGCGGTGTGGAGGTGCCCAACCAGAAGTGAGTGCGGCCCCACACTGCCGCACCGGCGTGGCATGGCTGACTGCTGGGACTGCTATTTGCAGTAGAGCTCGTGCTGAGATGCATGCAGAGGGCGCATGCAGCGGCGGCTGGTTGCTGCCGGCCACACGTGCAGCCCCCCTGCAACCATGCATGCTTCTGGTGCGATGTTGCTCGCCTTGTGCGCTGCCCTCATTTATTTCCAGGTACGTGGAGTTCAGCCTGCAGTACATCTTCGGCATCGGCCACACCACCGCCAAGGCCATCCTGGCGTCCACGGGCGTGGAGAACAAGCGCACCAAGGTGGGGACAGAATGGGGCTGCCTTGCTTTACTATGCACACACGCGGGTTTCGGCAGGAGGAAGGGCATGAGCAGCCGCAGATGGACCACCAGCGCAGCAGAGTGCGGGAGCAGGGTGCCACGCGCACATGCAGGCGCATGTGCATGCACTGCCTGCATTGCATGCACGGCGCCATGAGGAAGGGCCAGGCGGTGTGCGCAGCGATGCAGCCAGGCGGCGGCAGCCCTGTGCAGCGGCGGCAACGCAGCTGCAGAGGCTGCAAAACCGTGGGCAGCGCAGCAGGCTGTGCGGCCAAGCGGCGGTGGCAGCCAGGCTAGTGGCTGCTAGCGCCAATGCTGCCCAAGCCAGCCAAGCGGCGGCTGTGCGGGGCGGGGCTCGCCGGCGCTCCCGCCCCGACACTGCCACAACTGCTCAGCCGTGGACACAGCACTTTTGCCACTTCACCCCTTCCCCTTTCGCTGCCTGCCCACCTCTTCCTCCCGCTTTCCCCGCCGCCCTACCTTCCGCAGGACCTGACTGAGGAGGAGCTGACCACGCTGCGCGAGGAGGTGGACAAGTACACCGTGGAGGGCGACCTGCGCCGCTTCAACTCGCTCAACATCAAGCGGCTGAAAGAGATTGGCTGCTACCGCGGCCGCCGCCACTACAACAACCTGCCGGTGCGCGGGGGCGGGAGGGGGCAGCTCGCACATGCAGTGGTGGTGGCGTGGGCGGGGCATTGCGGTGTGCGGGTTGATGGGGTGCTTGTGCAGAGTCGTTGAGCTGGCAATGGTGCGACCTTGGTGGCCGCGCCCCGCCCAGCTGAATGGCAGTGCTCCCCGCCGGTCATTGATCAATGTGCCGCAGCTGCAGCAGTCAGGGAGGCGTTGTGAAACATCTGAAGTTGTGCTGTTTGGCAGGACCACTCCGTGGGCGATCGACCGACCGCATGGCGGCGGTGATGGCCTGCCAGCCCAACCCGCTGCCTGCCCACCACATCTTCTTATTTTTGTGCACTGCTGCCATTAAATTATGCAGGTTCGCGGCCAGAGGACGAAGAACAACGCGCGCACAAGGAAGGGAAAGGCTAAGCCCATTGCCGGTGCGTCGGGAAGTGGCGGGGCAACCCAGATCGAGAAGTTTCAGTTCGTTTCGTGCGTTTCGCGCGTTTCTGCTCGTATTTCTTCGCCCATTTGCTCTGTACGGGTCATTAACTGCTTTTCTTCTCCCCCAACTTGTTTATGTGCAGGCAAGAAGATTGGCCGCAAGTGAGCGAGGCGCTGCGGCGGCGCATGACGCGTCACGGGGGCATGCCATTGCAGCCCCCTCCAGCCCCACTCCCTGCCTTTCTTCCTTTCATGTGTTCAGTTTAGCATGCAACAGGCTGTAAGACCATTCTATCAGCAAGTCAGGCCTTGTGAAGTGGGATGTGAAAGCCGGCCCAGAGTGCGATGCATGCCACGTGACGGCTGCGCCATGCCATGCCCGCCCGCATTGAAGGGGCTTTCCGGGCTGCGCAGCGTCCTTGGACCACCTCCGCGCCCACTGATCCACTCCAGCCACATCTGTGAGCTCTCCCAGGTCATGGGGGGCCGCCAGGCGGGCTGCAGCGTGCGAGCCATGTCCGGCATGCCTCACAGGCCGCCTTTCTGACGCCCCATGGGTGCTGGCGAGGATCGTTTGCCGTCAATGTGCACCCCGTACTGAATGCTTTCACATCAGTCCTCACCATGCATGTGAGCGCCACATGACGAGTGCTGCAAACAGGCTGAAATGTGCAGGGGCAAAGCACATAGCCGGCCTTGCGCCCACGGCTCTCATGTTCATGCATCCCTCGGCTCGCCATGGGACGCCGCTGGTGCAGTCCTGCGTCACCCCAGCAGCTGCCAGTATAGCCTGCTGTCACCACCGTAGCCCACTGTCTGCACTTGGCGGCATTCTGGCAGGCCCGCTTTGGTGACCACGGCCAGCGCTGCGCTGTGGCACCGCCGCCGTCGCCGCCGCCGCCTGGGCGCAGATAGGGCCTGGCGGGGCGTTTTGGCGCGTCGCCTGGCCTCGTGTGGTCTCTCAGGGCCCGCCCCAGCCTATGCACGCAAGTCCAGCAGCGGGAGCAGCCCTCCGCCGACTGCACTTCGTCCCTGCCCAGCGCCAGGATGCCCACGGCGTCAGCCCCGCCGATCTAGAGCGCCTGATAAAGCTCAACTCCGAGCCGGCCGAGGTGGGTCGCGGCGGCGCTGCTCGCGGCAGCACGCATGCTCGCTGCGGGGCGGGCAACTGCAGCTGGGCGGCCTTGCGGTAGCTGGGAGGTGCCGACCAGCCCCGCCGGAGCGCATGCTGCCGGTCTCCAGACCGCCCTCACCCCCGGCCGCTTCCAGCAGGCCCAGGAGCCCGCCGACGGCGCCATGGCGCGCTCCGGCGACCGTGCGGCCGGCCGCAAGCCGGCGCAGCGGCGGGAGCTGTTCAGGAGCGAGGACCTGAGCCTGCAGTGGCGGGAGATACGCAAGGCGGTGAGTGCCGCCGCGCAGCCCCACGGCCGCCAATCTGCACTGCAGGCCCTGCCGCTGCATGCTAAGGCTTGTGCTGCGTGCAGGCTGAGTATCGGTGGGTGGCAGGGCGGCCGCCGCCGCTCCACAAAGCTGCAGCCAGCTCCGCCGTTGCGTTGCCGTCCGCCGCTCGTCATGTTGCCGTCCGGCCCCTGCCGACCTCCCCCCACCCCATGCTTCCCTTGCCGCTGCAGGGCACGGGCCTGCAGAACCTGGGCAACACGTGCTTCATGAACAGCGTGCTGCAGTCGCTGGTGCACACAGCACCGCTGGCAGAGCTGCTGCTGTCGCAGAGCGCGGCGCGCCTGCACAACGGCGCGGCGAGTGGGACTGCTTGGGCCGCACCTATGGCTGGCTGAGGGTGCTTGCCAGCTTGCCATTCTGCTGCTGCATAGTGCCAGCCCTGCTGCATGGCACGTTTAGTCCGCACGCCGGCCTGCAGCCGAGGCCCCTTGCCCGCATGTGCACCGCCTCATGCCTGCACCGCTACTGCTTCCCCCCTCCCTCGCAGGTCAACGGCTTCTACCCCATCCAGCTGGCACGTGAGCTGGTGTCCCGCTCGCTGGCGCACCACTCGCGCGGGCCGCACGCGCCCCTCGCCTTTGCCAAGAGCCTGCGCCGCATCAGCCGCAGGTGCGCCGCGGGAGGGGAGGCAGGGGCTGTGGCAGGGTTTGAGTGAGCTGCCTCCAAGAAGCCTGCCAACTCGCTTGTTATGAAGCTACCCATGCTGCTGGATGGGATGCACATTTTTGCACTATGCCCACTGCTGCTGCCTGGCGCTGCCGCTGCCTGCATTGCCTGCACTCTGGGGCGCGTGATAGTACCAAACCGGTGAGCTGCACAGCCCCAGTTCCTCTGGAGGCAGCAGCAAGTGAACCCTTCATAGTTACTTTGATGCCCACTGTGCCAACCTCGCTGCATCGCCGCTCTGCCCTCCCACCCCGCTCGACTCAGCGCCCCTGCTTTCTTACAGCTAGCACCTTGCTGCCACTCCAACACGCACCCATCTTCTCTGCCCCTTCACTAGCCCACCCGACCACATCTCGCTGCTCACCCACCCGCACTTCCTCCCCTTGCAGCTTCCGGCTGGGCCGCCAGGAGGACGCGCACGAGTTCCTGATCGCCCTGCTGGACGCAATGCACGAGGCCAGCATCGCGCACATGCAGCCCAAGCCGCCGCCCGAGGTGGCTCACACCTCCTTCATCTACCGCATCTTTGGCGGGCGCATGCGCAGCCAGGTGGGCATGCGTGGGGTTGATAGAACCTGCTTTTGGCAGTGCGGGGCTTGGCAGGCTGGCCAATCATTCACCAGGCCCCCACCCCATGGTTCAGCCAGTTTCGATGCCAGCCTGTGCAGCCTTACTCCATCATACTCCTACTCTCCCGCTCTTGCCCACCCGCCTGCCTGCTCACTGCATGCTCCCACCCCCGCTCGCCCCCCTGCCATGCAGGTCAAGTGCAGCGAGTGCGGGTACGAGAGCAACACGTACGACCCGTGCATCGACCTGTCCCTGGAGATAACGCGGGCGCAGACCGTCAAGCGAGCGCTGGAGCGCTTCACAGCCGGTGGGTGTGCTTGCTTGCTGACCCTCCTTGTGTGAGGGGACAGGCTGGCGCTGGGCGGTGGCGATCGGGGTTGGTCCCCTAGGCTGCTCCGGCGCTGAGCTGGCGGGCATGCTGCTGCTCCGTGCCGCACGTTTGATGCCAGGCCCCTTCGATCAGGTTGCCCCGCCACTCGCCCACCCGCTCCTCCATTCCTGCTCCCCTGATGCCACCCTGCGCAGGCGAGGCGCTGGACGGCGCCAACAAGTACAAGTGCCCCAAGCAGCAGAAGGCGGTGCGCGCGGTGAAGCGCATGACTGTGGACGCGGCGCCCAACGTGCTCATGATCCAGCTTAAGCGCTTCGAGTTCTCCTTCTCCGGCCACAAGATCAGCAAGAAGGTGGGCAGGCGGTCTTACTTATGTGTTGGGGGCAGTTTTGCCGGGGCTGGAGTGGCAGGTTTTGGGGTGCAGGGGACCGGTGCCGGCAGCAGTCCTCTTGCCCAGCCGGCCCAGGCCAGGTGCCTGTAGGCCAGGTGTGCCTGCGACTCATCAACAGCTCTTTGCCCTACCATGCCACACTTCCTGCATCTCACCCCGCATTTGCTTGCCTTCACGCTGCTTGCCTGTGATTGCCTCCACCCATGCACCCATGCACCCATGCACCCACCCACCCACCCACCACTTGCGCAGGTCGACTTTGACCTGGAGCTGGACATGGGGCCCTACATGAGCGAGCGGCCGCGGCAGCCGGTGCTGTACGACCTGTACGCCGTGCTGGTGCACAGCGGGCACAGTGTGCACAGCGGGCACTACTACGCCTATGTGCGCGCGCCCAACGGCATCTGGCACATCTGCGACGACACGCACGTGGCGCAGGTGCGCGGCTTGTTTGGTTGGGAGCAGCAGGGAGGGAAGGGAGCAGGGCAGGGAGGCTGCTGCTGGGACGTCTGTCTGCTGGCGCTGACCTGTGATGGCAGACTGAAGCAGCTTGCTCCTGACGCAGCTCCTCGCATCGCCCCGCCTCCTTGCTGCCCCCTGCGCGCCTGTCTTATGTGCCGCTCACTTGCGCCCTTGCCGCCCCACTGCCCACCCGTCCTTCCTGCAGGTGGCTGAGCGGCAGGTGATGGCGCAGAAGGCCTACATCCTCTTCTACATCAAGCGGCAGCCCGGCGGCAAGCGCCCGCCACCCACCAGCGCGCGGCCACCCTCGGCAGCGCCCAGCCCCACTGCCGCGCCCAGCCCCGCCGCCGCGCCTAGCCCTGCGCCTGCGCCCCGCCCGGCTGCAGCGGCGCCTGCGCCGCAGCGCCGGCAGGACGTGCAGCAGCCGCCCGCGGCCGTGGGCAAGCAGCAGGCGGCCGAGGCAGCCGCGCCGCAGCCCGTTTCTGGCAAGGCCGCCAAGGCAGCAGCAGCAGCAGCAGCAGCAGCACCGGCGCCGACAGCAGCAGGCGGCAGCAAGAAGCGGTGGCGCGAAAGCGAGGCGGCAGCAGCAGCGGCAGCGCCCAGCAGCGCAGAGGAGGAGGGGCCGCCGTCAGCCAAGCGGCACCATCCCCTGCAGCAGAACGGGCGCATCAGCAAGAAGTCGCGGCTGCGGGCCATGCGCGGCATGGATGAAGAGGCGCACGCGGCTTCGCCCATGAGGTGCGCACAATGTGTTGCTTGGATTGTGTGGCATCGGCAGCGCATGGCTCAGCCTGCTGCATGTGCAGCTTCTTGCCTGTGCATCCTGCAGCCTCTGCACTTTTGCAGCTCCTTCGCTGCTGCTCTGCTGCACAATGCATGCCTGTGTTTGCACACCTTGCACGGAGGGGTGACGAAACGCACTGGGCACTGACTGTCACAGTGACTGATATGCACTCTGTGGGGCCTCAGAAACCCCCTGACCGACCTCCCGCTGGCTACTTTTTTGCCAATGAAGCTGTAGCACTGCATGCTGGTGCATCATCGCACTTCATCTCGATGCTGCCATGTGGGCTGCAACTTGCCTCTGCAAGGCCTCAGTCCCACGCACCGCTCTCCTCTTCTGAATGCAGGCCGCTGCGCCAGTTTGGCGCCATCCTGTCGCCGCTAGTGATGCTCAACCGGCGCGGCGCGCGGCTGGCAGAGGCGGTGAACATTAGCATGAACCCGCTGCGCCGCCTCAGCCGCCGCAAGGCCAAGGCTGCGGCAGCAGCGGCGGCAGCAGCGGCAGCCCCAGGCCTAGCAGCAGCAGCAGGGCAGGAGGATAGCGGCGGCAGCAGTGGGGCGGCAGGCGGCAGTGCAACGACCTCGGTAGTGTCTGCTCCCGACTGGCCGCCCGTGAAGCGGCAGCCAGCTGTTGCCTCGGAGCAGGAGCAGCAGCAGCAGCCCAAGCGGCGGCGGCCGCGGCCGCCAGAGCGGCAGAAGCAGCAGCAGCAGCAGCGTGGTGAGCAGCGTGAGCAGCAGCCAGAGCGGGCGCCATCAATCCAGCAGGCATCCCCCAGCAGCAGCGGCAGGGCGTCCGGCGAGGCAGATGTGCGGGCGTTCCTGCGCAAGAGCGGCGGCGGCGCCAAGCTGCCGCTGTCGCCCTGGGAAGACGCCGACGCTGCTGCCAAGCGGCAGCAAGCGCAGCTGCTCGGCCAGGTGGGTGCCCAGGGTGCGCGCTTAATTATGGCAGCCGGCGTGCCTTGCAAGGCTTTCACAGCACGGTCGCCTTGCATGCTGCCCGCTTGCTTGCTCTGGCTGTGCATGCACCCCTCTTGCTTGCTCACCCCCGCCCCTGGTCTGATCTGCCTGCAGGACGCCCCCAAGCGCAAGCACCTGGATGAGTATGACCTGGAATACGACAAGGGGCGCACCAAGAAGGTGAAGAGCAAGCGGCAGAGCGGCGGCGACGGCGGCGGCGACGGCGTGCAGGGCGCCGACTTTGATGCGGCCTGGCAGCAGAAGCAGCACAGTGGCGTGAAGACGGAGCTGCGCGGCAACCGCAAGCGGCGCAGCCAGGACTTCAAGCGGCAGCAGCAGCAGCAGCAGGGGCGGCGGCACAGCGGTGGCCGCGGGCGGCCGTCCTTTGGCGGCCGCGGAGGGCGGCATGGGCGCGGACGGCGATGAGTGAACCCGCTTGCTCCTAGCACCCATGATGATAGTGCAGAGCGCTTGTAAATTTAGCACAAAAACGTCGTTAGTCCATCTCAAATGTCAGGCTGTGCTTGGCGTGGTTAACGCTGATGCAGAACATTTGCCCAAGCAAGCCCTTCCTTGTGGCAGTATCACGTGCCGACCCACAACGTTTGGGTCCCCTGGAGCAACTTGGGGCATCTGTGCAGCTATGTGGGGCGCGCCCCCAGCCCAGGGCGCGCAAGGCGCGGTCGGCGCCGGCCAGGACGACGGCGGCCTGATTTGGGTGCCGCTGGGCGACGGCCTGGCGCACCCGAGCCAGCAGGCGGGGCAGCAGGCGCGGCCGGCAGCTGTGCCGGAAACTTTGCCCTTCGCCCCGCCGCTGGGCCTGCAGGCCGCAGGGGCGCCAGCAGCCGCGCTCAACGGCTTCCAGCAGCTGGATGCCGCGCTGCTGCAGCCTCTGCCGTCCCTACCCATGCCCAGCGCCGACGCGAGCGCCGGCGGCACCGGACAGCCCGCCGGCGCGAGCTCTGCGGCGACGACCGAGGCAGTGGACAAGCAGGCCGTTGCGCGCGAGAAGAACAGGCTGGCGCAGCGCCGATTCAGGTGTGCTGTGTTCCAAGGAAAGCGTTTGGGTTCAAGGCGCCAGGCGCGCTTGTTCACCGTTCATTTGACCCTTGCGCTCCTTCGTGCCAATTCTGCACAGCCCACAGTCTGTTTACCCCCCTGGCTCCTCTTTCGCCACATTTTTGCACACAGGGAGAAGGAGCGGCAGAAGGTGGCGGAGGCAGAGGCGCAGGCGGACGCGATGCGGCGCCAGCTGTCGCAGCTGCGCCTGGAGAACGAGCGTCTGCAGATGGAGCAGACCCTTCTGGAGAAGCTGCTGGTGGTTCGAGATGCCATTTTGTCAGTGGTGGTGCAGCTGGACACGCTGCCGCCGTCACAGCAGCAGCAGGGGCAGGCGGCGCAGGCGGTGCAGGCGGCGTGGCAGCCGCCGGGACTGGGTGCAAGTGGCAGCACAGCAGCACCAGCCGGGCCCTCTGCTACAGCATTGCTGGAGGACCCTGCAGCTCTGCAGGCCGCCAGCCAGCAGCTTGCATTTGCACTGGGTGAGCTGCCCTCGTTGGAACAGATGGAGGCAATGATCGGCCAGCTGGCAGGCGACAGCGGGTCAGAGGGCGGGGCCTCCAGCGGCAACAGCGGCAGCAGCAGCTCAGCAGCAGGCAGCCAGGCTGCTGCCACCGTGGCGGCAGCCAATGGCAGCCCCGAGACTGTCCTGCTCCCTCCACCCGCAGCCACCGTTGGTGCAGCAGCAGCCAGCGGTGTTGTGGTGGAAAGCAGCCGGCTGAAGGAGATTGTGCCGCTGCCCTGTCCTGCGGCTGAGAAGGAAGTGCAGGTGTGTGCATAGGGTGTGTTTAGGGCAGGCAGGGGCTGCATTGGGCCTCTCGCACGGCCACTTTGCTTCCTGATTTGGGCAGGGCAAGCCTAAGAGTCCTGCTGCACACTGGCGATGCCTCGTATCCCAACTGCCACTTCAAATTCGGTTTGCCAAACGTGCCATCCTCCATCCCTTCACTTCAACTCCTTCAGAACATTGAGGACGTCGAGAGCCTGCTGGCGTACTGGCAGCAGTGGCGGCAGCAGCTGAGGGAGCTCTTCCAGGAGGCGCAGGTGGGCTGGCTGTGTTGGTGCCCAGCAGCCGCAGGCGCGGTGGGGTGGGCATGCACGCCCAACAGCTGGCGAAGCACCGCCACCAGGAGCATGCGACAGGTGGCTGTGGTACGGCACAGATGCGCTGAATGATGCTCTGCCTTGATGCAGCAGGTGCCTGGCTTGGCATCGCGTAGCAAGCTGACTCTGGCTGTGCACATTCAGCATCGCGGGGTGCACATCGGCTGCAGTGCTGCTGCGCTTGCTTACCGCACGCGGATGCACTGGGCGCTGCCCTGTCCTGCAGGCCAGCCAGTTTGCAGACCAAGACCGCATGGACGAGCTTGTGGCTCACCAGCAAGAGTTTGTGCGGGTACGTGTGTGCCAGCCGTTGCACTGCATGCACGCCAGGCAGCGCGGTATGTGTTGCATGGCAGGCTGGCGCCTGCGTGAGCAGCAGTCACGTGCTGGGAAGCATGTCCCTGTCACATCCGCACCTGAGGCAAGAGTGGCCGTTTGTCGTATGGCATGCGCCATCACAGAACTGGCCCAGCAGGGACATGGGCTAATGCAACCCTGATGCCTTGCTCACCCGCACCCCCACCCACCCATGTCTCCACCCCTCCTCCTGCCACAAACCTGCAGGTCTTCTGGGCTGCCTGCCATGTGCGCCCACAGCTCTTCAACGTGTTTCTGGCCCGCTGCCTGCCGCCGCCCGGGGTGGACGCAAGCGCGCAGTGGACACTCATCGCGCACGAAAGCCTGCCGCTGATCAGCGACGGCGAGGTGAGGCTGCCGCGGTGCCAGGCCGGCAAGGCGAGGAGTGACGCAGACTTAGCAGCGGAAGGCTGGAATGAGTGACTCACAGCTGAGGTCACTCCTCAAGCTGCTCTTCGCGCAACCATGTGCCACCAGCTGCCCACCGGCCCGCCTTGGTTCCTTGCCTGATCCCCTTGCCGCCCCTCACACCTGCTCCCATGCAGGTTGCCGCCTTTCGGCAGGCGATGCAGCGCTACACCAAGCGCGTGGCCATCGCCGCGGTCGGTGTGCGGCCCTGGGTGCAGCGTCTGCAGGTGCGCACCCTGGGCCAAGTAGTGGTGGGTCAGTTCTGGCTTTGGAAAGCTGCCGCATGCCCACCGACCACCATACACAGGCACATGCACGTGCCCCCACTGCCCTTGCACTCCACCATGTGAATGTGTCTCGACTCCTACTGCTGCAGGCTGTGGTGGCGGCACAGCGCAGCAGCTCCGGCAGCATGAGCCAGCTGGCCGGCCAGCACACGCAGGTGCGTGGGAATTCTTTGGTACACGTGTTCTGCTCCTGCTCTGCGCTGATGCTAGGCACACTGCACAAGCACTGGACGGCATTCGTCGGCCTGACGGCTCTGCCCTTGCTTGCACCCTCAAGCAACCAACTGCACGCTCCTCGGGCCCATGTGCCCCTGTGTGCAGGTTCGGGAGGTGGTGTCCCGCATGCAGCACGCCTGCACCGAGCAATACATGGCATATATGGCTTTCTTGGGCGAGCTGAGCGCCAGCATCTCGCACACGCTGCGCGCGCTGTGGCAGTGAGTGCTTGAAACCCACTGCCGCTGTGCCCCGCTGGGCTGGCAGGAGCAGGGGCTGGGCGTTGCAACGGCGGGCGGGGACTTGGCTCTTGCCGCTCCCAGCGCACCAGCAGCACGTGCGCTCCATGCCGCGCTGCTGCCCTGCGCTGCACGGGCATCGGCCACCCACTTTGGCTCCCGCCCTCCCATATGCCATGCTGTGGCCCCATTCCTCACCGCCGCCTGCCTGCTCTGCCCTGTGTGCAGCTCATCCAGCGACCCCTTTGCACCCGACCACCCAGCCATTGTCAGCGAGATTCTGCGCCTGCACCAGCAGCGCCAGCGGCAGCAGCTGGCGGCGCCAGCGCCGGCTGCTGCCCCAGTGTAGGCGTAGCAGCTGCAGGCGGCCTCGCCTGGGTGCTGACCCGCTGTTCCAGGTCATTCAAGGATGCTTAGAAAGATAGGCACCCTGGGCCCCTTGTGGAGGCCTCGCGCCGCAGAGTCTCTCCTGGCGCCCAACATTTCACCCAAACCCAAGCCAGTGGATGGCGAACCACCTGCGCGCGGGCAAGAGCACGCCTGATTTGATGCCGCTAAGCATTCCATCACCTTCGAATTATTCTTACTTCCTGCCGCCTTGCCTTTCTATTCCCAAAGACGTTGAGCCAATAGCACACCTAGCCTTGGCCTTCCGCCGAGCAATGCATGCCAATTGTCCACCCATCCCCCAGCCAAGAAACCTGCAACCCACCTGCGGGCTTGCTCATCGTATTTTCAACTGCTCTGCGGGCAGTGCCAGAGAAATTGATGCCTTCTGAGCACCCTGTCCACCACATTCACTTTGAGAGAAGCATCGCTGACGTATCGCAATGAGAGAGCAGGAAGCGTTCCCTTTTTTCCCCGGCTTGCTCTCCTTCACCACATCTTTGTTTCATTCTCTCCATCGCCGATGAAGCAGCCACGAGCTTGCCAACCTTCTTTGCATCCCTGGTTATCTCTCCCACATCGCTCCGTTGGTGATTGAATGCTGTAGCGAAACTGGGCCGGCTTCTGTGCACCCACCCAGCAGGACTTACCTGAGACCAGTTGGCAAGGCGCATCAGAGAGATCTTCCGCGCCCAGCCTAACCCAGCCATGACAAGGGCCAAGTGGTGGTTGCAGCCTGGAGGCCTCGTCTGCGTGCCGCGCTGCGCCTTGTGTGTTCACTCCTACCCATATGGACTCCGCATCGTGGCTGGTGCATCGGAGGGCATTACGGACCAACTCAAAAGGCAGCTGTAGCAGCAGCAGGATTCCCAATGCTGCAGACGGGTGCTGCAGTAATACCAAACTGACCCTGACGAGCAAGATGCTCCCTTCAATATTTACATTGTGGCCATGTCTCTTGGCTGAAGTTTGTGGGAGATCCCGGCCTGCCTGCATCAGGGCGGCGACGAGAAATTTGCCCTGCATATCGTCACCTCGTGGAATTGCAACCTGCGTGTCTGAATCCACCTGGTATCATCAATGTGGGGCGCGCCCCCAGCCCAGGGCGCGCAAGGCGCGGTCGGCGCCGGCCAGGACGACGGCGGCCTGATTTGGGTGCCGCTGGGCGACGGCCTGGCGCACCCGAGCCAGCAGGCGGGGCAGCAGGCGCGGCCGGCAGCTGTGCCGGAAACTTTGCCCTTCGCCCCGCCGCTGGGCCTGCAGGCCGCAGGGGCGCCAGCAGCCGCGCTCAACGGCTTCCAGCAGCTGGATGCCGCGCTGCTGCAGCCTCTGCCGTCCCTACCCATGCCCAGCGCCGACGCGAGCGCCGGCGGCACCGGACAGCCCGCCGGCGCGAGCTCTGCGGCGACGACCGAGGCAGTGGACAAGCAGGCTGTTGCGCGCGAGAAGAACAGGCTGGCGCAGCGTCGCTTCAGGTGCGTGACGGTTTGGAATAGCCGTTGGGTTCAGGCGCCGCGGCCATTCGCCGCTGCTGTGCTACTTAACCAGCACAGCCTGCCCAGTCGCACATCTGCCTCCCAACTCCGTCGCGGCGTGAGCACAAGTGGTGAATCGAATCCTTACATCCTCACCCATCATTGAGCCTGCAGGGAGAAGGAGCGGCAGAAGGTGGCGGAGGCAGAGGCGCAGGCGGACGCGATGCGGCGCCAGCTGTCGCAGCTGCGCCTGGAGAACGAGCGTCTGCAGATGGAGCAGACCCTTCTGGAGAAGCTGCTGGTGGTTCGAGATGCCATTTTGTCAGTGGTGGTGCAGCTGGACACGCTGCCGCCGTCACAGCAGCAGCAGGGGCAGGCGGCGCAGCAGGGCGCCAATGGCAGCAGCATATTGGGGGCGACGGCCCGACCCTCAGTCACGGCCCTGCTGGAGGACCCTGCTGCCCTGCAGGCTGCCAGCCAGCAGCTTGCAGCAGCGCTGGGCGAGCTGCCCTCCTTGGAACAGATGGAGCAGATGGTTGCTCAGATGGGCGGAGACAGCACCCCAGAGGGCGGAGCCTCCAGCGGCAGCAGCGGCGGCAGCGGAAGCTCGGCGGCAGGCAGCCAGGCTGGCGCAGGTGTGGCGCCGGCTGTTCTGCAGGCGGAGGCGGCCGTTGCGCCGCCGCTGAGCGCTGCGGTTGGTGCGGCGGCGGCCAGCGGTGTGGTGGTGGAGAGGAGCCGGCTGCAGGAGGCTGTGCCACTGCCCAGTGCCGCAGCAGAGCGAGAGGCGGAGGTGGGTGGAGCTTGCCGGACGTGCTTGTGCTCACTGCTGTCCACTGGTCTGGGCGGGGATGGCCTGGTCTGGTTTACACTGCTGCATACATTTTGCACCCTTTGGCACTGCCTGTGGTACCTACCAGAGTCCCTTGCGCGCACACTTGCAGACAGACCCACACCCATTGTCCTCACTCCGCTAGTCATGTCGTTGTTTGCCCAGCATCGTGCGCGCATCACCTAGGCATCACACTCGTGGCCATCCTGTGCACTTGCGTTACTGCAGGCCCTGGACCACGTGGAGTGCCTCTACGAGTACTGGCGGCAGTGGCGCCTGCGCCTGGGAGAGGTGTTTGACGAGGCAAAGGTGGGCTGTGTTCAATACCTCTGTTGGTCTGCAGGCTCGAGAGGGTTGGCTATGTGAGGAGGCCTGTGCCGGGTGCTGGGCAGCTGCACCAGGAAGCAGCATGTTCCCTGCTGGGTGCTGCTGTGGGCTGGGCCAGGGCAGCGTGCACAGCCGGTGTAGCTGGTGCGGCGCTGGCGTGCGCACTGCCACTGCGGCACAGGCCGGCCGTCTGCGCCTGCTTAGGGCAGCCTGCCCTTCTTAGCTCTGTTTGGACCTCGCTGGATTGCCAATGCACCCCATCGTGCTGCCTGTGTACCGCAGGCCTGCAACTTTTCGGACCTGATTCAGCTGGAAGTGCTGGAGGTGCACATGCGCGAACCGCTGGAGGTGCGGCGGCTGAACCCGCACACAACGCAGTGCGGGCCTTCTTGCATGTTGGCGGCGTGGGTGGGTTGCAGCACAAGGGCGCCCCGTCATCGCCGCTCCTTGCAAGCCGGGTGCCACTGGCCACCCCTTCCCACCCCTGCAGGTCATTTGGGCGGCCTGCCACGTGCGCCCCAAGGTGTTCAATCTGTTCCTGGCCCGCTGCCTGCCGCCTCCGCACGTGGACCTGAGCGCGGAATGGACTCGCATCGCTGAGGAGAGCCTGCCGCTGATCAGCGATGGCGAGGTGAGCTTGTGCTCGTGCGCTGGGCAAGCTCGTCAGCTCTAAATGGGCAAGTCCCTGGGCTCCTAGACAATGGCAGTGCAGCGGGCATTGTTGAGCATGCACTGGTTTGCCAGCCGGCGCTCGGGCGCTATTGCTCTGGCTGCTGGCGCGAGTGCTGCTGCTGCTGCTGCTGGGCTGTGGGCGCTGCTGCTCAGAAGAAGACGACCGAAACGGCCATGCAGAAGCAGGCGACCGCGACCCACAGGCTCAGCCGCTTGCACACAGTGATTGCACCACGCCCACCACCCCCTGCCCTTGTCCTCCCCGCCCACTCGTTGGCAGATTGCCTTCTTCCGGCGGGCAATCCAGCGGTACACCAAGCAGGCAGCGCTTGCGGCTGTGGGAGTGCGGCCGTGGGTGCAGCGCCTTCAGGTGCGCATGCGCTGCTGCAGGGCAGCTCTCCCTGGGCAGGCAGGGTGGGGGGGTGCATGCTGGCCCGGTGGGTGCTGGCTGCATCCTGCATGTCCGCAAACCTCCCCCACCAACCGCCTCCGCTCCTGTTTCTTCACCATTTCCACTCATCTCTTCCTCTCTCCTCCGCAGTTGCTGGTGGCGGCGCAGCGCAGCGGCGAGGTCAACTTGAGCCGTCTGGCTGAGCAGCACACGCAGGTGGGTGGGCCCGCGTGCTGCGCCGCACTTGCTGCCTGCGTGGGCCGAGATGCCATGGCTCGTTTTGTCAGCCCTTCACTGCACTTGCGTGCATTGCTTGGTTGCAGCACTGCCACACGGCTGCCGCCCCCTGTCACTGACCCCACCTGTGCCCTGCTCCCTGTCACCACTCAGGTGCGGGAGGTGGCGACCCGCCTGCAGCGCGCCTGCACCGAGCAGTATTTAGCCTGCCTGGCGTTCCTGGCGGAAGTGGGCTCCCACAGCCGCACCCCCGTCCGCTGCATGTGGATGTGAGTCGCGCTGGATGGGTCAGGAGGGCTGCTAGCAGCGTTTGGGGCCCAGGCATCATTGCATCCGATTTGCTGCCTGTGCTGCAGCCTGTGCTGTGCGAGGTAGTGGCGTATGCTGTCCTTCCGCACTGCTGTGTGCCCCTTCCCGCTCAGGCGTGCCCTGCTTGCCTGTGCCCGGCCGATCGCTGACTGCCTGCCTCCGCACTTGGCGCCTTGCTTTGCTTCTTGGTGCAGCCTGGCTGGCGGGCCGTACGCCCCAGACCATCTGGCCATCCTCTCTGAAATCGTGCGCCTGCATCAGCAGCGCCAGCGGCGCCAGCTGGCGGCGCCGGCCCAGCCCCCATGCATGGCGGGGCAGCCGGACGCGCAGCCGATGCAGCAGGGTGGGGCCAACCCACCCCACCCCATCTAACCGCCATGGCGCATGCCTGTCAATGCTGGCAGGCACGGCAGTTGGCCTCCGCATTCACCCTTCTGATGCTCCAACGCACCCAGCACATATAGCGAGCATTTGAGAAACCCATTCTTTCTTGCGCGTCTGTCCCATTGTCGCACAAGCATCCCCTGTGTTGCGGGCTCGTGTTGACCAACTCAATTTTCGCTCCATCGACTATGCAGTTCAAACCCTGGCTCCCTCTTTTTCTAAGGCGCACGGCTGCCTTTCAGCTGGCCCGGGCTATTGCCTGCCTGGCCCTGGTCCCGACCAAACCAAAGCACCCGCCCATCCACCCACTGGCCTGCGGGCCGTAACCTTGTTGTTCGTGTGGTCAGATTTGCCATCAGTCTACGCATGCTCATCCCCTGCTGACACCACTCTCATCATCACCCCACCGCCCACCTGCCTGTGGGCAGGCTGCTTTGCTGGGCGGCTTTCGCCTGGCGGGCGTGCACACCTTCCGCCATCACCCCATTAACACCGCACTAGCACGATGCCACCCCTTTGACAGAACCACCCTGCTTTGCAACGGCCACGTTTGACACATTGCCGCATCCTGCAGGCGTTTTTCATTCAATCTCACCCCGCCCAATTTATTGCCTTTGCTTTTGTCCTCCTGGCACTGTTGCATTCACTTTGATGTGACACCCATTTGAAGAGCGGCGCACGGCTGGGTACACGCCCCAGGGCTCGGCAGGTGCGTTGCAACTCAATGACATCACCGTTGCAAGTGCTTTCTAGCACGCTGATCTTGCCCGGGCAGCAGGGACTTCAGTCAAGACACTTACAGGCAAAAATTCCAGGGCTCAGCTCTCCTCCAAGTGGTCATATTCATACTCCACACCGGCACTCCACGACTGCCCCGCCGCCAGCGTCACGGCGCCGCTGCGCGCCTGCGCCGCCTCCACGCACACAAAGCCGCGCCAGTGCTCCGCACCCAGGTCTCCCATGCTGGCTGCCTTGGCCTGCAGACACCAAGGGCGTGGGGGCGTCGGTTGTTGATTGGTGGGCCAAACGATGCACCAGCTGTCCGCCAGCGTGCATGCCTGCACTCATCCTAATGCAAATAGCTAGCGGCACAGTGCTGCACAGCTCATGCAAGGCGCCGCCGCAGCTTGCGCCGAGTGCGCTCGCCTCTGCTGGGTTCCACACCACTGCATCCGCAAAGCCGCGCTTGTGCAGCAGAAGCACCGAGTTGCGGCCGCTGTCGCGCAGCTTGATGGCGGCGGGGGCGGCAATGTATGTCCGATCCACCTGCGGGCAACATGCACTAGTGAGCGAGATCAATGCCAGTGAGCGAGGCCGGGAGGGGGACAGGTTGACATCGAATGCTTGGCAGCTTATATCGCAGGGCAGAAGGCCAGCAGAGCGGCAACGGCAGCTGTGCAGCCTGCGGTGACAGCAGCTAATAAACATTCTGCCCACCAGGGGCTGGCGCACCTCTCCAGCGAAAGTAACCGCGTCTGCTGCATCGGTGCTGGTGCTGCCGCTGGTGTTGTCCACGAACTGCAGGCCCTTGAGGCCCACCACGCTGGCGTTGGCCACATCTGCAGGGTGTGAATGCCTTGTACGCTCAAGTGGTTGCCCGGGATGGAGGTGTCTGTACCTGCCGCTGCTGGTGCGGTGGGTGTGGGGCGGAAGGATGCCAGCAGCTTACCTGCTCCAATGCTACCTGCTACTCTGGCCCGCAGGGAGCCAGTCGCTCACCCGAAACAGTGAAATAGGTGTGCAGGGCAGCCGTGAACTCCATGGCCCGCTCGCCGGTGTTAACAACCGTCAGCTCCTGCTGCAGCGCGCCGCCGGCGTGGAGGGACACCTGGGGGGCGGGGCAGCAAGCGGAAGGTTCTGGCTAAGCCCTTGCATTGTGACTCGACAGTCCCAACTATAGCCCACAGAGGTGCACTTTGCACCTGTAGCCCACCCAGATGCAACTCTACCAGTCCATCATGCCAGCTTAAGAAGCCACGGCATCACTCCGCGTGCACCCTACCCCTTCACACCCTCCACCCCCACTTACCGCCATCTCCAGCCAGAAGGGGTGCGGCCACTGCGCCAGCGTGGCCTCGCTTGACTCCAGCACCAGCCGGCAGCTGGCGGGACCCTCCTCCGCCACCTGCCACGCCATGTTGCGCGCAAAGCCGTGCTGCGCCTGCGGGGTGGGCAGGATGGGGAAAGGAGGAGCAGGGTGACAACAGAAGCAAGGCCGCCCGGAGTGGCACTGAAGTGACAGTCCGGCAGGACCATCTGCCACTGCGCATGCAGGGCCATACAAAATCAGCAGGCTGCTCTGTAGCAGCCCAGCGAGATGTGCATCCGCCAGCATCCCCTCACCTGCAGCGGCCCCAGCATAGCAAACTGCGGGAAGCAGACGGGCACGCCTCCACGGATCGCCTTTGGTGGCGCAAACACGGCCTTGGGCGACACAAACAGCAGCTCCTCGCCGTCGACTTTCCAGCTGGTCAGCGTGGCACCATGAAGGTAAAGCTCTGCCGACGCGCTGCCGCTGGACAGCACGACCTAGAGTGAGGGCAGCGCAGTGCGGGTTGGCAGAGTGGAGAGAACGGCAGTACAAGCAATGCTGGGTCCTTGGGAGAAAGCAGGCTCGGCAACCGCCTAGCAGGCATGTGTGCATGGCCTTCTCTCATACCCATCAATTCCGTAATCTGAGCTCTTCAAGGCTGGCGCTAACTACTGTTCTACAGCCCAGAGCACCCTCAACCAAGCTGCTGCACAGCAGGCGGCACCACCAGCCGCACCTTTGGGAGGCCGCCCTCGCCCGTCACCACCGGCATGGCTGCAGCTGGCGGAGCTCTTTTCAAACGATCGGGGTCACTGCACTGCAGCGTTGATCGCGCTGGGACAGGCAAAGGGGCGGTGTGGACGACCGTGGCACGGGAGGTGGAGAGCCAGCTGAGCGGACGCTGGTAAGCTGCTCCCACTGCGAGCCTGCTGAGTGATCTGCGCAAGGCGATGCGGTGATCGACAACCTGAAGGCACGCACCTGCCGCGCATGCAAGGACCCTTCCAGCAGCGAAACCGGCAGCGGGCCATCACCCGCTCATTTCACGATCTGAAGACGGCAGTGTCGAGCCCCACTCATCGCCGCCCGTCGGTTTCCTGCAGACCCAATGGGCAGCCGGCTGCTGAGGGCGGCGTTGGCCGCCCTGCTGGTCGCGCTGGCGATCGGCGTGGCCCAGCAGCAGGGCCTGATAGAGCAGAGGCACCTGCACCAGCTACACCTGCTGCGCGGCCGCCTGCTGCAGCAGCCGGCAGTGGCTGCCGCCGTCGACTGGCTGCGCGCCCTGTTCCCTGGGCTGGGCGCGCTGCTGCCGCGGCCGGGAGAGCCTGGATGCAGCTGTGGGGTGAGTGGCAGGCTGCAGGTGGCACCGTAGGCAGTGTTACCATGTGTTCTCGTCAACCTTTCGCCGGCGCCATAGCTATCTGCCCCGTACCCTGCAGCTGCCAACCGTGCCGCTGGTGCCCCTGCCTGTTGCCTGGTTGCTGCAGAATGTGACAGAAGCGGCCAGCGAGGAGGCAGCCTGCAATTTGGAGGGCAACGTCACCGACTGCTGTGAGCAGGGGGATTGCACATCGGTGCAGCACCCACATGTGCCTGCTGCGGCTGTTGCACCCCCCGTGCTTGCTCTGGCGCTGCTCTGCTGTGCCTGCATGCCTGCACACAGTTGCTGCCCTCGAAAACCGACCTGCAGGCTGCACATACGCGGCGGTTGAGCGGGTGAACCGCGACACAGTGAAACCTCTGATTGATGAGCTTGTGAAGACGCCTTTTTTCCGCTACTTCAAGGCAAGCTAGCTGGGTGCTGCCGGTGTGGGTGCTGTGGCTAAGGGCCGGGGTGCTGCTGTCTGTACTGCAAAATAGGCGCCGCTGGGCTTGTTGGCAGGCTGCTGTCTGGTGGAAAGATGTGTTTGCTCCTGGCCTGCCTGGCTCACTCCGCCGCAGGCGCGTCGCGGGCTGTACCGCAAAGCTGTACTGCTGCGCCATCCCCTTCTGCTGCTGATTCCCACACACATCCCTCCCGCCGCCCTGCCTGCCTTGCTCTCCTGGCAAATGGTGCCTGTTCAGCAACCCAGCCAACCATTCTCTCACATTCTTTGGAACACTGCTGCTGCCCTGCCAGGTGGACCTGTACTGCGAGTGCCCGCTGTGGCCGGATGACGGCATGTGCTCGCTGCGCGACTGCTCGGTGTGCGAGTGCGAGGAGCAGGAGGTGCCGGAGCCGTGGCGCAAGGCCGAGGCGGTGGAGGCCTGCGACAGTGAGTAGGGCTGGTGGCGGGGAGGGCAGGGCCGGCGGCGGGTGCACACAAGAAGCAGGAGCAGGCGGCAGAGTTGAGGGGAGGGGGGGCCTGCGAGCGTGGATTTAGGGTGGCTGCTGTGTGGTGGCGACAGAGAACATCCGGTATGCAAAGTCTCTGCAAAGTGCAGGTGCTAGACGGGATGTGCCGCCACTCTTCCAGTGCATTCGGAGCACGCCTTGCTCACCTAAGGGCTGCACCCTCCCGCCCACCCAACCCACCCCAGGCGTGGAGCACGAGTCGCAGGTGGACCGCACGCTGTCGCCGCATGTCAAGGCCAGCCTGCTGAGCGTGCGGGACTGGCGCGGGTACCGCAACCCCTGGATGCCCGAGGGAGGTGCGGAGCTTTTTTGGGACTTTGAAGGGGCCGGCGCGCCTGGGGCTGTAGGGCTGGGCGTGCGGGCTGCGTCGCCAGGCACACGCTCTGTGCACCGCGCCCAGTGTTGCCAAGCCCCCACACTTGCTCCTGGGTTCCCTGGATGCCCGCTTGCCACCCGCAGACGACAAGGTTGAGTACTCGTACGTCAACCTGCTGCGCAACGCAGAGCGATACACCGGGTGCGTTTGCAAGCGGGGAAGGGATGCGTGCACAGCAGCAGCGAGGCAGACCCGACTTGCACTGCCCGCAGCAACGTCATGTGACTTGCCTGCTTTTAAATCAATGTCCGTTGTTTGCGCCTCTTCGCACCCTGCAGGTACAAGGGGGAGCATGCTGCCCGCGTGTGGACTGCCATCTACGGGCAGGCAAGTGCAGATGGCAGCCGCAGCGCGAACCAGGGAGGGGGTTGTGAGCCTGCATGCCTGCTTGTCAGGCTTATGCCGCGTGCAGTTCAGGTCGAGCGGTGACAGCCACCATTGCGGTTTTACTCCTGAACTATGTTCTGTCATGAGCTGACCAACCTCAAAAGTGCCCTGTACCGCAGGACATGTTCAAGGGCATCAACAGCCCCACCACCGCCCCCGAGCAGCGAGTCTTCTACCGGTGCGTGCGCGGCCCCAAGGGCGGCCCGCCTGCACAGCAAGCAGCCTGGGCGGTGCCCTGGGACCCTGGGGCTGCAATGCTGCGCCCTCGTGCTGTCCGCCCCCAGCTTGGACTAGCTGGCGGTTCCTTGCCTTTGAAGGATCGTTCCCCACCTCTATGTCCAACGTGCAGGCTGATCAGCGGCATGCACTCCTCCATCACCGCCCATATCTGCGGCGACTACCTCATTGATGAGGCCACACAAACCTGGGGTGCGCACTTCATGAGTGCAGCGGTCTCCATGTGTTGCAGTCGTCTGGCTTGGTGGCCGCCCAGCAGCCACTGCATTCACCTGTGCTGCCGGGGTACGCTGGCTGCTCCAGCGGCACGGTGCTGCCCAAGCTCGGCTTGGCGTGGCGTGTCACGGCACCCTCGACTGGCAGCCAGGCTGTGACTTTCCTGCCTGCCCTGCCCTCCCCGCAGGCCCCAACCTTGAGATGTTCAAGTGGCGGCTGGGCAACCCCGCGGTGAAGGACCGGTGCGCATTGTTGCTTGGGGGCCTGGCTATCTGGCGAGCAGGGAGTGGCGGCTAGTTGATCTCCCTTGTCCTGCAACGTGCAGCCTGTAGATCCTGTTCTTCTCCTACCTCTTCTCTTCCACATGCTGCATGCGCTCTTTGTCGCCTCTGAAGTCGAATTGCTTCTGAGCCTGGTTTACCGTCCCTCCCCACCTGCAGCGTGGAGAACCTCTACTTCTCCTACCTCTTTGTTCCTTTACTTACAACTACATCCGCACCCACTTCCCTTTGTACAGCGTGGAGAACCTCTACTTCTCCTACCTCTTTGTGCTGCGCGCGGCCATGAAGGCGGCGCCGCTGCTGTCCGCCGCCGACTACAACACGGGCAGCCCCGAGGAGGATGCGGGCACGCGCGACCTCATGCGCAAGTGAGGCCAAGAGGCAGGGCTGCTGAGTGGGGTGCTGAGGGGTTGCCAAGGCGGACTCGGGTGCACCCAAGCCCTGGCCAATTGCAAGCGAACCGCAAAGGGGTGCAGGGTCTCCTCTTGTATCCGCCCTCACCTCACCTGCACCCCGCCTCCTCCTGCCTACCCCACCTACCCGCCCCAGGCTGGTGCACAGCGAGGAGCTGCAGCGCGCCTGCCCCATCCCCTTTGACGAGGGGCGGCTGTGGAAGGGGGAGCACAGCGAGGGCCTGCGCGCGGAGCTGCAGGTGGGCCGCTGCTGATTGCTGTTGAGGTGTGGGGGCAGCAAGGACGTGGCTGGTTTAGATATGCTTGTATGCAACAGTGTTTGAGCTGTGGAAGGGGCAGCACAGCGAGGGCCTGCGCGCGGAGCTGCAGGTGGGTGGGCGCTGCTGAATGCTGTTGGAGCGTGGGGGCACCGTGCGCGTGGCTGGTTTAGATACGCTTGTATGCGAGCAGTTGAGCTGTGGAAGGGGCAGCACAGCCAGGGCCTGCGCGGAGTTGCAGAAGGGTGGCTGAGGGCAGAGGCAGCGTGCATGCGAGTGGCCCGCCGCATGCTGGGGAAGGAAGCAGTCAAGCTTGGCAGCAGCATTGCAAAGGCGCAGCTATGCACCTGCGTTGCACCTCGGCCGCCCAGTTGCGGTGTGCACTCACACCTCGGCTGCGCCCTGCTTGTACCCCTCTATGTGGCACTCAGGCCACCTTCCACAACATCACGCGCATCATGGACTGCGTGGGCTGCGAGAAGTGCAAGATGTGGGCCAAGCTGCAGGTCTGTGGGGCGGGGAGGGTGCCTTTGCACAGAGCGGCTGGGGAGAGAAGGGGGTAGGACTGTTGCAGGCAGAGGGGGGCAGCACAACGTTCCCAGGGTGCAAACCCTTGACTCATCCCATTACACGTCTGCCCCATGCTCCCACCTTCCCCGCTGCAGCTGCTGGGCATCGCCACTTCCCTCAAAATCCTGTTCTCCGCGGAGAGCTGCGGCAGCGAGGCGGCAAACGTCCAGGGCGGCACACCAGGTCTACACGGTGCGCTGCAAGCCTGCCTCCTTGCAGCAGTGGGATGGCAGCTGTGGGATGGTATGGTGCTGGAAAGGCCGACCCATCTTGCTGTTTTCCCATGCCCGTTTCCCCGATGCTCAGGCCTGGTATTGACAATACGAGGTGATCGCGCTGTGCAGCAGCCCAGCCGTCTTTGCCTCCCCACCCTTTTATGCACACTCCTCTTTCACAGGCCTGGTGCTGGAGCGCAACGAGGCGAGTGCACGGCCAACTGTGCCTCGAGTTGCTCACCAACCCTGATCTGCATGGATGTGCTGCCCCCACTCCACTCCTTTCAGGCCTGGTGCTAGAACGCAACGAGGTGATCGCGGACCCACACTGTCCAAAGCATTTACGCTCTTTATGGTGTTCCACTGATGTCCAGGCCTGGTGCTGGAGCGCAACGAGGTGATCGCGCTGTTCAACACGCTGGAGCGGCTGGCGGCGGGCGTGGAGGTGGTGCGGGACCTCTCCCTGCAGCTCAGGTGTGCTGGTGGTGCATGTACTGTATGGCTGGTGATCCATTATGAGCAGCGTGTGGGGCAGGAGGAGCACCACGGAGGCAGGGGCGGGACGCGTTAATGCACCATGCGCCGCCAAGAGGGTCTTCGAGTTTGCAGCGTCCTGCCACATGCCCAGAAGCGCAAGCCACTCACCCTGCCGCTTGCCCACCCCTCCACTCTTGCAGCGGCAACGGCGGCGCACACCCGGGCGGCTTGGGCGCGATCCAGGACGTCACACAGGGCCAGCCGCTACCAGAAAAGCTGAGGAAGCAGGCATGACGCCACAGCTGACCAAACTTTGCACAGCAGCAACCTCGCGTGCCCCCGGCACCGCTGCGTTCGAGCTGCCTTTTGACTTGCTTTGTTTTCTGCCCTGTGTGCTTGCGCCTGCTCCCTGCAATTCCTGCTCTGCTGCTTCTTTGCTTAGTGTTTTTTAAATTCACGCTCGCTGGTTGAGAAGGCAACAGGGCAATGGTTTTGGATGGCACAGGTTGGGCACTTGCGCAGGCGCTGGTACAGGAGGGGCAAAGCAATAAAACGTTGCTTGTTGCTGGCAAGTCATGTGGCCGGCAACCCCTGGCCAGCGCAGCATGATTGGCGCAGCAAGGTTCGCTAGCCGCAGCCGGCCGCGAAGAGCTGCTACCCAAATCAGCCACCCAGCTCAGTCTGCCACTCTAAAGTGGTCCACCAGCGCGGCAAACTCGTCAGCCGTTATCTCTGCCCCGTTTGTGCGCCCTGCGCCGCTGCCCCAGCCCAGCACGCGCTCAGCGGCGTATCGCATCATATTGGAGCCAGCCGGCATGGCCAGGTCCTGGCCTAATGCGCTGGCCACCTGCGGGGTAGGTTGTGGTTGGCGGTTGGTTGGTTGGGGTTGGTTGCGTGGGCGGTTGGGGAGGCATTGCTGCGCAGTGCGCACTCCAGCACTTGTGCCTTGCTGCTGCACAACCCTCACGCTGGTACTCACCGGCTGCCACACCACAGCCTCACCTGCAGAATGCTGTTCACGGTGATGGATCGGCCGCCCGCTGCCAGCACCCGGAAGCTTTCTTCCACGCTGTCCGCCGCTGGGTTATACGACGGCAGCTTGCGCTTGCGCCCCCTGCCGCCGCCGCTGCCCCTGCCACCGCCGCTGCTCCTGCCGTCGCCGCTGCCCCTGCCGCCGCCGCCGCTGCCCCTGCCGCCGCCACCAGCCTTAACGGTGCCACCGCTGGCTGGCTTGGCACCGTCACTGCCTGGCTCCTGCTGCCGCTGCTGCTGCTGCTTCGCCTGGCTCTGCGAGCGCTGGCCTGGCTGCCGGCCCTGCGGTGTTGCTGCCTTGGGTGCATGTCCTTCCTGTTGCTGCACTCCCGTACTGGGCTGCTGCTGCTGCTGCTGCTGCTGCTGCTGCTGCTGCGTTCGTGCTGTGCAATCTTCTTGGGTTTTGAGCTGTTCTGGCTGCTTCAGCTGCGGTGCCGCCTGCCTCCTGCCACGCATTGGCCCGCGCTGTGCCGGCGGGCTCTGTGGCTGCTGCTGTTGCTCCGCTGCTGCAGCAGGCAGCGGCTGCTGCTGCTGCTGCTGCCGAGGGCTCTGGACGTCCTGCATGGAGAGCAGCAGTGCCTGCTGCAGCTCCATGTCTCCCTCCGTCATTCCAATCACTTCGATGTCGGAGGAGTCTGCCGGTGACGCGGGCGGGCGAGCGGCGGGGGCACCGCCGCCTCTGGCTGCACCCTCCATTGGCCGCTCCTGCTGCTAGCGCTGATTGTGCACGTCGGTCTCTGCCTCCAGATCGGTCCGCAGACCGCGGAGAGCCTGCAAGGAGCCATGGAGCGTTCGGAGCTCTCGGCACAAGGCGGCCATGCCCCTTTCTCGCGCTTATTCAGCTGGTATGAACTACGATCAGACGTTGGGAACGCTCACCTGCCGTCTGCGCCGCCCCTGTGCCGCCCGCCTCGAGCTCCGTCTCCTGTTGACGCTTTGCCGGCTTTCTTCTGCTTCAAAGGTCTGCTAAAATGATCGGCCAGAATGAGATAGCAACTAAACGCTGCAAGGCATGAGGCTGGACTCTGGGCGCCCGGCCCGGTGACGCGGCGGTGAGCGCGAGCGCCGCGGCACTGCCATTGCAAGCGTTCAAGTCATTTTTGACAACAGACTGTAAACATGGTTATCAGTAATGGTTAGTTTCGCCTCGCGCCCGCTGGGTTTCATCCGCTGCACCGCCGATGCCGTGTCCGCCGCTTGCCTGGCCGCCCCCAGCGGGCTGGCCTCGCTCACGCCACACCCAGCTCCGCCCGCAGCTCGTCCACCACCTCCACCAGCGTGGGGTAGAAGGGCTCCCCGCTGTTCAGCTTCAGGTAGGAGCGGAAGAGCGCCTTGAGGCGCGCGCCCTCGTACACCCGGTGCTCCACAATCTCATCCAGGATGGCCGCCTGCACAAGGGCGGAAGAGGGCTGGAGCAAGAAGTTTGAAGCTAGCAGGCCATGTCATTCTCATTTGCGACTTGCACCACTCTGAGTAAGGCCGCGCCTGCCACCGCTGCCCAACCACCGCCCAACCGCCTCTACTCATCAGCCCACCCCGCCCACCTTGAGCGCTGCCCGGCTGTTCTGCACATGTCGCCGCACAAAGCTGGGCGGTGCGGGCACAGGCGGTGCCGTGTCGGGCCGGGGCGCCTCCGCTGCAGGCCGCACCGCCGCAATCAGCGCCTCTGCCTCAGCTGCCGCCACCGCCATTCCCACCGATCGTGGCGGCATGCTTTGCGCTCGTGCCGGGCCGCGGGCACCCGCTTGCCGCGCTGCGGCTGCTGCTGGCTGCGTATCGTAGCGGTAGTGCAGCGCCGCTGCGGCCGAGGGCGCGGTGGCGGGCCGGCTGCCGGCAGCTGTCATCGGCCGGCTGGCGGGGGTGCCAGCGCTGCCTCCGTTGGGCAGCATGCCGGCCTTCTTGTAGTTCTCGTAAATCCTGGGAGGTTTGAGTGTCAATCGACGAGGTTGGTGGGGCACACAAGGGGTCGCTAATGGGCGCAGCGCACGGACGACAACAACTGTGCCTGCATGCGCTGTGGTGTTCGCACCTTCTGTTCATGTGATACAGTGTGGACAGGTGGTTGAGCAGCGTGGTGTCTGTGACCGCCCGCTTGGCGGCGCGGTTGCGGCTCAGCCGCTGCGCGGCCGTGGCTGGGCGGGAGGGCTGGCGCGCTGGCGGCGCCCGCCGCTCGTGGGTCGCCACCTGCGAGGGGAGTCAGGGTGCGATTGGGTCGTGGCTTGGTAGGCAGGCAGTCAACCTGAATGGCGCCATGGCACCAGGGGTGCCGGGCCAGGTGGGCAGGCCGGCTTGCAGGCGGGCAGGCACGGCAAGCGGCGGCGGCGGCGGCGGCTCACCGAGGTGGTGGCGTATGTGCTGCCGTCATCTGGAAAGTCTTCTCTCTCCTGCACGCGCCAATTGCAGCGGCGGCAGGGGCGTTGGCGGCCGGCGCGCCGAGAAACGCCGCCACACCCCGCTCCTCACCTCCTCCTGCGCGCCGCCCAGCCCGTATCTCTGCTCTAGATAGTCCGCATAGTCCTGCTGCCCATCCCAGTCCGCCTGCACCATCTGCTTCCACCGGTTGTTTTGACCGGCTGCCCAGACTGGAGCCGAGATGGTCGAGAACTCTTGGCTGTGGCACAAGGGGCCGCGAGAGAGAAGGCAGGCAATGCCCTTCACCGTGCAGGCCTGTTGCCGCAGTTGGATGCACCCATTCGCCGGCGGCCGCCCGTTCCACCCCGATGTGGCCCCCATGTAGAACCGGCATGCACGCCTTGCTCAGTGCATTACAGCCATAAGCAGCGTAAGCCGAGCTCCAGAGACTGGCGCCCTTGACACTACACCATGGATTTGAAGCACTGGGAGGAGAACACCGGGCACCGCCACATCACTCAGAAGGTTGCGCCGCTGCTGACAGGGACTGCACGCACGCAGTCTTACAGCGTGTGGTGCAATTCAAAGACGATTTGGAGCGGCATGAGCCGCAGCGAGTGCCAAAAATGGAGGTATGGTGGGTGCACAACACAAATGTCGGTCAGTCGGTCAATCCTATTCCTAACAGGCCTGCGCTGGACCAGCCTAGCCTGCCTCGCCTGAGCTGAATCGCTGTCACTGCCTAGCAGAGTTCTGCCTGCTAAAGTACACTGGCCCACCAGCCGCGGACCTGCCTGCCCGCATGCATGCTGCAGACTAGATCGCAGGCTATCGGCTGTCGACCTGCGGCCGCCGCCGCGCTTCACTCGGCCATGGTGACGGGTGCCATGGTGGCCCGGCTCAGCGCCTGCTCCAGCCACGGCAGCTCCGGGTCGCTGCTCAGCACCATGCACACGTCGTTGGCCGCCACGTTGAGCGCCACCTTGACGCGCACGCGCCGCGCGCCTGCGGGCAGGGCGGGGCAGGGAGGAGGCGGTTGGCAGGCACGCAGGGTGCGGAAGCCGCTGCCCCAGGATGACCTCATGCACCTAACCATGTGCCGCTCTGCAACTTCAGAGCCAGTGATAGTGATCAGCGGCCAGCCAGCACCGCCTGCACCGCCAAGCACCCAGCCACCAAGCCTGTGCGTGTGTGTTGTGCACCAGAAGCCTGCCTCACCCGCATCGCAGATGATCAGCCGCTTGGCGCCCAGCTCCGCCGCCCGCTCCAGCACCTTGGAAAAGTCATAGGCTGGCTCCTGCATGGGGAACATGAACAGGCTGGGGTGGTTTTGATTGCCAGGCGGAGCTGAGCACCGATGGAGCACGCGTTGTGTGCGCAAAGGCAGGGCACAGGAGAGGGCAGCCTCCACGGCGAGCATGCAGCTGCTCATGCACTGAACTGAGCCTCGCATGCACAGCAGGCTACCCGCCTGGTTGTAGGAGGCCAGCAGGCGCAGGCGCTCCCAGGCGTCGATCAGCAGGCACTCGGGCTGGCCGCTGCGGGCAGGAGGCAAGGGGGCAGCAGGTTTCACTCTCAGATGGCAGGTCGTGCCAGGCAGCATGCACGCAGACTTTCAGGGCCGTCCATCTTCAATGCTTTGGCATGCACCAGCAGCACATGCGCCTGTCCACACACACTTGACCAACGCACCCTCCCACCCAGGCCTGCCCTGGAAAACTGTGCCCCCCACACCTGCTGACGGTCTCCAAGTAGATGGCGGCCAGCAGCAGCTTTTCCAGGCGGCACGCCCTGCACAGCATCCTCATGTGGCCGGTGTTGAACATCTCGCTAATCGCGTCTGCTACGTGCTTCATCTGCGGGGCAGGCAGGGTGGGTCGGGCGGCAGGCCAAGGGGTGGGAAAGTGTGCCACGCGGCTTTGCAGAGCTGCAGGCTTTGAGCGCATAGCACGGAATGGCGTGCGCCAGGGCAACGGAGCAATGCCCAACAGGTAGCCGTAATGGCAGGAAGTTACGGCACAGGACCCACCTTGACTATGCCTGTCTCCTGCTGCTCAGCAGGCGGGCTGCTGCTGCCGCCCGCCTGGCTGCTGCTGCCCGCCTGCTGCTGCTGCTCGTCCTGCTGCCGCTGCTGCCGGTGCAGCCGCTCCTCCGCGATTTCGGCAGCCCTGCAGGCAGAACAGCACAAGTGGGGAGCAGTTGAGGAAAGGATAGGTTTTGAACTGAATCACAACCGGCACTGCCATGATCGCCCACCTTCAGCCAGCATTCAACAGACACAATGCACGCAGCTTGCAAGTGAGCCTCTCAAGTGCACGGTCTGCAAACCAACAGCCTTCCAGGGCAGCCCTTGCGTGTGCACCCAACCACCCGCCCTTACCTGCGGCACAGCTCCAGGCAGCGCCGCACATCGCCCGAGTTGTTGGCGATGCGGCGGGCAATGAACTCCACCGAATTGGGGTGGAAGGCATCGATGCCCTCTGTGGAAGCAAAACAAAAGGGGCAGAGAGGCAGGTGGGAGGCCAAACTGCGCTGCAGGTGCGCCGAGCCGGGCTAAATGCCTTGGTGCATGTTGGAATGATCGGGTGACCTCAGTGGCAGGTGCCTTGTCAGCCGCCATGGTGTGCCCTGCCCTGCCAGCTGGTGCGTTGCCACTCCCCTTCACCCAGTCCCCTCACACGCACCTAGGCGGGAGCGCACAATGGTGACCAGCTGGTCCTTGCTGTAGGGCTGGAACACCACGCGCCGCCCAGCCAGCCGGCTGCAAAATGGGGGCAGGGAGGCAGCGGGCGCACGGCAGTTGAGGGACCACGCCCATGCTGGCAACGCTCGAGGGTCAGTGGTGCGCGGCACACCTTTCAGGACAAGCAAGTGAGCAAGTATGCTCGGGGAGCAGATACCAACCAGCCAAGCAGCCTGGTGACTCGCCTGCCGATGCGGGGGTGCAGGCGCTCCGGCAAGCCATAGAAATGGCCCTTTTCCACCTTGTTAGCTAGCGACCAACCACACAGCAGGAAGCCACGCATCTAGTTGATTCACCTGCCGATGCGGGGGTGCAGGCGCTCCGGCAGGTCCATGGTGTTGGCCACTCCGATGATGGAGAGGCGGGAGCCCTTGCGCCCCGGCCACTCAAACAGGTTGTACAGCACGGTCTGGTGAGGTGAGAGGGGAGGGGTGGCGGGGGCAAAGCTCAAAAGGGGGTGAAGTCAGGTTGGTTGACCACCGTGCTGGACTTGTTCATACACACCTATGTGCCTTTCTGTCAAAGCCCCCCCACCCACCCACCCACCTGCGTCTTGTACACCAGCAGGTCCATCTCGTCCACCAACGCTGAACATCCTTTCGTTCCAACAAAACCCACCCCACCTATCACCAACCCACCTGTGTCTTGTTCACCAGCAGGTCCATTTCATCAACCAGCACCACGCAGGGCCGGCGCTCCTTGCGCGCCCCGCTGCCGCCGCCCGCCGAAAACATGTCCTCTAGCGCGGCCGCCGCAGTCTGGGGGCCGGCGCGGTCGCCGGTCAGGGCCTGCAGGGTGACATAGAGATGGAGATGGGGGGTCAGCGGGTCAGCAGAGGCAGGTTGAGAAGAAAGAAAACCAAACTGAAGTTGAGGGCAGGCGGTATGCTCTCTGGTTGCCAGGCAACTTATTTTGCTGCAGCACTGGCGAGCCACACTTGCTGGTCAGAGAAAGGATCCGGACTCAATACGGCAAAGGTTGGCGCACCTCGTAGAGCGCTGAGTAGGCATGCTGTGGGGAGGGCAGGCGCAGGCCGTTGATCTCCACAAACTGGAAGGGGGGCGCCTCCCCCGCCTCGCTGCGGGCAGGGGGCAGGGTGGGATGGCAGGGGATTTTGAGGGTGGGCATGATGGAGGGAGAGGAGGCGGCAGGAGCGGGGAAGGGCACCTGCCTGCACCTCTCCTCTTGGCAAAGCATGGCACCTAAGCACCAACAGCAATGAAAAGCATGCACAGCAGGTGCCAGCCTGGTATTCTTCCCGCACCTCTTGCGCTTCATGGCCCGCATCACCTCCAGCACCGTGGCCGTCTTGCCGGTGCCCGGGATGCCGCTCACGTACAGGCACTTGCCGCTGTCTGCGGTGCAGCAGGGCAGGGAAGCAGGAGAGCAAGACGGCAGTGAGCACATGCACAGGTGATGTAGCGGCAGGTGGGGCGGAGTTTCTGCTGGCCATTGCTCACAACTGCAGCGCTTGACACACCGGCGATGCCAGCCAGCCCACCATATAATCTGCCCCTGACCCCACCCACTCATCCGCACTCCCCCCCGGCTCACCCTCCTTGAGCACCTCCCCCACAAAGTCGGAGATCTGGCGGCGCTCCGCCTCGCGGCAAGGCAGGCTGCGCGGCACCGCCGTCAGCGTGAGCACCGAGCGCGCCTGCGCCAGCGCGCCCTGCGCGCCGCCGCCGCGCTGCCGCCGCGCGCGCGCGTGCTCCGGCACGGCCATGGCGCCCACTTGCGCCAGGTAGTCATCGCCGCCCTGCTTGCGGCGGTTGATGGCGCCGCGCCCGCCGCCGCCGCCGCCGCGCCGCCGCTTGCTAGCGCCGCCAGGCAGCCCGCCCTGCTCGGCCAGCAGCTCAGCGGAGGAGGGGTTGAAGTCGTCGCCCTGCGGCCAGAGAGGAGCACATGGGAGGAGGCAGGGCGGTGGTGGCACTGTGCCGCAGGGTCCGCAAGGGTCTGCCTGAGGCGCAGGCGCGGACTGAGTTGTCCCATGGCCAGCTCGGGCACAGGCCTGATCAGATTGCCGTCACTCCCCACCCACCATATTCCCTTGAACAGCACACACCAGCACAGCCGGCACTAAGCAGCAACCACCCACCTCCTCCTCGCTGTCCGAGGCGGGCGCCCAGTCGTCCGCCTCCTCATCACTCTCGCTCTCAAACTCGGAGATGCGGCGGAAGCGCTGCGGAGGATGGGGCGGGGGGCGGGGGGATGGTGGTGGGACGAGGGGGTTCAGGCCAGGGAAGCAGGTGGGGCGGGACATGCATGGGACCCAGGGAACACCATCGCATGTGGTGTACCTGCACCAACTTTTCACAAAGGGCGCATCCTCTGTCCCCTGGCAACACACTTATTGCACTGCTTCAGCCCCTTGTGCTCACTCACCTGCCACGCCTCATCGTATTGGTACTCGCACACAAACACGTCCTCTCCCAGCTTCGACGAGGCCCCCGTGCCAAACTCGCGCGGCGGCAGCACGTGCTGCACGGTGAGGGTGATGGAGGGAGCGGTGGGCGGGTAAGGTGCATGGGGATGCTACCATGTTTGTGGTGAGACGCAAGCAACTGCCCAGCACAGCTGCCATGCAGGCCTAGCTATGCAGGCATAAAGGAGCAGCTGCTGGCGAGCAGTATCCACAGGCAGGCAGCCATGCAGCCATCCAACAGGTGGGGCTCACCGCGCGGCGCAGGATGCACTCCACAGAAGCCACGTCGCGGCTGGACAGCAGGAACACCTCACGCGCCAAGTGGTGCCGCTGCAGTGCGGTGCGTCGGGCAGAAGGAGGCAAGCGGCGCTGGGCGCTGCACTGCGCTGCAGGTGCAGCTGAGCTCCCAGCCACTGTACTTTCTGTTGGGCAACCTGTGCACTCAGCTTTTTCAATGCAAGCATCCAAGCAGAGGCACAGTCGTAACCTGTCGCTCACCTGCCGCCCCGTGTGTGTGTCCTCCGGCAGGCCATACCAGCGGAAGCTGCACTCCACATCGCCCCCAGGCTCCTGCGGCACAGGCAGGGTTGCGTGGCAGAACAGCGGTGGGGCAGCGGTGCAAGGCAGCTGCTCCCAGACGGCCCCCCCGGGCGCACGGCGGCAGCTGAACCTTAGACAGCGGAAGACAGCGCAAGGCGGGCGCCATCCACTGTTCCCATTTCAAAGCACGCACCCGCCAGATGGCCTCGATGCGTGCCAGGGCCAGGCCCTGCTGCTGCAGGAAGCGCTCGCGCGCTGTGGTTGCCCGCCGCGCAGGCGGCGCCTTGCCCGCCGCGCACTCTGGGCACACCCACTCGCCCTGCACATGAGGACCAATCAGGGTAGCAGACGGCAGTCGTCGACCAGTGTGCACAGGCGGCGCAAGGACTCTTCTCACGATGATTTCCACCCGCCCTGAAGTTTAATCCACCCCGCCCCATTCCCGCCCACCTCCAGCACGTCGTCCAGCGGCGGGCTGCAGCAGGCCAGGTGGCAGCCGCCCAGGCAGCGGTCGCACTCCAGCATGACTCGGCGCTTGGTGTCGGTGTCGCCGCACACCATGCAGGGGAAGTCCTCGCCCTCGTCCTCGCTGCAGGGGGTTGAACAGCCCAGCAACGGGGCTCAGCTCAGCAGCGGGGCTCAGTACAGCAGTGGGCCAGTGCAGCAGTGGAGCCAGTGCAACAGTGTGCAAGGAGCTGTTGGCAGACAGCGACAACGACATCAGCAGGTCAGCCACACGCTCATTGCGGTCCTGCTCTCTGGGCAGTCGTGCAGGCGGGCACCTCGCCCCAGCGGCCATCCCATCCCCCTCCTGCCGCTGATGCGCGCACCTGAGGTCACGGCCCACCAGGCTGTCGTCAGTGACCACATACACAGTGTGGCCCGGCTCGTATGTCGTGCCGCAGTGCTTGAACTGCAGCAGAGTGGGGCAGGGGAAGCAGGGCCGTGTGTTGCAATGACAAGAAGCCCTTGCATGCCATGGCAGCATGGGCCAGGCTGATGTGCACCGTACACACCGGCCGGCCAGGGCACAGTTTATCCAGACCATCTCAACAAGGGGCCTGCTCACCTTGGCAAGCATCTCACGCTTGGCCTTGCCTGCCGCCTTGCCCGCTGCTGCCTTGCCCTCGTGCTGAGCTGCTGCCTGCTTGCCCTTGGTGGCAGGAGCCGGCGCAGGCCCCTTGGCTGCTGTGGCGGGCGCCTTGGCGGCCGGCGTCTTGCCTGCTGGCGGTTTGGCTGCCTTGCTGGTTGACGCCAGGCCCCTGCCTGCCGGCATCTGGCCCGCCGGGGTGGGCGTCAGCGTGGCAGACCGCAGCCCGCGGCCCTGCTGTGCGGCACCCTTGAGCTGCTGCGGACTAATGCCCAGCGGTCCCCCCAAGCGCTGCAGCTCCTTGTTGCTCGCCAGCTTGCCATGGCGCGTGACCTGCAGCGGCGGGGATGGCAAGCACTATGAGGCAGAGGGGCAAGGGGTCGGAGCAGCTGGCGCCAGGCCGCGGCAGGCGGCTGGCGGGAGGTGGCGGCAGCCAGCGAGCAGGGCCCCGACAATCCCACTCACCGCCACGGTGACGCCCATGTCGCTCAGGCGCCTCTGGCCGCCCACGAGCGCGCCATTGCTCTTGCGCTTGGCAGGCGCGAGCTTATTGCCGGCCATGGCGCCCCTGTGGCTGGTGAGGCGCTGCTCACAGCTCGAGATCGATGCTAGATAGTGGGAGGGGCACGAGCGAGCCTGCAGCTGCCGCACTGCCAACGGCTGCTGGCGGCGTTTTGAACCCCGGGTGCCCCTGGGCGCACGATCGAGCGCTGCAAGGATTGCAGGCACCGACAGAATGGCTGAATTGAGGCGGGCGCTGGACAGCACGGCTTCATGCCGACCGGCCCATGCCGCATGGCAACGCGCCACAGACCGATCAGCAGTGCTTTGCATCTGCTGTAGCAGCGTCCTGATCACCCGACAGGGCGGCCCGGCCCGTCCTCAGGAGCCGAGCACAACCCCAGCCCTGTGGGGCCGTCGTTTCTCCTCATCCGCGCCTTGTCAAACATCAATACAGCTCCAGCAAGCTCTTCAGCTACCGAACAGGGCTGGCGGGGCGGAAGAATGAGCGGGGGAGGTGAGTGCCCGCTGGGGAGGCCTCTCCGGCAGCTTGCGCTGCTTTGAAACATATGAGAGGCTTCTGCGGGACTTCGTGGGGCGACGAGAAGGACGTCAGGGTGACGCCTCCCGCCCGCCGCCGCTGCCTGCAAGCACCGTCCTTTGCCGCCTCGTTCTCGCCTGCTCCTCCTGCCTAACCCTGTGCTTGAGCCCGCTCTGCCCGTGGCATGCAGGCGGCTACCCTGACGTGGCGGCACCACAGTGGGCTGCGCGCTCGCAGGCAGGCGCGGCGCCACCGGAGGATTGGTGCGTTTTCGCTGCTGGTGCAGCATTGCCATGAGCGTCCCCACTTGGCCAGTGCTGCCCTTGCATGCTACACTGCACGCACCCCTCCGCGGGTCTTTCCCTGCCCGACTACCCATGAGGGCTCAGGGCAGAAGACCGCGGTAGATCAGTCCGCCTGCAACAGGCCCCGCCTGCCGCCGCACCCAGGGCAGCCGGGTTCCAAGCGCAGGCCACATGTTGCTGCCCTTGCAACTCCACCAAACACACATGTGTGTTTGCATTGATCATGCTGGCTACTGAAATGATAACCGGGAGCACTGACACCATATCAATTTCTCTGCTGCCTGCATTGTGCCCGACTGCGCAGGATGCGGCAGCAGCAGCAGCATGCCGGCTTGCCACCGCACGTTGTGCCTGGCGCCAACAGCGGCGGTGTGGCACTCCTGCGGGGCATGGGCATTGCAGGGCCAGCTGGGCCATTCCAGCAAGAGCAGCTGCAGCAGCAGCAGCAGCAGCAGCAGGCGCTGCAGCCGCCGTCGTCCGCATCTGATCCTGCGGCAGCTCCTCGGGACCCAGCTGCTGTGCAGGAGGCACAACGCGCTGTGCTGCTCCGCCTGCGCCAGCAGATCGCAGCGGCGGCTGCAGCCAAGCAGCAGCTGGCAGCGCAGCAGGCACAGCAGGCACAGCAGGTGCAACAGGCCCAGCAGGGCGGCCCCGCAGCAGACGTGCCGCAGCAGGGCCAGCAGCAGGGCCAGCCGGAGGGGCAGCAGCAGGGTGCGCAGGCACAGCGCTCCCTATCTCAGTCCGCCGCGCTCTCGCTCATTGCCAGGCTGTCTGGCCGGTTGGGCAGCCTTCAAAAGGAGAAGGAGCCCCCGCTGCTGCCCATCATAGAAATGGACAGCAACCTGCTTGACAAAGAGGTGAGCTGAGGCGGCTCGTGGGTAGGCCAGCCATGGCAAGCTGTCTGGCCGTTGTGTAGCCATGCGGCGGGGGTGCAGCTGCTTCAGTGGCCCCAGGAGCACCTCCCCCTGCTATACGGGCCCGGCTTATCGCATGTTCTTCGCTGAGCTTGCATTCTGTCCCGCTCGCCCTTCAACGCCCCTTCCCCCCAACCCCTCCCGCTGCACTCAGGGCGAGCGAGTGGTGTCGGCGCTGAGCGGCGGGCGGGCGCAGCGCGCATGGGCCCTCAACGTGCTACTCGTGCTCAGCTTCCGCCAGGAGCTGCGGCTGGGAGCCACGCCCGGCCTGCTGGCCGCCCTGCTGCCGGTGCGATGGCGTTGTGCTGTGTGGGCTGGCCTGGGATTGGCCTGGGAGTTCTTACGCGCGCTTGCTGGCCGCGATGCAAAGTTTTATTTGGTAGCCCTCAGCTCACAACAGCTGGCGCTGCAGCCGCCCGTAGCCATCCAGCCACAAGCACGGCTGTGTGCTAAGGCTCAGTCAGCTGTCCCTCCCCTCCCCTCCCCGGCTTCCCTGCAGGTGCTGCAAGAGGGGCTTGCTGCTGCAGTAGGCCTGAGCACCGCCTCCCAGCCGGCATTGCCCAGCGAAGACGACATTCGGGAGCAGCTGGGGCTGCCGCCGCTGCCGGGCTGGCAGGCGCGGCGCGCGGCACGGCTGTGCACCCAGCTCTTCCCTGACCCCCGGAGGGTGGCAGAGCAGCTTGAGGAGGCGGCGGCGGCGGCGGTGGTGCTGCGCAATGCGGCAGACGTGCAGCAGAACAGCGCGCTACTGCTCGACCCTCCGGTCATGCGGTGTTGGACGTGGTGCCTCAATGCAGCCAGGGAGCTGGTGCTGCAGCGGGACAAGCCAGAGCCACACACAGAGCAGCCGGCGCAGCCTCAGGGGCAGCCCGGCGGCGGTGGCGACAGTGGTGGCGTGGCAGGCGGCACCAATGCGCCAGCCTCCCCGGCAGCACCAGCGTCTGTGCCAGAAGCAGCAGGTGCAGATCAGCAAGCAGCAGCGGCAGCAGCAGCGGCAGCGCCGGCGGCAGGCACGAGTGCGGCAGGGGCAGCGGCAGGAGGCTCGCAGCTGCCAGCAGCCAGCCTGGCCCAAGGCCTGGATTGGATGTGGGATCGCGAGGACTTGCTGATCGACATTGGCGGCGGCCCGGCAGCCGACATTTGCACCTCGCTGCTGCAGGTGGGGCTGGGCTGCGGTGCAAGCTAAATGCTGGCTGCCACTCAGGGCTGTCTTCAGAGTGTCCGCGGCTGTCAACTGCTTTGCTGGCAGCCAACTTGCACTGTTGTGGCTGGTTGGGTGTCAAATCGTTTGTGTGGCACCACCCCGGCCTGCCACACAGCTCCGTCCGACAGCAGGCGTCTTCACCCAGCCACCCTGACCTGGCTCCCCTCCCTGCCTGCCCCTCCCTTCCATGCTCACTGCAGATGACCACGGTGCTGTCCAGCCGCATGCTGCTGCCCGCCTTCTTTGAGTGCGGCATGCTGCTGCTGCGCTCCATGCTCATCCTGCTGCGCCCCACGTGGCAGCAGTGCTGCCCCGCCACACGCAGCGCGGTGCTGCCGCCGCCCCTGGTCAGCCTGGCCACCTTGGCAGTGGCGGCTGTGGCCACCGCCTACCAGCCCAACACAGACATCCTGCTGTCCATGACGGGGGCGGCGGGGGGCGGCCAGCCGGGCATCACGCTGATGCAGGTCGTGGCCGACATGATGATCTGCCCCTTTGAGGTGTTCAGGTAACAGTTAATGCTCTTCTTGTTGCTCATGTTCTAGAGGTGCTGTTTGGTCGGGATGAAATGCTGGTGTGTATCTGTTGAGGTGTTCAGGCGCGCATGGGCAGTGGCTTGCGCTCCCGGGCTGCAGTGCTGCAGTGCAGTGGGCCAGGGTGGGGTGGGCCGCTGGGTGAAGAGGCATGTGACGCTGCCGGCGTACGCTGATGTCCGGCAGAGCTGCCCGCTGACTGCCCTGCACTTGTCGAGGCTCCCACATTGCACCCACCACCCCACCTGCCTGCCCACCCACCTGCCCCCCCTGCCCACAGGCTGGAGGTGGAGCGGGCCACGGACGAGCTGTGCCCCGGCTGGCGCGCGCTGCTGCCCACAGACGCGGAGCTGCTGCGCGAGTCGCGGCACCCGCTGGAGGGCTTCGACATGGAGGCGGCTGCCCTGCGGCGCAGCGCTTCCCAGCGCTGTGTGCTGGACATGCTAGCCGTGCTGAGCCAGCTGCGCTACCTGTCGGCGCAGCTGCACCTGCTCTGGCGCCTGCTGACGGCGGCAGAGCCGGCGGGGGCGCACGCGCGCGCCGCCGCCGCAGCCTGCCCCCACCTGCTGGCCACGCTCTGCGAGATCGCGGTGCACAGGTGGGCCCCGATGCGCCACGCTGTGCTGCGCTGCGCTGTGCTGTGTGGTGGGGCTCCAGTTACGTGTTGTCGTGTTGCCGTTCAGCAAAAATTTCCCAGCAGCCGCTCCACCGCTCCATCCATCCACCCATCCAAGCAGCCCCGCCCTGTCTCTAAACCCCGCACTTGAGCCCCCGCCACTGCCCGCCATCTCTGCCCATCCACAGGTGGCCGCAGCACCCGCCTCGCTGGAACGCGGAGAGCCACAAGATTCGGGACCCAGAGGGCTACCCCGCTTACCTGCGATTCCTGTCCCACGACCTCATGCCCGCCATGCGGGAGCGGCAGGAGCTGCTGCAGCCGCTGCGCGCAGATGCAGCTGCCCTGCTGGCGCTGCTGTCGGCAGACCCAGTGGTGAGCCGGCTGGCTGGGGGCTGTTAGGATTGAGGCGTGCTTTGTGGAGTGTGAGGCGTGTTCTGTGGAGCGTCAGGCTGCTCTGCTTTGAGGCTGTGAGGTGCGTGTTGTGGAGCGACGGGGTGCTGCCCATTCTCAGGCGGTTTGGTTGCGGCTGTGAGTCATAACGCGGCATCAAGTGCTTCCCCTGCCTCTGCGCAAAAGTTAGCTACGCTTTGGCGCCGAAATGACCGCCCCGCCTGTGCCGGCCGCCACGCCTGCATGGCCCTTTGTGACGCCACCGCCCGGCCTGTACCCACTCTCACTGCCGCCACCGCAGACGCGGCAGAGCGTTGCGTTCAGCGAGCGGCAGGTGGTGAGCGGCGTGATGTCTGGCATTGTTCCGCCCGCAGAGCCTGGAGTGTCGGCCCTGCTGGCACGCTTTGCAGCACAGCACAGCGGCGGCGGCAGCGGGGCACCCGGCAGCAGCAGCGTCCCCATTGCACCGGCCGGCCCTGTGCCGCCAGCGGCAGCCGGCCTGCCGGGAGGGCTGCAGGCAAATGGTCCCTTGTCGTGACAGGCAACTGGAAGAATGTAGCCTTTGCAAGTTGGATGCAAAACATTGCAAAAAGGAGCATGGAAGCATGGAGCATGGCTTGGAAGGGGCTGCCGGCAGCCAATACAAAAGGTTTCATTACTGCTCCATGAAACAACAGAGGACAGCTGCTGATGCAGAAGCTGTCCCCAGTACAGAAAAGGAATCGAAGTGAGGCCATACGTTTGTGAGGTGGGCCAGCTAAAGATTTTGTGCACGTTAGTTGGGATAGAGGTGATCAGGTAAGGGCGATGTGTTACGCATGCAAGCAAGCTAGCACAACAGGGCACCAGGCGCCAGGAATTGCAGTCTGAAAAAGGGGGGAGGCAGGTAATAGGGCCCAAGAAGCAAAGAAGAAGGGCAGCACAACCAGCGGGCCAGCCCTCGCTGCATTCATCCAGTAGGTTCAAGATAAGTTGTGCCTCTGGCGGTGCACTCACTGCCTGCCGCCGCCGCGCAGCATGCGCAGCAGGGCAGCGCCCGCCGCCAGGGTGCCAGACAGGGCGTCGGCCAAGGGGCGCGGGTCGTGTGTATCGCTGCTGCTCAGGCTCTCCACCTCCGACAGGATGGTGCTGCACGCAAGGGCGGGATATTGGGAGGGAGCGTGAGGTGGGTGGGTGGGTGAGGCCCCAGCCCAGACCAGCCAAGTAGAGGAAGACAGGTGGCACTGGCATTCGCATTCAACGGCCTGGAGGTATGCAGAGCAAGCTGCAGAGCAAGCTGCATGCACCGCCCAGGCAGATCCCACAGCGTGCACAGCGTGCACAGCACAGCAGCTCACGTCATGTGCAGCTCGTTCAGGTGCTGCTTCATTGCGGAGCGGTCCAGGCGGCGCTGGCCGGAGCCGCAGCACGCATCATCGCCCTCGGCGCCGGGCTTGCTGGGCTTGCCGGCGTCTGCGAGCGGGGCAGGGAAGGGGGGAGGCAGCGGTTGAGGCAGGCGCGAGCCGAGTGGTCGAGCCAAGCAAGTCAGCCAGCAGGGCAGGCTGGGGAGAAGTGATTGGAACGCCACCACACAACAGCAAGCGCCGCAAGCCTGCGTCCTTTGCACAGCAGGGAGGCCAGCACCGCTCACCCTCCACCAGGGCCTCCAGCTCAGCTGCAGGCTTGGAGCCAGACGGCTGCTGCTCCATTGCTGCACTGCTGGTGCCCGCGCTGCTGCTGGCGCTGGCGGTAGAGGCTGCGCTGGCCTCTGGTGCCGCAGCTGCCGCGGCCGCCAGCGCGTCACAAAGTGACTCTGGTGTGGTGCCGTCCTGTGCCTGCACCAGGCCCCATAGCTTGTCAACCGAGGGGGCCATGCCAGCCAGCGCTTGGCGCATGGCGGCACTGTTGGGCAGCAGGGCAGCCACGTGCAGGGGTGTGACGCCGGCACTGCCAGCCGGTGCATCCACCAGCCAGGGGCGGCCGCGGGTGGCGCCCCAGTCAGACAGGCACTGCACCAGCGGCGCACTGCCGGTGCCGACCGCCACGTGGAGAAGCGAGGTGCCGTCTGGGCAGCAGGCGTCCATGGCGGCGACTGCATCGTTGGCGCTCAGCCCATCGGCAGTCACAGCCGGCAGCAGCATCTGCAGGTGGAAGCAAGGTTGGGAAGAGAGGCAGGGAGGGGCGCTCAGCGGGGCATGCGAGGCAGAGGAAGCAAGAGGTTGGACGGGGCAGGGCTTTTGAGAATGGACTCCCTTTTTTTCTGCCCTGCACATCCAGGTGCAGGCTCCAACCACAGCTGCTAGCACACCTGCGTCACCGCCACCCAGCCGCGAGCGACGGCGGCGGCCACAAGGCTGCGCGCTTTGGCCGCAACCGAGGCCACCAGGGCGGGGCTGTAGCTGGGGCAGGGGAAGCCCTCGGCTGCAAGCTCCCGCCGGTTCAGGTACTGCACGGGTGAGAGAGAGGGGTTGGGGTGGTGATTCGGGGTTGAGTGGGTGCTCTACAGCTGTAGGATTGAGTCAGGGTGCCTACCCCAACCCGGCCCGAGCCAGCCATCACCGGCACAAGGCAGAAGCTGACAAAGAAATGTGCTCACCTGCACCACCAGGCCCATGTCCCGCAGGAATGCGTCCAGGCTGGCGATGCCCGCGGTACCGCCGCCTCGCTCCAGCTGGCGCACCTCGGCCACCGCAGCGGGGCAGGGCAGCACCAGCAGGGCACGCGCGGGGCTGCGGCGGCGTGGGTGTGCATGGGGATAGGGTGTCAACATGGGGTTGGGAATACCAGCCTGGAAAACTGCGGTTTGCAGCCTTGCTAGGTGGTACTCCTGAGCAGGCCAGCACTCCCCACCTGTACGATTTCCATCACCACGCCGGCCGCCCATCCACCCGCCTGCCCAGCCCACCTGAGGAAGTTGCCGTGCTGCACCTCCACGTCAGCACAGCCGGGCAGCAGGCCCAGCACGCGCGCCTTGACCCACTCCCACCCCTGCTCCTCGCCGCAGCCCAGCAGCTCAACTGCGGGGCGGGAGGAGGCGGAAGCGTGAGAGGAACGGAGCAGCGGGCAAGGCCGGCAGGGCAAGCAGGCAGGGCCTTCTGGAGGCCAGCATTAGCAGACGGCTGTGCTTGCAGGCGCAGCCAGGAGCAGGGCGGAGGCAGCCTGATGCGGAACACCGGCCGCGTGTGGCTGGCCTTTCTGCAAATTGCCCCACAATGCCAGCCTAACCACAACACGAAGCGCGGCGCACCCGTCAGGTTGGCGCCCTGCTGGCGAGCCAAGACCAGGTCTTGATCGCCACACAGCAGGCGGCCGCGCAGCAGCAGCGGGGTGGCGGCGGGGGCGGCGGCCGTGGCATGCACCGCCAGCGGCAGCAGCGGCGCCAGGGCAGGCACCAGGGCGGGGCTGCTGGCAAGGCTGACGACCGCCAGCACCTTGCGGCGCTTGACCAGCGCCAGCTCGCCCTCAAACTGCAAAGCGTTGGCGGGCGGGTGGAGTGATTTTTTAGAGCCAAGTTGGCAGGCGGGTGGGATTGATTTTGTGAGCCAAGGGCAGCACACAGCAATGAATGAGGCGAAGTGATATGGCGGGCAGGCGGCTGGTGGAGCCACTCAGTGCAAGTATGTAGCCATGAGGTTTGCTGCTTGGCATGTGGTATGTCTCTTATCCCTGCCTCTTGCCTGCAGGATCATGTCGTGCTGCAGCACCTCGCTGTTGCCGCAGGAGGCCAGCAGCCGCGTGGCCACGCTGCACAGCCCCTCCGCCTGCAGCTCAGCATACGTGGCAGGATTGGATGTGGCTCAGCTCAAACTTGTCGCAGCAACAGTGCAAGGCAAGCAGCAGGGGGAGTGCGCTATATGACACCAGGGATTGGTGCAACGGGTACAGCAGGTGCACTTTGGATCGGCAGAGTAGGCATGCTGCATGGAGTAGCGATATTCACAGGCGTATTGCGCCCCACCTTGAGCTGCGCCAAGCGCTCCTCAGTCATCAGGGCGTTGAGCGTGAGGTGCGTGCACCCCGGCCGCATGTAGCTCTCCATCAGGCCTTGCACCTGCGCAGGGGGCAGAAGGGCACAGACACTGCTACGTGAGGCTAAATGTGCTAGCAGCGCTTGGGCCACGACGTGCACTACAGCTCCCGCTGATTTCACAGCGTCGAATCCACAAGCCTGCCCATGTGCCCCGTGATGCTGCCTCCATCCCAACCACACAGCTGACCGAACAACAGCGAGCCAGCGGAGCCCTGCACCGGCCCGCCCAGCCCACCTGCAGCATGTTGTTCAGCTCCTGCCGCACCGCCGGCGCCAGCTGCTCGGGGCGGCACTGGAACACCTTGAGGCTGAAGCGGGCCAGCAGGGTGCTGCTCGCCATGGCAGCGGGAGCAGCTGCGGCTCCCTCGCTGCCCACCGCACGCTGGCCGTAGCCCACCAGCGGTACTGCGGTACCGGCGGCCACGTGGCTGGGCGGCACCAGCATGCTCTGCGCGGTGGCCAGCACAGACGGGGAGACGCTGGCTGGCACCGCTTGGGGCACCAGGCTCAGAGGGGTGAGCGCGCGCGGCAGCGGCGGCGGCGCCCCCAGCGGCTCCGAGCACTGCCAGGCTGGCAAGTCCAGGTCCATATTATCGATTGAGCTGCTGCTGGCCAGGTGCCAGGGGGTGCCCGTGTGCGCTGAGTACGCTGAGCCGGATGCATTGCCGCGAATCTCCTCGGGCAGAGGCACAAAGGGCAGGTCGTCCAGCAGGCCAAAGGGCAGGGGCGCAAAGCCGCCGCCCGCCTGGCCCGCCGCCTCCTGCGGCAGAGGCACGCTCGGCGGCTGCGCCAGCGGCGTGGGCGCCAGCTGGGGCTGCGGGGGCGGGAGCGCAGCAGAGGGGGCAGTGAGAGGGCAGGGTTGGGTGGGAGTGACCAAGCATGCCGTGCATGCACCAGCACGGCAGGCAGCTGCCGGTTGGGCAGCCAGGCAGGTAGGCAGGACAAGGGCACCCTCCCGGCACATCCACCCCGCCTGCACAGCACCCACACCCCGCCGGGACAGCACCCACTCTCCAGTGCTGCACCCACCTCCAGGGGCCCCAGGTGCAGCGCCTGCAGCTCATCGTCTGTCAGCAGGTGCTGCAGCACATCGTCCAGATCGGTGCAGGACGGCCCCAAGCCAGGCTGCTCAGGCAGCGAGAAGGCACGGGCCGCAGTCTGACCTCCCAGCGGCGCCGCCGCCGGCAGCGGCAGCGGCACCGAGCGTGCGCACTGCAGCGCCAGCCCGGGCGCCGCCGGCGGGCCGGCGGGGGGCTGGGCTGGGCGCAGCTGGGGGAGCGGCGGCTGCGCCGCCAGCGCCTCATTGCTGGTGTCCATGCTGCCGCTGCCGCTCGCGCTGAGGCCGTGCTCATGTGGCGGCAGCGGCCGGCCTTCCCCCGGCGCCCCCGCTTGCTGTGCCGCCGCCGCAGCCAGCCCTGGCTGCAGCGGCTGCCACGCCTCTGAGGGCGGCAGCGCCGCCGGCGCCGGCGGCGCAGCTGCCATGGAGGCCACCGCTGGCGGAGATGCATCTGCTGAATGGCGGCCCATGGCAGGACTGCTTGTGTCCTGGCTGGCTGCAGAGGAGTTGTACGAGGCGCCAGGCTGGGCGGGCGCCTTGGCCGCCCGGGCAGTCTTAGCGGCACGCGGCGGCGCGCGCCGCGTGCCCTGCCGCCTGGCTCGAGCCGGCTTGGGCTCGCTGCCGCTGCTCTCCTGCTCCGCCTGCTCCCGCTCCGCCTGCTTCTCCTCCTCCACCATGTCCTCGTCCTGAGTGGTGTGGGGCAGGCACAACCAGACCAGCGGGGGCCATAAGCAGCCAGGCAGGGGCACTGGTGGGCAGATGGCCCGCGTGCCGCCACCCACCCAAACTGTCTTGCCACCTTGTGCCCAACATAACGAGGAGCAGTCCAAAGTCATCTGTGCACCCGCTCACGCACCTCTGACTGGCTCTGCCACGAGTCGGATGCCTTCTTCCGTGGGGCGGCGCCTCCAGCTGGCAGCGCAGAGCGCCGCCGCTCGTTGTGCCGCTTCAGCTTGCGCTTGCAGCTGCGCTTTGCGCCCTCAAACTCGCCTGCAAGAGGGGGAAGGAGAGGGAAGCAAGGGTGAGGAGGGAGGGCTGACTGGGGTAGAGGATGGCGAGGCGTGTGCAGCTGCAGCAGCGGCATTGGCATCGGCATCGGCATCGGCAGCAGCGGCGGCAGCGGCGGCAGCGGCGGCAGCGGCGGCAGCGGCGGCGGCGGCAGGAGGGCTGCCAAACGCACCAACGTCATGGAAGCGTCCGCACTGCTGGCAGAAGCGCTGCCTGAGGCCGTCAATCATGAGTGCCGGCCTGCAGAGTGGAACGGGAAGCATGTTCACATGAGAGGTGGCCTACGTTAACAGACGAGGCAGGCTCAGCAAGGACACTCGCTGCGCCACCATGTGCAGCCGCAAGCGTTTCCCCCGCTCGCCACTCACACGCCGCAGTGGCGCTGGCAGATGCGGTAGCGCCGGTAGTACTTTTTGGCATCGACCAGCTCCTCTGTGCAGCCCGGCACCTGCGGCACAAACACAGCGCGGCAGCAGCAGCGGTGAGCAAGGCAGCTCAGCTGCGACAGTGGATGCCAGCCGCCGCATGTGTGGGGCGGTGCCAAACGACGAGCCACATAAAGCAAAGCTGTCTAGAGCTGGACCCCATGCTCACAGCCGAACCATATGTGTACCGTTGCCTCCGCATGCATTTGCGCCACAGCCAGCAGCAACCTTGCCATACCTGGCAGAGCACCGAAGTGCGGCGCTGGCGGCCGGGCCGGCGCTTCACCGGAGGCGCCTCGGCTGCCGCCGCCGCCGCCGCTGTCGCCGCCGCATCCGCGCCGCAGCCTTCCCCCTTGCTGGGGCTGGCTGCATCGCTGACATGGACAGCTGTGAGGTTGTAAGGATCAAAATCATAGTCTGCAGGCTCCCAGCTGTGCCGCTGCCCCACTACATCTTGCCTGCAAGGCCAGCAGCGGGAGGGGCCAGCACATGGCGGGGAGGTCAAGACCGACTGACGGCGGCGCCTCTGTGCAGCAGCAAACTGACACCAACCTCTGAAATCGTGAGCAAGTCCATAAGCGGCCTAAAACAGCAGCCCAGGCGGGTCCCCGCGGCGCCCACCCGCCGCCCGTCGCCATGGCCACGGCGCTCCAGCGGCGGAGGTGCCCACGCGCGCGCGGGGCGCCCGTGTCTGCTTTGGAGGTAAGCAAGAGAAGCTGTTGCTGCGGGAGCAGCGCTTCTGGGCTCTGCCAGGGGGGCAAAAGTGGCAGTGCAGTGGGGACTTCTGAGCAACTTGCAAGTAACTTTTCAGGCGCTTTGCATGACATCAAGTAAATTTCCGGAGAGAAGAGAGCACGAGACGCCCCAGGCAGCCCTCGCGGCCCACCTTCAGACGCCCCTTGGGCCCAGCTGCGCCTGTAAAACGTGCGAGGGAAGCTACCGCGTCTCAGCGGAACGCGCAGTGGCCTCCTTGAGCGGCGCGAGCGGCCCCGCTCCTTAGGCATGAGGCCAGCGCCCAGAGCGGCGCGCCGGCACTGTGACCCCTTGCGGCTCCGGCCACCTCTATCCACCCCTCCTCTCGCTGATGGCAGCCCTATGAGTATAATTGTGGGCTGTGGAGAAGCGCTGGAGAGTGGCAGCACGGTTAGGTGAGCGGCAGTGTACTGGAAGGAATGGCATGACGCACGGCACGGCACCGAGCGGCGCCGCTCAACGGCCACATATGCGCAGCCTGGTGCAGAGAGGGATTACATACCTCTGGAAGTTCGGAAATCAAGGTTCGGACATAATGAGTTGCAACAGGGATTGCGAATGCAATAAGCTGCAAGTTGCACAAGCAAATCACATCCAAATTGAAGTTGTCTCGGTGCCAGGTTTGCACAGGCGCTACTCATGCTCCAAAGTGTGGCGCCCCCTTTGACAACCACCTGTTTACTCAAAGCACAGGCCTTACTTGTCGAATTAGCCTGGCATGAAAAAAGCAACGCCGCCTGCGCGCTCAGCTGCTGGCCAGCAGGCGGGGCGCCGCATAGGCCAGCACGCTGCCCGTCCTCCACAGGAAGCGCAGCTGCTGTTTGGCGGTCCCCAGGCCGTGCATCCACTCCACCACAACATCATGGTCGCCGCTGCCCAGCTGCAGGCTGGCGGTCTTTGTCTCCGCCGCTCCAGCGCCTGCAGGCAGCGAGGTGGGAGTGTCACGAACGGCGCGCTTGGGTCACGGGAGCAGGCTGCGTGTGCATGGCGGCGCCCCCAGTTGAACCAAATGGCAGCGTGGGAGTCGAACCCTGGAACAGTTGTTTTCAAACAGGCCCAGGGCAGCCTCCAGCCCACCCCAGAAACCACCGCCTTGCCACAACCACAGCCACAGCCACAGCCTAGGCGCCTGGCCCAGCAGGCACCTGTGATGGACAGGCTCGTGCCGTTCACGGTCAGCCGCGCGGAGCCGGTGGCGGTGAGCAGCAGCTGGATGGCGCGCTTGGCGTCAGCAGGCGTGACGCGCAGCTTGCCGGTGGCGCGCACGGCAAACTGCGTCTTGTACTGCACGGAACAAGCAGGAAAGGGAGGGGGCAGGAGCATGTGGTGAGGAGGCGCGCATGTTGCAGACAAGCAGTAGCAGTGGAGGCGGTGGCAGCTACGGTTGGAATGCACAGCAGCAGCGTGCTGCACAGGGCCATGTGCTGATTGTTCCTTCTATGCTGTACTGAATGCTTCAGGTTCTCCCTGCCTCCACGCCCTCGCACCTTGCTGCTGAGGCACGATGACTGGGGCTGGGTTGGCGGCAGGGCGGGCTGGCACGAGTATCCGGTGCCCAGACGAGCGGCGGGAAGCACACCCCGCTCCACAATCTTCACAGTCTGGTGGTTTGGGAAGGCTGAAAACAGACCTCGGACGAGCGTGTACGACAGGCCAGCTGTGCCGGCTGGTGGAGGAGGGGGAGGCCGCGTGAGAGGCGGCGGGGGGCCAGCGACACTGGGCGGCGGCGGCGGGGAGGCGGCAGCGGGTGGTGGCGGGGTGCCAGCGCCAGTGGACGGCGGCGGCGGAGAGGAGGCAGCGGTAGGAGCAGGCGGCGGGGGTGAGGGCAGCGGGGGAGCTGGGCTGGGCGGCGGGAAGGTGGGAGCGCTGGGCGGCGGGAAAGTGGGAGGGCTGGGAGGCGGCGAGGGCGGCAGCATGGCCTTGATGAGGTCGCATGCGGCCCTGCCGGCTGTGAAGGTGGGCCGTGTTGCGGCCTGCGAGCGCGGAAAGCAAGTAGGTGGGCAGATGGTGGGAATGAGCACACACTGGGAGGTACGTGGGCAGTACAGCGTGAGAGGTTGGGGAGGGGCCGGGGCCTGATCTGTCTTGCTGCACATCACGCGATTGTGGTGTGCACCACAGCCAACACTGGGGCAGTGTATCCTTCTGCACCCTTCACCATTATTACCCACAATCCACCAACCCACCAGCCCACCCGCCGACCCACCCACCCACCGTGTTGAGGCGGGTCCAGTAGGGGGCATCTGCCGGGATGAGGCTCACAGCCTCCACCGCCCGGTTCTTGATGGCCGTGAAGGCGCCGGGGTCACACGAGGCGCTG
>VFQQ010000628.1_pt1 | contig 65056 bp, 50 predicted proteins | sample 3512341 | NCBI WGS metagenome assembly VFQQ01 (sample SAMN10412373, study PRJNA504923) | tailings metagenome | isolation source: Relicate 2 Philex TSF1 revegetated site | place: Philippines: Tuba, Benguet | collected 2017-08-29 | reverse complement strand
GCTGGCCGCCGGAGGCCATGAGCGCCCGGAAACCACGGAACACGTTTCGTGTCCAGGCGCGGACCGGATGTGGCGGACCCTCTTCATCAGAACGCTTCCCCTGCGATTCCCACGGTCTGGTGAGGGGGGCCTGCGATGCTGGTTTCCGGAACTGGGCGCCAGCCGTTGGCCACGGTGACCTGAACGGAAGCGCCTCCGGCGGGGCCAGCGACCCCGCTGGACCGGGATCGGCCGGCACGTCGGGTTGCGCGAAGACGGCCTTTCCGCCCGGCACCCCTCTGGGGGCTGGATCTAGGGGCCGAGCACATTTTTGAAACAGCTTCTCAGCCACAGAGAACTCGTCGAGTTGCACCCGTGAACACGACGCGACTCCGTTTCTTGCGATTCCTCTCTGAGCCCTCTGTGTTCTCTGTGGCAGAAACACTCCGCTCAGATGCGGAGGAACGCCCGGTTCCGGTACAGCCAGAACAGGAACAGCCAGACGACGAGAAGCTGCGCTCCGCCGAACACCGCCGGCTGCCAGGCCGCGCCGTTCTCGATCGGCAGCACGAAGATCTTCTCGCCGAAGTGCCGGGTCAGCGCGGCCCCGATGAAGCCGAGGCACATCCAGTCCATGCAGTACGCCGCGATCGAGTTCATCCCGATCACGCGGAAGGGGAACGACCAGAACGCGAGCCCCGCCCAGTCGATCACCAGGAAGAAGGCCGCCAGGATCAGGAAGCACCACCCGCCGCTGAACAGGGTCCAGCTCGGGGTCCAGATCCGCTTCACGACCGGCAGGATCTGGAAGTGCCCCAGCGCGAACCCGATCCCGAGCATCACCCCGCCGGCGACGAGGAACCACAGGAACTTCCGGCCGTTCGTCCGGGTGCTCTTGAGCACGCCCCCCGCGATCAGCCCGAGGATCATCGTCCCGAGGGTCGGGATGAAGCTCAGCGTGACGTAGCCGCCGGGGTTGTAGGTGTAGGGCTGCGAGCGGGGGAACAGGTTCAGGAACCACTTGTCGAAGTTGGCGGCGAGGTTCGTGTGTTTGTTCCAGTGGGCGGCGAAGCCCTGGAACTGCTGGTACTCGTTCGGGATCCCGAGGGCCGCGGCGTCGAACCCTTCGCCGGGGAGCTTGTAGGCGGCGAACGCTCCGAAGTAGCCGACGAGGATCAGCCCCAGCAGGATCCATTGATCGCGCATCGGTCTCAGCGCAATCAGGAATAGGAAGGTGTATCCCAGCCCGATCTGGGTCAGTGTGTCCTCGAACGTGAAGTTCGTCTCGGGCTTGCCGATCGATCTCAGAAAGATCCCGAGCAGAACGAGCACGATCGACCGCCAGAAGGCGTGGAAGATCATTCCGAGTTTCGACTGGGCCTGCGCGGCCCGCGACATCAGCGAGAAGGGGAGAGCCAGGCCGACGATGAACGAGAACGACGGCTGGATCAGGTCATGCAGGGTGCAGCCGGTCCAGGCGACGTGCGTCTGCTGTTGGGCCAGAAACGCGGCCGCCCTGTTTTCCGGGATCGCCTGGCTGACGGTCGCGAAGTGCAGGACTTCGGCGAGCATCAGGAACATGACGAAGCCGCGGTAGGCGTCGATTGACTTGAGGCGGGGTACGGGTGGACCGGGGATGGCGGGAGGTCCCTTGGCCGCTTTGGCGGGTTCCGGTGCGGGCTTCTTCAGCGGGGTCGGAGCGGGGGGAGGGGGACTCACCGGGGGTTTGCCAGCCATGGTCGGTCCGGAGGGCTCAGGTGCGGGGGTGGGGGAGCAGGCGGGGAACAGAGAAGCGGGGGTTGATGGTAGCTGGTTGCGGGGGGCTGGCAGTAGAGGAGTTCTTTCGGAAGCCCGGGTCCAGCGCGCTGCTGGCCGGAGCGACGTCGCCTGCTCACCCAACGTACCGCGGCCATCCCGGTCCAGCAGGCTGCTGGCCCCGCCGGAGGCGTTTTCGATGTGGAATTGTGGAAAACAATCGGTGTCCGCTTGGGAAACCGGCGTCGCGGGCTCTCCTCCCCTCACCGCGGGGAGTGCGGTGCGGGCGTGCTGGAGAGGGAGGTACGCAGCGCCCTTCCGCGATCGAGCGCCCGCTGTGTGCCGCGGCTCCACATCGAAAACGCCTCCGGCGGCCAGGAGCTCCGCCCCTGGACCTGGGTGGCCGTGGGGCGATGGGATTGAGCAAGCAGCGTCGTGCCGGCCGGGACGGGGCTCGAGCCCTCGAGTCTTCACAGGCTTGTCGCGCACGGCGGACAAAGCGTCTTTGCCCAACCCATCGTCACCGCCCACCCCGGTCCAGCGGGACGCTGGCTCCGGCGGGCAGGAGCTCCGCCCCTGCACCCGGGTGGCCGTGGACGTTGGGTTTGAGCAAGCAACGTCGTGCCGGCCGGGACGGGGTTCGAGTCATCGAGTCCCCGCAGGTTCACCCCTCTCGGCGGAGAGAGCGTCTTTGCGCAACCCATCGCCACCGCCCACCCCGGTCCAGCGGGACGCTGGTGGCTGGGCCAATTGCGAGTGACTGAGGAGAGACGTAGACTCTGAAATTCCGCCCTGCCTCGCCCCACCCCCATCCGACCCCCGTTCCCCCCGGAGTCGTTCGTGTCTCAAGAGACCGCCTCGCCTGCTCCCTCGCACGCCCCGGCCGCTCCGCTGAACCTGATGCAGTGGCTGGTCTGCATCATCGCCTCCATCGGCTTCGCGTTCGACATCTACGAACTCCTGATGCTCCCCCTGATCGTCAAACCGGCGATCGCGGCACTGCATCCCCCGGCCACCGACGCCTCGGTCTGGTTGCCGGGAGGCATCGAATACGTCAAATGGGCGCGAACCCTGTTCTTCGTTCCCGCCATCACCGGGGGCGTGTTTGGCCTGCTGGGGGGCTACCTCACAGACCGGCTCGGCCGGCGGTTCGTCCTCACGTGGAGCATCCTGCTGTATGCCTTCGGGGCGTGTGCGGCAGGGTTTTCGACCAATCTCTATCAGCTCCTCTTCTTCCGCTGCTTCGTCTTCATCGGCGTCTGTGTCGAGTTCGTCGCCGCAGTCGCGTGGCTCGCCGAACTCTTCCCGAACCCGGAACAACGAGAGAAGGTCCTCGGCTACACCCAGGCGTTCTCTTCGGTAGGCGGGGTCTTGGTAGCCGCCGCCGCTGGAGTGGCCGCCACGTACGCTCTGTCGTTCCCCGCGATCCATGGCGCACATGAGGCGTGGCGATACACGCTGATTTCGGGCCTGATCCCGGCGATCCCGCTCATTCTGATTCGCCCGTTCCTGCCTGAATCCCCCGCCTGGAAGGCGAAACGCGAGGCAGGAACCCTCAAACGTCCGAGCCTCGGCCAGCTCTTCAGCCCCGAACTCCGGCGGACCACGATCATCACCACCCTCTGCTTCGCGACGACCTTCGGTCTCGCCTTCGGAGCAATCCAGCAGAACCCGCAGATCCTCACCGGACACAAGGACGTCCAGAAGGCCGTCGCTGCGGCCCAGGAAGAGGCAAAGAGCAAGGCGACCCCCGAGAAGCCCTTCACCAAGAAGGACGAGGGGATCATCCGCGGCAACACGACCGATAAGATCGCCGCGAACGTGCAGGGCTGGCAGGAGATCGGCGGCCTTGTCGGCCGGATCCTGCTGGCGATCCTCGCCGTCCGGATCATCAGCCGGCGGTCGCTGTTCCGCCTCTTCCAGATCCCGAGCCTCCTGTTCGTCCCGGCCCTCTACTGGTGGCTCTCGCAGAACCTCCAGACCGAAGGCTCGCTCGAAATGTTCCGCTACGCGATCTTCGCCGCGGGGATCCTCGTGGTCGGCCAGATGAGCTTCTGGGGGAACTACATCCCCCTCGTCTTCCCGGTCCACCTCCGGGGTACGGGCGAGAGCTTTGCGGCCAATATCGGGGGCCGCGTGATCGGAACCGCGGCCGCCTGGATCACGATTACCCTCTCCCAGGCGATTCCACCACAGCCTGCGAAGATCGCCCTGATGTCGGCCTTCGTCGCCGGGGCGTATGCCCTGGTGGGGGCCGTCCTGACGCAGATGCTCCCCGAGCCGACCGCAGAAGTGAACGAGTAACCCGTCAGGTCCCGTCCGAACCTGTCGCCTGAAGCCTGACCCTGCAGCCTCTCCCCCCCATCGATGTCCAAACGCTTCTCCTTCGCCGACTCCTGTGCCACGGTGGCGGATGACGTCATCATGGGCCAGATCGAGCGCGGGAGCCGGGTGGTCGACCTCGGGTGCGGCGACGGGCGGCTCCTGTCGCAGATCCGGGATCAGCTCGGCTGCGACATCCTCGGGGTCGAGCGGGATCACCTGGCGTTCCTGCAGGCGATCGCCCGCGGAGTCCCGATGATCAAGGGGGACCTCAACCGGGGGATCCACGAGATCCCGGCGGGAAGCTTCGACTTCGCGGTCCTCAGCCAGACGCTGCAGCAGGTGAGCCGGCCGCTGGAGCTCCTCGACGAGATCCTGCGGGTCGCCCGCCGGGCGCTCATCGTGGTCCCCAACTTCGGCCACTGGCGGGTCCGGCTGCAGGTCGCCCTGCGGGGCCGGGCGCCGGTGACCGACTCGCTCCCCTACGAGTGGTACGAGTCCCCCAACGTCCACTTCCTGACGATGCTCGACTTCCGGGACCTCGCCCGCCACGGCAATTTCCGCATCGTGAAAGAGCTGCCGATCATCGGCCAGCGGGCGGTCGAGCGGGCCTGGGCCGCCAACCTCCGGGCCAGCAGCGCTCTCTACATTCTCGAGCGGGCCCACGGCGTCTGAAGCCCCTCGCACCCGTTCAGGCCGCGAAGCCATTTCGCCGGCACAAGCCGACCCTCCGCAGAAGGCCCGGCCCCGCCGACCTTGTCTCGGAAATGGCCCCACTGGGATTCGAACCCAGAACCAAAGGATTATGAGTCCTCTGCTCTAACCGTTGAGCTACAGGGCCGGCGGCCGCCGACGCGACCTGGGGTGCGATTCATAACGATTGGACGCGGTCGCCGACCAGAGCTGCGCCGGTTCCCAAGCCCTGTTCGATCACTTCTTCCGAGCGCGACCCGTTTTCGGATCGATCCGGAGATCGAGCGTCTCGCCGTCATCCGTGTAGAAGAAGAATCCGAACATCATCTCGTTCACGGTCTGCGGACCGTTCCGGACTGTCGCGGTCGCGTCCGGATTGAACGGGTTGAACCGCGAGTTGTCGTAGTGCGCGATGACCTCGATGCGGGTCCCCTTCGCGAACTTCTTCGTCCCCGGCTCCCAGCGGTAGTTCTGCTGCCAGTCGTAGTGGTAGTTCGGGATCGAGAGGAGCGTTTCCGCGTCGGTCGTCGCCGCGGCGTCACCCTCTTTCGCCGGCGGATGGGCCAGGAAGGTCATGTCCTTTCCCCGCAGGTGCATGTGCGCGAACATCCCGACTCCGCTGGCGTCGCAGGGGAGCGTCCGGCTGGCGGCGACCGGATGGGCTCCCGCTCCGGGGGGGATCGCGAACCGCGACGTCGTCACCTGAAGGTGCTTGAGCTCCTTCCGGACGGTCTCGCGCGGGTAACGGAAGCCGACCGACATCCGGTTCTTCTCCGGCTTTCCCGTGGTGGTGTAGTGCACCTGCAGCCCCACCACGGACCCGGCCGGGATCCGGAACGCGAGGCCATCGTCCAGGTTCATGGCCGTCCCCCCCGGCACGCGGCCCGTGATGAAGTTGCTGTCGTCGAACTCCTTGCCGACGGCGAAGTAGCCGAGGTTGCAGTGATGGACGACGGCGGGGTTCGACGGCCGGATCTCGGCCCCGGAGATCCAGGTCTCGTTCAAGAAGACGTGCGGCAGGACGACGTACTTGTAGTCGACGAATCCGTCGGCCGGCAGACTGTGGGTCTCGATCGCCGTCAGCAGGAGGTCCGGCTCGCCGATCTCCCACGCTCCGCTGGCGAACTCGCGGGCCACCGGGGCTTTCCCCGCATCGCCCGGCGGGCATCCGCTCCGGACCCAGGCCGCGATCTGTCCCCGCTCCTTCGGGGTCAGCCCGCGCTCGTTCGAAAAATGCTGCGCGCGGCTGGCGTACCAGGGGGGCATCCGGCGGTCGGCGACGGTCTCGGCGATCATCTCGGCCTGGGCGCGGACTTCGTCGTAGGTCAGCAGCGGAAACGGCGCTCCCCCCTTCGGCCGATGACACTCCTGACAATGCGTCTGCAGGAGCGGAAGGATCTGCTCATGGAAGGTGACCGGTTCCGTCGCTGCCGTGGTCTCGGGGAGCGTGATGAGGCAGCCGTCGACCGGCGTCTCGCGAACGGCGATATCGCGTCGGGCCAGGAGGTCTTCCAGTGCGAGCCGGAGGTCCTCGCGGCTCGCCGCCGGACGGGCGCCGCCGAGTCGGAGCTGGTCGTCGATCCGGCCGCGGTACCGCAGCCGCCGCTCGCCGTCGAGGACCGCGACCCCCGGGGTCCGTTCGACGCCGAGCTGCTTTGTGCAGCTTCCGTCGGTGTCCTTCACCAGTGGAAAGGGGATCTCGAAGTCGACTCCCTGCTGGGCCACTTCGGGGATCTCGTCGTCGAGGCCGACGTTCACGCTGACGAACTGGACCCCTTTGTCGCGGAATTCCTCCTCGAGCCGCTTCAGTCGCGGCCACGACTTCTGAACGATCGGGCAGGAGGTGTTCGTGAACACGAACACGTACGCCCTGGCCTCCCCCAGGTCGGCCAGCGACCGCGGGACGTAGCGGATGTCCTTGAAGCGGAGGTCGGTGATCGTCTCCCCGATCGCAGGGGCCGCGGCGTCGCTCGACGCCGCTCCCAGCAGGAGGCTGCATCCGATCAGGATCGTACGGAGACCAGTCATCGAACCCCCTCGGCGGGCCGGAATCTCTCTGCTTCAATCCGCAGTCCTTTCGGACTCCGGATCACGCCAGTGTTCGCAGGACATCGGACAGGTTGGAGCACTGCCATCCTTCGCCGAGCTTGCCGTCGGCGACGGTGACCCAGGTCATCCCGCGAAAGGCGACGGTCCTGCCGGTCGGTGCGATGCCGAGTCCGGCTCCCTGGTGTGTTCCGGAGGCGGACCAGCGGACGACGGCGCGGTCGTTCTCGGCGATGGCGTCTTCGACGGTTACCTTCAGGTCGGGGAAGGCGGCGAGGAACGGGATGTACATTCCGACGCGGAACTGTCCCGGTCCGACGATCGGTCCGCTTTCCGTGTGGCAGACGCTGTTTGGTGTGAGGAGTTCGTCGATCGTGGCTTCGTTGCGCTCGTTCCAGACCTCTTCAAACCAGCGGACCAGTGTTGCCACGACGGGGTTGGATCGATCCATGTGTCACCTTGCGGATCCGTTCGATCTGGCACCGGCCTGTGAAGTTCGGCACGACAACCGTCTTGCCGAATGCCGGGCCCTCACGTGTCAGACGCTCGCCATGCAAAGAGGCCGGTGAGAAGTTCCAGTAGTTTCCCTCCCCGGCGGAGGCGTGGTCAAGCGGGCCCGTTGGTTGCCGCAACACAAAGGGATGGATTGTCTTTACGGACCAGGCGCCGCCCCGAAAGGCCCTGAGGGCTCGAACCCCGTTCTGGCCGGCACGGCGCGATTTGCTCAATCCCAACGACCCTACGGCCGCCCCGGTCCAGCAGGCTGCTGGCCCCGCCGGAGGCGCTTTCGATGTCGAACGGTGGAAAACAATCGGTATCGGCTTGGGAAACCGGAGTCGCGGGCTCCCGTCCCCTGGACCGCAAGGAGGGTGGTGGGGGCGTGATGGAGAGTGGAGTCCTCCGCGCCGGTCCGCGATCGGACGCCCGGTGTGTGCCGTGGTTCCACATCGAAGACGCCTCCGGCGGCCAGGAGCTCCGCCCCTGGACCCGGGTGGCCGTAGGGACGTTGGGTTTGAGCAAAGGACGCCGTGCCGGCCCGGAAACCCGTCGCCACCGCCCACCCCGGTCCAGCGGGACGCTGGCTGCTATCGTGTTCTCCGTCCCGGCCCCTCCCCAGCGCTCCCCCGATGTCGACCGGCACCGAATCCGAAAGCCTCTCCTGGCAGGCCTCCCTGCTCGCAGGCCTCGCCGCGTTCGCGGCCTACTTCTCCATGTACGCCCTCCGCAAACCGTTCAGCGTCGGAACCTACCCCGGCGCCGCCTGGGAAGGGACCACCGTCACCCTCAAGTCGGCATTCGTCATCAGCCAACTGCTCGGCTACGCCGCCTCCAAGTACGTCGGCATTCGCGTCTGCTCGGAATCCGGCCGCCACAGCCGGGCCGTCCTCCTCATCAGCCTTGTCTGCGTGGCCGAGGCGGGACTCCTCCTCTTCGGCTGGCTCCCCCCCGAAGGAAAGATCGCCGCGATCTTCCTCAACGGCCTCCCGCTCGGAATGGTCTGGGGCCTGCTCATCCGCTACATCGAAGGCCGCCGTACCACCGAGATGATGCTGGGGCTGCTGAGCCTCTCCTACATCGTCGCCAGCGGCATCGTGAAGGACCTCGGAAATCTGGCGCTCCGGCTCGGCGTCAGCGAATACTGGATGCCCGCCGTCCTCGGGGGAATCTTCCTCCCCGTGTTCGTCGCCTCGGTCGGATGGCTCCACGCGCTTCCCCCGCCGGGCCGGATCGACGCCCGGCTCCGGGCCCCCCGCCCCTCGCTCGACCGGAGCGGACGGATCGACTTCCTCCGGCGGCACTGGACCGGCCTCGTCCCCCTGCTGATTCTGATCTGCGGACTGACCGCCTACCGCGACCTCCGCGATAACTTCGGCGCCGAACTGCTGGGCGAACTCGGCTGCGCCGACATGGCGGGGGCCTTCACCATCGCGGACCTCCCCGCGGCCGTCAGCGTGATCGGCACGCTCGCCCTCCTCTCGCTGGTCCAGGATGCCGGGACCGGCCTGCGGCTCGTCCTGACGACGATGGCGGGGGGGCTGATGATCGCGGCGGCGGCAACGGCCCTGTTCGATGCGGGCCTCATCCCGGGGCTCGCCTGGATGATCCTGCTCGGCCTCGGAGGCTACCTCACGTACGTCCCGTTCGGCGCGATGCTCTTCGACCGGATGATCGCCTACACGCGGTACCCCGGCACCGCCGCCTTCGCGATCGCGCTCGCCGACGCGGTCGGCTATACCGGTTCGGTCGGCATCTATCTGGTCAAAGACACCCTGTTCGCCGACCTCCCCCGCGTCGCCTTCTTTCGCCTGTTCACCTACGGACTCTCGGTCATCGGTCTCCTGCTCCTCGCGCTCGCGGGCCGGTCGCTGCTGACTTCGAGCCGTCCGGCGCTCGAGCGGACCGCGACCTGATCCGTCGATCGAAAAATTGTTTTGCTCGCCGGGAACCGGCCGATAGACTCATGTGAGACTGTTGATGGATCTCGTGCGGCACCAAGGAGCGCGCTCATGCTCACTTTTGTCGGCCAGAGGCGAGAGTTCTGCGACGGCGTCGCACGACGGGATTTCCTGCGGATCGGAGCGCTCGCACTCGGCGGGATGACGCTCCCCGATCTGCTCCGGGCCGAGGCTCGCGCCGGACAGGCGGCGACCGGCCGCTCGGTCATCAACATCTATCTCTCCGGCGGCCCGACACACCTCGACACGTTCGACCTCAAGCCCAGAGCCGCCAAGGAATTTCGCGGCGAGTTCTCCCCGATCGCGACCAAGGTCGCCGGCATGGAGATCTGCGAGCTCCTCCCCCGGCTCGCTTCGCACGGGGACAAGCTCGCCATCGTCCGTTCGCTCACCGGCGTCCGCGATGAGCACAACCCCTCCCAGTCGGACTCCGGCTGGTCGATGAACGAACTGAAGAACCAGGGAGGCCGCCCCGGTCTCGGGGCGGTCATGTCGAAGGTCCTCGGCCCCGCCAGCGAGACGGCCGCCGGAACTGCGCCGACGGCGGTCGACCTGACCGGATGGACGAAACCCGGGTTCCTCGGCCAGGTCTACGGGGCCTACCGCCCCGACGGCGCGATGCGGAACCTGCGGCTCAGCGGCCAGATGAGCGAAGCCCGCTTCACCGACCGGCAGGAGCTTCTCGGCAGCCTCGACACGCTCCGCCGCGACGTCGATCGGACCGGCGCGATCGAGGCGATGGACAGCTTTTCGCAGCGGGCGGTGAGCATCATCACTTCCGGACGGGTCGCCCAGGCCCTCGATCTGAAGAACGAGCCGGTCGAAACGCTCGACCGCTACGGAGCAAAGAAGAACAAAGACAACGAGCGGTTCATCCTGGCCCGGCGGCTCATCGAAGCGGGGGTCCGGAACGTCTCGTTCTCCTGGGGAGGGTGGGATACCCACAGCCAGAACTTCCAGGCGATGCGCCGCCAGCTTCCTCCGCTCGATCTCGCGCTCGGTGCCCTGATCGACGACCTCCAACGGGCCGGGCGGCTCAACGAGACGCTGATCCTGATGTCGGGAGAGTTCGGCCGGACTCCGCGGATCAACGGCGGCGCGGGCCGGGACCACTGGCCCCAGGCGAGCTTCTTCGTGCTCGCCGGGGGAGGGCTCAAGATCGGCCAGGTGATCGGCGCCACGAGCCGCAACGGCGAGCGGGCGGTCGAACGCCCGGTCCACCTGCAGCAGGTGTTCGCGACGGTCTACCACCAGCTCGGCATCGATCCCGACACGACGCAGCTCATCGATCCCAACGGCCGGCCCCAATACCTGGTCGACCAGCGACAGGTGATCCCGGAACTGGTCTGACGCCGTCGATACCGAACCCCGCGAAACTATTCTTCTTCGTCTTCAGCGACACTGCAGCTGATCGTCGTCTCGAACGACGAAATCATTCCGCCGCCGTTCCACCGAATCGTGACGGACGGAACGGACGCGGCGTGGCGCTCGATCTCCTGGGCGAACTCTCCGTTCTGGATCGTCGCTGAAAGCGATTTCAGGTTCGTCATCCGCCCCAGCTGATCGAGCCCGGCGGGGACTTCATCCAGGGGAATCGCCAGCGTCTGGAGTTGAGTGATCCGCGACAGCTTTTCGAGATGGGCGTTGTTCTCCGGATTCTGCCGGGTCTTGATCGTCAGCGTCCTGAGGGCACGAAACCCGCGCAACTCCTCCCAGAGTTCATGGGTCACGTCTCCTCCGCTTCCCGACGCTTCCGTCCGTCGGCGAATCGGGGAACCACTCTCGAACGTCACCTCATCGATCGTCAGCAACCGATCCAGAACGGGAATCAGGTCCGCCGCGATCGATTGACGAAATGTCAGGCGATGGAGTCGTGGAAACTTCGACAGAGCTTCAGCGAGTCGCTCATCGATCTCGTCGACCGAGACCCCCTCCACTTCCGGGAAGTCGGCAACGAGTTCGGCGACCCGGGGCGCCAGGTCGTCATCCGTGCCCGAGGTGTCGATTCGCACGCAGGACACAGGACGATGACTGAGATCGTGTCCGGGAAACACCCGCTTGAGCAGCGAATCCACCGGCTTGAGCGGTTCATCGCGGATCATCAGGATCCGCCGGTCCCGGGCCCCCCGCTCTTCAAGCGTCCGCCGCCGTGAGCCGGATTCGCGGAGGACCAGGAATCCGCCGACTCCCAGCAGGGCGAACACGAGCAGGAGAGACCATTTCGAGAATGGTGCGCCGCATCGTCTTTCCGCGTTCGACGGGTTCACGGCCGACTCCGAGAAATGGAGAGTCAACCTGAATACGTCGTGGCTCAACCCGCATTCACCGGAATCCGAGGACGGACCTGGAGTTTGGGGGGAACGCCCGACACTCAGCCCGCCTCGGCGGACTCGCCGGTCGCGTACTGGTTCAGCTTGTTGTAGAGGGTCTTGAGGGCGATCCCCAGCTCCTTGGCGGCCGACGGCTTGTCGCCGTCGTACTTCTCCATGGTCTGGACGATCACTTCCTCTTCGATCTCCCGCAGCGTCAGCGATCGGGGGAAGTTCGCCACCAGGAACGGCTTCCCCGAGCTGTTCGTCGTCTTGCCGCCGACGCTCGAAGGGAGATGCTCCGGAAGGATCTGCTCGCTGTCCGAGAGGATCACGGCGTGTTCGATCGCGTTCGCCATCTCGCGGACGTTCCCCGACCATTCATGCGCCTTGAGGAGCGCGATCGTCTCGGGAGCGAGGATGCTCTCCGGAACTTCGCGCCGCTTCAGGTGCCGGGCGACCAGGAACTTCGCCAGCTGCGGGATGTCATCCTTCCGCTCGCGGAGCGGAGGGAGGCGGATTTCGAACGTATTGACGCGGAAGAAGAGGTCCTCGCGGAACGTCCCTTCCTCGACCATTTCCTGCAGATTGCGGTTGGTCGCACAGACGATCCGGACGTCGACGAAGATCGGGTCGTTCTCACCGACACGGCGGACTTCTCCCGACTCCAGCACGCGGAGCAGCTTCACCTGCATCGACTTGTCGAGTTCGCCGAGCTCGTCCAGGAACAGCGTCCCGCCGTTCGCCACTTCCAGAAGCCCCTTCCGCGGCGCATCCGCCCCGGTGAAGGCTCCTTTCTTGTGCCCGAACAGTTCGCTCTCGACGAGGTTTTCCGGAAGCGCCCCGCAGTTGACCGCTACGAAGGGCATCTGAGCCCGATGACTGGCGTCGTGAATCCGGCGGGCGACGAGCTCCTTCCCGGTTCCCGTCTCCCCCAGCACCAGCACGCTCGAGTCGGTCGGGCCGATCTTCTCGATCAGCTTCTTGACGCGGAGCATCGGCGCCGATTCGCCGATGATGTCGACCGTGCCGCGGGCCGAGACGAGCTGCGTCTCGAGGGCGATCGCCTTGTTCTTGAGGGTCTTCTTCTCGGCAATCCGATTGAGAGCGGTCGCGAGGTCCGGCAGCGTGTAGGGCTTCTTGACGAAGTCATACGCCCCCTGGCGGAGCGCCTTGATGGCGTCATCCAGATGGCCGTGGCCGGTGGCGATGATGAAGTCCGTTTCCGGAGCGGACTTCTTGAGCTGTTCGATGACTCCCCAACCGTCGAGGTTGGGCATCTTGAGGTCGATGATCGCCGCGTCGAAGGAGTGTTCTTCGAGGGCCTTGACCGCCTTGGCTCCGTCCTCGCAGACGACGACGTCGTGGCCCAGCTTCGGCAGCTCGCGCTGAGCGATCAGGCGAAGAGCGATTTCGTCTTCGGCAAAGAGAACTCGCAAGCCGCTGGCCGGTTTCTGCTGATTCACACGTCGCTCCTTGACGACCGTCGACATCCCTGTCGGGCGCGTGGCGGCGGACGCGGGCCTCCGCCCGCGGGATCTTGCGATTCCGCCGCGACTCGCTGGTCGGAGAGGCGTGATAACACAAAACCCAAAACCGAGGCAATCGGCATTTTCCGCCACCAGCGTTCCGCTGGACCGGGGCGGCGTGGGGCGATGGGTTGGGCAAAGAGGGCTGCGACGCCAATGGGTGATGTTTGGGAGGACGGATGTTGCGAATGTGCTGGGGTGCAGGGGCAGTGCCCCTGCCCGCCGGAGGCACTTCCGTACAGGAACCGTCCAACCTTCACTGTGCGTGGCGCTGTTACTTCGCCCGGGCGTCCCAGGCTTTGAGCCCCTCCCGGACTCCAGGAATCAGCCGCTCAGCGTTCTCGTAGTAAACCTTCTTGAGGACATCATCCGGCAGGCCCAGGCCGTAGATGTTCCAGAAGCCCTGCGGGGGGAACGGGTTGTCCTCGTACGGGAAAAACTCGTCCCAGCTCTCGAGGAACCGCCAGTGCGGGATCAGTTCCGAGACCGGCGGGACGCCGTCGGTGCCGAACAGGATCCGGTCCGGATACTTCAGAAAGAACTTCCGGGCGGTGTAGGGCTGACGACCGAGTTCGGAGACCCGGGCGGCGATCTCGACGTTCATGTTGGGGTACTGGTCGAGGTACCCGGAGAGCTTGGCGAGGTCCTCGGGGATGTCCGCCATGTGGGCACAGATGAAGGTCGTTTTCGGGTGGCGGGCGATGACCCGGTTGCGGGCGTCGATCAGCGACTGGTGCGAGGGGAAATCCTTGCCGTAGAAGCTCCATTCGGGGTGCCGGTAGAGCTCTTCCCAGCGTTCGTTCTTCTCGCTGGTCGGTTTGAAGAAGGCGATCGGGTCGGCGCAGTGCCACAGCACGGGGACCTTGAGTTCCGCGGCCCGCTGCCAGACCGGATCGAAGCGGCGGTCGTCCGGAGGGATCAGCTTCCCATCGCGATCGCGGATCACCAGCCCCAGGCTTTTCAGAAGCTTGAGACCGCTCGCTCCCTCCCGGACGGCAGCGGTGAGCTTGTCCGCCATCCGGAGGCCGAAGTCAGGCTGGTTGACGTCCCAGCTCGCGAGGTCGTCCTTTCGGCCGTCTCCCAGGTAATCCATCTGGACGAAGACGATGAAGCGGCCGGGGTACTTCTTCGTGAGCCGTTCGAAGTGCTCCGGAAACCGGGCTCCCGGACGGCCGTCGAGGCTGACGCTCATGGCGATGTTCGAGGCGTCCATCGCCCGGACCATCTCTTCGAGGTCCGCGTCGGAGAGGGTGTAGGGATGCGTGTGGACGTTGATGCAGGGGAACTTCGCCACGGTCGGGTTCTGGACCGGGGCCTTGAGTTCCGGTTCCGGGCGAAACTCGTCGAGATAGAGACGCTTCGGAGGTTCGTCCGCCGGGAGAGGAATTCCGAAGAGAGTCAGAAACAACAATGCTGCGGCAACGATTCGATTCATACCGCCATGATGATGAACGGGACTGCACTCCTGCCACTCAGCATGCCGGTTCGGTGAGGGAGGAAGATTCCCGGTCCCGCGTCGATCAGTTCTCCAGCTCGGGTTGTTCCGCCGCGGGCTTCTCGAACGCCGAGGCGTGAGGCCGGCGATACCACTCCGGTTCTTCGAAGAGTTGCGCGACCTGGATCGACAGGCCCGGCAGAAGGGCTCCCGCGTCGAGCATCTCGTCGGCCTTCAGAACCGTCCGGGCGGTTCCCGCGTGCCGGACCTCGATGGTCTTGTCGCGCGGGCGGACGCCCCAGACCGCCCTGGTCCCCCGCTCGAGGTATCGCAGCATCCGGCTCTCGAAGGCGTTTCGCCGATCGGGGGTCGAGAGCATCTCGACGACGAGGCTGGGGACCGTGTCGGTCGCCGCGAGGTCCGCCTCGGCGAAGCGGGGGCCCCCGACGAAGTAGCTCACCGCCGGGAACAGGACGGTGTCGGGGCTGCGGGCCATGACCAGGCCCAGGTCGAAGCAGGGGTACCCGACGCCGCTCTGGTGGACATACGTGGAGAGGGCTTTGGAGAGATTGAGCAGCGTGGTCCCGTGGTCGAGGTCCGGCGGCTCGAAGAAGACCGGCACTCCTTCCTCGAGTTCGGACCACTGTCCCGACTCGGGGAGTTCGAACCGCCGCTCCAGGAATTCTTCGGCTGTCAGGATCGACTGGACCATGCGACCGGCTCCGGTGGGAGGGGGCTCCCTGAGATGGGGAGCGGTCGATCGTCGGTCCTGCTCGCCCGTCCTGCAACTGTCGGCCTCGAATCTCCTATGATGCGGGTGAGGGGGCCTGTCGCTCCTCTCGTCCTCGAAGAAAGACTGTTCGCTCTGATGCCTGGTGAAAATGATTGTCCCCCGCTGCTGCTTTCGGAGGTGACCGACCTTCCGCGGTCCGGTCGTCTGCTGGGGGTCGACTATGGGCAGAAGCGGCTGGGGTTGGCGATCTGCAATGACGAGCAGTCGATTGCGAGCCCGCTTCAGAACTATACCCGCCGGTCGGACCGGCTCGATGGCAACCACCTGCAGCAGATCGCGCGGGAGTATCGCTGTGTCGGGTGTGTGGTGGGTTTGCCGCTGCACATGGGGGGGGATGTCAGTATCTCGTCGCATCGGGCGCAGAAGTTTGCTTCGTGGCTGGCGGGGCTGACCGGGTTGCCGATTGCGTATCACGACGAGCGTTGTACGTCGGCGGTGGTGGAGGACCAGCTGATTCTGATGGATGTGTCGCGTGCGAAGCGGAAGGAGTTGCTGGACAAGCTGGCGGCGCAGGTGATTCTGCAGGCGTATCTCGATCTCCGACGTCCCCCGGCACCGCCTCCGCCGCTTCCCGAGTTCGAAGACGAATAGCGATCGTCCGCTTAACCGGCTCGCCCCGCGTCCAAGCCGGCACGACGTCACCCGCTCAAACCCATCGTGCTACGGCCACCCGGGTGCAGGGGCGGAGCTCCTGCCCGCCGGAGGCGTTTTCGATGAGGAACCACGGTACACCACGGGCGTTCGATCGCGGACGGGCGCTGCGTACCCTCCCTCTCCAGCACGCCCGCACGGCATTCCCCGCGGTGAGGGGGAAGGGAGCCCGCGACGCCGGTTTCCCAAGCGGATACCAATTGTTTTCCACGGTTCCGCAACGAAAATCGCCTCCGGCGGGGCCAGCAGCGTGCTGGACCCGGGCCAAGGGCGGCCGCCGCTGCGCATCCTCCCGCGAGCCGGAATTCGGTATCGTCTCCTCCCTGCCAGACCGAATCCGGCCCCGAGATCCCTCGAACACCCCGCCATGCCCCTCTCCCCCGTCCGCCCGCTCCACGGCCTGGTCGCCGCGACTCACACGCCGTTTCACGACGACGGTTCCCTGAACCTGGATGCGGTCGAACGCCAGGCAGAACACCTCGCGGCGAACCACGTCGCCGCCGCCTTCGTCGGAGGGACGACCGGCGAAAGCAGCTCCCTCACCTGCGAGGAGCGGCGCCTGCTCGCCGAGCGGTGGGGGAAAGTGGTGCGAGGGACACCGCTCCGCCTCGTGGTGCACGTCGGCGCCAACTGCGTCGCGGATGCCAGAAGTCTCGCCCAGCACGCGGAGAGCATCGGGGCCGAAGCGATCTCGGCCCTCACCCCCTGCTATTTCAAGCCCAGGTCGCTGGATGTCCTGATTCAGACCATGGCGGAGATCGCCGCCGCCGCCCCGGCAACCCCGTTCTATTTTTATGACATCCCGTCGATGACCGGCGTGCAGCTGCCGATGCCCGACTTCCTCGCTCAGGCCCAGCACCGGATTCCGACCCTCGCCGGCCTGAAGTTTACAAACAGCGATCTGATGGCCTACCAGCACTGCCTGCGGGCCGACGCGGGGCGGTGGGACGTTCCGTGGGGGATCGACGAGTATCTCCTCGGGGCGCTCGCCCTCGGCGCCCTGGGGGCGGTCGGCAGCACCTACAACTTCTGCGGTCCGATCGCCCACCGGACGATGGCCGCCTTCGCGGCGAACGATTTCGCCGCCGCCCGCGATGAGCAGTATCGGAGCGTCCAGGTGATTCAGCTCCTGGCCGGCTTCGGCTATATGGGGGCGGCGAAGGCGACGATGGAGCAACTGGGCGTCCCGGTCGGTCCTCCCCGCCTGCCGAATGCACCCCTCTCGCCGCAGCAGAAGCTGGAGCTGCGCGGACGTCTCGAGGCCATCGGGTTCTTCGGCTGGGTCTCGTAAGTCGTCGCTTGTCGGGGTTCTCTGCTTCGATCGGACTAGTGCAGAATGAGGCAGCGGCGGTTCCGAAGCTCTCTGGTCCGGACTGGCACACTATGCCCCGCTTTGTTGTTCTGATTCACGACTATCCCGTGCTCCACTGGGACCTGATGCTGGAGGATGGGGAGGCATTGCGCACCTGGCGACTGGAGAAGGAGCCGGCGGCGGGTGCTGAGATGGTGGCGGAGTCGCTGCTACCGCACCGGCTCGCCTATCTCGACTATGAGGGACCGGTCAGCGGTGGACGCGGCAGCGTCACCCGGTTTGCGGCAGGGCATTATTCGTTGCAGGAAGAGCGGCCGGGGGAGATCCGGGTCGAGTTCGCTGGCAAGGGTTTTCCCGATTCGTGCGTGCTGCGGCATTCCGAGGAAAGCCATTGGATCGCGCGCTTCTCATCATGAATGCCGGTTGCAAGCGCCCGTGTCCGATGGGCGGCCACTAATGAATCGCCGAGCGCGCTATTAAGAGATAAACTCTCCTTCAAATTGTCATTGATTATCGGTTGATGGTCGTTGAATTAGCGTTGGCGGGCCTGTAATGTGACTTCTATCCGAGAAGCTGGTCCGCAAACGCGTTCGGTTGGCTCATCAATCAGGGCCGGGTCAATCGACGCGCAGGTGAGAACCCCCTCGGCCGACCTGGATGATCGTGCGGTGCGGCGCCGGTTGAGTGTCCGGGATCGAACGTCTGAATCAGTCCCCTGTGGAGAACGTGAATGTCCAAAGCCCTGACCCGCCTGTCCGTCGCACAGATTGAACAGGTCCTGGAGCAGCAGAGGTCGCTCCTGAGCGAGCTGACGAGCCGGCGGGCGTCGCTGCTGTCGGAACTGAAAGTTCTCGATAAGCAGATCGGCCAGATTGCCGGGAAGCGCGGCCGGGGTCGGGTCGCCCGGATGCCGAGCGGGCGGGCCGTCGGACGGCGGGCCCGGAACGAGAAGTCGCTGCGGGTCCTCCTGGGAGAGATCCTCGCCAAGCACAAGAAGGGGCTCACCAAGAAGGAACTGGTGGAGAAGGTGCTGGCGACCGGCTACAAGAGCAACGCCCAGAACTTCGGCATGGTTGTCTACCTCAACCTGTACAACAAGCCGGAATTCAAGGTCGACGAGAACGGCGTCTACACGTACCACCCGGAAGCCCAGAAAAAGGCTTGAGCGGCTCGACGCCTGAGCTCAGCCGAATATGCTAAGCCCTGCGACAGAGGTCGCGGCTCACGGTTTGCCTCCCGACCCGCCCGGAAATTGGCGGGTTTGGGAGACTCCTGCCGGCCGGCAGTTCCTGCCGGAGCCGTCGCATCTCGTCAGCTCTTGTCAATTTCCGCCGGTCGATAGCCGATTCGACTTACGGAGATACGCCGGATTTGGCACATTCCGCCCGGGGTGTGCCGGACTTCCCGTTTCCCTTCCGATAAATACCAACGAATTGGCATGGAGGCCAAAACGTGGAGAATGTTGCGTCGATCCCGGTGAAGCCTCTTTCGCGGACCGTGACCGCCGAGACATTGAACCAGTGGACGCACGGCTTCGGCTGCGTCCTGGCCCTGATCGGGACCGCGATCATGGTCCCGGCTGCCATCCAGTCGGGGAGCCTCTGGCGGATCGTCGGGGCGATCGTCTACTGCCTGACGCTGGTCGGGGTATATCTCTACTCGACGCTCTCGCACAGCTTCGACGATCCGGATCGTCGCCGGTTCTACCGGATGATGGACCAGGTCTGCATCTTCCTGCTCGCGGCAGGCAGCTTCACGCCGTTCGGCCTCGTGCACATGTTCAACGGCTGGGGAGCGGCCCTGCTCATCAGCATGTGGATCGTCGCCTTGACCGGCGTCTGTCTGCGGATCCGGAAAGCGGGACGCACGATGGGGGTGACGATGTTCATCCTCCTCGGATGGATGCCGATGGTCGCCTTGCCGCAGGTTCTGGCTGCCACGCATGCGAGCGGACTGGCCCTCGTGATTGCAGGTGGACTGGCCTATACGGGAGGCCTGTATTTTCTGCTGAACGATTCACGGAAGCGCTACTTCCACGCGATCTGGCATCTGGCCACGATCACCGGCAGCGCCTGTCACTTCCTGTTCCATCTGTGGTACGTCGTCGGCCCCAACGTCGGAGCCTGAGACGCTTCAGCCGACGTGCCGAATCCGCCCCTGAGTTCTCGTTCGGGGGCAGACTACCCCGGCTGGGCTCGCTAGGCCGGCAGGTCCACCGAAGTCGGAAACTCGCCGACATCGTGATAGCCGAACAGCGTGATCTCCCCCGCATGCTCCCGGGCCAGCCGCCGCAGGTGCTCGAGGCTCCGCTTCCGCAGCCCGTTGTCCTCCGCCCGCATCTCGGTCAGCTGTGACACGGGATGGTCGTCGGTCGTGAGTTCGACCCGCAGGTAGTACGCATCCCCGACGTGGAGCGTCCACGTCTCTTCATTCCGGACCGCGACGCCGCAGTGGCCGAGCGTATGTCCCGGCAGCCAGACCAGCAGAATCTCCGTCGGCAATCCGATCGGCAGCGGGACCCCTTCGATCCCGAACCACCGCCGATCGCTCTCCCGGACGGCATGCGTCCGCCACTTCGGTCCGTGCCGGAACTGCGTCGCCGCATACCGGCCGCTGTTGGCCCTCACCGCCGCCAGTTCCTCCGCCGAGAGATGCACTGTCGCATTCGGAAAATCGGCCAGCCCGCCGGCATGGTCCGGGTCGGCATGCGTCAGGACGACGTCCGTCACATCCTCCGGCCGCAGCCCCAGCCGCTCGATCTGCCGGGCCGCGGTCTCCTCTTCCCGAAACTGAAACCCCGCCGCGTCGATCGTCTGCCGGCCGATCCGTCCCTCCGGATCCCGCACGTCCTCAAGACCGATCCCCGTGTCGACGAGCACCAACCCCGCCGGACCTTCGATCACGAGGCAATGACACGAGGCGCGCGGACCCGGCGGTTTGTGGAGCCAGCCGGCATTCAGGTGATGGAGTTTCATGAGCTTCTTCTCCCAGGGCTCCGCCCTGGACCCGACAGGGCTCTCGCCCTGCACCTGGTGGCCGGTCACGTCGGGTTGCGCAGAGGGGCGGCTTCGGCAATGACGCGGATGGGACAGCCCTGAACCGCTAAGGTTCGCCCCAAACGGCCGGCGACTCAAATCCCTTCGGCTTCGGGCCCGACTTCGGAGCGACCGCCTGGGCCGCGAGTGTCTGATACCGCTCCTTGAGCTCCTTGACCCGCGCCGGCTCGGACGCCGACAGGTCGCTCTTCTCCCCGACATCGCTCGCCAGGTTGAACAGCTCGACCGCGTCCTCGTCCCCCTGCCCCTTCTTCTTCCGCTTCGCCATCGGCTGGGCCTCGCCCCCCTCTTCGTCCTCCGCTGCCGACCCGTTGAGAACGAGCTTCCAGTCCCCGACCCGGATCGCCCCACCCTGCGGCGCGGCGTTCAGGACGATCTCGGTCCGGGATGACGGCGCACCGGTCGTCACCGACCCCCACACGTCCCGTCCATCGACCGGGAGCGGCTGCTCGGCCTTCCCCCCCGCCAGCCCGATCAGCGTCGGATACCAGTCGGAAATGTGCATCGGCGTCGTCACCGTGCTTCCGGCGGGAATCTTCCCCGGCCACGTGGCGAATGCACAGACCCGCACGCCCCCTTCATAGACGGTCGCCTTCCCGGCCCGCAGGGGGCCGTTGCTCGTGATCCGTCCCGGCGCCGGGCCGCCGTTGTCGCTCGAGAAGATCACGAGCGTGTTCTCGACCATCCCCTCGCTCTTCAGTGTCTCGACGATCTTCCCGACCGCCTCGTCGAGCGCGGTCACCATCCCTGCATACTTCTTCCGCTGCCCGCTGAACTGCGGATAGGCATCGGAGTATTTGTCCGGCACCTGATATGGCGAGTGGACCCCGTTGAACGGCACATAGAGAAACAGCGGCTTCGTCTTGTCGCGACTGGCGATGAGCCGCGATGCCTCCTTGCCGACGAGCTCCGTGGAATACCCCTCGTCCCGGTTCACCTGGTCGTCCTTGTGCCAGTCGAACCCGCCATCACGGACGTGCGTGAAGTAGTCGAGCGCCCCGTTGTAGTGGCCGTACTGGTGCTGGAAGCCGCGTTTCGTCGGGAGGTACTCCGGCTGGAAGTGCCCGAGGTGCCACTTGCCGACGATCGCGGTCTCGTACCCCGCCTCAGAGAGCACTTGTGGCAGCATCCGTTCCTCGAGTGGCAGGCCGTACTTGGCCCACGGCCGGACGACGCCGGTCTGGAACCCGTACCGGAACGGATACCGACCGGTCATGAACGCCGCCCGGGTCGGCGAGCAGACCGGCTGCACGTAGAACTGGTCGAGCTTCGCCCCGCTGTTGGCGAGGCGGTCGAGGTGCGGGGTCTGGATGTCGCTCCCCCGCCAGCCGACGTCGTACGAACCGAGGTCGTCGGCGAGCACGAACACGATGTTCGGCCGGGGGGCGGCCGCGGTTTCCGCGGCACGAACCGGAGTCAGGGAGAGTCCGATCGTCGCCGCGAACAGCGCGGCAATCGAGAGGCGGACCAGGAGAGCGGGGGCCAACGAACGGGTCGACATCACGGAAAGACTCCAGCGGCAGAGGACACGAGGTCGCGGGGCCTCCGTAGCTCGGTCGGCGAAACGCGGTGATCGCTCGCGTGCGGCCGGGCCAGGTGGGCCACGGCGGTCGATGCACCGAGCGGGTCCGAAAGTATCGTCCGGCCCACCGGGGCTCGCAACCGCTCCCCCCCTCCTCATGCGCCTCCCGACTCACGGCCCCTTCAGACCTGCCGACGGAATTGGTCAATTGACTAACTCACCGGACGCGCCTACTTTAGTCACATGACCAAATCGGCCGTACCCACCGTCGACGCGCCCGCGCTGACCGCGGACGAGCTGCTGCTGCAGGCCGGCAAGACCCTCTTCGCCACCTGTGGATACGCCGCCGTCACGACCCGCGATATCGCCCGCGAGGCGGGGGTCAACCTCGGCCTGATCCAATATCACTTCGGCTCCAAGGCGAACCTGTTCCTCGCCGTGGTCCGCCACCTGATGAAGGACTGCGCGGGGAACGCCGCCGTCCAGCATCTTGTCCCCGCTCCGACGTCGCCGCGAACCGCCAGGGTCGCGATCGCCCGGTTCATCCGTGCCTTTCTCGGCTGTCTCCTCGGACGTGCGGCCCCGGAGGGGTGCCAGCTCATGTACCGCGAGGCCCTCGACGAAGGGAATCCCCCCGGCCTCCGCCGCGAGCTGGTCCAGCTCGTTTCGATCGAGTTCACCCGCCCGGTCCTCGACCGGGTCATCGAAGCTCTCCGGCCCCTCCGCCCGGACCTTCCCGACCGAGCGCTGGAGTCAGTCGCGCACAGCATTCTGGGGCAGTGCTCCTACTACCTCAGCAACCGCCCGTTCCTCGAAGCGCTGTGGCGGGACGACCTCGCCGAAGCGGAGGTGATCGACCGGATCGCCCAGCAGGTCACAGCCTTCTCGCTCGGCGGCCTCGGCTCGCTGAAACGGAATCCCTGATCGTCCGGAGCCGTCCGATGAGCGAACCCGCCACCGGCCGTCGCCAGTTTCTCACCGACACCGCGCTGGTCACAGCGGCAGCGTGGACGCGCGTCGTCGCCGCGCAGCAGACCTGTCCCGATTCCCGACAGACGAGGTCCCCGATGCCAGAACCCGAACTCGAAGTCGCGATCCTCGGCGGCGGCCCCGCCGGCCTCTCCGCGGCGCTCGTCCTCGGCCGGGCCCGGCGGCGGGTCGACCTGTTCGCCTCCGGAGCCCCCCGCAACGCCCCCGCGCACGCGGCCCACAGCTTCTTCACCCGGGACGGCGCATCCCCCGCCGAACTCCTCCGGATCGGCCGCGAGCAGCTTCGCCCCTACGACACCGTGCAGGTGCGGGAGGTCGGGATTGCCTCGGTCCGCCGCGCGGACAACCACTTCGAGCTGGTCGACGACGCCGGCCGCCGCGTCACCGCCGGAAGCCTGATCTTGGCGACCGGAGTCGTCGACGAGCTTCCCGACCTCCCCGGCCTCCGCGAACTGTGGGGGACCGGCGTCTTCCACTGCCCCTACTGCCACGGCTGGGAAGTCCGGGACGAGCCGTTCCTGCTCCTCGCCGAGTCGGAGATGGACCCCCTCTTCGCCCGCGCCCTCCTCGGCTGGTCGTCGCGGCTCACAGTCGTCTCGCGCAAACCGGGCTTCCTCGAGACCGACACCTGGAAGCCCCTCCGCGAGCTCGGAGTCACCCTGGCGACCTCCCCCGTCGTCCGGCTGATCCCTGACAGCGAAGGCCGGATCGCGGATGTCCTGCTCGAGAACGGAGACCGGCTCGGCCCCTCCGCCGCGTTCATCAAGCCGACTCTCCGGCAGCGGACGACGTTCGCCGCCGATCTCGGTTGCCGCTTCCTTGAAGAGGGACATCTCAAGGGACTCATCGACGTCGATGAGCGCGGATTCACCGGCATCCCCGGCCTCTACGCCGTGGGGGATGCCGCCAAGGGGGTCTCGCAGATCGTCAACGCCGCCGCGGCCGGAGCGACCGCCGCCGGCGCCCTGAATACGGAACTTCTCTTCGCGGGCAAGATCCCCGCCCCCACGAGAGACGCGGCCCGGAAGACTTCGCCACAATCCTGACGCAGCCTCGACCGCCCTCGTGAGCGATGCGACATGTCCGAGTCCCCGACACCTTCCGTTCCGGCTCCTCCGGCGATCGATCTCGACGCCTACTTCGACCGCATCCGCTACGCCGGCCCGCGGGAGCCGACCCTCGAGACGCTGAACGCCCTCGTCGCCGCTCACACCCGGCAGATCCCGTTCGAGAACTTCGACTCCCTGCTGGGCCGCCCGGTCCTCCTCGACGCCGCCTCGCTGCAGCGGAAGCTGATCCACGACCGCCGTGGCGGCTACTGCTTCGAACAGAATGGGCTGCTGCTCCTCGTCCTGGAATCCCTCGGCTTCCATGTCCGGCCGATCAGCGCCCGGGTCCGCGTCGGCCGCGAACGGAACTTCACACCTGCCCGGACCCACCTCTTCTGTCGCGTCGAGCTCGACGGCGGCTCCTGGCTCGCCGACGTCGGCGTCGGGGGGCTCAGTCCGACCGCCGCGCTCCGCCTTGAACTCGACGTCGAACAGCCCACCCCGCACGAGACCCGCCGGCTGATCCGCGAAGGCTCTCTCTACTACCACCAGGCCCGTCTCGCCGGCCAGTGGACCGATGTCTGCGAGTTCACGCTCGAAGAAATGCCCCTCATCGATCGCGAAGTCGCCAACTGGTACACTTGCACCCACCCGCAGTCTCACTTCAAGGGCCGGCTTCTCGTGGCCCGCGCCGCTCCCGAAGGCCGTCGCGTCACGCTGCTCGACAATGAGTTCACGATCCGCGAAGCGGACGGGACGCCGGACAAGCGGACGCTCACGTCACGGGAAGAACTGCTGAGTGTTCTGGCGGAGCAGTTTGGGGTGCATCTGGAGCCGGATGTCCGGTTCGCTGTGGCGACGATGCCCTGGATGGCGTGACTCGGCGTCCAATGCCCGGGTCCAGCAGGCTGCTGGCCCCGCCGGAGGCGCTTCCGTTGTGGAACCGTGGAAAACCACGGGCGTCCACTTTGGGGAGCCTGTGTCGTGGACTCCCCTCCTCTTCATCGCGGGGAGTGCGGCGTGAGTGTGTTGGATAGGGGAATCCTCCACGCCAGTCCGCGAATGAACGCCCGTTGTGTGCCATGGTTCCACGTCGAAAATGCCTCCGGCGGCCAGGAGCTCCGCCCCTGGACCCGGGTGGCCGTGGAACGATGGGTTTGAGCAGACGACGCTGTGCCGGCGAGGACGAGGATCGAGCCGTAGAGCTACCAAACTTGTTTCACTAAACGGTCCACGGTCTCGGCAATCAGGTCTTCCACATCCCCCCGCCACCGCAACGCCGGCCGCCCATACTCAAACAGGTTCGAGCCCCCCTCATACCCCCCCTCATCCCACACCCGCCGCGACGGGATGTACGAAATCATGTCGTCCGTATACCCCAGCACCCACGTCCCCGCCCCATACTTCCCCTTGAACCGCAGCGCATAGTCGACCACGGTCTCCGCCCCCTGCCCCACGATCAACATCTCCTTCCCCAACCGCACCGCGTGCACCGGATACGGATACGCCGCCTCAAACGTCCCCCCGGCTTCCAACTTCTTGAGCAGCCGCTCCGCCCACCGTGCCCGCAGCGCATTCTGATCCTTCCGGTATCCCTCCAACTCCTCCTTCGTCACCACCATCAGGTACGGCAGATCCACCGTCTGAAACGCCGTCCGCAGCCCCGGCCCCACCGTCCGAAACGGCCTCTTCAGCGCCTCTTCGACCCCCGCCGCCAACTGCTTGCCGTAGCTCTCGCACAGCTCCACAGTCCGCCGCGGCAACGGATTCTGATCCCCGCCGCAGGTATTGACGAACATCGCCGTCGCCCCCGGATGCGCCTTCTCAAGCTCGAGCTGCGCAAACCCCGGATAGTCCCCGCACCACGTCCGAAAACTCAGCGTCGTCGGATGACACGCATACCCGAATAGGATCGCCTCCAGCTTCCCATCCGGCCGCGTCACCTTGAGCACCGGTACCGTGTGATCGACAGGGCCTTTCAGCGGCGTCCCGCTCGCCAGGAGCTTCGGAACCTCAGGCTCGGGATTGTTCCGGCGGTTCACCGCGAACGTCGCTTTCCCCTCTCCCTGCTCCAGCCGCGCGGGAGCGAGGGCCCCGATCGCCCGGCCGATCAGGTCAACCGTCTCATCGACCATTTTCGCCGTGTACTGCGCAACGAGTTCCTCCTGCTCCGCCTCAACCGGGTAGTAGTCGATCAGGTCGTCCCCCAGCCGCGGCCCGCAGTGATTGTGCGAGAACGTGAACAGGATCTGATCCCGCCTGAGTCCATACCGCTCCGCCGCCCGGGCGAAGACAAGATCACTCATGCTCCGGGGCACCCCCTGGAAATCGCTCGTGATCAGGACGAGCCGGTGCCCCGCCCGGTCATCGAGCGCCAGCGCCTTCATCCACAGGTCGTGCAGCTTCCCGTCCGGCGCGCGCTTCGACCCGTAACCCGCCAGCCAGACGTCGGTCGTGGGAGTGATGACTGACCGGGCCACCCCCGCCAGCCAGGGGAGTTTTTCGTTCTCCCCTTCGGAAGCGGCAGGCTGAGCCGCGACGGTGCCGGCGCTGAGCAGCAGCGGGGCGAGCCCTCCGCCGCAGAGAAGCCCCGTCTGCTTGAGAAACGAACGTCGGGTCCAGGGACGCATCGCGTGGTCCTTGTCGGAATCTGGCCGGATGAGCGCTTCGCCTTGCGGCGGCCTGGCAGGATAGGATGTCGACCATCGCGGAAGCCATCGAACCGGAGGCTCGTCCGCGGCGGGCTGTCACCAGCGGGAGAGGGGCGATGGGAAGCGGAGCAGTTCGAGGAACGGTTCGTGCGCTGTGGCCCTTGCTCACGGTGCAGAACATCGCGGCTTCGATCGCGTTCTACCGGGACCGCCTGGGGTTCGATGTCATCGACGAGGCGAAGGGACCGGAAGGGCTCTTCTGGTGCCGCCTGACGCGCGACGGAGCGTCGCTGATGCTCCAGCAGGCGGACGAAGCGGAGGACGGCCCGGCTGAAGGACGAGGGCGGGGCGTGGCACTCTACTTCGTCTGCGATGACGCCGACGTGATGTACGCCGAGTTCACCGCCCGAGGTCTCGCGGTCGAGCTGCCGCAGAAGGCGTACTACGGAATGAACCAGCTCCATATCCCGGAGCCGGACGGCTACGTCGTCTGCTTCGAAAGTCCGTGCGCGCCGGAAGCCGCGTCTTGAACTCCACCCGACCCTGGCCAGAACGGACGCCCCCACGTCACGTCGGCCGGAACATCGGAAACAGCTCGGTCACGTGGGCATAGTCCCCCTGGTATCCACAGCGGGCGATGGTCCCCGCCCGGACCATGTCGAACAGTCCGTTCGTCAGGCAGTCGGTCGCGAGGTGGACGCCGATCACCTGTCCGATGATCAGGGTGTTCGGGGTCGGGGTTCCGGCGAGGTCCTTGAGCGGGAGCGTCACGAGCAGTTTGCACTCGAGGGCCGCCGGGCTCGCGGCAACTCGCGGTGGTTTCACCAGCCGGCAGGGGGCGGGAGTGAGCCTGGCGAGCTGGAACTCATCGACGTCGTGCGGGACCGAGGCGGAGGAGACGTTCATCGCCTCGGCGAGGGAACGGGTGGCGAGGTTCACCACGAACTCGCCGGTCGCTTCGACGTTCGATTGCGTGTCCTTCCGGCCGCTGCTGGAGAAGGCGACGATCGGCGGGGTCTCGCAGACGGCGTTGAAGAAGCTGTAGGGGGCGAGGTTGACGCGACCTTCGGCGTCGACCGACGAGATCCACCCGATCGGGCGCGGCGCCACGATCGCCTTGAGGGGATCGTGTGGGAGCCGATGTCCGAGGGCGGGTTCGTAGAAGTGCCAGTCGGCCATGAGTCGTCCCGAAAAGTCGCGTCGCGGCGGGACTCGTCAGAGTCTCCGCTTTGCCCAGATCATCATAGGGCTTCCGTCATGCGAGCCGGCGAGGTCACGGCAACTGAATCTCCGGTGAGGATTCCGTTCACTTGTCGCCAGATCGCGTTGGAAATCCCAGGTCTGGGATCAGTGTTGGCCGAAGTGTCAAAGTCGTGTCAAAGAACTTGACGCCCGGTCAGCGAATTCGAAAGATGCCCGCGCCAGGGGAACGTCCGCTTCGAGGGTTGCGTCTCACATCGCCCGCGGTCGTTCCAGGCTGTCGCCTTTTGCCTTCCAATCGTCTTCGTGGCCCCGTCTGCCGGCGGACGCGGGGATGTTGAGCGGGCTGCTGCGGATCGACCAGGACTGCCGGTCACGACTTTCCGCGATTTCGACAACGGGTTGTGTGAGGAGTTTTCGTTTTCCCTTTTTGACAGGCTGGCGGAGAACCGTTCCGCGGCGATGGAGCCATGGTTGATTATCACGCGGCGCGGCGGCGGTTTCTGGATCAGCTGGTGGAGCATCACAAGACCGTTCCGCGGCCGCTGCTCGATGCGGCGCTCGACCTGATGATCTGTCTCAACCGGATCCAGCAGGAGACCGCACTCGAACGGGCGAAGCGGACGGGGCTCGAGGCCTGGGCCAGGAAGATCCGGGGTACCGACGAGCCACCGGAAGACACCTCGTGGTTCCGGTAAGGGAACCGCGGTCCGCCGGCATGAACACCCTCGATCCGGTCAGAGGCTCTCTTCCCGGCGGAGCGTGGCGAGTTGTCGTCCGATCTCGGCTGGATCGCGGCCGGTGGCGAGCTCGACCTCGAGGGCACTGAGCTTGCCGACGAGAGCCCGTGCGCGGAACAGTTTTTCGAACAGCTTGAGGAACCGCTCGGTGGAGCGGAGAACCATGGCGACAAGGACGAACGCCGCGGTCAGGAGGCAGGTGAGCCGCCACCCCTCGGTCCCCGTGCCAGTGAGAGACCGGCCGACGATCGCGGCCGCGCCGGGAAACAGGAGGGAGAGGGCGTCCGCGCAGGTCGTCGAGACGTTGAGGGCGATCTCGAATCCCTGAAGCCGGGCCAGTCGGCGGCGGGCGAGGAGCAGGGTGTCCTGCAGCGGCATTGCGACAGCGTCGTTCACGGTGTGCCTTCGGAGAGGTCCGGAGCGAATGAGGCGATTGTTGCGGAACTGGAGACGATGGGCAGCGTGGTCCCTTCTCACCCGCCGGACGATCCCGGTTCGCCGAGGACTTCCTTGAGCCGCCGGATCGCCCGCAGGTAGCGCATCCCCGCGGCGGCGGGAGTCAGCCCGAGTGCTTGGGCGACCTCGCCGTTGCCGAGGTGTTCGGCGTGCCGCATCAGGATCACTTCACGGTCGTCGTCGTCGAGCTGCGTCAGGGCCTGATGGAACCGCCGCTCCATCTCCCTACGGAGGGTGGCGGCGGCGGGGGTCAGTTCCTGGTCCTGGATCTGGGCCATGAGGTCGAGGGAGGACTGGTCGGGGAAGGCGGCGGCCATGGACTGTTCCATGTCGACGCTGCGCCGCTGGGCGTGATGCCTGCGGTGGAGGTCGATGATCCGGTCCTGGGCCATCTGGCGGAGCCAGAGGTGGAACGGCATATCGGGTTTGTCGAGGTAGCCGCGCATCCGCTGGGCGGCTTCGATCAGGACGTCCTGGACGACGTCGCTGGCGTCGACGCGTCCTTGGATCTGGCGGTCGAGGCGCATTTCGACCATTCGCCGGAGGGCGGGGCGATGGCGTTCCATGAGCTGGTTGATGGCGTCGGGCTCGCCGTCGGAGACGAGTCGGAGGAGAGAGCCGGTTTGATGTTGTTCGGGCCACATAGCGACTCTCCTGCGGGGCTGGCCTGCGCGACGGCTTCACTTCATGTCGGGCGATGTTGGCCAGCCCGTTCCGGCATCGTATCCCGCCCCGCGGCATGGTGCGACCAGTGTCCCACTAGGCCGGGGGTGTCAAACACATCCTGGCCGGCACAGCGTCGCTATCTCAAACCCATCATCCACGGCCACCCGGGTCCAGCACGCTGCTGGCCGCCGGAGGCGCTTCTGTTGTGGAACCACGGCACACAACGGGCATTCGGTCGTCGACCGGCGTGGCGGGCTTCTCTCACCAGCACGCTCACACTGCACTCCCCGCGATCAGGAGTGAGGGGAGTCCTCGACGCTGGCTTCCCAAAGCGGACGCCCGTGGTTCTCAACGGTTCCACCACGGAAGCGCCTCCGGCGGCCAGGAGCTCCGCCCCTGGACCCGGGTGGCCGTCGCACGATGGGCTTGAGCGGATGGCGCTGTGCCGGCCGGATCGTTGCCTGAGCAATCGAGTCTTCCCCCCGCTCGCTCACCCGCCCGCACTCTTCGTGTTAAGCTGCCAGAACCGTCTGAACGGCGTCCGGTCGCCTCGGCGCCGCAGCGGATTCGCACCTGGGAGAGGAGTTCATCTGATGGCTGGTCGTCGCTCGTGGTTGTGGGGACTCGTAGGGATGGCACTCCTCGGCAATGCCGCGGCCTCGGCCGACGATCAATGGGTCGTCTACGAAGGAAAAGAAGGACCCGGCAAAGGAAAGAACATCGTCCTCCTCGCCGGCGATGACGAATACCGCTCGGAAGAGACACTCCCGCAACTCGGCAAGATGCTCGCCGTCAACCACGGCTTCCGCTGCACGGTCCTGTTCCCGGTCGACGCCGCCACTGGCGAAATCAAGCCAGACCACCAGACCAACATCCCCGGGCTCGAAGCCCTCGACTCCGCCGACCTGATGATCATCTGCGCCCGGTTCCGCAATCTGCCGGACGACCAGATGAAGCACGTCGTCGACTACGTCGAGTCGGGCAAGCCGATCATCGGAATGCGGACCGCGACCCACGCCTTCAATCTCGACGGCAAATCGAGCTACAAGGATTACGGCTGGAACCAGAAGGACGGTGGCTTCGGCCGCCGCGTCCTGGGCGAAACGTGGGTCGCCCACCACGGCAACCACGGCTCGCAGAGCACCCGCGGCATCCCCGCTCCGGGGGAGGAAAACAACCCGATCCTCAAGGGGATCAAGGAAAAGGAGATCTGGGGCCCGACCGATGTCTACACCGTAACCCTGCCGCTGCCGGGAGACTCGAAGCCGGTCGTCCTCGGACAGGTCCTGGTCGGGATGAAGCCGAACGACGAACCGCTCGAAGGGAAGAAGAATGACCCGATGATGCCGGTCGCCTGGACGAAGTCCTACACCGGCAAGGCGGGGAAGGCGGCCCGCGTCTTCACGACCACCATGGGCTCCTCGACCGACTTCGAGAGCGCCGGGGTCCGCCGGATGATCGTCAACGCGACCTACTGGGCCCTGGGGATGGAGAGCCAGATCACCGACTCGCTCAACATCGACCTCGTCGGCGAGTTCAAGCCGACGAAGTTCGGCTTCGGGGCGTACATCAAGGGGGTGAAACCCGCCGCGCACGTCCTGAAGTAGTGATCCGGCAGGGTGAGCTGTCCCGGTGCGCTCCGCCTGCGGAGCGCACCCTACATCAGAAGTCACATGAAGTCGTTGCCGGTCGTTCTGGTGCTGCTGATGGCCGGTCTCGTTGCCTCCCCATCGTGGGGGCAGGGGCCGAATCGAAAAGTCCTGATCATCGGCACCGATGGAACGCGGCTCGACGCCCTCGAACGGGCCGAGACGCCGAACCTCGACCGACTGATCCAGAAGGGAACGCTCTTCCGCGGTACGAAGATCCTCGATCCCGACCGCAAGACGAAGCCCGACACCGTCAGCGGTCCCGGCTGGTCGAACCTCCTCACCGGCGTCTGGCCCGACAAGCACGGCGTGCTCGACAACAAGTTCGAGGGCTCGCGGTACCAGGAGTTCCCGCACTTCTTCGTCCGGCTGAAGGAATCGCTTCCCGCAGCGAAGACGGCTTCGTTCAGCGCCTGGGACCCGATCGACCAGAAGATCGTCGCCGGCGCGGATGTTTCGAAGGACTCTCTCCCGGGTGACAAAGGGGACTGGAGTGCGGCCGATGTCGAGTCGACTCGTTCCTGCATCGAGTACCTCAAGTCGAATGATCCGGCGGCAGTCGTCCTGTATCTGGGGCAGGTCGACGAAACGGGGCATAACCACGGCTTTCACCCGCTGATCGGCCACTACATCGCCGCCATCGAGCGGGTGGACGGCCTCGTCGGCGAGACGCTTGCGGCGCTCGAGGCCCGGCCGACTTACAAGGAGGAGGACTGGCTCGTGATCGTCTGCACGGATCACGGAGGCCGGGCCACCAACCACGGCGGGGGTCACCAGTATCCGGAGATCACCGAGACGTTCCTGATTGTCAGCGGGGCAGCAGCAGAGCAGGGAAAGCCGGAGGGGTCGACTGAGCCGACGCGACAGGTCGACGTCGTTGCCACGGCGCTCGCGCACCTGGGGATCGAGCTGAAGTCCGAGTGGAAGCTCGACGGAACGCCGGTGGGCCTGCGGAAGAAGTGATTCGCCGCGTGTCCCCCGGGCGCATCGAATGGAGGCCGCGATGTCGGAGATCGAGATCCATCTGCTGCAGATCGAGCAGGCGTTCGATCACCGCTCGTGGCACGGTCCGAATCTGCTCGGGTCGATCCGTGGTCTGAAGCATCCGCAGGTGGTTTGGCGTCCCGCTCCGGCCCGGCACAGTATCTGGGAGAACATCCTTCACGCCGCTTACTGGAAGTCGATCGCTGCCCGTCGCCTTAGGGAGCCTCCTGAAGGGCATTTTCCGCGGCGGGGTTCGAACTGGTTCGAGCGGACCGCCGCGAATACGCCGGCCGAGTTGAAGGAGGACATTGCGCTGCTCAAGGAGACGCACGAGGAGCTCCTGGCCGTGGTGCGCGAGTTCGACCCGAAGCGGCTCGACCGCAGGCGGGCCGGTGGAGAGTCGACGTTCCGGGATTTGATTGTCGGGATCGCGGCGCACGACGTGTATCACGCGGGGCAGATTCAGTTGTTGAAAGGGCTGCAGAAGGGGGGCTGATCTCCGGTGGACCCGCGATGACTCGATGGCTCGAACGGCGTCTTGGCCGGCACGACGCCGTTCGCTCAAACCCATTCTCCCACGGCCACCCGGGTCCAGCACGCTGCTGGCCTCGCCGGAGGCGCTTCCGTCGAGGAACCATGGCACACAACGGATTTCCGATCGGCGACCGGCGTGGAGGACTTCTCTCTCTCGCACGCTCACGCTGCACTCCCCGCGATGAGAGAGAGGGGGGCCTCGACGCTGGTCTCCCAAAGCGGACGCTGATGGTTTGCCGAAGTTCCACGAGGAAGAGGCCTCCGGCGGCCAGGAGCTCCGCCCCTGGACCCGGGCCAGGAGGGCTGTCTCCGATCCCGCGGGTGCAGTGACCAACCACGGGCGAATGGAGACCAGTTCCGAACCGTCTCGTTACGCGATTTCCCGTCTCGGATCATTTACTGTATGGAGGGGGCGGCCGATCGCCTCTTCGTGGTGGCCGTCGCCCAGACGCGTCGTCGACCGGGCGACCGGTCAACCCGGTCTCGCGTGATCGAGTGACGCGGCGATCGGAGGTTATGGCCCGCGGGATTGCGGCTTTTCTGAGTAGGCACCATGTCGGATCAACGGATCGACGTTCGATACGCTCCCCTGCGGGACGTCATCGTCAAACTCCTCGTCTCCCGGAGCGTCTTCGAGTTCGACGCCGAGACCGTCGCCCAGCGGCTCCTCGAAGCGGATCAGTTCGGCTACCCCCACGCCGGCGTCGCGTCGCTCCCGGCGACCCTCGACAGCATGGCCGCCGGGGACGTCGACCCCCGGGCGCGGGTCCTGACCCTCTCGGAAACCCCGGCCATGGCGGTCCTCGACGGAAGCCGCGCGCTGGGGCCTGTGGCCCTCACGAAAGGGGTCCAGATGGGCTGCGCGAAAGCCCGTGAGATCGGGACCGCCACGATCGCGATCTCGAACAGCCAGATCATCGGCGCCCCCGCCCTTTACACGCGGCTGGCGGTGGCCGAAGGGTTCATCGCCTTCTGCACGACGAGCAGCGGCGGAGCGACCGTCCCCCCGTGCGGCTGCCGGGAGCCGGGAACCGCGGATCACCCCTTCTCCTGGGCGATCCCGACAAAGCACGGCCCGGTGGTGACCGACGGGACTACCTGCGACCTGATGAAGAACGACCCCTTGGGGGGGATGACCGGGTTCGGACTCTCGTTCGCTTTGTCGGTCCTCGCAGGGCCCCTCTCGGCCGGACGGATGCCGCTCCACAAAACCCGCGGGGCCGCGGCGGACGGCTCGCAGCACTTCCTTTACCTGATCGACCCGCGACAGTTCGCCGACATGACCCGCTTCGAACGGGAGGTCGGCCTCACGACGCAGGAGCTCAAGTCGCTCCCGCCGGAGCCGGGTGTCGACCGGGTCCGGCTCCCGGGCGAACAGGCCGCCGAGCTCGCCGCGGCCCGGCAGGAGATCATTCCGCTCCCCGCCGCGCTCGTCGAGGAACTCCGCCGCCGGGCCGAAGAGAAGAAGATCGCCGTGGCGTGGTAGGGGTGGCGACAGCAAAGTCCCGTCTCCGGTTCGTTGCCGGATCGCTGCTCCTCTGCGATATCTGTGAACCGGATTTGTTCGAGCTCGCCCGAGTCTGCTCCAACGACCTCTTGAGGTGTTCATGACCCAGCTCACGACCCGGCGTCGGTTCCTTTCCTCTTCGGCCGCTCTCGCGGGGGCGGCCCTGTGGCCCACCCCGGCCCGGCCCGCCGGTCCGAACGACAAGCTGAATATCGCCGTGATCGCCTGCGGCGGCCGGGGCGGGGCGAATCTCCAGGGGGTGTCGTCGGAGAACATCGTCGCCCTGTGCGACGTCAACGCCCGCGCCCTCGGAGCGGCTGGGGAAAAATTCTCGGGGGCAAAGAAGTTCGTCGACTTCCGCAAGCTCTACGACGACATGCGGGACAGCGACTTCGACGCCGTCGTCGTCAGCACCCCCGAGCACACGCACGCCTTCGCGACGCTGCCGGCCCTCAAGCGGAAGAAGCACGTCTACTGCGAAAAGCCGCTGACGCACAACGTCCGCGAAGCTCGCCTCATCACCGAGGCGGCGAAGACTGCCGGGGTTGCGACCCAGATGGGGACGCAGATCCATGCCGGCGAGAACTACCGGCGGGTCGTAGAACTGATCAAAGCGGGGGCGGTCGGCCAGGTGAGCGAGTGCCACGTCTGGGTCGGCCGGGCGTGGGGCCGGCAGTCGCAGGAGGACGCCAAGAAGAATGGGGACATCGTGTGGGTCATGGAGCGGCCGACGGAGACGTCGCCGGTTCCCTCCGAGCTCGACTGGGACCTGTGGCTCGGCCCGGCGCCGGCCCGGCCGTACAACGACGTCTACTTCCCGGGTCCCAAGTGGTACCGCTGGTGGGATTTCGCCAACGGCACGATGTCGGACCTCGGGAGCCACTGGATCGATCTCCCGTTCTGGGCCCTCGACCTCGACGCCCCGAAGACGATCGAAGCCTCCGGCCCCCCGCCGCATCCCGAGCTCGCTCCGGCATCGATGAAGGCGGTTTACGAGTACGCCGCCCGCGGCAGCCGCGGCCCCCTGACCCTGAGCTGGTACCAGGGATCGATGAAGCCAGCCCGCTGGGAGGCGAAGGAGATCCCGCAGTGGGACAGCGGGGTCCTGTTCGTCGGCGACAAGGGGATGCTGCTGACGGACTACGGCAAGAACGTGCTGCTGCCGCTTCCCGGCAAGGACCTGCCGCCGATCCCCGAGATCAGCGAAAAGATCCCGCCGTCGCTCGGTCACTATGCGGAGTGGATCCACGCCTGCAAGACCGGCGCGCCGACCACCTGCCACTTCGGCTACAGCGGTCCCCTCACGGAAGCGAACCATCTCGGCAACGTCGCCTACCGGGCGGGAAAGAAGCTCGAGTGGGACGCCAGGGCAATGAAGATCCCCAACGCCCCCGAGGCCGAAAAATTCCTCGGCCGGGAATACCGCAAGGGGTGGACGCTCGGGTAGGCGCGGAACGAACGGATCGCTCCGCTTGTCAGGAGCGGGGCGATCCTCTCAGCCCGGTCCGCCGCGGAGCTGGAAGTAGAGTTTCTGGACGGCCAGCATGCAGCAGCGGCCGCTGGGGGCCTTTTCGAAGCAGCGGGCTTCATCGCTCTTAGACCTCTGGTTGAGTTCGCGGATGCGGGCCGGGAATCCTTCGGCGACATCCTGCTGGACATCGTCGTAGGTGAGGCCGAAGCAGCTGCAGAGGGGGGCAGTCGGATCCTTGGGGGCGACCGGATGGGAGAGAGCGGTCGTGGGGACGGTGGCGTCGAAGTTGTCGAAGTAGGCGACGGTGCAGTCGGGGTGGTCGCACCAGTAGACGCTGCGGCCGAGCGTCTTGCGGATCTCGGGGGTGAGGTAAGTCACCAGCGGGGCCTCTTCGACCGGGATCCCCTGTTGACCGCAGCGGGGGCAGAAGCCCTGGTCTGCGCCGTCGTTTTCCTTGATGAAGGCCTTGTTCACGCCGATGTCCGCTGTGTGTGGAGACCACCCAGTTTAGCCGCGACGCGCCAGCGGAGCGCGTGCGGGGCCCCCGACCGGGTGCAGGGGCGGAGCTCCTGCCCGCCGGAGGCGTTTCCATCGTGGAACCATGGCACACCACCGGTGACCGCTTTGAGACTCGGGTCGGGGGCTCCCCTTCTCCTTATCTAGGGGATTGCAGCGCGGGCGTGATTGGAGAGGGTGTCCTCAACGCCCGTCCGCGATCGAATGCCCGTTGTGTACCGTAGTTCCACATCGAAAACGCCTCCGGCGGCCAGGAGCTCCGCCCCTGGACCCGGGGGGCCGTGGGGAGGATCGGTTTGAACGAGCAGCGCCGTGCCGGCTAGGACCTGGTTCGAGCGTCGAGTCTTTGCACGCTGATCGCGCACGGCGAATAGGGCGTCTTAGCGCAACCCATCGCTCCCGCCCACCCCGGTCCAGCGGGACGCTGGCTGGTCAGATCAGCTCAGCGATCGGCCGCCCGTTGTCCTCAACGATGAACCGCGGCCGGCCTCGGTCGTCGGTATAAGTGGCATCCAGCGGCACACCCATATGGTGATAGATCGTCGCCGCCAGGTCCCCGGGCGTCACCGGACGCGAGGCGATCGTCCCCCCCTGCGGGTCGCTGCTCCCGATCGTCTGCCCGTGCCGCAGCCCTCCGCCGGCCAGACACATCGACATCACCTCCGGCCAATGATCCCGGCCGTCGGTGCTCCCCTGCGTCCCCATGTTCGGCGTCCGGCCAAACTCCCCCATGGCGATCACGAGCGTCTTGTCGAGCAGCCCCCGCTCCTCGAGATCCCCGACCAGCGTCGTCAGCAGGTGGTCGAACAGCGGCAGCAGCGGTCCAAGCCCCTTCGAGATCCCCCCGTACGGCGGAATGTTGTCCCCGTGCGTGTCCCAGGTCCCCGACGCACCGTGGTAACTGAGGTCGATCGTCACAAAGCTCGAGCCTGCTTCGACGAGCCGCCGCGCGAGCAGCGCCTGCTGGCACCAGAGGTGCTTGCCGTACCGGTCGCGGGACTCGGCCGGCTCGCGGGAGAGATCGAACGCCTGCTGGGCCTGCCGGCCGACGAGCATCTCGAGCGCCTGCTGCTGGTAGACGTCTCCTGCCGCCATGATCCCCGACTGATCGAGGTTCGTCCGAAGCCGGTCGAACTCCCTGGAGAGATTGCGACGGTCCTCGAGCCGCTCGACCGAGACCCCGCTCGACATGCGAAAGATGTCCGCCCCGGTCATCTTCCCCGTGTCGACGCCGACGTCGGTGTAGACGGGGAGCCGGGAAGCGGTGTTGGCGAGGAACGGGTCGTACTGCTTGCCGAGCCAGCCGCCGTAGGCGACGTGCGTGCGGGACTTCTGGAAGGCGACATAGGCGGGCATCGCGCCGCCGGTCTGGCCGCGGTGTTTGGCGATGACCGAACCGAAGCTCGGGTAGTGGTCGCCGAAGGGATTGGACCGGGGTTCCGCCTCGCGGTTGCCGGTCTGCATCACCTTGTTCGGCTCGTGGTTGCTCCCTTTGCAGTCGACCGAGCGGATCAGCGTCATCCGGTCGAGCATCGCGGCCGCCTTCGGCAGGTGCTCGCAGATGGCGACGCCAGGCTGCTTGGTTGAGATCGTCGAGAACGGCCCCCGGTTGTTCCACGGCCGCTGCGGCTTGGGATCCCACGTGTCGATATGGCTCGGCCCCCCCGCCATCCAGAGCAGGATCACGCTCTTCTCGGCGCGGTGCGGGGCGGCGCTCGCCTTGAGCTCGAGCAGCCTGGGAAGACTCAGCCCGCCGATCCCGGCGAGGCCGAGTTTCAGCATGTTCCGCCGCGACTGCAGCGTCAGTCCGTCGGGAGTCCGCCCGCGAAGAAAGCCCCAGGGATGGCACAGCGCTGCATTGGTCATGGCGGACGTCAGATCGAAGAAAACACATCAATGCGAGCTGATGAGACTCTACCGCGACGGGCAGACGCGGTAAAGACCGAAGGAGCCCGCCGCGGCCTGCCCGGAGAGGGCTCCATGCGATCCGTCAGGGGAGCTCGCCCGGGAGCTCGACGCCAACAGACAGTTTGTCTCGAAATTTTTGTTGACGGACGAATCCCGTCGCCGTAGTTTGTGTCGTGTGGCGATATATCGCACGGCGATACACGGAGTGAGCCGCGATGGCCTTCGATTCCGAACTGCTGCGGGGAAGCCTCGACCTGATGGTCCTGTCGGTTCTGGCCGACAAGCCCCTCTATGGGTACCTCATCCAGCAGAAGCTCCGGGAGGCGACGGCCGACCGGGTCGGGCTCTCGGCCGGAACGCTCTATCCTCTGCTGCATCGTCTCGAGACCGACAAGCTCGTCAAAGCGAGCTGGGACGATGAGACGGGCCGCCGCCGCAAGTGGTATTCGCTCACGCCGGCAGGCCGCCGGACCCTGACCCAGAAGGCCCGGCAGTGGCAGGACTACGCGGACTGCCTCCGCAGCGTCCTGGCTCCGATCCTCGAGCCCCGCCCCGGGCTCGCCACAGAGTAGTTGCGTCCTGTCGTTCCGAGCGGGCCGGCTCGATTCCGATCCGCCGCTTCGGGCTGTTCCCATCTCGTTCTTCGGTCCCTGTGCCCCCTCTCGCTGGCGCTCTGCCGATCCGGAGGTCTTCGATGTCCGAGCAGGAGTTCGATCTCTATCTCAGGCTGATGGCGCGGCTCCTGAAGCTGAGCCAGGAACAGGAACGGGCGATCGCGGACGAGCTCCGCGACCACATGGAAGAGCGGTTCACCGAGCTGGTCCGGGCGGGACTGACTCGAGAGCAGGCGATCGAGCGGGCCCTGATGGAGTTCGGCGATGCCGCGTCGCTCGCCGGTGAGTTCTCCGCTCTCGCGAGCCGGCGCCGTCGGCGTTTCTGGGGGCTCCTGTCGCTCGCAGGAACCGGAACGGCGGCGCTCGTCACCGCGGGGCTCGTGTCGCTGTGGCCCGCCGCGAAGCCGATAAACGGGCCGAACCAGGTCCTCATCGCCCAGGAAAAAGGCCCGGACGATGCCAAACTTGCTCCGGCCCAGGTCGACGACCTGAAGATCCGTTCGACGGCCCGGACGAACCTCCGGCAGGCCCTCCTGAAAGAGGTCGAGATTGCCATGCCGGACAGCACGCTGGCCGAGGTGGTCAATCACCTGAAGAGTGCCGCGAACATCCCGATCCTCTGGGATGTGGCGCTCATCGAGGCGGGGGTCAATCCGGAGGAGGCCCAGGTCGGCATCGAGATGAAGGGGCCGCTGTACGAGGTCCTGGATCGTCTGTTCGACGGCGGCATCGAAGGGCAGGGGCTCGACTGGAGTGACGAGAACGACATTCTCCGGATCACGACCCAGGACGCCATGAATGAGCGTCGCTCTGTCAGGTCGTATGACCTCACGCCGCTCGTCTCTCAGGGGATCTCCGTCCGGACCATTGCGGGAATGCTGCCGGTGGAGACCCGCGGCCCCTGGGACTACGACGAACCGGGGACCTCCACGGTGAATACGATCGGAAGTCAGCTCGTCGTCAGAGCGAATCCCCGGCAGCATCGCGAGGTCGCGAGCCTTCTGGCCGGGCTCCAGATGGCGGCGAAGGGGGACGCGGACGTCTTCTTCGCGGATGAGCCCGAATCGACGCTGGAGGTCATGAAAGCCCTCCGTCGTCCGCTGGCGATGGAGTTCCCGGACAACACGTTGCGAGAAGCCGGCGCCTTCGTGGCGAAGGAACTGGGGGTCGCGGTCGACTTCGATTCCGCGGTGACGGAAGCCGGAGTGAATCCCGACGAAGCGAAGATCAGCCTCACGATCGGCGCAATTCCGGCCGAGCGGGCGTTGAGCCTCCTCCTGGAGAATGTCGAGGGGCAGGCGCTGGAGGCCGTCCCGCATCACGGACGGATCCTGATCACAACGGTCGACGCGGCCAATGAGCGCAGAACGCCTGTGGTGTACGACGTGGCCCCCTTCGAACAGGCGGCCGTCGTCCGGGAGCTGATCGCGGCGATCACCACGACGACTGAGCCCTGGGACGACATCGAGCCTGGTACCGGAACGCTCGATCAGCCTCATCCCGGAGTCCTGGTGATCCGGCAGACGGCGCGGGTCCATACGGCGATCCGGAAGCTGATCGCCGAGCAGCGGAAGGCCCTGGTCCCTCTCTCGCCGGAGGAACGGGAGAAGCGGGATCAGCAGGTCGAGACCCGGATCTACCGCCTCGCCGGAGAGAAGGAGGAGGACCTCGTCCGGACAATCCGGGCGACGATCGATCCGGATCGGTGGGGAGACGAGAACGACCCGAAGTCGCCGTTCTGGATCCGCCGGATCCTGGTCAATTCGAAGGGAGTTCCGGTCCGGGGAGGTTTCCTCGGCGGGGAGGGAAGCGGACCGAGCGGAACTGCGGCCGTGGGAGCCGAGCCGTCCAACCCGGGGGGAATCCCGAACGGAACTGTGCCCGCCTTCTCTTCGGTTCAGTCAAACACGACCGTCCTGTTGATCCGGCAGACCCGGGCGGCGCACCGGCGGATCGACTCCCTGTTTCACACCATCCGCAGCACCACCGCCGCCAGGCAGGCCCGTCCCGACGGAGCGCTGGCTCCTCCGGTCTTCCCGTACGGCACGGAGATCGAGCTGCCTTAGGACGTTGGCGTTCTGTTCACCGCGCCCGAGTCCTGGCCCGGACGCCGTGCCACCTCACTTCCCGTTGTCCCGACTCATCTCTTTCACCGGTGATTTCGCTCTCCCCGGAGGTCCTCATGTCCGAGCAGGAATTCGATCTCTACCTCAGGCTGATGGCGCGGCTGCTGAAGCTGAGCCAGGAACAGGAACGGGCGATCGCGGACGAGCTCCGCGACCACATGGAGGAGCGGTTCACCGAGCTGGTCCGGGCGGGGCTGACCCGGGAACAGGCGATCGAGCGGGCCCTGATGGAATTCGGCGACGCGGCTTCGCTGGCCGGAGAATTCTCGGCGCTCGCGGCGAAGCGTCGCCGCCGGTTCTGGGGCCGTCTGTCGCTCGCCGGGACCGGAGCGGCGGCCCTCGTGACCGTCGGACTCGTATCGCTCTGGCCCGCCGCCAAGCCGATGAACGCGCCGAACCAGACGCTGATCGCTCAGGAGCGGAAGGCCGAGCCCTCCAACGTCCCCGCGCGGGGGGCGCCGCCGCTCCGGATCGAAGCGGTCGACATCGCGAAGTCGCTTCCGTCGGAGCTGGCCCAATCGACCACGCTCGAATTCTCCGACAACACCCTGAAGGAGGTCGCGGACTTCCTGGCTCAGCAGCACGATCTTCCCGTTCTGTTTGACCCGGCCGTCACGGAGAGCGGGACGAACCCGGAGGAGGCCAAGGTCCGTCTGACATTCACCGGTCCGCTCCACCTGGCACTCGATCGCCTGTGCCTCTCCGCGAGTAGCGGAGTTGCACTCACGTGGTCCTATCAGGACCGGATCCTCCGGATCACAACGGCGGAGGCCAGCAATGAGAACCGGACGACCCGCTCGTACGACACCTCGCGGCTGGTCGGTCACAACCTGAAGGTTCCGGCGATTGCGTCCTTGATCGTCGGTGCGACGTCCGGCCCCTGGGATGTGGACGAACCGGGAACCGCCACGATCAATCCGCTCGGGACGCAACTCGTGATCCGGGCCCCCGAGCGGCTGCACCGGCAGACGGCGGCGCTGATCGCGGCGCTGGAAGGAGTTCTCGACGGCCAGGCGGACGTCCTGTGGAGCGATGAAGTCGCGTCGACGCTCACCGCGGAAGAAGTGCTCGAGAAGCCGACCGAAATCCAGTTCCCGGACAATACCCTGATCGAAGTCCTGGACTATCTCTCCAATCTCCACGGCCAGCCGATTCTGGTCCATCCTTCCGTCCAGAATGCGGGAGTCAATCCGGAAGAGGTCAAAGTCTCGCTGACGCTGGCCGAGCGTCCGCTGCGGACGGTCATGGAACTGCTGCTGGCGAGGGTCGAGGGACAAGCCCTCACCCTCGTTCCCAACGGCGGGGCGCTCTGGGTCATGACCGCGGAGGCGGCAAACGAGCTGCGGACCACCGCCGTCTATCGCGTGACGGAGTTCGAACAGGCCGGGGTCATGGACGAGCTCATCAAGGCGATCCGCCAGGCGACGAGCGGACCCTGGGACGAGGACGAGCCAGGGACCGGAACGCTCCAGCAGCCGCACCCCCACCTGCTCGTCATCCGCCAGACGCACAAGGTTCACCGCCAGATCCAGAAGCTTCTGGAAGAGCAGCGCCGATCGCTCCCGGTGATCACGGCGGAACAGCGGCTGGCGCTCGAACAGCGGGTGGAAACCCGGGTCTACCGGCTTCAGGGAGAGAAGGAAGAGGACCTCGTGCAGGTGATCCGCACCACGATCGATCCGGAGCAGTGGGGACAGGAAGAGGATCCCAAGGCTCAGCACTGGATCCGCCGGGTCCGGCTCGATGCTCCCTCGTCGCCGCTCGGAGGAGGATTCGGTGGAGGGATGGGCGGAATGGGAGGAGGGGGCTTCTACCAGTTTGGAGGGATGGGGGGGACCGGTCTCGAAAAGGGAGCACCGGCTCAGCAGTGCGTCTCCTCTTCGACGACCGTCCTCCTGGTCCGCCATACGCGGGCCACCCATCGGCAGATCGACGTCCTCCTGCACACGATCCGCGAGACCGCCACCATGGGGGAGGCTGCGGAGTCGGTCCGTTCCCTGGCGCTGATTCCCCGCTACGGCGTGGAGTTCGACCCGCAGGTGGAAAGCCAGCCCGCCGCGCCGAAGAGCGGCGGACGCTAGCGCCCGCCGCTTCGTTCGGGGTCAGGCCGAGGCATTGCTCCCCAGCTCGATCTCGACCAGGTGCTCCCGGCCGTCGTCGACGAGCGGGACCTGGCAGTCGGGCTGGTCCTGGCCGTCGATCGTGACCCGGTTGACGAGGTGCGTCCGCTCGCCGGCGACGCGGAACTGGAGCCGGTAGCGGGCGCTGTGGTAGCGGTACTGGATCGTGTAGCCGGTCGCCCCGTTGGTCCCCCAGTCGGCGGGGACGCAGGGGCGGAACGACAGCCGCGTCCCCCCTTCGACCTTGAGGCCCAGGAACGTCTCGACGATCAGGCGGTACATCCAGCCGGCGCTCCCGGTGTACCAGGTCCAGCCCCCCCGCCCCTGATGCGGGGAGACCGAGTAGACGTCCGCTGCGACGACGTACGGCTCGACCTTGTAGGTCTGGGTCTCCGCCTCGTTGTCGGAGTGGTTGACCGGGTTGATCAGGTCGAAGCACTCCCACGCCCGGCGGGTCTCTCCCATCTGGGCGAAGGCCATCGTGGTCCAGATCGCGGCGTGGGTGTACTGGCCGCCGTTCTCACGGACCCCGGGGAGGTATCCCTTGATGTAGCCCGGCTCGAGCGATCCCTTGTCGAACGGGGGATCGAACAGCTGGATGATCCCCAGGTCCCGGCGGACGAGGTGCTGATCGACCGCCTCCATGGCGGACTTCATCCGCTGCGGGTTGGCGAAGCCGGTCAGGACCGCCCAGCTCTGCGGGAGCGAATCGATCCGGCATTCGGTGTTCTCCGACGAGCCGAGCGGCCGGCCGTCGTCGAACCAGGCCCGCTTGTACCACTGGCCGTCCCACGCCTGGTCTTCAATGTTGTTCCGGAGCAGCTCGGCGTTGTAGAGGCACTCCTCGGCAAAGGGGTCGTCATGCCGCGTCCGGGCGATGGCGGCCATGTCGGTCAGGACCTGGTGCAGGAAGAAGGCGAGCCAGACGCTCTCTCCTTTCCCTTCGGCGCCGACCATGTTCATGCCGTCGTTCCAGTCGCCGCAGCCCATCAGCGGCAGGCCGTGCCGGCCGAATTTGAGGCCGTTCTTGACCGCCCGCCGGCAGTGCTCGTAGAGGGAGGCGGACTCCTCCGCCCGCTGCGGCAGGCCGTAGTAGCTCTCTTCCTCCGGGGTGACCGCGCGGTCGGTCAGGAAGCCGATCGACTCGTCGAGGACGCCGGTGTCGCCGGTGACCCGGACGTAGCGGGTCGCCACGAACGGAAGCCACAGGTAGTCGTCGGAGAAGTGCGTCCGGACCCCCCGCCCGGTCGGCGGGTGCCACCAGTGCTGGACATCTCCTTCACGGAACTGCCGCGAGGCGCTCCGGAGCAGGTGGTCCCGCGTCAGATAGGGGGCCGAGTAGAGGAGCGCCATCGAGTCTTGGAGCTGATCCCGGAACCCATAGGCGCCCCCCGACTGGTAGAAGCCGCTCCGCCCCCAGAACCGGCAGGCGAGGGTCTGGTACAGGAGCCAGCCGTTCGCCAGGACGTTGAGGCCCGCATCCGGGGTCTCGACATGGACTGCCGAGAGAGTCTCTTCCCAGAACCGCCAGACCTTTTCGAGCGTCCGACGGGCATCGCCGACTCGCTTGAACCGCTGCAATAGTGCCGTGGCGGTTGCGGCGTCGTCCGCCGCACCGAGGACGAACACGATTTCCCGTTCTTCGCCATCGGCCAGTTCAAAGCTGCTCTGCAGGGCGCAGCAGGGGTCGAGGCCGCCGCCGGCCCGGCCGGAGAGCCGGGTGTTCCGCATCGCCGCGGGGTCGGCGAGGCTGCCGTTCCGGCCGAGGAACTCGGTCCGGTCGCAGGTCACCCCCCGGTTCAGTTCGCTGGTCTGGAAGAACCCGACCGCCGCGCCGTACTCGATGCTGAAGTTGTTCCGGGCCAGGATCGCGCCGGTCTGCGAATCAAGTTCGGTCACGATCTGGACGCCGGGCCGGGCCCGGCGTTCGCCGAGGACCCATTCCACGTAGCCGGTCGCGCTGAGGCTTCGCCGCCGTCCCGAGGCATTGCGGACCCGGAGCAGCATCAGCTTCACCGGGGCGTCGAGCGCCACGAAGGTCGTCAGCTCGGTCTGCAGTCCCGCCTCTTCGTACTCCCAGACGGAGTATCCGAAGCCGTGGCGGGCGACATAGGGACGACTCCCCCGAGCGGGGCCGGGGGTCGGGCTGAAGAACCGGCCGGTCTCTTCATCGCGGATGTAGAGCGCCTCGCCGGCGGGATCGGAGACCGGGTCGTTGTGCCACGGGGTGAGGCGGTACTCGTGGGCGTTGTGGAACCACGTGTAGCCGAGCCCCGACTCGGAGACGATCGTCCCGAAGTTCTCGTTGGCGAGGACATTGCACCACGGCGCGGGGGTCGTCATCCCGGGGCGGAGGAGCATCACGTACTCCTTGCCGTCCGGTGTGAAGCCGCCGTAGCCGTTGAAGAAAATCAGTTCACGGCGGGGCGAGGGGACGTCGCGATCGGGCTCGGTCCGCTTGGAGCGGCTCGTCCGGAGCAGCGTCCGGGCCGGCTCGCTCCGGCGGCGTTCGAGCTGTTCGCGAAGGGTGCCCGCCGTATCGGTCAGGATCACGGCGGCGGAGTTCTCGAGGAGCCGCCGGTCTTCCTCGGCCATCTGGTCGGTCCGGCGAACGAAAATCCCCCCCGGGCGATCGATGAGGGCCGCGTACGGGCCGGACGAAATCAGCCCCATCAGGCTGTCGTGCAGGTCGTGGCGATAGCCTCCGGCGTCGTCATTCCAGATCACGAGATCGACCGCGAGACCTTTCATCCGCCAGAAGGCGTGGGCCTGCAGGACCCGTTTGACGAGCCCGATCCGGCCGGGGTCGGTCGCCTTCACGAGGACGATCGGCAGGTCCCCGCCGATGCCGTACGCCCAGAGATGGCTCTGGTTCCGGAGGCTCGGGCTGCGGGCAACCTTCCCCTGGCCCAGGACGCTCCGGCCATACAGGATCGGCGCGGCGAGACGACAGAATGTCTGCACGTCCGCGTCGGTCACGCCGACCTGCCGCCGCACAACCTGATCGTGGGTCCACGACAGTTCGAACACCCGGTCGCAGAGCCGGAAATCCTGGTACTTCTCGATGAGGGCGAGGGCCGCCTCGCGGGTCGGGGCGACCCCGGTCACGACGTCGACCCGGATGTTCTGATCGGGCGCGACCTCGGCCGAGCGGCGAATGCTGACGATCGGGTCGAGGACCGCGCCGTGCGATCCCGACAGCGCCCCGGGGGAGCGGAGCGCGGCGGGATCCTGCAGCGAGCCCCCCCGGCCGACGAACTTGGACCGGTCGGTCTCGAAGCTCGTCCCCTCCTGCCGCGGCCGTTCGAGGACCATCATGTGGAACAGGTACGGCGGTTTTTCGCCGGCCGACCGGGGCCGGCGGGTGCAGAGGATCGCCGACTTCTCGGGGAGCAGTTCCGTGGTGACGAACAGGTTCGAGAAGGCGCGGTGCGCCTGGTCCGCCGCCTGCGGGGCGAGAACCACTTCGGCGTAGGTCGTCAGGTCGATCGACCGGGCGAGGCGGCCGATGTTCTTGACGGTCGTCCGGCGGACCTCGAGGTGGTCCTCGGGCGAGACGCCGATCATCGTCTGGACGTCGAGGTCGTTGTCGATCCGGTGGAACTCCGCCCGGCCGTGGCAGAATGTGACCCGGTACGACTCGGGGACGCGGGGGGTTGGCTGGTCTGTGGCGGACCAGAACTCGCCGGTCTCCCGATCCCGGATGAAGCAGAACTGTCCCCACCGGTCCTGAGCGGCATCGGGGAGCCAGCGGGTGACCGAGAGGCCGTTCCACTGGCTGTAGCCGCCGCCGGCGTTGCTGATCATGACGTGGTATTCGCCGTTCCCGAGCAGGTGGACCTCGGGGGCGGGGGTGTCGGCGGTCGTGAAGACCCGCGTCGCCGGTTCTTCGCTCTCGTCCTTCTGCCCCGCCACCGGGACCTCCCGCATTTCGGCGGGGTGCGGGTAGACCGGCCGGATGACGTCAGGAACCCGCTCCTGGAGGAGCAGGTCATGCGCCCGGAGCAGCGGATCGGCCAGCAGCCGCCTCTGCATCGGCCGCTCGAGCAGGACCGACGCCAGCGACAGGAGGCTCATCCCGCTGTGGTGGGCCATGTAGGTCCGGCAGGGGACCGGCTCGCCGCTCGGGCCGCGGCGGGTGGGGGTGTGGTCGACCGCGTCGACGAAGCCCCACTCCCCGAGCCAGCCCGCCTCTTCCATCCGGGTGATGTTCTCGCTGGCGGCGGTCGGGGCGACCATCAGCCCCATGACGCTCGCGTAGGGGGCGATGACGAGGTCTTCGCCGAGCCCGCGCTGCAGCCCCAGTCCCGGGACCCCGAAGGCCCGGTACTGGTAGGTCATGTTGATGTCGGTGACGTTGTAGCAGCTTTCGGAGACCCCCCAGGGGATCCCGTTCTGCCGGCCGTACTCGATCTGCCGCGAGACCGCGCCGCGGCAGGCGAAGTCGAGTAGCGTCCCCTCGTACTGCGGGAGGATCAGCATCGGCATCAGGTATTCGAACATCGACCCCGACCAGCTCAGGAGGGTCGGGTCCCCATCCTGGGTCGTCATCATCCGGCCGAGCGAAAACCAGTGCTCGCGCGGCAGCTGCCCCTGCGAGACGGCGACGAAGCTCGCGACCCGCGCCTCCGACGCCAGCAGGTCGTAAAAGCTCTGGTCCATCCGGCGGTCGCTGACGTTGTAGCCGATCGCCAGCAGGTCCCGGCGGGTGTCGTACAGGAACCGGAAGTCCATGTTGGCGAACTCCCCCGCCTGCAGCGCGAGGCTGTCGAGCGACTGGAGCAGCGCCGCCCCCTGGCGGGCCGAGCTCTCGAACATCTCGATCAGCTTGAGCCACAGCTCGCGGGGCCCGGCGTGGGACCGTTCCGTGCCGGGGGCCTCGCCATGGCCGTTCGTCGAGAACTCCTCGGTCCGGCCGAGGAGCCGCTCGAGCGCCGCCCGGACGCCATCGGCCCGGGCCGGGAGATCCTGCAGCTGGCAGTTCCGGTCGAGCGATTCGATCTGGTGCAGCACCCCCTGGAACCGTTCCCGCGCCTCGCCGTCGAGCGACAGGCTGTCGTCGAGGCTCGGAAGGGGGACGGCGACCCACGGAGCGAGCCGGAGGATTTCGGCCTCGAAGTCGTGGCACTGCCGTTCGAAGCGGTGAAGCCACGCCGAGATCTTCCCCGCCTGATAGGGGAGAGAGTTCGAGGCGAGGTCCGCCGCGCCGGCGGCGAGGTGGCCCAGCTGCCGATGGGCGGCGGTCAGTCCCTGCACGCTCGTGCGGCATTCGGAGAGCAGGCGGTCGAGGCGGAGCCGGAACTCGCGGGGGACCGGCGGGCTGCCCGTGGGGTCGGCCGGCTTCTGGTCGGCGAGCGTGACCACCACGCGGAGCGTATCGGCCAGCCCCTCGAACCACTGCGGGCGGACGATCGGATGCTGGCCGACCTCTTCGAGTCCCCCGCGGAGGACGAGCAGCAGCCCGGCCAGGTTGCCGCTGTCGACGCTCGAGACGTACTGCGGATGGATCGGCTGGAGGGTGCGGGTCTCGTACCAGTTGTAGAAGTGGCCGTGGAACCGCTCGAGCTGATCCATGACGCCGAACGTCTTACTGATCCGCTGCGCCATCTGGGTCGACGAGATGTACCCGAAGTCCCAGGCGGCGAGGTTCGCGGTCAGCCCCATCCCGATGTTGGTCGGACTCGTGCGGGAGGCGATGACCCCGGTCGGGATCTCCTGAAAATTGTCGGGAGCGAGCCAGTTCTCCTGCTCGGTGACGAAGGTGTCGAAGTAGTGCCACGTCTGCCGGGCCAGCCGCCGGAGCGACTGCCGCTGGTTGGCCGTGAGGTGTTCCGCATGCCGGACCCGCGGCCGGGAGAGCCGCCACGCCAGATAGGGACCCGCGAGCCACAGCGCCAGGAGCGGCGCGGCGGGGAGGAGAGCCGAGCGGGCGAAGGCGACGAGTACGACCAGCAGTGCCATCGGCACGATCGTGCCGGCGTACATCAGCTCGTAGTGGTCCCGCAGATGCCCCGACGCACGCCGCTCGGCGTCGCTGGCGGTCTGCCACTCGAGGAGTCCCCGCCTTGAGACAAAGATCCGGTACAGGACCCGGCCGATCGCATCGAGGTTCCAGTGCGCCTCGTAGGGGAGGACCGAAAGGTTGAACACCCCCTGGAACAGCGACCGTCCGAGAGCTTTCGTTTTGTTCTTCAGATGCAGGCCGACCGGCATCTCTTCCGGAACGCGGAAGAACCCCGGCGCCGCCGACAGCAGCGTCGGCAGGAACAGGAGCCCGACGAGGGCGAGAGTCCAGAACCAGGCGTAGGCCGGGACGACGAGCCAGGCGGCGATGAAGGCGGCCAGCAGCAGCGGCGGCGTCACGCTCCGGCGGAGGTTGTCGAAGATCTTCCAGCGGGCGAGCCAGCTGAGCGGATTGGGAGCCCGCCCTTCCGGGGTCGGCACCCGGCCGGTGAGCCAGGCGAGGAGCTGCCAGTCCCCGCGGACCCAGCGATGCCGGCGGCTGGCGTCGGCGAGGTACCGCGCCGGGAATCCTTCGAAGAGGGTGATGTCGCTGACGAGGCCGGTCCGGGCGTGGCCGCTCTCGATCAGGTCGTGGCTCAGGATGCAGTTCTCGGAGAACCGCCCGGCGAGGGCCGCTTCGAAGCCGTGCAGATCGTAGATCCCCTTGCCGATGAAGCTCGCGTGGCCGAACAGGTCGTGATAGACGTCGCTCACCTGCCCGGTGTAGGGGTCGAGTCCCGCGTCTCCGCCGAACAGGCGGCTGTACTCACTGGCGTTCGAATCGGGGACCGTCAGGGCGACCCGGGGCTGCAGGATCGCATACCCGCCGGTGGCACAGCCGGTGTTGGCGTCGAATCGGGGCCGGTTGAGAGGATGCGCCATGCAGCCGATCAGTTCATGCGCGGCATCGCGGGGGAGCTGGGTGTCGGTGTCGAGGGTGATGACGTAGCGGACGTTGGCGAGGGGCTGGAGCGCACCGACGATCACCTGGAACGCGTCGCGACGACCTCCCCGGAGGAGGGCGTTGAAGTCCTCGAGCTTGCCCCGCTTCCGCTCCCGTCCCATCCAGACCCCTTCCCGCTCGTTGAACAGGCGGGGGCGATGGAACAGATAGAACAGGTCCGACTTGCCGTCGACATACTTCCGGTTGAGCGCGTCGATCCCCTCGCGGGCCTGATCGATCAGCGCCTGGTCCTTCGGCAGGACCGCCTGGTCGGCGTCGCCGAGGTCCGTCAGCAGTGCGAAATGCAGGTGCCGCTCCCGGTTCGCCAGATAGCGAACTTCAAGCTGTTCGAGGAGGTGTTCGATCCCCTTCGGGCTGGTGAGCATCGTCGGGACGACGACGATCGTCCGGCACTCCTGCGGGACGCCGCGCGAGTAATCGAGCTGCGCCACCGGGCGGGGCCGGACCAGCAGCGTGCAGATCCAGTTCGTCAGCGTAATCGCCGCCTGGGCGGCCGGGGCCGCGACGAGCAGCAGCGGAATGACCCATGCGAGGGTCGGGATCGCGCTGAACAGTCCGAGCTCCCAGCCCGCTGCCGCGAGGCCGCCGAGCAGGACGCCGCAGAGCAGCGTCACGGTCCCGAGGTAGGTCGCCAGCGGCGCTCCCTTGAGCATCCGCGAGACCGCGCCGAGGAACGTCGGGTGGTAGCCGACCTGCTTCTCGAGCTGCCGCCGCCCGTCATCAAGGAGGTAATACCCGACGTGGTGATGCAGCTCATGCTCGGCCCGCGCACGATAGTCCTCGGGTGTTTCGACCCGGTCCTTGTGGGATTCCTGAGCCAGCTCGACCGCCGCCCGTGCGACCTGGGCTTCGGTCTGCGGGCTCCGCTTGGTGATCTCTTCGACGATGTGCCGGTAGCGGTCGCGGGTCGCGAAGCTCATCTGCGGGTAGACCCCGGCGGGGTCGCTCCGCAGGATTCGTTCGACGCGGCTCTGCTCCTCGACGAACGACCGCCAGTCCATCGCTCCCAACGAACGGAGGCTGGTGATCGTGTTCCCCATCGAGACCTGGTCGGCCGCCTGGGTCTGCGTATTGAGGTGAATCAGCCGGTCGACCGTCTGCCCCTGCTCGGCCAGCCGCTGCTCGACCCACTGCATCGCCGCGGGGAACTGGTTGGTCCGCCCCTGCAGACGCTGCGAGAACTCGGCGACGAAGCTGAACCGCATCGGCGGATCGCTTCGGATCAGGTCCGCGAGCGCGACGATCGAGTTCTTGGGGTCATGTTCGAGGACTTCCAGGAGTCGGTCCGCCCATCCCCCGGCGACCTCCCGGTCCCGTTGCTGCCAGACGATCCGGATCGCGATCCGCCGCAGATTCTCGACGAGCGCCAGGCGGAGCATGATCGGAATCGCCCACAGCTCGCCGAGCGTCAGCGGCGTCACCGCCTGGTAGGCGGCGACGAACTGCCGGAGATTGTCCGCGTCGAGTTTTCCATCCGCGTGGCTGATCAGCTCCATCGCGATGTCGTACACGCGAGGAAGGCCGTCGGAGGGGCCACCGGCGAGCCGCGGCAGCTCCCGGCTGTAGTTGCGGGGAAGATGCTGCCGGGCGAGCCGGACCTGCGTCTCGATCACGTAGAAGTTGTCGATCAGCCATTCCGCCGCCGGGACGATCCCCCGTCCCTCTTTCAGGGAAGCGTGCGTCAGCTCATAGGAGACGCGGAGGACCCGGGCGTTCTCGGTCAGCCGCGGGAGCAGGCGGTCGCGGGCTTTCCCCTTGCCGAGGGTGTGCCAGTTGGCGAGGGCCCGGCCATGCCGTTCGAGCTGATCGACGCTGAGGACTTCCGAGCGGGCGAGCGATTCATCCGCTTCGGTCCGGAAGATCCAGTGTTCGGCGCGATCGGAAGCGAGAGGTGACCCCGTGGAAGAGGCAGGGTCGCGAGCGAGCGTGGAAGAGGAAGTGGACGACGACGCGGAGGGGACCATGCCGGCACTCTTGGGAAGGGGGGCTTCGACCAGGACTGCCGCGCTGACTGAACAGAAAACCGGGGAGGTCCGGCAACGGACCTCGACTCACATCACCTGGGGAGTTCAATCGAGCAGAAGCACGACCTCAGAGGAAATCCACCGGCCAGATCAGTCGAGCGCGGCGCGGGAGCAACTACACCACGGGCTTCTTGACGCCCCGAACACTCAGCATCGCGGCGAACAGCACCAGCAGGATCACGGCGACCATGTTGGCGAGACCGGCACTGTGAGCGAAGACCTGACCGGAGATGGCAGCGAGCACCGAGACGGCGAAAATCGAGATCAGTTCCAGGGACATTGCGCAGCTCCTATCCAGTAATCCACTCGTCTCAGGGTCAGACGGTGCCCAGGTCGCAACGCAACCTACACCGACCCTCCGTTCAAGCACGCCGGAGTGAAAAGCAACTGGCATGCCGCGAGGCGGCGACCTCGGTTTTCGCAGGGTTTCCGAGGCCAAGAGACTCCGGATCCCCTCGAAATCGGGGTGAGGGCGACCGCGCTGGCGGCGCAGCGGTCAGTATCCCATCGACACATGAGAATGTGTCTGCCGTGTTGAGAAGGAGCGAGTCCTTCTCTTAAGCGGCGCGCGGCAACCCCAGCGGAGCGCGGTTCGGCAGGCGGACGCGGAATGTGCTCCCTCTTCCGAGGCCCTCGCTCGTCGCCTCGAGCGTTCCGCCATGGCTCTGCAGCAGCGTCCGGCTGATCGAGAGTCCCATGCCGGTCCCCTTGCCGACATCCTTCGTCGTGAAGAAAGGGTCAAAGATGTGCTGGATGATCTCGGGGGTCATCCCGCTCCCGTTGTCCTGGAACTCGATCTCGACGCCGGCTGCCTGCTCGTGAATGCGGATGTCGAGCTTCCCGCCGCTGCCGGTCGCCTGCAGGGCGTTGGCGACGAGGTTCAGGATCACCTGCTTGATCTCTTGGCCGTTGATCCACGCCTCGCAGGGAGCGGTCCGGTTCACCGAGATCTTGCGGTCGTGGAACTCGCCGAGGTGCTTCACCATGCTGACGACGTCTTCGACGATCGCCGTCACGTCGTACAGGTTCCGCTCGTCGTTGCTCCCGTGGGCGAAGTCGAGCATCTTGCGGGTGATCCCCTGGCACCGCTGCGACTCCTGGTGGATCAGCTGCAGGTACTCCTGGCATTCGGAGATGTCCTGCTCGCTCCACTGGGCGGGGGGGGATTGGAAGCGGTCGTGAATGATCCCCGTGCAGGCGGTGATGGCGCTCAGGGGGTTGTTGATCTCGTGGGCGACCCCCGAGGCGAGGAAGCCGACGCCGGCGAGCCGCTCCGACTGAAGCAGCTGCTGCGTCTGTTCCCGGACGAGCTTGTCCCGGTTGTCGACCTCCGCCTCGAACCGCTCGGTCACCGTGTTGAACATCTGGGCCAGCTCCGCCAGCTCGTCGCGGGTCTGGAGCGCGAGGCGGAAGTGGTAGTTCCCCTGCGAAACGATGTAGGCCCCGTTCTTGAGGGTCCGGATCGGATGCAGGATCCACCGCCGCAGGGCGAGGCTCATCCACAGGGTGACCGCGACGCCGATCACGGCGGTCAGGACGATCACCGAGGTCTGAAACTCGGCATCCTGCCGCGCCTTCTGGAGCTTGGGGAGCAGCCGGTCGGCCGGATCGGGGACGTCCCGGACCGCTTCGAACAGCCGCGACGTCAGCTGGACCAGCCAGCGGACCTGCGGCTGCCGCTTCTCGGCATGTTCGAGATGGGGGACCGCTTCATGGATGTAGCGGACCTGCTGTTCGACTTCCTGCAGCAGCCGGGCATCCTGTTCGGTCGCGGAGGCGGACTGCTGAACCAGCGTCTCCTGCAGGCGGATCCGGAACCGGTCCGCCTCGGTCCGCAGGTCCTCGACCCGCTCGGCGATCTCCTGCTTCCGGACGTTGAACCAGTCCTGCTGGTTTTCCGAAGAGTTGCTCTCGGGAAAGGTCATCAGCAGGCTGCAGAACGAACCGATCGACGCCAGCAGCTCGGCCCGGTGCGGGGCGCTGCGGATACTGACGTCGAGATCGGTCACCAGCCGCCGCATCACGCGGACACTCAGCATGCCGGTCACGCTGAAGACCACCAGCATCACGAGCGTCAGGCTCAGAATGAAGTTGAGCCGCCGGCGAATCGAAATCAGCACACACCACCTCCGTGCGGCTCGGGGCTCCCGCCTGCCTCCCGCAGGGGGTCTCGAGTCCAGATCTCGAGAAGCCGATCGGCCGCAGTGTGGCAGAATCGGCCGATGCTGTCATGACGGATTCTGGGAAAACAATGCCCCAGGCTGCGTATCTCGCCCAGGTTTCCTGGGGCCGTCATTGGGGCGCGACTCTCCCTCTCCGCTCCGCGAACCCCGGTTTTTCCGGCGGGAGAGCCGGGCCGGGATTCCTCCGTTTGTTAAATCGGAGGCGGCGTCCCCTCCGACCCATGGCTGCGGCGGGCCGCCCGGGAAAGAATCCTCCCGGTTTCCGCTCCTCTTCGTTCCGAGAGACCCTCACCGCGAGTCCGCCGTGAAGAGATCACTCTCCTGTGCCCTCGGGATCCTGGCAGCCTGCCTCCTCGCCCCGCTCCGGGCCGATGAGCCGCTGACCTCCGAATGGCGAACGATCGTCCCCCGGACCGGCTCCGGAGCGGCGGACCGGCGGATTCCCGGGCTCTCCGATCTCACTTTCGCCGGCCCGAAGCCGAACGACCCGTTTGTCCTTGGCGACTTCGCGGCGGTGGAGCGGGACTGGATCAATTCCACTGCGGGGATCGCTCCCCCCTCCGGCGAGAATGCCGCGATCCAGCTTTTCCGCGGCAGCGACTTCGAGCTCGAAGGGACGATGACCCACACCGGCTTCGGCGGCTGGTTCCTCCTGGTCGGCTGGAAGGAGACCGGCAGCGACGCGGAAGGGGCTGCTGGCGGGAGCGGTTACTGCATCTCGAACTTCACGACCCGCTCTCTCCGCAGCCCCTGGTTCCTGACCGAGATCCGGGACGGGGCAGCGGTCCCCCACCGGACCGCCGAATACCGCTCGTTCGACTGGAAGCGGGAACAGCCGTTCCGGCTGACGGTCGCGGCTCAGCGGGCGACCCTCACGGTCGGCCGGGAGACCGCGCTCCGCTCCCAGCGGCTCCCCCACTACGAGGGAGGGGGCGTGATCCTCGGTGCGTACCGGACCGCCTACGGTCCCAAAGCGATCGTCCTCAACTCCGCCCGCGTCCGGACCGCACCGGTCTCGGATCCCGCCGCTGCTCCGCCCCAGACCTTCCCCCTCGTCCGTCCCCCGTCGCAGACCGCCGCGGCCGCGGTCCCCGACGAGTTCACGCGGCTCGACACGTCACGGGTCTGGCAGTTCAACGGCCGGGCGGACTACGAACTCCTCTGGAACCCGCGCGACCCAGGGCGGCTGCGGATGATCTCGATCCACTCGGCGACCGCCAAGGGGTTTCGCCATTCGGCGTGGCTCGAGAAGTTCGACCGCGCCCGGCCGCTCATCGTCGACGGACAGCCCGCGTGGCGATGTCTGATTCGCTTCTCCCATTGGCCGGTCACGCTCCCCTGCCTCGCGCAGGTCACTGGCGACAACCAGCTCCGACTGGCGGTCCGGGAATGGGACGCGCAGGCGGGGAGTTTTCCGAAGACCGCCCCGGAAGATTTCACTGACGAGGGGGTCCTCACCTTTCTCGGCGAACGGACCGAACGGGACCCCGGCTCCGCCCTCCTGACCCCCAACCCCCTCCGGCCGATCGAATCGTCGAAGCTGCAGTGACGGAATCTCATTCCGTCTCTCATCAGCGACAGACCCAGTCGCGCCGCGGGCCGCTAGACCGCCCGCGAGGCGGGATGCGACCGGGGCCGCTTGGGGGGCGCATCCTCCTTGGGAGGCGCATCCTCGAAGTGCAGCTCGAGCGCCCGCCGCGTGCACCGTTCCTGGAACTGCGCCGCGGTGTCCCCCGTCCCCTCGACGATCACCCGCTCCCAGTCGCCCGGCCATTCTTCGAGGATCCGGCTCGCCAGCTTCCGCCGACCCGCCTCGTCGAGTTCCCCCAGCTCCAGCACCCGGTCGATCCGGCCTGGCCGGCTCGACCCCGTATGCTGATCGGGAATCCCGAGCGCCGGGTCGATCTTGTCGAGCCGGTTCGTCGTGATCACCACCAGCAATCCATCCGCCCGCTGGATCCCGTCCAGGCAGTTCAGCAGGCAGTCGAACGTCAGCGACTGATGGTCGTTGCCGGAGCTGACGTTCCGCCGCCCCTCGAACACCGCGTCGATGTCTTCGATCAGCGCCATGCAGGGGACGTCGGAGAGCATGTTCGACCACGCCTCCTGCAGCTCGTTGTTGTAAAGACTCGCGAGATCGAACACGTACACCGGCAGGTCGAGCTCCTCCGCGACCGCCCGGGCGAGGGCCGTCTTCCCGGTCCCCGGCCGCCCATGCAGCAGCCAGCCGCGGCGCCAGGGGATCCCCCGCTGCTTGTACCACGGCTCGCTCGACTTCCAGCGGCGGGCCTCCTCGACCATTTCGTCCGCGTCATTGCTCAGCGCCAGCCGCTCGAGCGCCTCCCCGGCCCGGGACTGCTCCAGCCCCAGCTCCTCGAAGCGGTACGTGAGCGACCGGTGATGGACGCAGCTCCGGACGTCGCCAAAGCTCGTCGGCCGTCCGGGAGGCTTCGGGACCGTGAGCGAAGTCTGCTGCTTCCCGGCGGTCCCCGAGATGTGCTTGATCGAATGCCGGCGGCCCCCGGTCTCGAGGTTCTCGACCACCTGCCGGTTGAACCACTCGACCGCATCGCGAATCAGCTGATCCGCTTCGAACGTCCCCCGCAGGAAGGCGAGCGACAGGTTCTCCTCCGAATACTCGCGCGAGTTCGTCCCCGACTCCGATTCGTCCGGGCGACCAACCGACCGCTTCGCCCACAGGGGACGCCATCCCTTCCAGTAGAGCTTCCCGTCCCGCGGCGTAATCTCCATCGGGACGAGCTGCACCCGCTGCCGGGGCCGGACGAACAGCATCCAGCCGAGGTATTCGCGCGGTCCGAACCGCGAGGGGGCAAAACCGTTCTTCAGATAGAGGAGCACCGCGTCAGCGATGTAGCCGCTGATGACCACCTGCACGACGACCCGGCTGAGGATCTGCTGCGTAAAGCCCTGGACGTAACTCCAGCTCGAGGCGATGACCGTGGCCGCGGCGGCAGCACCCGCCGCCCACCACCCATACTGCGAAACTGCGTCCACGACGCGCGTCCTCCCGGAAGTCCAGACGCAAACAACTCACCGCCGCGGACAGATGGGTCCGCCCCGAATTCTTCGCGGCTCCCGCCAGAAGACAAGCCGCGACTTCCCCCACTCCCCAAACTTCCAGCCAGAGCTCCGCCCTGGACCGGGGCGGCGTGGGACGATGGGTTGCGCAAAGGGGGCTGCGACGCCCAGGCGCGGTGTTGGGGAGGGGGACTTAGGGTGGGCTGTGCCCACCACTCGCATGGATCGATGGGAACCGATCTCGGGCAACCTGTCGCGTCCCGGGCCAGCAGCAGACTCCATGTGGGACGCCCTGGAGGCTCTGCGGAAGGCGTGGCCAAACGTCGCTCGGCCTGGCTTGCCCCCATGGCACCGTCCAGCCAACCCTCGGCGATCCCTTCCGACTCGCATGGAAAAGTCGCCTCTCTGTCAGGTTTCGAGACCCGCAGTCCCTTGTCATGCAGCTCCCGCGAGACCTCCTCTTTCAGGGCCGCTCCGTGCACGAACCCGAGTTCGCGGTCCGCATCGAGAAACGTCTGCTGCCGCTTCGAGATCTTCGTCGCCATGACGCCATCCGAGTGAGGAGGGAAACCGTTCTCCCCTCATTCGGCGCACGGCCGCCCGCGTGAAACGTCGCCCCGTTCGCTCAGCGTGCACCGCAGGGCCGGAAAACACACGGAAATGCACGCACAGAATCCGCCCGCAACCGGCCCGTGGACGGAGATCGACCAGCGACCAACCGGGAAACGGCCCGCCCGCATCGCCCGCGACGCGCGGATTTTGATTTCTCGCAAACCCCTATTTATCAGTGGTTTACACGCATGGAGTGGCCGATTCTGCGAGGCATTCTCAAGCCGTTTTGGCACGACGGCTGCTTTTGCCCTTCCCCACACTCACGACAACACCAACGCCAGGAGCGCTGCCATGAAACGTCACGAACCGATTCAGACCGCACAGACCGAAACCCTGGCCGAACGGGCCGGCAAGCTCCGCTACGGACTGGCGGCGTGGCTGCTTGGTTTGCCCCTGCCGATCATCATCATCGCGCTCATTTTCCGCGGCTGCGACTGGTAACGGTCGCATCCCGTTTTCGCGGCGGTCCGGTCCCGCGGAGTCCGATCTGCGCTAGCGGCTTCTGGCTGCAAGTAGATCGCTCCCGGGGTGCTGGATTCCCCGCTTGAGAGACCGGTGCTGTTTCCGCCTGTTGGGAGTCCCACGCGAGGCGGCGGAAACAGCACCGTGTTTTTTTGCGCTGTCGGCCATCGCGAGAGCGGACGTCCTTGAGCCATGGACAAAGCTAGGCGTGGACGTGCATCCTGCGGGCGGGATCTCTCCCGGTCTCGGCCCCCGGTTATCACGGCGTGCGAAACAGAGCCCGACTCATCGCGATCATTCTGGCGGTTCACGTCTCGCTCTATGTCGGGACGTTCGCCTTCTTCCGGGCCACAGCCACCGAGTTCAGCCTCGCTCCGGACAGCAGCCCGCAGCACAACCTCGTGCTCTTTAGTGAGAACACGGAGGTTCACTGTGCGGCCCGGCTCTTCTTCGCCCCGCTGATCCGGTGGATGCCCGGGCACCGCTGGTACCCCGATCGGACCGACCATCAGCTGCTGATGTCGGCGAAGACGCGGTTCCCGCAAGCGGACGCGCAGCCAAGTCGAATCCCGGTGACCGAGTAGCGTCCACGTCCGCCGGGCTCCCGTTCGCCCGCCGTCCCGATCACTTCTTCGTCCGCTCGGTCGAGATCGGCATGATCCCGAACTCGCGCGACTCGGGGATCGAGATCAGCTCGAACTGGATGTTGTCCTCCTCGTCGAACTTCTCCCACTTGTCGTCGAGGTCCTGCGAGCCGGTGGCGAGCGCCGTCAGGAACGTCTTCGCCGACGCCTCCATCTCCGCCTTGATCCCCTCCTCCAGCTTCTGCGTCCCTTCATCGACCCGCCCCTTGAGCTTGGCGTTGTCGATCTGCTTCACCTTCCCCTGCATCTCCTCGAGCGTCGTGATCTTGTCGTTCCCCAGCATCGTCGTCTCGAGACCGACGATCCCCTTGTCTTCGGCCGAGGGGTCGGTGTCGTAGGCGAGATAGCAGTGCCCGGGGACCATCACCAGGTGCGCCGTGATCCCGATCTTGGTCAGGATCGACGCCATCAGGACCGAGCCGTCGACGCAGTTCGCCTGCGTGGCGGAGATCGAGTCGTCGAGGAACCGGACGTGCTGGCTGTAGACCTTCTTGGAGGGAGGGGACGTCGAGATGTCGCTGTACTTGATCCCCCGCCGCTGCAGGGCGTGCCAGATCGAAAAGACCTGCAGCTGCACCTGCTTGGGGTCGCCGCTCTGGTAGCCGGTGAAGGAGTCGACGATCCCGGTCGCGAGCGCGTCCTTGAGGACGCCGTCGATCCAGGGATGGTTCTCGTTGACGTAGGCGGCGAACATCCAGGAGATCTCTTCGGGCGTCTCTCCCTCTTCCAGCTCGCGGGCCCAGGGGCATTCGTTGATCGAGCGGAGCGTCAGCGTCTTGGTCTGCTCGTCGAGCTCTTCATCGTCGATCGTGACCTTCATGACGAGGTTCACGGGGCGCTGCTGCCGGACCTTGTGGAGCGCGTCGTAGTCGAACACTCCTTTGGGGGCGACGATCACCTGCTCGTAGTCCTGGTCCGCCGTGGTCCGGAATACCGACGGCTTCAGGAACCCCGCACCGGAGATCTCGACCCGGATCTCGGAGCCCTCTTCGATATCGGAGAGCACGACGCCGAAGTAGGCGTTCTTGTCACCGAGGATCGGGATCTCGTCTTCCCCAACCTCTTCCTCCTCGCCGTCGCTCCACTCGATGGTGGCGGTCGAGATGATCATGCTCGGGAAGACGTCCCCCTCGAAATAGAGCCAGGGCTCGAAGGCCTCGTCGGCCAGACCGTGAGCGGCGAAGCCGAGGAACAGACACAACGTCAGCAGCGACCGTCGAAACATACCGTCATCCCGATCTCGGGGGTTCGCCGGGAACCCGATGGACCAACCTGAGAGAGGAGGGCGAGCGATGCGCTCCTCAAAATCCGCGACCGAAGTGTGACACGCGATCGGACGGAAGAGAATGGAATTCCGCCGCCGGGCTGCCCCCCGCCCCCTTCGACCCTGCCGACTATTCCGACCGTTCCCGGAACGTCAGCCGGGACGTACGCCCTCCGCGTCCGCCGTCCAGCCGCCACGTTGCGGAACTGCAACACAGGCGAGGCCGCAGTTCCCGTTCCAGCCGACAGATCAGGACCCGGCGATGGCCGCGGGAGCCGGTTCCGCGGCGGTCTCCCCCCGGTCGAGCAGGATCGCGACCTGCAGGTCCCCCATGACGTTGACCGCCGAGCGGAGCCGGCCGTGGATGACGTCGACGCTGTAGACCAGCGGAATCGCCATCTGGATCGCCTCGTCCGGCAGCTTGGCCGCCTTCAGCACGAGCGCCAGGATAATGAGCCCCGAGTTCGGGATCCCGGCGATCCCCATGCTCCCGGCGAGGGTCGCCGCCAGGATCACGATCTGCTCGGTCAGGTTCATCCCCATCCCGATCGCCTGGGCGATGAACAGGGCGGTGATCGCCTCGTAGAGGGTGATCCCGTCGTTGTTGAAGTTGGTCCCGACGCAGGCCGAGAGGCGGGCGGAGGACTCGCTGACTCCCATCCGGCGGAGGGCGTTGAGCGTCCGCGGAACCGTCGCGAGACTGCTGTTGATCGAGAGCCCCGTCAGGATCGCCTGCATCCCTTCACCGAAGTAGACCCGCGGCGATTTCCCCCCCAGCCACCAGGCGGTGAGCGGGTAGTACACGAGGGCGTGCAGCGACAGGGCCGAGACGACCGTGGCGACATACACCCCGAGGGTCTTGAAGACCGCCAGCCCCGACTCGCCGACTGCGGCCGCGACTGCCAGGCAGATCGCAAACGGAGCCAGCTCGATCAGCCCCAGCAGGATCTTCAGCACGATCTGGTAAGAAGCCATGACGAGCCGGGAGAAGGTCGCCATGGCGGCCCCGATCTCGGCGTCGCCGGCATGCTGGAGCGACCGCATCGCTGCCCCGACGAGAATCGCGAGCACCGCGACCGTCAGGACCATGTTCTCAGCGAAGGGCTGAGCAATGCTCTTGGGGACGGACGACTTCAAGAGGTCGAGCGGCGAGAGGGAGGATTTCGACGCCTTCTCCGTGATGTCTTTTCCGCTCGGCCCTGCTGCTGGCTTGCCGTCGACGGTCCCTGACTTGGCGACGGCGTCGGCCCGCGCCGCAAAGTCCTTGCTCCACTGTTTACCGGGCTGGAAGACGTTCAGGATCGTCAGCCCGATCGCGAACGCGACGGCGATGTTCATCGCGCAGATCAGGAACATCTTCACCCCCTGCCGGCCGGTCAGCGGGGTCTGCACGAACGCCTCGACGATCGCCAGGAACACCAGCGGCGTCGCCAGCATCGTCAGGACGTCGACGTAGAGTCCGGCGAGGGTCTTGTTGTCCTGATAGTTCCAGCCGAAGAGGATCGGCTTACGGCCGAAGAACTCCCCGATGGCGACGCCGATCACGAGTCCGATCAGGATCCGGACGAACAGCGGCCACTTCGTGCGGCGGTGCGCGGCGGCGGCGGGCGGGGTCTCCCCCGGGGGGCAGGCGGCCGGATCGGATACGTCTGGCATCGTGCCCCGTTCAATCGAAAGAAAGAGCCGCAAGAAGTTCGGCGGAGTATGACGCGCCCCCGCCGGGAGGGACAACGCCGGCCGCGGCCGGCTCCCCCGGATTTCAGCTGCTCGCGCTTCGGTAGTTCGCCAGCGCCTTCTGGAAGATCTGGCGCGACACGAACAGGCCGACGAGGGCCGCCAGCGGGGCGACGATCAGGATCCAGGGGTTCGGCTCGAGGACCTTGCCCAGGAGCACCTGGGCCGGAACCGTCACGACCACCAGGATCGGGATCACGAATGAGAACCCGAACCAGATGATCTGGCCCATCGTCCGCTGCCGGTAAATGCTCGACGGGTACCGCCCGAAGACGGTGATGTAGAACCAGAACTCATACACGCTCTGGTTCCGGCCGAGCCAGATCGCCGTCGCCGCCAGCGCGATCATCAGGCTGTAGTAGAAGGCGACCGAGAGCGCGATCAGCAGCAGGTACAGGCCGACCTGAATCACGCTCAGCCCTCCGCCCCCATAGAAGACGGAGTACCCGATCAGGAGTCCCGCGCCGATCACCTCGGAGATCACCCCCAGGTCGACGGTCTGCAGCGAAACCAGAAACTGCGTGTCGATCGGCTTGAGCAGCGCGAAGTCGAGGTTCCCCGACCGGACCAGCTCGCTGAAGTTGGCGCAGTTGGGCATGAAGAAGAACTCGACCAGGGCATTGATCAGGAGCCCGGTCCCCATGAACCCCAGGTACTGCTCACGTGTCCACCCCGCTACGCCGGGGGTCTTCGCGTAGATGATCTCGAACAGCAGGATCTGGGAGGTGATCCAGAAGGCGTTCGTGAACAGCTCGATCAGGAAATTTCCGCGGAACGACAGCTCCCGGGCGAACGAGTTCCGAAGGAACGTCAGCCAGACACGCAGGTAATTCGGGCGAAAGGGAGGAGCCGAAGACATGGGGGCGAGGATACCGAACCCCCTCCGAATCTGCCGCCCCGAGGGCCACTCAGGTGCAGTTCGTGTGCAGGTGGACTGCGACAGGTGCCCGTTCTGTGGGCATGTCGCCGGTGCTCAAAGATTAGGCATTCCGCAAAAATGCCGGCTGGCACCGCCGCTCTGGTTTTTCGGCCGCCGCAATGTTATCTTTTTGACCACGCAGTCAAACTGATTTCCGGACTGGCTGATGGGTCAGACAGACGGGAGACGGCTGTGAATCGATGGTGCCTCGTTCCAGGCAAAGGATGACCCACGACCGAGCTGCTCGGCCGTATCATCTCTCTGGGGCGGCGGCACTCCCCTGAAAGGAAATGGGGTTGGCCATGCTGGTATTGTCACGCAAGGCTGGAGAGAGAATCCTGATCGGCGAAGACGTCGCCATCACGATCGTGCGCATCGGACCGAACACCGTGAAGATCGGGATCGATGCCCCGCGGGACATGAACATCGTCCGCGAAGAGCTTTGCAATCTCGCCGCCGGCAAGACCGGCGGTGCGGGGGCGGGGGCGGCTGAGAAGCCCGAAGCGGGCCCCGCTTAAAGCGCAGGTCCCCGTGGCGTATCCTGTCGAGAGGCAGCAGCGCTGACGCTGCGCCCATCCCAGGCGCCCGGGACCTTGTCGTGACCCAACTCTCTTCGTCCTCTCGACGCGGCTTCCTCCAGTCCACGCTGCTCGCGGCCCTAGCCACTGCCGCGCGATCGGCGTCTGCCGCCGACCGTCCGCCGCGGATTCTGCTCCGCTCCTCCTGGCAGACGGTTAACATCGGGGATATCGGGCACACCCCCGGCGTGATCCGGCTGCTCGAGCAGTACCTCCCCGAGGCGGAGTTCACCCTTTGGCCGAGCAATATCGGCAATGGCGTCGAGGACCTGCTCCGCCGCCGCTTCCCCAAGCTCCGCTTCGCCCAGTCGAAGGCCGAAGTCGCCGGTGCGTTCGAGCACTGCGACTTCCTGCTGCACGGCTCCGGGGCCTCGCTCGTCGCCACCAAGAACGTTGCGCAGTGGAAGGCCGAGACCAAGAAGCCGTACGGGATCTACGGCATCACGATCAGCACGGTCGACGACACCGTCCGGGACCTCCTCACGAGCGCGAGGTTCGCCTTCTTCCGCGACGGCGTCTCGCTCCAGCTGGCGAAGGACAACGGCGTCGCCTGCCCGGTGATGGAATTCGGCCCCGACGGCGCCTTCGCGGTCGACCTCCGGAACGACGACGCGGCCACGAAGTTCCTCGAGGAGCACCAGCTCGAACCGGGGAAATTCCTCTGCTGCATCCCTCGTCTGCGGTACACCCCGTACTGGAAGATCCGCAACAAGCCGATGACTGCGGAGGACGACCGCAAGCACCTCCGCAATGAGGAGATGAAAGAGCACGACCACGCGCCGCTGCGGGCCGCGATCACCGCCGTCGTCCGGGAGACGGACCACAAGGTCCTGCTCTGCCCCGAGGACGAAAGCCAGATGGCGGTCGGCCGGGCGATGGTGTTCGATCCGCTTCCGGACTCCGTGAAGTCCCGCGTGGTCTGGCGCGAGAAGTACTGGCTGACGGACGAGGCCCTCAGTACCTACGTTCGCTCAAGCGGCCTGTTCGGCCTCGAGATGCACTCTCCGATCATGTGCATCGGGAACGGCGTCCCCGCCCTCGTCGGCCGCTTCGCCGAGCAGACGAGCAAGGGGTTCATGTGGCGGGACATTGGCCTTGGCGACTGGCTGTTCGACCTCGACTCCGAGGTGGACGCCGAGCGCTACCCGAAGACCGTCCTCACGCTGGTCCAGGATCCGGAAGGGGCGAAGAAGAAAGTCGCCGCGGCCCGCAAGATCGTCGAGGAGCGGCAGCAGGCCACGATGGCTGTCCTGGCGAAATGTCTTGGAACCGTTTAGAAGCTGTCTCAAAACCACATGCAGGACTGACGCGGCCGGACGCGTAGTTACAGAGATCCCACCCCGGTCCAGCGGGCCGCTGGCGGGTCCAGCACGCTGCTGGCCGCCGGAGGCCATGAGCGCTCGAGAACCACGGAACACGTTTCGTGTCCAAGCGAGCGCTGGGTGTGGCGGACCCTCTTCATCAGAACGCTTCCCCTGCGATTCCCACGGGTCTGGTGAGGGGGGCCCGCGATGCTGGTTTCCGGAATTGGGCGCAAGCCGTTGGCCACGGTTCCCTGAACGGAAGCGCCTCCGGCGGGGCCAGCGACCCC
>VFQQ010000627.1_pt1 | contig 65112 bp, 52 predicted proteins | sample 3512341 | NCBI WGS metagenome assembly VFQQ01 (sample SAMN10412373, study PRJNA504923) | tailings metagenome | isolation source: Relicate 2 Philex TSF1 revegetated site | place: Philippines: Tuba, Benguet | collected 2017-08-29 | reverse complement strand
CCTGGCGGTACGCGGCCTTGGTGGAGTCCTTGACGGATACCGCCGCGTCGAATCGCTCGAGCAAGGCGCCCAGCGTTACCACCGCCGCGCCGGCGCGGGGTTCGGCGAGCCCGGCCCGCACGATGCGCTCGTGGAGTGCCTCGGGCACGTCGGCGAGCCATGCGGCGAGTTCCTCGTCGGGGGGCGTCCCGCCGGCCTTGCACGCGGCGAGGGCCTCGATGCGCGTCTGGATCGCGCGGGCGGCCTTCACGGGCGTACGGGCCGCGAGCCGGATCGCGGGGCGTCGATCGCTCACCACCACCAGGATGCGCCACTCGCCGGACTTCGATCGGCTCAGGGATGCCATGCTTCGCGCCTTCCTCCCGGGCTCGCCGGGCGTCTGCATTGTGCCACACTTCGCACCAAGGCGCAAGGGCTCGCACGCCCTCGCGGAGAATCGCACGGGCTAGAAGGGGTCGGTCCCCAGGGAAGATTCGTCACTCGTCACAGGCCCTAGGGTGTCGTGACGAGTGACGAATCGGAACGAGTCGCCCCTCCGCCCGGTGCCCGTCCGTCCGAAGCGGTTTTTCGAGGCGCCTTCAATCAGGAGCGCCCGTAGGCGATTGATCCCCGGAGCCCCCGGCCCGAGTGCGGCGAGCACCTCCTCAGGCGTCATCCCCGGGCCGGTGGCGGGGAGCACCGCCGCTATCCTGGCCCGCTCGTCCGCCTCGCGGGCGTCCGCGAGATTGCCCTCCACGATGGAGTAGACGCCCCCGTCGAGTTCGAGCACCACCTCGTCGTACAGTCCGTCGAATCGACCCAGCGCCGACAGCACGCGCCGCCGGTCCCGGGGGTCGGTGTCGTCGGCGCGTCGGAGTTCTACCGCCACGTCCGGCACGCCCACCAGGGCGGAGGAGCCCCGGGCCCCCTTGCCGACCCCCGCGAGGGTGTTCTTGCCGCAGTGGTGCACCAGCACGACGCACGCGCCCGCCTCCGCGAGCGCCCGCAAGGGACGGGTCCGTGCGTCCACCTCCGCCGCGTCATTCTCATTCATGACGGGCCAGTGCCCCCCCAGGGTGTCGATCAGGCAGAGTTCGCACCCCTCGCGCCGGATGCCGTCGGCCATGTAGTCAACGAACCGCGCCCAGTCCCCCGGGGCGAGTCGCCCGAAGCCGGGGCGCCGGAGGAGGCGCACGTCGGTCTGCATCCCCAAGTCCGCGCGCCGCCGCCCCCAGAGCGAGTCGGGCTCCTCGGACGCGATGAGCACCGGCCCCTTGACCCGGCGGGCCGCGAGCCCGGTGCCGTCGTGAAGGTCACGCACCAGGTGCGAGAGCACCGTCGTCTTGCCGGCCTTGGGCGCGGCGGAGAACAGCACCAACGCCCCAAGGGGCAGCACGCCCGGCCAGAGCCAATCGACGGGGCCCGGCTCGGGCAGGTCGGCGAGCGCGACGAACCCCCACCCCGCCGGGGTGACGAGAGGCGCGTGCGCGGGCGCCGGGTTGTGCACGGGCTCGTCCGCGAGTCGGAGGTGTACCGCGTCCGGGGGCGGAAGGATCGGCGAGCCGTCCGCCCAGGCGCCGATCGAGGGGTGGATGCTCATGCGCCACCCCCGGCGTACCGGCGCCGCAGCATCTCGACACCCCACGCCGCGCGTCGGCGCCGCTCGTCGAGGACGCCGGCGAGCACGATGGCGCGTGGGTGCCGGCCCGCGTCGTGCGCCGCGTCGATTCGAGCGCAGAGGTCGTCGTCGGGGCAGCCCCGCAGCGCGAGGTGCGCCCGGCGGATCGCGCGCTCGCGCGCCGTCGGCGGGTCGAGTCCAGGCGGGGTAGAGTCGTGTGTGCCGTTCGGATCGTTGACGCCTGCCCCGATGCCAGTCGGGGCCGCGTCTTTTTGGGGGGTGGCTCTCATGGCGTGCCCCCTTCCTGCCCGGTGGTGCGGGTGGTGCCGGCCCGTGCCGCGAGCCATGCGTCGAGGTCGGCGAGCCGGTAGAGCCGGGCCGTGCCGACGCGGACGACGGGGATCGGCCCGCGCGGGGCGGTCAGGCTCCACAGGGTGCGCTCGGAGAGCGCGAGGGCCTTCGCCGCGTCGCGCGGGCGGAGGGCGAGGGGGGCGATGGGGGTGGAGGATTCACCCATGGCGCACCCCCTCGCGCTTGGCGCGTTCAGTAAGCAGCCGCTCGACCGTTTCACGATCGAACAGCATCCCCCGATCGGTCTTGACGTGCGGGAGCGCACCCCGCTCGGCTTCAGCCCGCAACCACGTCGCAGAAACACCCAGCAGCCGGGCCATTTCTGCGAGTTTCAGCGGGCGCTCGCTTGGTGTGTTCAACATGCCCAAACGATCGCAGGCACGATTCACCGATGCGCCGGAGTTATGTCGGCATTTGCGCCGGAGTTATGTCGGCGATGCGCCGCTCAACCGATTCCGCCCCGAGTCCGTGAGCGCGTACCCCTTCCGCCTTCCGTGGGGTCGATTGACCATTCCGATAACTGCCAACTCGCCCAGCAGCCGCCCCACCGTTTCACGGTCGCGAATGGTCCCGGCGCTCGATACGTCGATCACGGTCATGCATTTCGTTGGGGTCTTGCCCAAGACCGCCAGTATGGATTCGTGGTCAGCGGTCAGAACGGCGGTAGCGGTCAGGGCCGGGGTCTTTGCGTTTCCCGCTCCGCTCGGCGCGGCGAGCGCGGGGCGTGCGGCTTCGACCGTGGTGGTGCTCGGCAGAATGTCCGTCGTCGTGCTGGTGCTTTGTGGCGTTTGACGCCCGACGCCCGCCGCGAGCGCGGATTTCACTTCCTCCATGCGAGCCATGACGTGCCGCTCATCATCGCGCAGCGCATCGGGGACACCCGCCCGGATCATGGGCAGCGCTGAGGGGAAAACGTCGTCCCCATGCCCCAGCAGGATTGCACCCCGCAACTTGCGCAGGTGGTTGATGGTTCTCGTGGTCCAGCGTTGATCGACAGACTGCGCATCGCTGTCCATGCAGGCCGCGACTCCCGCAACCGCCTCGATTGCGGAATCTATGGCGGCACGGAGCGCCAGCGTCGCGTCGATCGCACTTCGGCGGGGTCGATGCTCGCTCGCAGGTGCGTGGTCCGTCCACCTCGGATGCAGTGTGCATCCATGTCCACGGGGGTTGTCCAGGTTCGTCGTGTTCAGGACCGTCGGGACGTAGAAGTGTTCAGTAATCGGGATATACGCTTCCGGGTAGAGTCGCGCGTAGAGGGCTTCCAGTTGTTCAACCGACTTGGCCAACTCCCCGGCATACAGGCTCGTGTCAAACAGTGCATCTCGAACGCGACCCAGCGCATCCGCCCCGTTCGGTGTCGTTTCCATGCTTCACCGTCCTTTGTCGGGCCGGCGGGCGGGGCGACGGGGACGGTTGTGCCGCCGCCGCCGCCCATCCGTGCGCGGTCAGAGTGGCCACCCCAACCGCTACCCGCACCACGCTACACGTCCTGCGCCCAGGCGAGAACCGACAGGCTGCGAGCGCCGGAGGGCGAATCAAAGCGGCGCTTATCGGACGAATAAACGGTGCGAAATCGGTCGCGAGAGGCAGGTCAAAGCGCGTGCTGAAACCATGTGAAAACGGCTCGGCGCGGCGCGCATTCGTGCCAGGACCGGGACACTTCCGCACCGCGTTCGATCCCGGTCGCTGGAAGGACCCGCCCAGGGGGGAGGGGCTTCGCTCGGGGCCGTGTCGTCCCGTGCGTCCTGGCGAGCCCAGACGACGCAGGCGGTGCAGGCACGGGCCTCGGTATCACCGCCGATCGGGAGGACGATTGAGGTTCCCGGTCACCCCGAGGGGCCGGCGGCAAGTCTGACAGCCGCCCAACTCCGAAACCGTGGATGAACGGCCCCCCGATCGGCCAGGGTTGCACTGGCAGGGGAGGCTTCGCGCCGTTGAGCACAAGTGCTTGCCAGTACGGGGAGTGGCGGGCATCCTGTCCGCTGTCCTCGCCGACACCCAGCATGCGAACAGCGCGGCAACTCGGCGTGATCGGGACTTGACGACAGGGCGCCAATCTTCGCGATTGCTGCACGACGATTGAGTTCAGCATGCACGATCATCTGTTCTCCGTGGGGTGTGTCAGATTCACGTAGATAGACAGAGGCGCTGGCACGTCTGAAGTCCGCGGTGTTGAGGCGAGCCGGCGTATCCGCAGCCGCCCGCCTCCACTCCCGGAGCATCGCCCCGATCTGCGTGAGTTCACGGTGCATCGCCGCGGCTGCCGCCGAGCGCTCGCCGTGCGTCGTCGCATTCATCCTCGCACGGGCCTTCCCTGCCGGCGTTCGGGGGCCAGTGGACCGCGTCCACGGCCTCACGCGGTTCGCGGATGCCCGCAGCGCCTCCAGCCCGGCCGGCGTCAGCCGATACGCCCGGCGGACCTGCGGGGGCGTGTCAGTCGCGTCAAGCACGTCACTCGTCGGCATGGCCGGGGCATCCCTGTTCGTTCGTCAGGGTTCGCGTCGGAATCTCGTGGTTCTGGATGACCTGCTGCCCCGCGATGTTCGCCTGCTTGATCGCCGTGAAGGTGCCGCCGGCGCGGGGTGGGCGTCGATACTCGGCCAGGGCGAGCATCAGACGGCGGTAGGTGTTGCTGGCGCGGTCGGCGTACTCGTGAAGGACCCGCACGGACTTGAGGTCGGAGCGGTTGTTGGCCATGGCGGTGAGCCGCATGGCGCGGGCGTGGGCGAAGAGCATCTGCGCGATCAGCATCTCCTCCGCGGCGTCGCGCGGGGCCATGCCCTCGATCACCCCTTCGGCGTAGTCGCGAGGATCGGGCAGCGCGGCCAGCGAGTTCCCGATCATGGGTGTGATGGCCGCGCGATAGACGGAGCCCGGCACATCGCGACCATGGACGATCATGGGGTCGGGCTTCGACGTGGGCCTTCCCGTACCGGCGCGGGTTGAAGGGGCTGGCGGGTGCTCTGCTGGAGTAGACGGCATCGCCGTGTCGGTGCTGGCGGGCGTCGGTCGGAGCCCATGGTGCGTGGCGGTACTGGCGGGCTTGCGAGGCATGGTGTGCTCCAAGATTCGAGGGTCCGAGTGGGGTGGGCGAGAGTTCTGGATCGCTCACGCGGCGTCCAGGTGAGGGGCGTGGGCTGCGGCGACGTTCAGGGATGGGCAGGCCTCCCCGTCGCCAGGACCATCGCCAGGATGCCCGCACGCAGGGGTACGGGCAGGTCGGGCCAGGCGCGGACCACCGCCGCGAGGTCGGGGTCGGTGGGTGTTGCTGGGGGCAGCGTCGGGATTGGCGCCGGCGTCGTGTCAACCGGGGGCGTCGTGTAAGCCGAGCGCGTCGGGTGGGTGCCGGGGTCGGGCTCACGTGCGTCGGCGGGGGGCGTCTTGTCCGATCGTGCGCCGGAATCTGCGCCGGTCGGAGGGCGAAACGTCGCGTTTCCCGGTGTTTTGGGTGGGAGTTCGAGTCCTGTTGCGCCCACTTTCACCCTGCGACACATCCGCCGGGGGCACGAGCCGCAGGCGGCGATTCACCGCGGCAGCGGCGCCGGCTGCGGGCGGACGCGTTCGCGTTCCACGCGTGCTCGCTCGGCACGTTCCAGCAGTTCACGCACCGCGGCTTCCAACTGCGGGTCGCGCCCGGCGGCCTCGGCGTCCGGGGTCATCGGCACGTTGATGTCCGGCTCGGCCCCGTTGTTCTCGTAGTCGCGCCCGTCGGGCAGGTACCACCCGCGGAAGGGCGTGCGGATGGTCGTGCCGTCGATGAGCGACGCCGAGCCGGTCGAGATCACCCCGCCGTAGGTCGCGGTGCCCACGAGCGACCCGCGCCCGATGGTCTTGATCGCGTGGGCGAAGATCTCGGCGTTCGAGAACGAGTTCTCGTTGATGAGCACACTGATCGGGCGGGTGTACGCGTAGATGAGCCTGCGGTCGCGCGGGTACGCGTCGGTGGGGATGGCGCTCGGGTCGGCCCCGCGCGGGATCGTGAACGCGTGCTGCGGTGCGGTCAGGCTCGAGAGCAGGATGTCCGCGGTCGAGCCTCCGCCGTTGTCGCGGACGTCGATGAGCAGGCCGTCCTTGCCCGCGGCGGCGGCGTAGAGATCGCGCTCGAAGTCGCGCACCGAGGGCATGCTCATGCCCTGGATGTGCAAATAGCCCAGTCGCCCGCCCGAGAGTTCGTCGACCACGCGTCCGCGCCGGAGCACCTCGGCCTGGTAGCGCAGGCGCGCGTCGGCCCCGCCGCTGTTGGGCACGATGAGCACAAAGCGGGGCTTCGTCGCGTCGATGCGGTTGAGTTCGACGAGCGTTTCCTGGCCGGCCTTGCCCATGAGGGCGGTGGTGAGGTCGACGTGCCCCTGCGCGGTGCGGAGACGGCGGTCGTCGACGGACACGATGACGTCGCCGACGTCGAGGGCGACCTTGGGCCCGCCCACGGGGAGCAGCGCGGGCGACTCGGGGAGCAGCCACGTGATCTCAAGTCCGTCGTCGACCGGGCGCGTCTCGACGCCGAGGTAGCCTGTGGCGGGTGAGGGCGCGCTGAACCCGCCCGAAGCGGAGATGCCGGTGTGCGAGCCGTCGAGTTCGCCGAAGAGCATCTGGACGACGCGCGAGAGTTCCTCGGGTGTGCGGGTGCGCTCGGCGAGCGACTCGTAGCGCTTCGTAAAGGCCCGCCAGTCGAGCCCCTTCAGGGTGGGGTGGTAGAAGACGTTGCCGATGGTGCGGGCCGCCTCGTGGAACTTCTGACGCTGCTCGGCGCCGACGTCGATCAGGACCGGTGCGTCGATCGCGAGGGTGTCGCTGCGACCGGTGGAGGGGGAGGCGGTGAAGGCCTGCCCGCGCGCGACGTAGGTGACCTTGTCGCCCGTGAGCGAGACAGCCATGGGCGAGGCGCCGCCGGCCTGGATGACCTTGCGGTCGTCGTTCTTGCGGGATACCGAGACGAACGCGCGGTCGCCGTCGGACGCGTTGAACATCACGCGGTCGCCCGCGGGCGTGATGAGCAGGCCCGAGAGCCCGCCGGGGCTGGTCGTGAGACGCCGCACGCGGAGGTATGCGTCGTCGGTGTCGAACATCAGCGGCTCGGGCTTTTTGGGTGCCGCCTTCTTCTTCGCGGCGGGGGCGTCGGCGGGCTTGTCGTCCTTCGCTGACGCGTCCTCCCCGGGGGCGGGCTCGGACTTCTCGTCGGGCTTCTCGTCGGCCTTGGGGGCCTTCGGCGCCGGGGCCTTCGGCGGCTTGAGCTTCTTCACCTCATCCGCCGCGTTCTTGAAGTACTCGTCGAGTTCGTAGGACGTCATCGCCTCCAGAGACTTGTCGAGGAAGACGTACCACACGTCGAAGTCGAAGTTGTTCCCGGCGCGCTCCGAGCGGAAGAAGAGCACCTTCCCGTCGTGCGTCAGGCTGGGCGAGTCGTCGATGTCGGGGTGGCGGGTGATGTTGATCGGGGTTGCCTGTTCGTCTCCCGTGTCGAGCAGGTAGACGTCGCTCTGGAAGTCGTGATCGCTGACGGCGTAGACGATGTGCCGGTTGTCGCTCGCCCACTGCACCTCTGGGCGGTTCCACGACTCGAAGAGCACGCGGTTGGTCCCGGTGGCCAGATGGTGCAGCACGAGGTCGCCCCGCCCGCGGATGAAGAGGAGTTTCTCGCCGTCGGGCGATGGCATGGGGGAGGAAATCTCGATGCCAAAGATCCCGTTGCGGAGGTCCGGCTCGTCGTGCTCCATGCCGGTCATCACCGGCGTGATGGTGTAGCGGAGCGACTCGGCCCAGCGCTTCCCGTGGTCGATCTCGTCCTTGGCGTCCTTCTTGGCGTCTCCCGACGCGGGCTTGGCCGCGCCCTTCGCCGGCGCGTCGGTGGCCGGCTCGGCGGGAGGATCCGCGGGCGGCTCGGCGGCGGGTTCTGGGGCTGGATCAGGATCCGACGCGCCGGGCTCGGGCGCCGGTTCTGCGGGCGGTTCGTCGGGTTTGGGCTCGTCGGCGGGGGCCTCGGCCTTCTCCGGCTTCGCGGGCTTGGGCGGGAGCAGGTCGTCGCGGGTCATCGCCACCGTCGCGGCGTAGAGGCGCGGCACGCCCGTGTCGTCCGACACGAAGTAGAGCGTCGTGTTGTCGGGCGACCACGCGAGATCGCGCTCGCGCCCCGTGGTCGACGTCAGCCGACGCGTCGGACGCCCCTCGCTCGTCGAGCGGATGAAGACCTCCCCGCGCGCCACCACCGCGATGGTCTTGCCGTCGGGGCTCAGGGCCGCCTCGCTCCCTTCGCGCGACAGGTTCGTGCGGCTCCAGTCCGTCTCGTTCGCGCCCGAGGACGTGACGACCTCCACTCGGCGCGGGGTGGCGTTCGGGTTCGCCAGGTCGAGCGTGAACAGCGTGTCCCACACGACGAAGACGGCCCGGCGCCCGTCGGCGCTCACGTTCACGTCGCGCACGCCGTGCCCGATCGAGACCTCGCCGTCGGGGCGGAAGCGTGTGAGTTGCACCGCCCGGTCGTCGGTCGTGCCGGCGGGCAAGCGCCACAGGTTGTTCTGCCCGTCACGCGAGGAGACGAAGACCACCGATCCGTCGGCGAGGGGAAAGCCGTCGGCGTCGTCGGCCGCGTGGGTGGTGAGTCGTGTGAACGCGCCGGTGGAAAGACGGAGCGACCAGAGGTCGGACGTGCCCGAGCCGCGGTACTTCGGGCGGTTGTAGTCGTAGCGGCGGTAGGCGAAGACGAGCGTGTCGCCGTCGGGCGAGAGCCGGGGCATCCCGCCGTGCGCGTCGGTGAGGCGTTCGAGGGGCCCGCCGTCGACGGGCACGCGGTACATCTTCTGCCCGCGGTAGATCGCGGGCTCGTGGTTCGAGTTCAGGAGCAGGTACTTCCCGCAGGGCGAGAACGACGCGAGCGACTGCGAGCGGTCCATGACGTGGACGCGCCGGGTCTCGCCGGCGAGCATGCTGCCGTCGGGCCCGGGGAGCAGCGGCAGGATGTAGAGGTTGCGTCCGCCGTCGCGGTCGGACTCGAAGGCCAGGAGCGATCCGTCGGGCGAGAACTCGCAGCGGCGTTCGTTCGCCGGGTGGTTCGTGAGGCGGGTGGCCGTGCCGCCGGTGCTCGGGACGAGCCAGAGGTCGCCCTGATGCGAGAAGGCGATCCGCGAGCCGTCGGGGCTGAGGGCCGGGTGCTGGGGGAGGGCGACGCGGTTGGGCGCCAGGTCGTCGGCCTGGGCCTCGGTCGCCGGGAGCACGGGCAGCAGGCGCCCCGCGGCCGTCGGGGCGGCCAAGGCCAGCAGGGCGAGTGTGAACGGACTGATGATGCGGAGTGCTCGGTCCATAGGGGGGCCTTTCGACAGGGCGCCGGGGCGCATCGCCGAGTGTACAGAAAGCGCTCAGAGCGCGGGATGCGTCCGGGAATCCACGCATTTCGGTTCAGGCCCCCTGGCCCGCGAACTTTCTGGTGCAGCCCAAGAGGTTGTGTGGTATGCTCCCCGGAGCGTGGGGGTCCTGGTCAGCCATCTCCCGAGCACGTCGGCGACTCTCCTGGGGCGTCTTCGTGACCCTGCCGACGCCGCGGCGTGGGCCGAGTTTGACCGACGCTACCGAGATCTCATCGTGCGATTTCTCCAGGCGCGGGGCCTGCAACGGGCCGACGCGGAGGACCTGGCGCAGGACGTGCTCGCGAAACTCGTGACGGGGCTGCGCGGGTTCGAGTACGACGCGGCACGCGGGAAGTTCCGGGGGTACCTCTTCCGCTGTGCGAGGAGCGTGCTCGCGGAGTACTACGTGGCACGGGCGAAGCGCGGCGAGCCCCTGCGCGACGACTTCAACGCGTACCCGGCAAACGGGAAGCACGAGCCGCAGGATGACCCGCTGTACGCCGAGTTCGAGCGCGAATGGGTGGATCATCACTATCGCATGGCCGTGCGGCGCTACCGCGAGGCGTCCGACGCGCGCGGGGTCGCGCTGCTCGACGCGACGCTGGCGGGCACGCCCGCGCGGGTGATCGGCGAGTCGCTCGGCATGAGCGAGAACGCCGTGCACAAGGCCCAGCAGCGTCTGCGTGAAAGGCTCCGTGAACTCATCGAGGATCAGATCCGCGACGAGGAGTGCGGCGATGCACAACCTGCACGATGACGAGCACCGCGCCCCCGGCGTCGGGGCGCCGGTCGCGGACACCGACATCGAGAGGCTATTCGGGTTCGGCGCCCCGGCCTGGCTCGACCGTGTGCGCTCCGCCGTCACCCCGCGCGGGCTTGGGCGCCTCGGGCAGTACGACCTGCTCGAAGAACTCGGGCGGGGCGGGCAGGGCGAGGTCTACAAGGCGATGCAGCCGGGCACGGGGCGCCCCGTCGCCCTCAAGCGCGTCGCGAGTCTGGGATTCGCACCCAGCGAGTCCCTGCGTGCCCGGTTCGCCAGCGAGGTCGAGGCGCTCACGCGTCTGGCGCACCCCAACGTTGTCACCGTCCACGCGGCGGAGGTCATCGACGGGCACACCGTGCTCGTCATGGAACTCGTCGAGGGCCGCGCCATCGACCGCTGGGCCGACGCGCGCTGGCGCACGCCCGACGGGGCCCTCCGGGGCGTACTTACGGCGTTCCTGGGCGTCTGCGACGGCGTGGCCCACGCGCACGCTCGGGGAGTGATCCACCGCGACATCAAGCCCAGCAACGTGCTGGTCGACGCCGCCGGTACCGTGAAGGTGCTGGACTTCGGCATCGCGAAGGTGCTCGACGGTCAGGCCGGGGGGTATGCCACGGTGAGCGGGTTTCTGGGCACGCCCGGCTACGCGGCCCCCGAGCGGTTCCGGGGCGGGCTGGACGCGCCCGACACGCGGAGCGACGTGTACTCGCTGGGCGTGCTGCTGCACCGGCTGCTCTCCGGGCGCGAGGTTCCCGCGTGGACGGGCCCGGCGGGGGTCGGCCCCGCGCCGGCGCTCGGGGCGTTGCCGGGCGAGCGGGGCCTGCCGCGCGAGTGCGGGTGGATCATCGCGAAGGCCACCAGCCCCGAACCCGACCGGCGGTACGCGACGGTGGACGCGCTGGCGCGCGACATCCGCGCGGTGCTCGACGGCGCGGCGGTCGAGGCGGCCCCGCCCGGCGCGTTCTACCGCCTGCGTAAGTCACTCCGCCGGCATCGCGTCGCCGTCGGCGTCACGGCCGGGGTCATGGTCGTGCTCGCCGGGGCCACGGCGGTCAGCATCGACGCGGCCAACCGCGCGACCGCGGCGCTGGAGCGCGAGCACCTGGCGCTCCGCGCGTCCGAGGCGGCCTTGGCGGGCGAGCAGGCGGCCCTCGCCGCCTCGCAAGAATCCGAGCGCAGGGCCCTCCGCGATGCCGACCGTCAGCAGAGCCTCGCGAATGTCTTCCGCACGATGCTGGGCGGTTCGGGCGTCGTCGGCGGCGGGAGGCCCGACATCACGCTGCGCGAGGCGCTCGACCAGGCGGTCGTCCGTCACCTGGGCGGCATCGACGACACCGGCGGGCATGATCCCGCGGTCGAGGCGCCGCTGCGGGTCGCCGTGGCCGAGACGTACCTCAGCATGGGTCGGTACGACGAGGCTATCGCGCACCTCCGGCGTGCCGTGCACCTCTACGAGAACAGCGACGATCTCGGGACGTACATACACATGTCGGCGATGTACCTGCTCGGGCGCTCGCTGCGGAACGTCGCGGGCGGGCTGGAGGAATCCGAGCGCGTGCTCCGGCGTGCGGTCGAGTTTTACGAGCGCGACGCTGAGGCGTGGAGCATGCCATTGGCCGAGACGCTTACGAGCCTGGCGATCACGCTGCGATACGCCGGCAAACGCGACGAGGCCCTCGCGACAAACCGCCGGGCGATGGACATCTACGAGCGCAGGCAGGGGGTGGACAGCCCCAACGCCGTCACGCTGCGCCAGAACATCGCGATCATGCTCTCGCACGCTGGGCAGCACGAGGAGGCCGTGCGCCTGATGCAGAACGTCGCGGACATCCGTGCGTCACGCACGACGGGCGTCACGCCCGAACTGGCGCACACGTACACGATCCTCGGGAGCGTGGTCTGGGCCTCGGGCGACGCCGAGGCGGGTGAGCGTCATTTCGCTACGGCTACCGCGATGCACCGGGAACTCATGCCCAAGCCCGAGGCCCCGCTCGCCTCCGCCTTGGTGCAACTCGCCGGCTGGCGCGACAAAGCCGGGCGCCTCGACGACGCGCTGTGTCCGTCCCGCGAGGCGCTCGCGATCTACGAGTCCGTCTCGGGCCCCCTGAACCTGAGCACGATGCGGGCGCGCGAGAGTCTGGTGGACCGGCTGCGCCGCGCCGGGCGGCTCAAAGAAGCCGCGCAGGTCTGCGAGGGGTTCTTCGCGGCGGATGTCCCCCCGCGGACGGACACGAGCGCCATGGCCGAGCAGCACGCCCGTGTCCTCGCCGACCTCGGGCGCCACGACGACGCCGTCGCGGCCTGTAAACGCGCGTGGGCGTTGCTCGATGCGGCGCCGGGTGTCGGGGGGGAGGCCAAGGCCGCCCTCGCCGATCGCATCGCGGCGTTCTACGCCGAGCGCACCGACGAGGCACGGGCCGAGTCCTGGCGACAAGTCGCGACCCGGGTGCGAGCAGGCAAGCCCGCTGAGCCGCCTGCCAAGGACGATCGCTGACGGACGATGCTCGCACGAAAACACCCGCCGACGGCGTCCATCGGCGGGTGCCGTGCGAGAGACAGAACTGCGTCAGGCCCGCGCGCGCCGGCGAACCGCCAGCAGGCCCAGCCCGGCGAAGGCGAGACCCGCGCCGGTGGGGAGGGGGATGACAGTGATGTTCGACGTGATGGTCCCGAGCAGTTCGGCGTAGGCGGTCTCGCCTTCGGGCAGGACAAAGACGTTGCCGACCTCGCCCGTGAATAAGTTCCGGAAGCCCTGCAATGAGAGCGTGTAGCTCACGCCTTCCACCTCGAAGACCTGAGGCGCACCGAGCAGTTCGATCGTCAGTTCATCGTCCACGTCGCCGGGAGTGTTCGGAGTGAAGAGGAACGAGAAGTTGTAGTCGAAGCTGACTGTCCCGATGTCGGGGATATAAAACAGGAGCGACGCTGTGCCGACGACGTTCTCCGCTGAGCTTCCGAGGAGCGTGCGACCGTTGAAGTACGCCAGCGTGGCGACTGCGAACTGCTCTTCCTCCAGGACGACGAACTGACTCCCGAATGCGCCCAGAGTGTTCGGGCTCTCCCCAGGCACCGGATTGCCAGTGGAAAAGTACGAGTCTGCGCCGTAGCCGAAGTCCGAGGTATTCAAGATGGTTGTGTACGGCTGCCAGCCCGTTCCCGGACCGGACGGATTCGAGAACGTCAGACGTGTGTCCGCCACAAAGAACTGCCCCGCGCTTGCAGACGCGCTGATGCACGCCATGGCGATCAAGAACGCAACTCGGTTCACGTTTCACCCCTCTTCCAGCGGCGTGGTGGTCGAAACGGTGCGTGCACGCGGCGCACCTGTGCCCCCAATCACCATTCGTTCCGCATCCCTCTCGGACGGCCATGGCGAAGAAACTGCGCCAGGACGTTCAATCCATGATGGGTACTGCTCTCAGGGGGTCACCCTGACATGAATCTCAAAAAAATATCGTCGCCATCCCAGGCCGACTGCGGCAACTCACTGGTGGGAGGAACCTTCACGCCTCCAAATAAAGACCGGTCGCACGCTGAGTTGTCTGACTGGGGTTGCTCAGACAGTCGGCCTCAGCCGGTGGATCAAGCACCGCCGCCATCAGGCGCGGCGGCGACGAACGCCCAGCACGCCCAGGCCGGCGAAGGCGAGCCCGGCGCCGGTGGGGAGGGGGATCAGCGTGAGCGGTTGCGAGGTGATGTCGAGGTTGTCCCACAGCAAGCTGTTGTTGCCGTAGACGGTGGGCCCACCCCCTGGTCCCGGGCCGGAATCACCCTCACCCCAGAAACGGATATGACCGATCGGGATAGCGGAGGTATACGTGAACCTACCGGCCGGCGTCAGGACTCCGCCAGTTTGGTACCCCCCGATGTCGCCGTCCCAGTACTGCACGAGGGTGTCGATGAGCGTGCCGTCGAGCCCGTAGATCGCGAGGTAGACGTTCCCGCCGCCATCGCCGTAGTCGCCGTACTCGATACTGATCCCGGTGACGATGCGATCGGGCGAGGAGAAGTCAATGCGGAAGGTGTCGTCTGTGAGGCTGCTCTGGCCCACGGTGTAGTAGTAGAACGGATCAAGCGCCCGATTACCCCAACTCGCCGGGCGTGCAAAGCCGGTCGGTCCGGCGTACGTGAAACTGTTGAAGTTGATCACGTCGAACCGCTGATGAACCGAGGAGATCCCGGTTCGCGTCAGTGTCGCTGCGATCCCCTCGCCGTCGTTGAACGTGAGCGAAGTGTACAAACCGGGGCTGTAGTACGACGCCAGGCTTCCCGTCCACACTCTGGTCGCTGCGACGGTCTCGAAGTCGATCCGTCCCGCGACGGCGGTCGACGCCGCCCCTGTCAGTACGCACAGCGTCAAACCCGTCGGAATCGAACGCTGAATCCGCATCGTCCACGCTCCTCTCGATCACCACGCCCACGATCTGCGTCCGCCACGCGGCGTCTTCACACTCATCTACCGTCCGGGATCGCCCGGCCTGACATCACCGAGCGATGATTCCTGTCAAGAAGCGATGAAACCCGCTCCGCCACGCCTTACCCCCGCGTCCGCCGGCGGATCGCCAGCACGCCCAGCCCGGCGAAGGCGAGCCCAGCGCCGGTGGGGAGCGGAATGACGGTCACCGTGCCGGTGAGCAGGTTGTCGAACTCAAACGCGCCGTAGATCCCGCCCGACGCCGTGAATCGGACGCGGTCAAACGTGCGCCCGTCCACCAGCGAGATGCCGAAGAAACCGAGCGTCAACGGGTTGTCTAGGCGGCTGGAGTACGAGCCGGGCTGCGTCATCGTATCGACGACGTCCTCTCCGAGCAGCAGTTCGATGGTGATCACCGGGAGGGGCGGTGCCGGTGCATCAGGATGGCCGTACCAGACGGACGCGACCCGAAGGAAGTCGACCGCGAAGGCATTGGCTGGCTCCGCGAGAGTCAGGAGCATCGTCGCGTCTCTGAGCACTACGCCGCGGCTGCCGATCTCGGGCGTGACCCCGGCAGGCATGAACAAGAAGTCGACCGGAGTCGAAGTACCACCACCCGAGGCCACACGCTGAAGCCCACCCATTGCCGTTGGGAGCGGCGACATAAGCGTTGTGGGGATGGGATCCTTGCCGGTCGTACCCTCGAACCCTTCGTGAAGAAAGCTCGTGAGGGAACTGACGAATGTGGTGCGAGTATCGGCGTGCGTCGGCGGCGGCGAGCCGCTCGGTACCGTTAGTTGGACCAGGCTCGTGCCGTCGAGACTGACCGCGCTCACCCCGTAGTACGTCTGCGTCCCCGCCCACGCAACCCCGCACGACGCGAGCAACGCAACCACACAGCCGACGATCGTTGCACGACCGATTTTCATTCCACACCCCCTCGCGGACGGCCTGCGCGAGTTTCCCCGCGCGATCACACACACCGCATCAAGTACCCCCGATTCCGCGGCGCCCTGACGCGATCCGCGAGAAGATTCTCGATTGGCACGGAGCGATCCACGGCCGCAGCGTGCTCGCCGCTTGGGCGCTCGCGCCCGCCGACCGCGGGCGCCGTCGCGATCACGCGGGGCGCGGCGTCCTGGTGCGCTGCCCATTGACTACGTGCCCTACGGACTGCTCCACGCGCGATCCTGGCGGGCTTCTGCGGTGCTACGTTCACACGCCGTGGAAGAGCCGCAGCCGAGCAGTGTCCAGACCCTTGCCGACCCCGCCTCGCCCCGCTGGTGGGTCCTCCGCACAAAGGCCCGCCAGGAGAAGGCGGTCGCGAAGTACCTCGACGCGGCCGGGGTCGAGCACTTTCTGCCCACGCAGGTCCGCAAGCAGCCTTGGCTGAAGGGCGGGCGGTCGTTCGCGCACCCGCTCTTCCCGGGGTACGTGTTCGCGAAGGCCGCGGGGGTGCTGACGGAGCGTGAGATGGGCGTGGGGCGCGTGGTGCAGTTGGTCCGCGTGACCGATCAGGCCCGCCTGGAGCACGAACTTGCCCAGATTCGCGCGGCCATGCTCGCCGGGGCCGTGCTGCTCCCGGCAAAGTTCCTCGAGCGAGGCACGCCGGTGGTCGTGACGCACGGCCCGCTGAAGGGGGTCGAGGGCGTGGTCGAGCGGCTGGAGAACCCCGAGAGCATGTGGCTGCAGGTCCAGACGCTCGGGCGGGCGCTCACCGTCGAAATTTCGCCGACGATCATCGCGCTGCGGCATTGACGCCGGCGAGGGGGCTCACCGCGAGCCGTACTGCTGGGCGTAGTACGCCCGGTACTCGCCCGACTTCACCCGGCGCCACCACGACTCGTTGTCGCGATACCAGGCGATGGTGGCTTCGAGTGCCTCGGGCCATGCCGAGCGGGTGGGTGCCCAGCCGAGGTCGCGCCGGATCTTGGTCGCGTCGATGGCGTAGCGTCGGTCGTGCCCGGGGCGGTCCTTGACGTAGCGGATCATGGACTCGTCCTTGCCCATGAGGCGCAGGATCGTCCGCGTGAGGTCGAGGTTGTTCCGCTCGTTGTTCCCGCCGACGTTGTAGACCTCGCCCGGGCTGCCGCGCTCCAGTACGTGCAGCACGGCGTCGCAGTGGTCCTCGACGTGCAGCCAGTCGCGGACGTTCAGTCCGTCGCCGTAGAGCGGGACCTTCTCGCCGTCGATCAGGTTCGTGATGAACAGCGGGATGACCTTCTCGGGAAAGTGGTAGGGGCCGAAGTTGTTCGAGCAGCGGGTTGTGACGAGATCAAGCCCGAAGGTGTGGTGGTAGGCCCGCACCAGCCCGTCGCCCGCGGCCTTGCTTGCGGCGTACGGGCTGTTGGGCAGAATAGATGAATCTTCGGTGAAGAGCAGGTCCGGACGCTCCAGCGGGAGCGAGCCGTAGACCTCGTCGGTGCTGATGTAGAGCATCCGGGGCGTGGACGCGCCCGCGGCCTGGCGGGCGCGGAGGACGTCGAGCAGCACCTGCGTGCCCCCGACGTTCGTGCGGATGAACGGGCCGGCGTCGATGATCGAGCGGTCGACGTGGCTCTCGGCGGCGAAGTGGACGATCGCGTCGCACTCGCCCGCGAGGCGCTCCACGAGCGGGCGGTCGCAGATGTCGCCGTGGACGAAGCGGTAGTGGGGGTCGCCGGTGAGGTCGGCGAGGTTCTCGGGGTTTCCGGAGTAGGTCAGGGAATCAAGGTTGATGATGCGGGCGTTGGGGCGAACGCGCCGGACAAACCGGACGAAGTTCGAGCCGATAAATCCGCAGCCGCCGGTCACGAGCACGGTTGAATAAGTCGCCACGCGTGTCCTCCCCAAGGGCTGAGTATAGAGAACATCGGACCACGCCCTGCCGTACGTGGGGCGATCGCAACGCCGAGCGCAATCTTGACAGTCCGCGGGGGCGTTATCGCTGGGCGAAGCGAGCGGGGGAGCGGGAATTCGCGTGAATTCCGTGGGTTTGTTGACGCGCGCGCCGCCATGGGTTAGACTGCACTCGGAGGAGTCGAGAGGGGGGAACACGCATGAAGGGCGTCATTCTGGCCGGGGGTCTCGGCTCGCGGCTTCGTCCGTTGACGTTGGTGACGAACAAGCACCTGCTGCCGGTCTACGACCGGCCGATGATCTACTACCCGATCCAGACGCTGCTGAACGCCGGGATCGACGAGATCCTGATCGTCACGGGCGGCGAGCACGCGGGCGACTTCCTGAAACTGCTGAAGAACGGGAAGCACCTGGGCCTGAAGCACCTCGAGTACGCCTACCAGGAGGGTGAGGGCGGCATCGCCGACGCGCTGAAACTCGCCGAGGACTTTGCGGACGGCGCGAAGGTCTGCGTCGTGCTGGGCGACAACATCATTGAGGGCAACCTGCGCGACGCCGCCGGGCGGTTCTTCACGCAGCGCACCGGCGCGAAGATCATCCTCAAGCAGGTCCCCGATCCCGAGCGGTTCGGCGTGGTCGAGTTCGACGGGACCGGCCCGGGCGCGCGGATCAAGGCGATCCACGAGAAGCCCAAGCAGCCCCCGAGCGACATGGCCGTCACGGGGTTCTACTTCTACGACCGCGACGTGTTCACGGTGTGCAAGGACCTGAAGCCCAGTGCGCGGGGCGAACTCGAGATCACCGACGTGAACAACTACTACCTTCAGCGGGGCGACCTGACGCACGAAGCGCTGGAGGGCTGGTGGACCGACGCCGGCACGATCGAGAGCCTCTACCGCGCGAGCCGCTACGTTGCGGAGAGCGGCGCGAACCACCTCGAACTCCCCGCCCCCGCGCGGTAGTACGTTCCGGAGCCGCCTGCATGAAACCCGAGGGGATCCGCACGTTCGCCGGCAATGACCTGGCCGCGGCCTGGGAGCACGCGAAGGCGATGAGCGAGCCCGTCGCGGTGCGGGCGGCGTACTTCGCCGACGACCGCGGGTACTCGCTGATGAACCAGATGCAGGGCGTGATGGGCCCCGCCGGGCAGATCAACTATTCCGTGCAGTACCCGGGGGTCATCAAGGCGTGGCACCGCCACGCGCTGCAGACCGACTTCTGGATGTGCCTGCAGGGGCATCTGAAGGTCGGGGTGTACCGCGAGAGCGACGCCCGCGCGTGGATGGCGATTGTGGGCGAGAAGAATCCGTGCGTGGTCATCATCCCGCCGCCGTTGTGGCACGGGGCCGCGACGGTGGGGGACACGCCCGGCGGGCTGCTGTATTACGTGACGCACGCGTACAACGCCGCCCAGCCGGATGAGCAGCGGATGGCGCACGACGCGGTCGCGGGCTTTCCGTGGGGAGTGCGTCACGGATGAACGCCGTCGGAACGTGGCGGGTTTCGATCCCGCCCGCACGTGCGGGCGTGGGGATGGGCCTGCGCACGCCGGTGGCGGTCGTGGGCGCGGGCGGCATGCTCGGCCGCGCCCTGACAGAGCGTCTCGCGACCGAGGGGATCGAGCACCGCGGGTTCCTCCGCAACGAGATCGACGTGACCGATGAGGGGCAGGTGGCCCGCCTGCGCGACTATCCCACGATCATCAACGCCGCCGCGTGGACCGATGTGGACGGCGCCGAGGCCAACGAGCCCGGCGCCCACCGGCTCAACGCCCATGCGCTCGCCGTTCTGTCGAAGCACTGCCGGGCGCAGGGGGCCACGCTCGTGAACTACGGCACGGATTACGTCTTCGCGGGCGATGCGAGTTCGCCGTACCCGCTCGACGCCGGGATCGCCCCGCAGAACGCGTACGGCCGGTCCAAGGCCGCGGGCGAGCAGGTGCTGAGCGAGGAGGCCTCGCTGGGGCTGCGCCTGCTGCACATCCGGACGAGTTGGCTCTGGGCGCCGTGGGGCAAGAACTTCGTGCGGACCATCGCCGGGGCGTCGGCGTCCAGGCCGCAACTCCGCGTTGTCGACGACCAGCGGGGACGCCCGACGAGTTCGCAGCACCTCGCCCGTGCGACGCTCGACCTGCTTCGCGCCCGGGCCGAGGGACTCACGCACGTCACCGACGGTGGCGAGTGCTCGTGGTTCGAGTTCGCCAAGGCCATCGTGAATCACATTGGCCGGTCGTGCGAGGTCGTGCCGTGCTCGTCCGCCGAGTACCCGCGTCCGGCCAGGCGCCCGGCGTACAGCGTGCTGAGATTGGACAACGCAGAAGCGATACTCGGAGCACGCCCGGACTGGCGTGCCACGTTGAAGGAGGGGTTGGACCAACTCGGTCGTGATTGACTGACTTGGGGCGTGTCGCGATCGAAATGGGGGCGTTGGTTATCGGAGGTTGGCAGGGTGTTTGCGGCGTGTGCGGGGGTTCATGGATTGATTGGGTACGCGTGCGCACACGGCGCTGGTGTCGCCCGTACAGGTGAGCGATTGAGTAGGCGCTGGTTCTGGTGATCGGGTGTGCTTGCTGCGGGCCCGGTTGCGTTTTGGATTGCGTGTGTCCCCTTCGTCGCGAGCAGTTGCTCGTATGGGGACGCTGGTACGAGCTTTAGACCTGAACGCCACGCGAACAGCGCGTGCGCGACGGGGACGAAGTCTGCCCATGTTTCGGTGTGTGCTGTCTGTGCGGTGGGTTGGTCTGGCCATCCGGAATTCGAGCCGGGTCTGGATGCCAATCACGCCGCGCGTATGTGACCTTCTGCGTGCAGGATTCTGTGCTGGAGGTCCCGACCAATGAGCCTACGCGAACACGGTCCGAACTCTGACGCCCCTGGCGGACTCGCATCGAAGCGCATGATCTGTGCGGCGGTGCTGGCCATTGCGTGCGGCAACGCCGTGAGCGCGGCCCAGGTGGTGACGCCCGGAGGGCAATCCGGGAACACTTCTGAGGCGTCTTCCGAGGCCAGCGGGCCCGTATTCGTGAATCCGATCATGCGGCTGTTTGCGCGTCCCGCGCAGCAGGCCGCCCCGCGGACCTCGACGCCCGCGCGGATTGTCCGTCCCGGAGCGGCGACGCCTGCGTCGGCCACACCGGGTGCCGGTCTTCGCGTGCCGCAGGTGGTGCGTCCTGGCCAGGCATCCCCAGCTCCGACGCGTGTGCCGAGTATGTCGGCCCAGGGCGGAAGCGCCGGAGCGGGCCCTCGCATCAGCATGCCGTCTTCTGGCGGGGTCAATAGCCCGTCCGGCACTCCGCGCCGCTTCAGTCTCTTGCTCACCCCTTCGCAGCAAGGCCCATCCACCACGATCACGATGCCCCCGTCGGACTCCAACGACGGGGGTTCTGTTTCGCCGGCACCCTCCGGCGGCGGCACGGTGCAGAGCTCCGGCGTGCCTTCGCTCCCGAGCCCGACGCCCAGTTCGCCCGCGCCCAGCCCGAACCAGACGAACCCGCTGCCATCACCGACCGGTGGCGGCGGCTCGACGGGTGGCGGTGGCTCGACGGGTGGTGCTGGCTCGACGGGTGGTGGTGGCTCGACGGGTGGTGGTGGCTCGACGGGTGGTGGTACGGTGAATACGTACGGCGGGCAGCCGCCGACACCGCCTCCTCCTCCGCCCCCTCCTCCTCCGCCTCCTCCGCCGCCCCCGCCTCCTAGCGGCGGCACGGGCGGTGGCTCAACAGGCGGGGATGGTGGCACTGGTCCGATCGTGACCATCGGTGGTGGGCAGCCTCCGGCCCCGCCGCCTCCGCCTCCGCCTCCCCCGCCTCCGCCCCCGCCTCCTCCGCCCCCCCCGCCTCCTCCTCCGTCCCCTGAGCCGAGCGGCGGCGGTGGCGGCGGGCCGGACACCCCGCCTGGGCCGGAGATCCCCGGTGATGACTTTGTGGTGCTCGTGCCGGGCGGCGGTTTCGCCGGGCCGACGGCCCAGCCCGCCGCGGTGGGCACGCCCGACATGCTCGGGTACGACGCGAAGGCCATCGCGCGCTGGGACGTCGTGCCCTTCCAGACGTTCACGGGCGACTTCCACATTGGTGTCGTCGCCTTCCACATGAACGGCATCGACCGGGTTGACTTCTCCGTGAATGGCGGGCCGTGGGCCAGCGTCTACGAGATGCAACTCAACCCGGACACGGATGTGTGGGAGTACACGGCGCTGCTCCGCGCCGAGGACTTCGCGGATGGGCCTGTAGAGGTCCGTGCGATCGCCTGGCCGAGCGGTGCGGGCGAGCCGCGGGTGCTGGGGGGCGCGATGTCCAGCGCGTCGGTGCTCTCGGGTGAGCACAGCATGTTCTTGTCCGCGAACGCGCATGGCTCGCTGGCGTCGATGGTGGTGTACGCGTCGCCATCGGGGAACGACTCGACGGGCAACGGCACGCTGCAGAGCCCGGTCCGCTCGATCTTCAAGGCGTCGCAGATTCTCGGGGTGATGGGCGGCGCTGACGGCGGGACGATTCTCCTCGCCGCGGGCGATTACGACTGGGCCAGGCCCAACGGCACGTACCCGGCGGTCACCACGTCGAGGTGGCTGACGGTCCAGCCCATGGACGGCGTGGATCGCGCGCAGGTGCGCATCACGCAGCCGAGCGGGTCGCAGAACAGCGGGATTCTTACGAAACTAGTCTGTCTGCGTGACGTGACCATCCGCGCCAGCCTCGTCACCTCAACGCCGCTCGAGGATTACCTCTGGATGGACGGCGTGCACGTGGAGGGCCAGGGGCAACTCGATCCGTGCATTTATCTCTCGCCAGGCTGGTGGACTGCAACCTACGCGACGAACTCAGTCTCTACGAACGTGATCAACGGCTTTCAGAATACATTCGTCCGCAATAGCGTTGTGGACACTGTGCACAACGATGCGTTCCCAGGCGTGGTGACGCTGATCAACAACACCGTCCGAAACCAGGTCGGCGGCACGAATGCGCAGGGGAATGCGTACCACACCGACATCTGGCAGGAACGTGCGGGGCTTACGCACGAGAACGTGATCCTCTACGGGAACACCGCCACCGAGAACTGCATCGGGCAGGGCGTCTTCACCCGCGGCAGCCCGCACAACGGCATCGCGATGGTGAACAACGCCTTCATGCTCCGCGGCTACCCGAATCAATCGCAGATCATCAGCCGCGTCCAGCACCTGCTCATCGCGAATAACTCGTTCCTGGGTACCCCGGTGACTATCGGGCTTTCGGACACGAACAGCAGCGTCGAGCCGTACGCCGGCAGCCGCAACGCGCTCTTCTCGCACAACGTCTTCCAGTGGCTGAACATTTCCGATCCGCAGAACAACTTCAGCAGGCCGTTCAGCGAGAGCACGTTCGGCGACGGCACGCGCTTCGTCGGCAACCATTTCATCAACGCCTGGCCCGACTACACCGGGAGCAGCGGCGTTCCCTTCGGCGCGGTGATCATCGGCACCGACCCCAGCGTCGGTACGGTCGTCCCGCCGGGGCGCGGCGCCTGGCAGCCCGCGGGTGGGGGGCAGGGGTCGGGCGGTGCGCAGGGGTCGGCTGCGGGTGGGTGAGCCCGCGCGTCAGCACGCCGTCTGGCTGGCCGGGGCATCGCCCGGCACCGGGAACCTCGGTGTTGACGCGCTCTGCACCTCCACACTGGTCGCACTCCACGCGCGAGGTATCATGCCCTGCACCGTGATCGATTACGGGCGAGGCATGGAGGCCGGGCGGCACCTGCCATCGACGCGCACGCCGTACACCCGGCTTGGCCTTCGCCCGACCCGACGCTTCTACCAGCCTGATTCCTACTTCTTCGCGTCCTCACTCGTACGACTCGGGCTCGAACGGCTCAGCGTTCCCGGCATCCTGCGCCGGCACGCCGCGGCGCTCGATCTCTCCGGTGGCGATAGTTTTACCGATCTTTACGGCCCGCGTCGGTTCGACGACGTCTGTGCTCCCAAGCGTCTTGCGATGGGACTCCGACAACCCTTGATCCTGCTTCCGCAGACCTACGGCCCGTTCCGCGATACAGGTCGACGTGCCGAGGCCTCGCGGATCGTCCGCTACGCTGCCCGGGCCTGGGCACGGGACGCGCGCAGTTTCGAGGTGCTCAAGGACTTGCTGGGTGACGCCTTCGACCCCGCACGCCACCGGCTGGGCGTCGATGTCGCGTTCCGCCTGCCCGCGGTAGATGCGCCGCGATTGCGAGAGAACCTGCCCGAGCGGTTCGTCGGTGTGAATGTCAGCGGCCTGATCTGGAACAACCCGGCCGGCGCGCGCGATCGGTATTCATTCAAAGCCGACTACCGCGACGCCGTGACGCGCATTGTCGGGTTGCTCGCACGAGAGACGCCCGTCGTGCTCGTGCCGCACGTGCTCTCGCCGCGCGGGCATTACGAATCCGATCGGAGCGCCGCCGAGGACCTCGTCGCGTCCCTTTCTCCAGATGTCCGTGCCAATGTGCACGTCTGCTCCGACCCGGCCGATCCGTGCGAGGCCAAGGGGCTCATTGCGCGATGCGATTGGTTCATGGGCACGCGCATGCACGCGACCATCGCCGGGCTCTCCAGCGGCGTGGCGACCGCCGCGATCTCGTACAGCGACAAGACGCTCGGCGTCTTCGAGACCTGCGGCCAGGGGTCGCACGTGCACGACCCGCGTCGATTGGCCACCGACGAACTCGTCGAGCGCGTGCTCGCGAGTTACCGCGATCGCGACGCGGCTCGTGCGTCCCTCGCGATCGGACTGCCGCCCGTACTGGCGAAGGCCGACGAGCAGATGGACGAGATCGCACGCACCATCCTCGCGCTCGCCCCGCGCGAGGCGCGTGCGGGAAAGCGGGCCAAGGAAGCCTGATGAGTCTTCGGCGGAGCATCCTCAAAGGGGCGGCGGTGCTCATCGCGGGGCAGGTCGCAGGGCAGACTCTCGCCTTCGCGCGCAACATCATCATCGCGCGGATGCTGAGCCCGCACGACGTGGGCATCGCCGCGACGCTCGCGATCACCCTGTCGCTCATCGAACTCGTCGCCGATGTCTCGATCGACAAGTTGCTCATCCAGGCCAAGGACGGCGACGACCCCAGGCTCCAGGCGTCGTGCCAGGCGGCTCTCGCGGTGCGGGGCGTCGCCCAGGGCGTCGTGCTCTTCGTGCTCGCATGGCCGGCGGCGCGGCTCTTCGACCTGCCCGACCTTGTGTGGGCCTTCCAGATCATCGCGATCGGCCCTGTGATCCGCGGGTTCGCGCACGCGGACGTCGGTCGCGTCCAGCGCCACCTGCGATTCACCCCCGCGGCGATCTCAGAACTTATCCCGCAGGCCGCGGCACTCGGAGCGGTCATCCCCATGGCCATCTGGTTCGCCGACTTCCGCGCGGTGCTCTTCGCCACGCTGCTCCAGGCCGGGCTCTACACGGCCTGCACGCACGTCTTTCGTGAGCGGGCGTACCGCTGGTCGTGGGATGGTGCGGCGTTCCGGCGGATCGCGACCTTTGGCTGGCCGCTGATGCTCAACGGCGCGCTCCTCTTCGCCATCGCGCAGGGTGATCGCATCGCGATCGGTGCCGGGTACACCAAGGAAGAACTCGCGCTGTGGGCGAACGCGATGCTGCTCGCCTCGGCCCCGCTGCTCGTGCTGGGGAAGGTCGCCGTCTCCGTGGCGCTGCCGGTGCTGTCGCGCTGCCGCGATGATCGGGCGGCGTTCGACCGACACTACCAGTTCTGCATGCAGGGTCTCGCGTGGGTCGGGGCGGTCGTCGCTGTGCCGCTGGTGCTCGGGGGCGGCCCGATCATGGCGCTCATCTTCGGCGAGCCCTACGCCGCGGCGGGGGCGTTCGTGGGGATCCTCGCCGTCGCGCAGGCGGTCCGGGCGTGCAGGTTGGGTATCAATGCGGCCGCGATGGCGCATGGGCGTACGGGCAGCCCCGCGCAGATGAACGTGGCGAGGCTGATTGGTGTGGCGGCCGCATGCTGGTTTGCGGTTGCGTTGGAGCCAATGTGGATGATTGCTGCTGCAGGATTGGCCGGGGAAGTTCTTGCATGGCTAGTCGGTGCATGGCGACTGGCGTCAGCAAGCATTGTTGCTGTTCCCATTTCTGTCGCACATATCCTCCCCGCCACTGCCGCGGTGTGCTGCGCATCGCTGCTGCACACTTCGATATCCGACAGTAGAGCGGTCGGCATCTCGGGATCAATCGGAGCCGGAGTCTTTGTTGGGATTATTGTCGCGATCATGTCATCGAGACTTCGACGCGAAAGCGTACACGTACTGAATCTATGCAGGTTCGCCGTTGGGGTTTCTCGCTCGTGATCTCCCTCCCTGTCATCCGTTCCGTCCGCGATGTCGCCGAGTACCAACTCTGCTCCGGCTGCGGCGTGTGCGCATCGGTCAGCCCGTCCACAATCCGCATGGTTGACGCGATCGAGCACGGTCGTCGCCCTGTCCTTACGGGTGACGGCACCGACGAAGCGTCGCGTCGCGCAATGGCCGCGTGCCCGGGCGTCGAACTGCGTCATTCGTTCGACGAGTCCGACCCTGCGCTCATCGCGTCACTCCGCGACGCCTGGGGGCCTGTGCTCGGCGTATGGGAGGGGCACGCGGGCGACGCGGCGATCCGACACGCGGGCTCCAGCGGCGGTGCTGCCACGGCCCTGGCGCTCCACGCGATTGAGCGATCCGGAATGCACGGCGTGCTGCACACCGCCGCGCGCCGCGACGTCCCATACCTCAACGAAGCCGTCATGAGCCGCTCGCGAGACGAGTTGCTCGCGCGCACCGGCTCGCGGTATGCGCCGGCCAGCCCCGCCGACGGGCTGGGCATGATCGTGGAGGCGCCGGGTCCGTGCGTGTTTATCGGCAAGCCGTGCGACGTTGCGGGCGTGCAGAAGGCCCGGAGGCTGATCCCCGGGCTCGACGACAAACTCGGGCTCACAATCGCGTTCTTCTGCGCCGGCACGCCCTCGACCCGCGGCACGCTGGAACTCTTGAAGAAGGTCGGCGTGCACGATCCCGCGGCGGTCACGAGCGTGCGTTACCGCGGAAACGGATGGCCGGGCCTGTGGACCGTCCGCTGGACTGCGCCCGACGGCACGCCGCGAGAGGCGACGCTGACGTACGACGAGTCGTGGGGCTTTCTCCAGGAGTTCCGCCCGTGGCGCTGCGGCATCTGCCCCGACCACACCGGCGAGTTCGCCGACGTGGCGGTTGGGGACCCGTGGCACCAGGCCCCGAAGGATGGAGAGTCGGGGCGATCGCTCATCGTCGCGCGGACGCAGCGCGGGTTGCAAGCAGTGCACGCCGCGGCGGAGGCCGGGTGTCTCGTGCTGATGCGTGAAGACCCCGAGTTGCTCCCTCGCAGCCAGCCGAACCTCATCCGGGCTCGCGGAAGACTCTGGGGGCAGATGCTGGCGCTGAGGGTGGCTGCAGTGGCAAGGCCTAATTATTCAGGCTTTAATACTCGCGCACACTGGCAGAAACTGACTATTATAGAAAAGCATCGCAGTCTAGTTGGAACATTGCGCCGCGTCATACAAAGGGGACTTCGGGTGCGCATACGGTACCAGCCATGATCCGATATATAAATGAATCCATGATGATCCGTAAGGCAGTTCGACAGTACAGAAACTGGCTATGGGCAATCCACGATCGAAAGTTAAATATACATACTGGCATTGTATCAAACACTACTACATATCACTGTGATATTGGTGCTCTGCATCGTGATTCTAGAATCTACGAGCCTGCCGACTATTCATTGTTGTACAAAATATTTAGAATCATTAAATTGACAAGCGATGACAAAATCTGCGACGTCGGATGTGGCATGGGAAGAATACCGTGCGTGGCCGCAAGTCTCGGTGTAAAGCATGCGTATGGTATCGAGCTGGACAGGGACCTCGCAGACATTGCCATCGAGAATGCGGAGAATCTTCGGCGTCCGCATTCTCCCATTACGATTCTTGTCGGAGATGCTGCTCTGGCAGACTATTCTGAATATAGTATAATATTTTTGTTTAATCCGTTTGGCGCCACGACAATGGAGAGTGTCGTATCGCGAATCGTGAGATCGTTGTCCACCCATCCTAGGCGTGTACGGATTGTATATTACCATCCGGCAGAGAATGCTGTGCTGGCCAGATCCGGACATTTTGGCTTGCGGCGCACAATAAGATCGATTGCCCATAAGCACGTAACTGAAATCTGGTCAACGAGTTGATCCATGGGATCTGGTCTTGCTCGCAAACATGCTATCCTTAGCGCAAGAAATACGCGTCATCGAGGGCTTCGGCGGTACGGAGTGGACCAATCAGACCCAACTCCACCCGCTTGCCCTGGCGATGACGATGGTGAACGGGCTGGCCCTCGTGCTGCTTCCGCGTCGCTACTCGATCTGGCCGATACTCATCATGCTCTGCTTCGTGGCCCCGGCGCAGCGGCTCGTCGTCGCGGGGCTCGACTTCAATCTCATCAGGCTCATGGTGCTCTTTGGGGCGTTCCGGGTTCTTGTGCGACGAGAGTTTTGGGGCATCAACGTACTTCCGATCGATGCGGTCATCCTTGCGTTCATTCTTGTCCGAGCGGCGGTTTATACATTGCAGTGGAGCCAGACCTCAAGCCTCATCTACCAGTTGGGACAGGGCTTTGATGGATTGGGCATGTACGCCCTGTTTCGATGCCTCCTGCGATCGTGGGACGACGTGGTACGTACGACGATTGGCTTCATCGTCCTCAGCGTGCCCGTGCTGATCTGCTTCGCGATCGAGCATCAGACCGGGCGCAACATGTTCTCGGTCTTCGGTGGCGTGCCAGAGTTCACCAAGATCCGCGAGGGACGCATGCGCTGCCAGGGCGCGTTCTCGCACCCCATCATCGCCGGGTGCTTCTGGGCCAGCATGCTTCCGCTCGTCACCTCGTTGTGGTGGCGGGGCGGCGTGGTGCGAGCGTGGTGTGCGCTGGGTACGGGCACGATGCTCGGAATCGTGGTCCTGACGGCCTCGAGTACGCCAATTACGGCGGTGGCGTTCGGCATCTTCGGGTGGATCATGGTCCTTGCCCGCCGGTACATGGGCTGGGTGCTCCTGGGCACCACCGCACTGCTCGTGATGCTGCACATGGTCATGAAGGCGCCGGTCTGGCACCTGATCTCGCGCATCCAGATCACCGCGGGCAACACCGGCCATCACCGCTTCATGCTGATCGACAGTGCTATCCGACGGTTCGACGAGTGGGTGCTCCTGGGTACCCGCACAACCGCGCACTGGTACTGGGGGGCGCAGGACGTGACCAACCAGTACGTCCTCGAGGCCGTGACCGGCGGGGGTATCACGCTCGCTCTCTTTCTTCTCATGCTCGTGCTCGCGTTCCGGATGGTGGGCGTGTGCTGGCGCTCCGCCAGCGGCTCGCGTGCCGGGATGCTCGCGGCGTGGTCGATCGGCGTGACGCTGTTTGTTCACTGCACAAACTTCATCGGCGTGTCGTACTTCGGTCAGGCGACGCCGTTGTGGTACATGCACCTCGCGATCGTCGCGTCGATGTACGAGGCCGTCCGTCGCGCGTCGCTCGGGCGCACTGCTGTCTCGCCCGTGCCGACCGCGTCTCGGGCACGCTTCGACGCGGTGCCCGCCCATGCCGTCGGGGCGCGCCCATGAGCATCCTCCCGACCGTACGCGATCGTCCGGATCACGACGCGTCATGGGCACGACTCCGCGCCGCCGGTCGTTGTGTTCCGAATACTGATCCGGCGCGGTTTATCGACGTTACCCGCGCGATGGGCCCGGGCGTCTCGGCGTGGATTTCTCCAGTCGGACAGGCCGACGCCCCCGCCGGGCTGATCCTCGCCCGCCGGTCGCGCCGACGACTCGAACTCAAGGCTGGCTATCTCGGGCTGCGCACTCTTCCGTTCCAGGTCATTGACGTCGTCTACGGCGGACTGCTTGGCCCGACCGAGATGGAAGCCCGTTCGGCATTCGCTAAGCATCTCCACGGTGTGCTCGCGCGGCGCGAGGCCGAGGCGATCGTGCTCCACAGTGTTGAGGCGAACGACCCCGTGCTCGACGCGTTGCGAGCGTTGGGCGTTCGGATGGCACTCGTCGAGCAGCCGCACCTCGCGTTCCGGCTCGGCAAGACCTACGACCAGACCATCGCCCACCTCTCCTCGAAGCATCGTTACAACGTGAAGCGAATGGACCGCGTGCTGGTCGAGAAACTCCCGGGCGTTCGCCTGCGTGTCGTGACCGATTCGGGCGATGTGGAGAGCCTCGCACGTCGCGCCGCCGCGGTGACCAGGGCCGGCTACCAGGGCGCCATGGAGGTCGGGTTCCTCGCGAGCGCGCCGCAGGTCGCCGCCATCACCGCGGAGGCTCAGGCGGGGCGCCTCCTCGCGTACGTGCTCGAATCTGAGGATCGCCTCATCGCGTACCAGATCGGCTCGCGCTACGGCACGGTCTACTTCCTCGAAGCCACCGCGTTCCTTCCCGAGCATCGCGCGCTCAGCCCCGGCTCTGTCCTCATGCACCGCGTGATGGCCGACCTCATCGCGCGCGGAGTCGAGGAGATCGACTACGGCTACGGCGACGCACCCTACAAGCGGCAGTTCTGCACGCGCGTATGGAACGAAGCCACGGTCACGATCCTTGCGCCCACGATCAAGAGTGCGGTGACCCGCGTCGTCATGGGCGGGCTCTCCCTCGCGACGCACGCGTCACGTCCTCTGGCGCCGACCATACAGCGCCTCAAGGCCGCGTGGCGGCGTCGGCTGGAACGATCAGCCGCCCCGGCGACGCCGGACATGCCTCGCCCCGCGGAACTCGATGGTTCGAACTGACGTCATCCTCGGTGCCGAAGCCTCGCTCGACCTCTACGAGGAGTGGGCCGCGCTCTATGCCCGAGCGTCCGGGGCTCGCGTCTATCAGTCGCACGCATGGGGGCGTGGCTGGCTCCGCCATGCGGCCGCGAACCAGGAACATGTCCTGACCGTCTGCGTGCGCCGCAACGAACGCCTCTGCGCCATCTTCCCTATCGTCCGCGGCTCGATCGGCCCCGTCTCGTGCTGGTCGCCTCTCGGCACGGGCGAGCCCGGCGCCCTGATGCCCCTTGTCGATCCCCGCGACGCCGAGGCCATCCAGGCACTTGTCGACGCGACGGCACAGGCCATCGGGCGACTGCCGCTCGTCGGGCACGACTGGGACCGCGATCACCCTGCCTCCCGCGCATGGCTTGACACGTGTGCGTCCAGGGGCTGGAACGTCTGCCGATTCCCCAGGACCGTCTGCAAGACCGTCCGACTCTGTGCCACGTTCGACGAGTATCTCGCCAAGACCATGTCACGCAAGGCACGCCACAACATCCGCTGGGCAACACGGCGGCTTGCGGCACGCACGCCCGTCACCATGCACAGGCTCGAAGGGGCGAGCCTCACCCCGCAGGTATGGGAGCGCGTAGCACGCATCCAGCAGGCCAGTTGGCTCTACCGGCGCGGCGTGAAATCGCTCGCCGCAGGCGTCTATCCGGCGCTCCTCGACGAACTCTCCCGCGCTGGGCTGATCGACGTCTGGCTTGTGACGCTCGCCGATCAGGACGCCGCGTTTGCAGTCTGTCTCCGCCAGCCCGAGCGACTCACCCTTCAATGGATGGGCTTCGACGAGCGCTTCGAGTCGTTGGGCGTCGGGCGGGTGCTGCTCACAACTATCATCTCCGACGCATGCGCACGTGGCTTTACCCTGTTCGACTTTGTCCACGGCGACGCCGACTACAAGCGTCACTGGAGCACAGGCGAGGAACACATCGACCGCATCGTCCTGGGTAGCCCGAACCCCGTCGCGTTCGGGTGGCACGCAATGCGAATGGGACTGGCACTCTCCCAGTACCCCCTCGCCCGCGTGCTCGCGAGAGGCAGGCTCCGCCCGTGACCCACTCCCCGCGACCGATCATGCACGATGAGCAGGTCAGGGCTCAGACCGCGGCCGACAGGACCACGCCACCGACCGTCTCGATCATTGTGGTGAGTTACAACACCAGGCAGATGACGCTCGAGTGCCTCCGTTCCGTCTTCGAGCAGACACATCGGACCACATTCGAGATCATCGTTATCGATAACGAGTCCGCAGACGGCTCGGCCGACGCGATCGAGGCCGAGTTCGCCGGACGCCTCCGGCTCATCCGCAGCGGGGCGAACCTCGGCTTCGCCAAGGCCAACAATGTGGCGGCTGAGCACGCCACGGGCGACTATCTGCTCCTTCTCAACCCCGACACCCTTGTGCTCGACGCAGCGATCGATCGGCTCGTCGAGTTCGCGCGTACTCGTCCTGAGGCCAAGATCTGGGGGGGGCGAACTGTCTACGCAGACGGGTCGCTCAACCCGGCGTCGTGCTGGGGGCGACAGACGCTCTGGAGCGTCTTCTGCGCAGCCTGCGGGCTCTCCTCGCTCTTTCGGCGCACCACCCTCTTCAACCCAGAGGGCATCGGCGGCTGGGCTCGCGACTCGATCCGGCAGGTCGATATCGTCAGCGGGTGCTTCTTTCTTGTCCGCCGCGAGTTCTGGAAACGACTGAACGGTTTCGACCCTGCATTTTTCATGTACGGCGAGGAGGCCGACCTCTGCCTGCGCGCGAGTGCGCTCGGCGCCAGGCCGCTGATATCCCATGAAGCCGTTATCATCCACTACGGAGGGGCGTCCGAGAGAGTGCGAGTGGACAAGATGGTCCGGCTCCTTCAAGCGAAAGTGCGACTGATCCGGCGTCACTGGTCAGCATGGACACGAGATCTTGGTGTGTGGATGCTGTCACTGTGGCCCATGTCAAGAGCAATCGCATGGCGTGTGCACGGAGTCGGCGCTGCTCGCGAGCCCGCACATACATGGTCTGAGGTATATCGGCGCAGAACCGAGTGGATACGTGATACCCAGTGATATCACTATCGTATGATGACGGTCCAGGTCCACGCCTTACTGCGAGTATCGTATCACTGCTTGGCTTGTTCGAAGTCAGGGCGACATTCTTCCTCTTGGGTCGAAATGCAGAGACGTATCCCGAACTCGTCGACATGCTCGCCGGGGCTGGCCACGAACTCGCATGCCATTCCTACGCCCACCTCAACGCGTGGAAGGTACCTCCGTGGCGTGCGGCACGCGATATCGATGACGGGTATCGTGCGCTCGCTCGATGGGTCCGTCCCGACGCGCTCTTCCGTCCGCCCTACGGCAAGTTCACGCCGCTCACCTGGCTCCAGGTGCGTCGTCGTGGCGCCCGCATGGTCCGCTGGACGCATGACTCTGGCGATGCTTGGGAGCGGGGCATCCCGCCCGTTGAACAGGTCGTTTCCAAGGTCGAGCGTGACGGAGGCGGCATTGTCCTCATGCACGACTTCGACCGTGTCACGACCGACGCCCAGCAGCGTGCGTCCTACGTCCTCGACCTCACGCGGGCACTCCTTGAACTGGCCCGTGCCAAGCGGTGGCGCGTATGCACCGTGAGCGAGTACCTGGCGGCTTCGAACCGCTGATCCCGTGCTCGTGACTGTCATCATCCCGGCGCACAACGAAGGCGAGATCATCGGCGCCACCCTGCGAGCGCTGCTCGCAGACAAGAGCGAAGTGACGCTCGACGTGATCGTGGTCTGCAACGGGTGTACCGACGACACCGCCGCACAGGCTCGTGTCATCGGCTGCCCTGTTCGAGTGATCGAGTCGGACATCCCATCAAAGACCGAGGCTATCAATCGTGGACTTGAAGCGGCGTCGGGCGACATCGTTGTAGTCCAGGACGCCGACATCGAACTCACAGCACGCGATGTTCACGCGCTCGCCGTGGCGCTCCTTGCGCCGGGGCTCCTTGCGGCGGCGCCGACGCCACGCATGCGATACCTCCCTTCAACCGCGTGGTTGGTCCGGGCGTATTTCCGGGCGTGGTTCGCGCTCCCGTACGTTCGCGAAGGGATGATGGGCGCCGGGGTTTACGCGCTCAACGCCCAGGGGCGTGCGCGGCTCGGGCGATTCCCCCGCGTGATCGCCGACGACGGGTATGCCCGCATGCTTTTCGAGCCCCACGAGCGCGTCGAGGTCACGGGCTCTACCGCGGTCGTCCTCGCGCCGCTTACGCTCCGCGAACTCGTCAAGATCCGCACTCGAAGCCGACTCGGCTGGTACGAACTTGCGGACAAGTTCCCGCATCTCGTGCGGCGCGAAGTGGGCACCAAGGACTATCGTGGTGCGATGCTCTCGCTCCTCCGACCCGCACGATGGATCGACGCGTGCGTGTACGTCGCGGTCAATCTCTGGACTCGCGTGCGTGCCGCTCGTCAGGCGCGTGCACTTCATCGGTACGCCTGGGAGCGTGACGACGGCTCGCGGCGCGTTGCAGCACGCGCGGCGCAGCCCGCCGATCAGGGGAGCATCGGCTAGATGTGCGGCATCGCGGGCTATCTTGATTTCACGCTACGCACGTACGACCCGTCGGTCATCGAAGTCATGGGGGCCGCGCTCGCGCGCCGCGGACCAGACGATGCCGGCGTCGCACGACTCGGTGCATGCGCCCTGGCGCACCGCCGGCTCAGCATCATCGACCTCGCACACAGTACGCAGCCCATGCGCATCGACCCGATTCCCTTCACCCTTGTCTACAACGGCGAACTCTACAACTATCGCGAGTTGCGTGCCGATCTCGAAGCGCACGGGCACATCTTCTCGACCAAGGGCGATACGGAGGTCGTCCTCCGCATGCTGGCGCAGTACGGCCCGGAGAGCGTCGCACGCTTCGACGGCATGTTCGCCTTCGCAGCATGGAACGAGCAGACCCGCGAACTCATCCTGGCGCGTGATCAGATCGGCGAGAAGCCTCTGTTCTACGCGATGGTGGATGGTGCCTTCGTGTTTGCCAGCGAGATCAAGGCTGTGCGCAGGTTTCCCGGATGTCCGTCGCGTGTGGATCACGACGCGCTGCGTCAGGCGATGCGATTCCGGGCTGTCTATGGCTCGCGGACACTCTTCGAGAGCATTGCGTCACTCATGCCCGGGTGCTGGATGCGGGTGAACGCCGCTGGTGTCGAGATCAAGAGATACTTCGACCTCGCCGAGCGCGTAACGCTCGCTTCTCAACGCGTCGCATCTCTCGATGACGCCTCCTGTGTTCGCCTCGGACGCGAGGTCTTCGAGCAATCTGTCAGCGAGCGGCTCATCGCCGACGTGCCCGTGGGGGCGTTCCTCTCCGGTGGGCTCGACAGCAGCCTCATCACGGCGGAGATCCGTCGGCTTCGTGGGCCCGGTACGGATATCCGGACGTACTCGGTCGGATTCGACGGCGACGCCAACAGCGAACTGCCGTTTGCGGCGGAGGTCGCATCGACGTTCAGCACGCTGCATCAGCAGGTGCTTGTCGGGCCGCGCGACTTCGTCGCACATCTCGATGAACTGACGTCCTGTCGTGACGCACCCATGAGCGAGCCCGCCGATCTTGCCATCGCGTGCATGAGCCGGCGTGCAAAGCAGGACGTGAAGGTTGTTCTCAGCGGGGAGGGCGCCGACGAAGCGTTCGCAGGCTATCCGAAGTACCTGATGGCGCGTGTGCCGACACCCGTCGGTTCCCTGATCCGCTCGGTCGGTCCTGCGCGATTGGCCTCCGTGGCACGTGCAATCCGCGCCGATCCCCGTCGGGCACTCGTCGCTGCCCGTGCACTCGCCGAGCCCGATGAGGTTCATCAGTTCGCACACTGGTTCAGTTACACCGAGCGTGAGCAACTGCGCGCGTGGTTCCCGGCTATTGACTGGTCGCATGATGCCTGGGAGCGCACGCTCCTTCCTCACCACGATGCGGCCAGCGGGCTCGCCGCCTTCACTCGAATCCAGCGCATGCAGTTGGTCGATTGCCGTACGTGGCTTCCGGGCAATCTGCTTGAGCGCGGCGATCGCATGACCATGGCTGAGGGCCTCGAATGCCGTCCGCCGTTCCTCGACACCGAACTCGTCTCTCTCGGCATCGCGCTGCCGGATCGCCTCAAGGTTCGAGGCCGGACCGGGAAATGGATCCTGCGTCAGTGGGCACGTGACATGCTGCCTGAGTCAATCCGGCGTCGTCGGAAGTGGGGCTTCCGTGTCCCGCTCGCGGCTTGGTTCCGGGGCGACCTGCGTGACTACGTGCGTGACACACTCCTCGACCCGAGGGGCTACCTCGCGTCGATCGGCGATCTCCGTGCAATTAGCGATCTTCTCAATCGCCACGATGCGGGCGAGGATCTCAATCTCACCATCTGGACGATGCTCACAATTGAAATCTGGGGTTCGCGCGTGCTTCGGGCCAGTGCATGACCACCACCTCTCGCAAACGCATCCTCGCCGTCGCCTCCGGCGGCGGGCATTGGGTCCAACTCCTGCGGCTGCGACCCTCGTTTGAAGGCTGCGATGTCACCTATGTCACCGTGAACGATGCGTACCGCCAGGACGTCCCGGGTGAGCGGTTCCGCGTGGTCAATGACGCGACGCGCTGGGACAAGGTCGGGCTCGTCAAGATGGGGATGAAACTTGCGTGGATCGTTCTCGCCACACGCCCGCACGTCGTCATTTCCACCGGCGCGGCTCCGGGCTTCTTCGCGATCCGGCTCGGGCGGCTGCTCGGCGCCCGCACCCTCTGGATCGACAGCATCGCCAACGTCGAGCAGGTCTCGATGACCTGCACGCTCGTGGCGAAGCACGCGCATCGTCGTCTCACGCAGTGGGAGCATCTGGCCCAGCCCGGCGGGCCGCACTACGAGGGAGCCGTGCTGTGATCTTCGTGACGGTGGGTGCCCAGATGCCGTTCGACCGCATGGTGCGTGCCGTCGATGAATGGGCCGCCGCGCGGGCCCGCGCGGACGTGTTCGCGCAGATCGGCACGACCGACTGGCGTCCGGCGCACATTGCGTGGACGCCGCTGCTCGAGCCCGACGAGTTCCGCGCTCGCGTGCGCGAGGCCTCGGTCCTCGTCGCGCACGCCGGCATGGGCTCAATCCTCACGGCCTTGGAGGCCGGCAAGCCGATCCTCGTCATGCCGCGCCGGGGTGATCTGAAGGAAACGCGCAACGACCATCAGGTCGCGACCGCGAAGCATTTCCTATCGCTCGGTCGCGTGGCCGTCGCGATGGACGAGAACGAACTTCCCGCGAAACTCGACGTGCTGGAAACCCTGGCCGCGGGCGAGCCGATCAGCCGGTTCGCCTCGCCTCGCCTCATCGCCGCTGTCCGATCGTTCATCCACGGCACGCCCGAGTCGCGTGCCGAACTCGTCACTCAGCAACCCTTGGGGAGACACTCGTGAGCAATCCGTATCAGACCCTGCAGGCACGGCTCAAGTCGAACGACGCCATTGTCGGCATCATCGGGCTCGGGTATGTGGGCCTGCCCCTCGCGCACACCCTGCACGCGGGCGGCGTGCGCATCCTGGGCTTCGACGTTGACCCCGCGAAGATCGTCGCGCTCAAGGAAGGCCGCAACTACCTGCAGCACCTTGGCGACGAGATGGTCACCGACCTCTCCCGCAGCGACCGCTTCGCCGCCACCACGGACATGGGGCGACTGGGCGAGTGCGACGTAGTGATCGTCTGCGTGCCGACGCCCCTGGGGCGCCATCAGGAACCGGACCTCTCCTACGTGGTCAAGACCGGCGAGTCCATCGGCCGCACGCTCCGCCCCGGGCAACTCATCGTGCTCGAATCGACGACCTATCCCGGCACGACGCGCGACGACTTCCTCCCCGCGATCCTCGGAGCCGCGCCGGCGAGTGCGAAGAACTTCCGTGTGGGGGAGGAGATCTTCGTCGCCTTCTCCCCTGAGCGCGAAGACCCGGGACGCAAGACCCATACCACGCGCACGACGCCCAAACTGGTCGGAGGCATGGAGCCCAAGTCCACCGAACTCGCGGCAATGCTGTACGAGAAGGGCGTTGAATCCGTTGTGCGCGTGAGCAGCGCGGAGGTCGCCGAGGCCGCCAAACTCCTGGAGAACATCTTCCGCGCCGTGAACATCGCCATGGTGAACGAGATGAAGATCGTTCTCACGGCAATGGGCATCGACGTCTGGGAGGTCGTCCGGGCAGCATCCACCAAGCCCTTCGGATTCATGCCGTTCTACCCCGGCCCCGGGCTGGGCGGGCACTGCATCCCCATCGACCCGTTCTATCTGACGTGGAAGGCCCGCGAGTTCGGGCGCCCGACGCGCTTCATCGAACTCGCCGGCGAGATCAACACCTCCATGCCGCACTACGTGATCGATCGCCTGATGCACGCGATGAACGAGCGAGGTCGCCCCGTGAAGGGGGCGCGGGCGTTGGTCATCGGCCTGGCGTACAAGGCCGACGTCGACGACACGCGCGAGAGTCCCTCGTTCGAACTCATCGAACTGCTCCGCGAGCGAGGCGCAAGCGTTGAGTACCACGACCCGCACGTGCCCGAGGCCTACCCGGTCCGCAAGCACAACCTGAAGATGCACAGCGTGCCGCTGACACCCGAGCAGGTCGCGTCGTTCGACGTGGTGCTTATCTCGACGGCACACGCCGCGGTCGACTATGCCGCGCTCGCGAAGCACGCGAAACTCGTCGTCGACACGCGTGACGCGATGCGGAAGTTCCGCGATTCCATGGGTGACAGACTGGTCTCGGCGTGATCACGAGCCTCGTCTCGCTCTGGGGGTGCTCGCAATGACCCGAGTTCTCTCCTTCCTCGGCAATCCGCGCCTATTCCGCATATGGGAGCGACTTGGGATCCATGTCACTCCCGTGCACTTCTACCAACCGATCCCCGAGACCGCGGCGCTTGCCGGTCACGAGTGGGGCGCGAGCCGCAGTCTCCCCGGCCTACCGATCAACCACGCGTGCATGTCGCGACTGCTTTCGGACCACCTCTCGCCGTTCATCGCGGAGTTCTCGTCACAGTGCTCGTCCGGCAATGGCCCCGGCTTCCCGATCCGCAACGGACTCTTCGAAGAAGTCGACGCCGACATGCTCTTCGCCCTTGTCCGCATGCTCAAGCCCGCCCGAGTCATCGAGATCGGCTGCGGGTACTCATCATGGGTGATCGACCTTGCCCGTCAGGCGAACCTCCGCGAGACTGTCGGCGCTAACTCTGAACACCTCATGATTGATCCGTACCCATCCCCGGTCCTGTCGAAACTCACCGCGCCTGGGCGACGCCTCATCGACCGGCGCGTGCAGGAGGTCCCGTGGGGCGACATCGGCGAGATCGGCGCACGCGACATTCTCTTTATTGATTCCAGCCATGTCGTGTCGGTCGGCAGCGATGTCGAGTACGAGTTCCGCGAACTCGTCCCTCGGGTCTCGCCCGGGGCGTACGTGCATGTGCACGACATCTTCACGCCCCAGGAGTACCCGCGGGAGTGGGTCTACGGCCGGCGAATGTACTGGAACGAGCAGTACTTGTTGGAGAACTTCCTGGCCTTCAACACGGAGTTCGTGCCTGTCTGGGCGGGGAACTCCATGCGTGTACACCACCCGGAGGTGCTCGCGAAGCACTTCCCCGCCTTGCGCCCCGAAGCCACGATCCCAGGGTGTTTCTGGTTCCGCCGTCGCGGCACCGACGAGCCGCTTCCCGCCGTGTGACCTTGGTCCTGAAGAGAGCAATCCTGCTTGCCGGTGGCCCGCACCCGTCCGCGATCATGCGTGCCTGCGGCCTGGCCCTCTTCAGCCTCCCCGTCACACCCGACGGTCGATCGGTGCTCGATCTGTGGGGCGCCGGAGTTGCGTCACACCCCGCTGAGGTGCACGCCCACACCGACCTGGTCCTCTGCGTCAGCGCGACGCCCGACCTCGCGTCTGTCGGTCGACACGGCATCGACGGCTGGTCTCTGCGTGCCGATGCGTCGTTGTACCGCGGGCCTGCGGGGGTTGTTCGCGATGCAACCCTTGACCTGAACTCCGACGACCACGTGCTCGTCGGCGAAGCATCTCGGGCTGTCGGCAACTGCGTCACCGAGCTGCTCCGCGCGCACGCCGCCACCGGGGCCGACGCGACGATCGGCGTGAATCCCGACCAATCTCCCGCGGGGGTTCTCGTCCTCCGCCGACGCGCCCTCGAGTATGTCCCGGACGTCGGGTACATGGACATCAAGGAGCAGTTTCTTCCGAAGATTCTGTCTCAGGGGTTCAACGTCCGGGCGGCGGTCCTGCCCGCACCCGGCGCGATCGGCTTCCGCACCCGGCTCGATCTGCTCGCCGCCGCCAACATCCGCGACCGTCACGCGTCCGTATCGCCCGCGAATTCGTCGCGCCTGGCGAGAATCTCCCCGACCGCCGTCGTGCACCAGGGCGCGCACGTCGTTGAGAGCATAATCGGACCTGCGGCACGTGTTGAGGACGGGGCCGTTGTCGTGCGATCCATCGTTACCGGGTCCGCCGTCGTTACAGCCGGAACAGCCATCCACGATGCGATCGTCACTTCGGGTGGCATCGTCCGTGATCTGGAATAGACTTTGTTCACAGGGGCGAAATGAACATCGGAAGAGTGGTCAATCCGGCTCAGATCGGCGCCCTCGTGGCGCTCGTCGCTGTGTCCGTTCTTGTCGCGCTCCCGGCCTGGCGCGACATCATTTCCGTCGCCGTCGATCGTGAAGATCAGTCCCACATTCTCCTGGCAATCCCCGTCGCGATCTGGCTCGGCATCGTGCGTGCCGATCGCCTGCGATTCTGCACCGCCGAGCCCAGTTGGCTCGGCGTTGTCGCCTGCCTGGGCGGGATACTCATCAGCGAGGTCGGCTTCCGCACCGGCTTCGACGTGCTCTGGCACGGCGGTGCGCTCATATCCGTTGTCGGCGCGGTCCTCTCGGTCGTCGGGCTCGCCACCCTTCGGCGGTTCCTTCCCAGCGTGCTCGCCCTGGGCTTTCTCCTCCCTGTGCCCGGGCGCCTCCGATCAGCCATCGCCATCCCACTCCAGGAAATCTCCGCACGCGTCACCGAAGTCTTCCTCGACCTTCTCAACTTCCCGATCACACGCTCGGGCAACATTCTCACGATCAACGAGCAGGCCGTCGCGGTCGCCGAGGCTTGCAACGGCATGCGCATGGTCGGTTCGCTGGCGCTCGTCACCTTCGCCTTCGCGTTCTCGATCCCCATGCGCAACCGTGTCCGGCTCGCCCTCCTTGTGATCAGCCCCGTCATCGCGCTGCTCGTCAATGTCATCCGTCTCATCCCCTCCACGCTCATGTACGGCTACGCCGGGAAGAACTCCGCCGACCTGTTCCACGATCTCAGCGGCTGGGGGGTTCTCGCCCTCGCCCTGCTCATTCTGTGGGGTGTGCTCCAGCTGATGCGCTGGCTCGAAATCCGCACCGTCAACTTCGCCGTGAGGACATGATGCCCGCCAGGTCCGGATACATCGCCGGTGTCGGCTTCCCCCCGCTGATCGCGCTTGCAGGGCTCATTGCGCTGCTTGCCTGGGCGACCGTCGGCGACGCGCGACCCCGCGCCTCGCCCGAGTACCTCGCGGAGGTCCGCGACCGGGTCTACGCCCTCCCGTACGCAATCGGTTCGGCGGTCGGCACCGACCTCGAGGTCGTCCCCGCCGCCGTCCGAATGCTGAAGCCCAACGCGATCCTCCAGCGTGCCTACCGCGATCCCGTGAGCGGACGCTCCATCAGCGTCGTCATCGTCCACTGCCAGGACGTCCGGGACCTTGCCGGTCATTACCCCCCGATCTGCTACCCCAACGCGGGTTGGGTCGAGGCGGCGCCGCGCGAGGTATCGCGGTTCGATATTGATGATCTCATGATTCAGGCGACGCGCTACGTGTTCGAGCGTCACCGCGAAACCTCCGCCGAATCCTCGCGACTGCTCTCCTTCTTCGTCATGCCCGGCAGCGATCCGATCGCGCCGAACATGGACGCCGTCATGCGGGCGGCTCGCTCTCCGCGCGCGACGGGGCTGGGCGCTGCCCATGTGCTGCTCGTGGCGCCCGAGGCGCAGCCGCTCGATATCACCGACCTGATGATGAAGGACATCATCCACGAACTGGCGCCCGCCATCCGCGCCATCCTCACCCCGTCCGTGGCGAAGGGGACGATGCCATGAGTTCGCTCTCCGTCTTCGATCCGCCTCCCTCCGCCGACGGGGTGCAGGACGACCATCAGGCGTCCGCACGCCAACCGGCGCAGCCCAACCCGCTCCTGCTCTTTCACAAGGGACTCCGCGGGCGGTATCCCCTTGCGATCGCCATCGGTGTCGCGCTCGCCCTCCTCTTCGCCGCCGCCGGCTACTTCCTCATGCGTCCGGAGTACCAGAGCGTCGCGCTCGTCCGCGTCGCACCCACGCAGGCACGCTTCATCTACCAGACCGAGGACAACGCCCAGATGGCGAACTGGGATTCCTTCGTCGGCGCGCAGGTTTCGTTCATGCAGAGCCGTCGCGTTGTCCAACTCGCGCTCGCCAGTCAGCGACTCGCCGCCGTCGGCTGGGATCGTGGGCCCGACGGCGAGTCCGAACTGATCCTCGGGCTCGAAGTTTCCCGCGCCCGCGGCTCGGAGATCATCGGCGTCGCCTTCCGCCACGCCGACCCCGTCAAGGCCCAGGCCGCCGTCAACGCCATCGTCGAGGCCTACAACGAACTCAAGGATGAGACCTTCGGCCTCGAAGCCGGCACGCAGGAGCGCGTCGTTCAGGATCGCGTCCGTGCGCTCCAGAGCCGCCTCGAATCGCTCCGCCAGGAGGAGCAGATGCTCGAAGGCCGCTTCGGCGTCGCTGATATGGAGACCCACCACCGGACCAAGACCGATCTCCTGTCCAACTGGGATCGGCTGATCATGGACCTCCGACAGCGCATCGCCGTGCTCCGCGCGACGATGCCGCAGCAGGGGCCCGACGCCGTTGCCGCCCAGGAGCCCGAGGTTCTGACCGACGACCAACTCGCCCGCATGGACCGCGAGTTCGACGAACTGCTCCGGTCGCGCGTGGCCATCGACGCCGCCCTGCGCGATCGCCCGCACCTCCGCGAGGAACACCGCGAGATCATCGGCCTGCGCAACCGGATGGCCATGGTCGAGGCGCAGATCCTTCAGCGCCGCGAGATGCTCCTTGCCGAGCCTCGGCGCGCCGTCCCCAACCCGTCCGAGCCCCCGCCCGAGGTCACCCTCGCGCAACTTTCCACCCAACTCGGCGTGTACGAAGCCGCCTTCAACGCCCTCCGCGACGAGGTCCGCGACATCGGCGCCGTCCGCCAGCAACTTCTTGCCCTCCGCGAACGCAAGGAGGAGATCCGCCGAGACCTTGACATCGCGCAGAGCCGCCTGACCGCCCTTGAGGTCGAGCGCCACAACACCCGCACCGGGCGAATCTCCATCATGCAAATGGGCGACGTCCCGCTGCAGCCATCGACCGACCGGCGCCTGCCGCTCGCCGGCGCCGGGGCGGTGGGGGGGCTCGGGCTCGGCGTCGGACTGGTCTGGCTCGTGGGCTTCCTCCGCGCCGGCTACCGCTACGCCGACGACGTCGACGACCCCAGCCTCTCGGTCCCCATCCTCGAGATCCTCCCCTACATCGACGAGCGCGACCCCGAATGGATCGACCTCGCCGCTCACCGCGTCCACCACCTCCGCAGCATCATCAACAACGCCCGCCAGCAGCCCAGCAGCCCGCTCGTGGTTCTCATCTCCAGCGCCACCGCCGGCGACGGCAAGAGTTATCTCGCCAACGCGCTCTCGCACTCCTTCGCCATCTCAGGCCACTCCACTGTTGTGGTCGATGCAGATCTGATCGGCCGCCGCCTTTCACGCCGGCTTGGTCACCATGACAAGCCCGGGCTCCGCGACGCGGCCTTCGAGGGCGCACTTCCCAAGACCTACCGCGTGCAGGAGCACCTCGACATGGTCCCCGTCGGACTCCGAGACGACTACCAGCCCGAGCAACTCAACGCCAAGTACCTCCAGGGCGTCCTCGCCGACCTTCGTACCCGCTACGACACCGTCATCATCGACACCGGGCCCATCCTCGGCAGCCTCGAAGCCGGCCTGCTCTCCCCGCTTGCCGATCGCGTTCTCATGGTCGTCTCCCGCGGGCAGCGCCCCGACATGGTCCGCGCCGCCGTTTCACGCGTGCGAGCTCTCGGCGCGGTACTCGCCGGCGTCGTCTTCAACCGCGCGGCACATCAGGACTATCTCTCCCGCTCCTACAGCACCTCCGTCAGCCATCGCAGCCTCGCCCACCGCACGAGCCGCCCATCCCCGACGACCAGCAGCGTCCCCATGATGCCGCTCATCGAGTCCATGCGTCATTCGCTTTCGCACCGTGACGAGCAGGACCCGCCGAGGTGACCACGCTCGCCGTCCAGCCCGATGCGACCGCCGTGCCCGCGCCAGCGGCCGAACTCCTCTGGGGGCTCGACGCGCGCACGCTGCACGACCGCTTCTGGGCGTCGCGCTGCGTCCAGGTCGTCCGCGCCGGGCTCGCCGAGCGCGTCCAGAATGGACCGCAACTCTACCTCCTGATCGAGCCGGGTTCGCTCCTTCTCTTCGACCCCGCCCGGCTGCTCGAACGCATGCGCTGGCTCAAGCCCCGCAGCGTCCGAATGCGTCTCGTCGATCACCACGACAAGGCCTACGAAGAGCGGGTCATCGCACACCCCGACGGACGCTTCGAGAGCATCCGACGCTACTACCGCCCGCGCGCCCGCGCCACCGGGCGAGCCTGGTTCACCGAAGACCCGGCCCTCGCCGATACCTGGGCCCGGGCCACCGATTTCTCGGTCGCCAACCGCGCCATGAAGGGCGCCAACCGCCGCGGCTCGGTCATGCCCTGGCGCCAGCCAGGCGTCGTCATCGATGTCGAACGCCGCGCCGAGCTCGAGCGTTTCCGCCGCGTCGTCCAGCAGACCTGGACTGATCCCGGCGCGTCCATCGACACTATCTACGCCCACGCGCCGGGCATCTGGGTCCACGAGTCCGTCCTCGTCCCGGGCGGCGTGCGCTTCATCCCTCCCGTCTGGATCGGCGCGGGCGTCCGGCTCTCTGAGGATCAGGTCGTCCCCGGGCCGACCATCCTCGCCGACGTGCGCCGCCCCGACATGCTCCCCTCGCCGGTCAACTGGAAGGACGTCGAGGCCCGCCCGCCGCTCATCACCGACCCCCGCGCCGTGACCAACGTCATGCGCTCGCGCAAGCGGCTCTTCGACGTCGCCTTCAGCCTCGCCGCCCTCGCCGCCACGCTCCCGCTCTACCCCTTCATCATGCTCGCGATCCTCTTCGAGGACGGCCCGCCGTTCTTCTTCGCGCACAAGCGTCAGACCCTCGGCGGGCGCGAGTTCCCGTGCATCAAGTTCCGCACGATGGTCCGCAACGCCGAACGCATCAAGGCCGACCTCGTCGCGAAGAACGTCTGCGACGGCGCCCACTTCTACGTCAAGGACGACCCCCGCGTCACCCGCGTCGGCCGATTCCTTCGCAAGTTCCACCTCGATGAACTCCCGCAGTTCTGGAACGTCCTTGTCGGGCACATGAGCGTCGTCGGTCCGCGCCCCAGTCCCGACAAGGAGAACCAGTACTGTCCCGCCTGGCGCGAAGCACGACTCAGCGTCCGTCCGGGCGTCACAGGCCTCTGGCAGGTCCGGCGCACCCGCGCCGCGTCGACCGACTTCCAGGAGTGGGTTCGCTACGACCTCGAGTATGTGCAGCGCCAGAGTTTTACCTTCGACATGCGCATCATCTTCGACACAATCCGTCAGATCATCCGGGTATGATGCCCCGTTCACCCTGGGGGGATACACACGCATGAACCGCCGGACGAAGAAACTCGTCATCGTCCTGTCCGTCGCCGGCGCCCTCGCCCTCGCGGCCGGGGGGGCGTATGTCGCACGCGACATCCTTCGCGAACGCCGCGCCCAGTCCGGGCTCGTCGAGGGACGTGCGGCCTTCGAGCAACGCGACTTCCCCGGCGCCATGGCCGGGCTCGGGAACTACGTCTCCCGCTACCCCAACGACCCCGACGCGCTGCTCATGCTCGCCCGCGCCCGCGCCGAAGTCCCCATGGAAAACCGACGGCACCTTGCCGTCGCCGTCACGCTCGCCCGCCGTGCAGTCGACCAGCGCCCTACAGACTCCGCCGCCCTCGAGTACGTCGTCGATCTCTACACCCGCCTCGGCTTCCTCACCGAAACACGCCAGTACTCCCAGCGTCTCCTCGCCGTCGACCCCGTCAATGTCACCGCGCACACCGCGGGCATCAGCACCCTCGTCGCCACCTCGCGCTTCGATGAAGCCCTCGCCGCCGCCGAGGCATTCATCGAAGCACGCCCCGACGACCCCCGCGCCCACCAGACGCTTATCGAGGTCATGGCGCTCTCTCGCGCCGAGCCCGCGGCCATCCTCGCCCGGGCCCTCCGCAGCCTCGAGGGTCGCACCGACAACGTCATCCTCACCGTACTCGCCGCCCGGGCCGCCGGCGCCGCGGGCGATCGTGCCAAGTTCGACGACCTTGTCGCCCGTGCCCTCACCCTCCCGCTCAACACCGAGCAGGAACTCGTCGAACTCCTCGGCCTGCTCGACCGAACGACCGACCCCGATACCCAGGTCCGCGCCGTGCTCGATCGGCTCGCGCAGCACGACACGCTCGCGGATATCGCCCGCGATCTCGGCGCCGAGCGCGACTGGAAACTCGGACGTGCCGACCGCGCCGCCGCTTCTCTCCGTGTCGCCGTCGCCGACCCCGCACGGGCTTCCAGCCGTGCCCTCGCCCTCGCCGTTCTCGTTCTGAGCAGCCCCGCCGACGCCGACCTTGTCGCCCGTTCATCATCAACGCTCGCCGACCGCACCGCCCTCGCCGACCGCTACTGGGTCCTCCTCGCCCAGGGACTCGACGCCCAGCGCGCCGCCCGCATCGCCGACGCCCGAGAGCGCTACGTCGAGGCCATCCAGGCCGACCCTCGCCCCGGCTTCGCTCAGTTCCTTCTCGCCGAGATCCTCTTCCCGCTCGGCGAGCGAGCCGAAGCCATCCGCCTCCTCGAATCGCTTGCCGGCACCGACCGCGCCATCGTCGACCCCGCCTGGCGCGTCGCACGCAGCCGCCTGGTCACCATGAGCATCGAGTCCGGCCGGCTCAACGAAGCCCGCGGCCTCGCGGGCATCGCCCTCGGCATGCGCCCGGCGCTCCCCGAAGTCCTCGCCGTCGGCTACGCCACGCTCACGAGTTTCGACGCGGGCAACGTCTCCCAGCAGGACCTCGCCGAGATGGCACGCGTCTTCGCCACCATCGAAGGCCCGACCGCCGACGATCCCACCGTGCTCGCCTTGCGCGCCTGGGCCGCCGCGGCCCTGGGCCGGCGCGACGAAGCAACGCGGCTCTACGACCGCCTGTGCACCATCCCCAGCGTCCCCGCCCTCGAAGTCACCGTCCGTCTTCTCGACCTCTCCCGCGCCTCCGACCCCGCGCTCCACGAGCGATTCCTCCGCCATGTCCGCACGCTCCTTCCTCGCGAGCGAGTCCTCCTCGCCTACGAGACCGCCGTCATCGCTCGCACCCAGGGCGTGCAGGCCGCCGGCGCCTTCATCGCCACACAGGACCCGGGCGGCCCGCCCGACGAGGCCGCCGCAGCCCGCGATCTCATCCTCGCCGGCGCCATCGAACCCCTCGCCCCCGCCGCGTCGATCGAGATCTATGAGCGCCTCGTCCAGGGCGTCAATCCCTCGCTCTCGACGCTCATCGCCATCGCCGATTCTCCCGCCGCGTGGTCGCGCAAGGACCTCATCACCCGCGCAGTCTCGCTGCTGCGTCAGCCGCTCGGCTCCGCCTCGCTCCGCTACCGCACGCTCGAATCACGCCGCCTGCTCACCTTCGAGCGTTCCGACAAGGCCGCCGCCGACGTCGTGACGATGCTCGCCCCGCAGTTCGAGTCCGACCCCGCCGATATCGTCGTCGCCCTGCTCCTCTCCGACGCGTACGTGCAACTCCAGGCTCGCCGGCGCGCCGTGGACATCCTCGAGCGTGCACAGGCCGTCGCCGGCTCGCCGCTGCTCTACCCCAGCCTCATCAGCAACCTCCAGGCCTCCGGACGCGGGCCCGACGCCGACCGGGCCCTGCGTCGCTTCCTCGCCTTCACCGAACTCCCCGACTCGATCCGGCGCGATCGCATCCGCCTCCTCGCGGCCCAGGGGCTGCTGAACGAAGCCCTCGCGGACATCTCCGCCCTCGCCGACCGTCGCACCGCCGATGATTACCTGCTGTCCGGTGCCATCCGCGCGCGTCTGGGCGATCCGACCGGCGCCGCCGCCGACGTCGAGCGTGCCCGCGCCGCATCGCCCACCGCCTTCCCCGCTATCCTCGCCGCCGCCGATCTCCTCGCAACCTCGGGCGACGTCGACGGCGCCGTCCGCATGATCGAGCAGGCCGAGTCCGCGGCGTCTGCCGCCGACCGCCGCCGCGCAGTCAACAACATCCTCGCCCGCTTCGCCGATCCCGCCCGCGCCGAAGCCGCACTCCGCGACGCAGCAGGCGCGGGCGACGCATCCCCCGACGACCGCGCCCAGTACGCCGACTTCCTCTTCCGCCGCGGACGCTTCGACGAAGCCGCCCGCGTGGTCGACGACGCGCTCAAACTCACCCCCGAGGACTCTCGCCTCCTTTGGCTCCGCGGCACGATCACCCTCTCCCGCGGCGGGGCCTCCGCCATGCAGGACAGTCTCGTCGTCCTCGCCCGCGCCGCGCAGTCGCCCGACGCCTCCCCCTCGCTCCGCGAGGTCCTCGCCGTCATGCGCGACGTCGCCGTCGACCAGCCCGACTGGCCCCGCGCGGCCCGCCGGCTCAGCGAGATCGTCGAGAAGTACCCCACCGAGGTCGACATCCGCACGCTCCTCGTGAGCGCCCACCTCAACGCCGGCGCCCCCGACCGCGCCGCCGCCGCGGCCCTCCAGGCCGCCGACGCATCCCCCGCCGATCCGCGCGGCGCACGCCTCGCCGCACAGACGCTCGCCTCAGTCGGGCGAATCGAAGAATCCGTCGTGCAGGCCCGCGCCTGGCGCGCCCGCGAGCGCGACACCTTCGAGCCCGATCTCCACCTCGCCTTCTGCTACCTCTCGCTGAACCGCCCCGCCGACGCGCTCGCCTCCATCGAGCCCCACGCCCAGCGCATCACCGCCGCGCCGATCAACTTCCCCGCCCTCGACGTCCTCGCGGGTGCCTACGCCGGCACCGGACGCATCGACGCCGCGCGTGACCTGCTCTCCCCGCGCCTCGCCGCCGACCCAGCGGTCTTCCAGATCGCCGTCGCCGCGATCCGGCGTGTCGCGTCTCAGCCCGATCGTGCCGCCGCCATCCGCCCCTGGCTTGCCGACCTCGCCGCCAAGGCCGCCACCCCCGCCCAGCACCTGCTGATCGCCCAGGCCTGGCTCGACCTCGGCGGGCCGACCTCGAACAAGGCCGACCTCCGCAACATCATCCCCGCCGCCGAGCAGGCCCGTGCCGATTCCTCGCTGCTGCCCATCGCCCTCATGCTCATCGCGACAGCCCACGACCTCTCCGACGAGACCCCCGAGGCCATCGCCGCCTACGAGGCCGCTCGCGTTCACTTCCCCGACAACGCCATTCTCCTCAACAACCTTGCCTACTGCCTCGTCCGTTCCAAGCAGCGCCCCTCCGACGCCGTCGCCTACGCCTCGCGGGCCGTCGCGCTGACCACCGCCGATTCCCCCGCGGCCCGGGCCAACTACATGGACACCCTCGCCCAGGCGCAACTCGCCGCCGGCGCCCACGCCGACGCCCTCGCCACCTTTACCACCGCCCAAACCCTCGCCCCGGGCATGCCCGACCTCTTCCTGGGGCTCGCCGAGGTCCACCTCGCCCTCAATGACCCCGACAAGGCCCGCGACGCCCTCCGCCGCCTCGACGCCACCCTCGGCGGGCGTCCGCTCTCCGCAAGCCTCCAGCCCCGCGCCGACGCCCTCCGGGCCGCCCTCGCCCAGCGGTAGGGCCGCGACGCGCTCGGCGCACAGCCTCGCTCGTCAGACCAGCCCCCGGCATACGCACCCTTCCACTCCGAACGACTCTCCCTTCGGGGCCGACCATCATGGTCGGCCCCGCGACGTTTCTGTCCGCGGTGCGCGTACACGCAGGTCGCGGCACGGATGCCTCGCGGTCTCCATCAGCCCGTGCGATGATCCATCGCAACCGGTGGTACCCACGCCCAACGTCCTGCGGCATCGTCCTGGTTGGCGGTCGTGTGCTGCCGCAAGCAACCTCACGAACGCTGATGCCTTGCCTTCTCCAAAAATGAACCGGGCGGCTCCGAAGAGCCGCCCGTGTGGAGATTCAGATTACTCCCACCGCGCTCGCGGTGGAGTCGTCGCGAAAGGTACTCAGCGGGTCGTGCGCCGGCGGATCGCCAGCAGCCCGAGCCCGGCCATCGCCAGCCCGGCGCCCGTGGGCAGCGGGATCAGCGTCAGCACGTCCTGCGCGTGGGTGCCCGCTAGGTAGTTCCGGTCGGTAGCCCAGACCAGGTTCAGAACACGCACGTTGCCGATGCCCCAGGCGGCGTTGTTCGTCGCGAAAGCGTTGGCTTCGTCGATCAGCGCCTGCACCTGCGGGCTGTTCGTGAAGGTCTGGCCCATGAACGACCAGATCGCCTGCTGGAGCACGTTCGCGTCGTCGACGTGGTTCGCCCCGCCGTACACGCCGTCACCGGCGAAGGCCGTGGCGTTCGCCCAGCCGCCGTTGCGGAACTGCGTGTACAGGTAGGCCGCCTGCGTATTCAGGCTGAACCCGCTCATCACCGTGGTCGTCGAAATTCCGACGACGGTGAAGCCGGCCTGGTTGAAGTCGAGGAACTCGCCCCGCTCCACGCAGAAGGTCCGGAAGACTTCCGTGTTCACCGCGGGGTGAATGGCAACGCCGAACTCGCCGCCGCCGGTCGTCCCTTCGCGGTCGAAGAACCGGATCGTGTCACCGAGACTGATGTTATCGCCCGCCGCCACGGCGGTGCCCGAAAGCACCGCGAGCGCGAGGCACATGGTTCCAAACGCTGCTTTCATAATGGCCTCCAAATCTTCCTGGCTCTCCGAGCCTGTTTCTCCGCGAGGTCCGGCCGTCGCACACGACGAACCTGCCCTCCCGTTCGTTCCTGCGTTCCGTTCCGCTCAGCCCACACGGCCATTCCGGATCGAAACGCACCCTTCCTTCAGGACTCCGCCTCAATCATCCGTCAAGAACCGGCTGGCGGGTTCCCGCCAACCGGTCGAAATCCTGCTCAGCGGGTCGTGCGCCGGCGGATCGCCAGCAGCCCCAGCCCGGCCATCGCCAGCCCGGCCCCCGTGGGAAGCGGGATCAGCGTCAACTGGTCCTGGCTGTTCCCGGAGTACTCGCCCGTGACGGGGTCGTACGACGTCCACAGGCGCAGCACGCGGACGTTCCCCAGCGTGTTGCCGTGGACCGACGCCTGGTTCGCCCAGGTGAAGATCGAGCGGCCCAGATCACGGATGGCGTTCCCGTCCGCGTTGTTCGCGTGACGGTGATTCCAGTCGATCTCGTTCTCGGCGTACCAGATCGCCCACTGCACGGCCGAGGCCATGCGACGACCGCCGGTCTCGCCCGTCTCGGCGCCGTAGCCGCCCAGCACGGTCCCGATCCCGCCGAAGTTGCCGCCGTTGCGGAACTCCTGGTAGATCGCCGCCGTCGCGAAACTCAGCACGTCCTCGCCAGCGCCGTTCGGGCGCGGGCCGGCGGCCTGCGCGTTGCTCGTGCCGTTCCCGCCGTTCCGGGCCGAGTCGGCGATCTCGACGTAGTAGCGGTTGTTCGTGCCGTTCGAGTTCCCGACATTGATGGTCTCGCCACGCTCGATGCAGAACGTGTAGAACGACGAGGCGCCCAGGCCCATCTCGCCCAGACGATCGCCGACGTAGCCGGCGTTGTTCTGGTTCGCGTGATACCCGTTCGTGCCGTTCGTCCCGATGCGGTGCATGATGAACGCACCGCCGTTGTCGAACCCGTTGTAGTTCCCGCTCGCATCCTGCGCCCAGACGCGGCCGTCGGCCAACGCACTCCCCGTCATTGCGACGAGCGCAATGCCGCCAGCAACAATCATGCTCTTCATGACACAAATCCCCTCTCGCCGAGACCGTTGCACACAGACGCAACGGCTCTACCAAGCTGGCGCCGAACTCCACGACGCGAATCAGCCGGTAGTTTCTCCTCTCGACTCGCAAAATCGTACACCGCGATGGGGGGATTCGCAAGGGAAAACACCCCAATCACAGCAAAAATCTACTATCAAGCATCAAACTAAACCCAATCAGAATACAAAAAAGAGCCCCGGCCGCGATTAGACGCGGCACTGAAAAAAATCCAGGAATTATTCGAGCCGGACCAGGGTTACCCACAATGACTATGGAGTGGTCAGACGGACCCCGGTGTCCCCGCCCGCCGCTCGCGACGCAGCCCGAGCGCGCCGAGGCCGGCCATCGCCAGTATCGCCCCGCCGGGCAGCGGGACAACGATCAGGGTCAGCAGCGAGCCGGTGATCATCTCGCCCGCGTCGTGCACCCCGTTCACGTTCAGGTCCGCGAACAGGTTCAGCACGCGCACGTTCGTATTTGTGTACCCGTTGCGCACCGCGGCGTTCGCGGCGTCATGCCACGAGCGCATCACGTCCCACTCCGACTGCGTCAATCCGTTGGGATTCGCGAGCGAACTCGACGGCACGCGCGTGGGGAGGGCGGTCGTCGCGCCCAGGTTCGGCACGCCATGCACGCCCTTGAGATCCCCTTCCAGATACCAGATCAGCGTCTGGAGCGTGCGTGCGGCGCGGGCACGACGGCCATCGTCGCTCTTCGCGTTCCATTCGCCGTCGATCGTCGTTGAGCCGTCGTAGGAATAGCCGCCGAGCGTGCCCATGCGGAAGTTCTCGAACAACCACGCGGCCTGGGTCGTGAGCATCCGCCCGCTCGCGGACGAGGCGCCCGTGCGCGAGAACAGATCAACGCTAAAGGCAAACGAGCCCCGGTCGTTCATGGAGCCGGCGCGTGCGGTCGTGAACGACTGGAAGTCATCCTCTGCGACCATCGCGTCGGTGAAGTTCGTCCCGCTCATGCTCCACGGACGCTCTGCCGTGATATCGCTGAACGATCCCCGCGCACCGGCGTTGCCGGCGACGTTCACAAGGCGGTACTCGCCGCCCTGCCCGCTCTGGAAGGGTGCGAAGTGGACGCGAACGGTGCCCGCGTCGGCCGCGGACGCGAGGCCCGCGGTCATAAGTATTGCTGCGGCTGATCTTTGCATCTCTCGACCCTACTCCGACACACACGTGACCCATCCGGAATGTCCGGGAGGTCCGGTCTCCATGCACGACCGGACGCCCTCCTTCCGAGCCACTGACGCAGGAAGATGCGTCATTCACACGATTTCTGACTATATTTGGCGCATACGACTATTGCAAGCCATTCCAGGATAATGTCTTGCGAGAACCTGTCAATCTGGGGGCTTTCGCTTCTGACATTCGCCAAATCCCCATTTATAACCCTTGCTTTCTTGCCCTTCGGGCAACTTGAACAGGGGGAGTTCAGCGGCATGCCTCAGCCGACAGCACGCCCCATAACCCCGGGTTCATACTCCAGCCGCCACATTCCGAGTACGGTGCTCGGCGCATGACGCTTCTGCTCGCAGCCCTGCCGGTCGCCCTGCTGATCATCGCGATGACCAGTCCGTGGCCGCGTCGGTGGCTTCCGCTCCCGGCGCACGTCGCGTTGCCGGTCATGGCGCTGTTGGCGTACGTCCTCCAACTGGCGTACTTCCGGGGAGGCTCGCCCGACGAACTCTCCTCCGGCGTGGCCCGCATCGTCCATGCCGGCGTGATCGACGGCGTGCTGTCCTCGCTGACGCCGCTGGCGATCGTCTTCGGGGCGGTGCTGCTCTTCAAGACGATGGAACTGTCGGGCGCGATGCGCGTGGTGACGGGGCGGCTTCAGTCCCTCCGCGCCGATCGGGTCGCGCACCTCGTGCTGGTCGGCTGGGCGTTCTCGTTCCTCATTGAGGGGCTCAGCGGGTTCGGCACGCCGGCCGCGCTCGCCGCGCCGATCCTGGTGGGGCTCGGCTTCCCGGCGGTGCGTGTGGCGGCGATGTGCCTGGTGATGAACAGCGTGCCGGTGTCGTTCGGCGCGGTGGGCACGCCCGTGTGGTTCGGCCTGGGCGAGATCGGCCTGACGCCCGACGAGGTGCGTGCGGTCGGCGTGAAGGCGGCGTGGGTCAACGCGCTCGCCGCACTCGTCATCCCCGTCCTCGCGCTCCGCATCGTCGTGCCCTGGCGCGAGGTCCGCCCGCGTGCGGGGTTCATCGCGCTGGTCACGCTGGCGACGGTCATGCCGTACGTGCTCGCCGCGGGCTGGAGCGTCGAGTTCCCGTCGATCATCGGGGGCATCTGCGGCGTTCTGGTCGGAGTCGTTGCGGCGCGCTGGGGCGTCGGCCTGCCGCCGGTGTCCCAGGCGAGCGACGAGCCGCGCGCGACTGTGCCGCCGGAGTCGTCCATCTCGTCCGAGCCCAGTCTCGCGCGGGCGATCGCGCCGCTGGTCGCTGTGGTGCTGATCCTCGCGGTCACGCGTATCGGCCAGTTGGGGATCAAGGGGATTCTGACGTCCGACGCCGGTGCGGTGTCGCTCCCGCTGGGGGCGCTGGGCGAGGCCTGGGCGAGTCCGGCGCTGGTCGTGGGGCTGCGCGACATACTCGGCGCGGACGTGTCGTGGCGGATGCCCGTGCTGTACGTGCCGTTTGTCTTGCCCTTCGTGGTCGTGTCGCTCGCGGCGGTTCCCCTGCTGCGGATGCCGCGCGACGCCGTGCGCCGGGCCTGGGGTGATACCTGTCGTCGGCTGACGCGTCCGGCGATCGCGCTCGCGGGCGCGCTCGTGCTCGTCAAGATGCTCATGCTCGGGGGCGAGGCGGCCCCGGCCATGCACATCGGGTACGGGCTCGCGGCTGCCTCGGGCGGCTCATGGCCCGCGTTCGCGCCCTTGCTGGGCGCCCTGGGCTCGTTCTTCTCGGGATCGAACACCGTCTCGAACCTCACGTTCGCGCCCGCGCAGGCGGCGCTGGCCGACGCGCTCTCGCTCGACCGCACCACCATCCTCGCGCTCCAGACTGTGGGCGGCGCGATGGGCAACATGGTCTGCGTGCACAACATCGTGGCGGTGGGGGCCGTGCTCGGCCTGCGCGAGCGGGCGCCTCGTCCGCCCGCGGATGGCGCTTCGGGCGAGCCCAACGCACGCGCCGGTGGTGCTGAGGATGGCGCGTCGGGCGGCGTGGGCGCGGTGCTGCGCCTCACGGCGGGGCCGATGCTCGCGTATGCCGCCATCGCCGGCGCGTGCGGCGTCGTGATGATCGCCATGGGGCTCTGACGCCGTCGGGGCGCGGTCGCGCCGCGCCACGCGTGCCGCAAAGATCGGCTCAAGGTTCTGTGTGGGTTGCGCGAAGTCGCGCGCCGACGCCTGTCCGCACGCGTTCATCGCGCCATCTTGTGCAACTCGACGGGTAGACTCGCCGCCCCGCGCATCGGCGTGCGCCGGGACGGAGGCGTCATGCTGCGAGTTCGCCTGGAGCGTGCCCCCGCCTTCGCGACCGTGCTCTTCGCGATGTCCGCGGCGTTCTCCACGTACCTCTGCATGTACGCCTTCCGCCGCCCCTTCACCGCGGCGACGTTCGCCGACCTCACCTTCCTGGGCACCGAGATCAACGCGAAGACGGCGTTCGTCATCAGCCAACTCATCGGCTACACCGTCTCGAAGTACCTCGGCGTCAAGATCTGTTCGGAGATGACCCGCGCCCGGCGCATGGGCGCGTTGCTCGCGCTCATCCTGCTCGCCCAGGGCACGCTGGTCCTGTTCGCCATCCTCCCGACCGACCTGAAGGCCCTCGCGATGTTCGCCAACGGCCTGCCCCTGGGTATGGTGTGGGGGCTGGTCGTGTGGTACCTCGAAGGTCGGCGCGCGTCCGAGGCGCTCCTCGCCGGGCTGTCGTGCTCGTTCATCATCGGCAGCGGCGTGGTGAAGGACGTCGGGCGCTGGGTCATGTCAGACCTGGGTGCGGGCGAGTTCTGGATGCCCGCCGTCACGGGCGCGCTCTTCCTCCCGGTCTACGTCGTCAGCGTCTGGCTTCTCAACCAGGTGCCCGAACCCTCCGCGGCGGACGTGGCGGCCCGCGTGCAGCGGGCGCCGATGAACGCCGCCGACCGCTGGGCCTTCGTGCGGCGCTTCGCCCCGGGGCTCGCGATGCTGTTTCTCGTCTACTTCTTCCTGACGGCCTACCGCGACTACCGCGACAACTACGGCATCGAGGTCCTCAAGGAACTCGGCTACGCCGGCACGCCCGCGATCTTCACCAAGACCGAAACCCCCATCGCCTTCGGCATCATGGCCACGCTCGCGCTCCTCAGCCTCGTGAAGAACAACCGCACGGGCCTGCTCGCGGCATTGGGCATCATGGGCGGGGGCGTCGTGCTCATGGGCGGGGCAACGCTCCTGCTCGATGCGGGCAGCATCTCGGGCGTCGCGTGGATGATCCTCGTGGGGCTCGGCGCGTACCTCTGCTACGTGCCGTACGGGTCGGTGCTGTTCGACCGGCTCATGGCGAGCACGGGCTTCGTCGGCACGGCGGTCTTCGCGATCTACGTCGCCGACGCGCTGGGCTACACCGGCTCGGTCGCCATTCAGTTGTTCAAGGACCTCGGCGCGGGCGGCATGTCACGCCTGGCGTACCTTCGCCTGATGACGTACGGCGTGTCGATCCTCGGCGTGGTCATGCTCGCGGGCTCGGCGGTGTACTTCGCGCGGGTGTCGCGGGGCGGGGGACACCCGGCGCGAACATCCGGGAGCACGGCGGCGTGAGCGGGGCGTACGACGTCATCGTGATCGGCGCGGGCATCGTGGGGCTCGCGCACGCGTACGAGGCGGCCAGGATGGGCCTGCGCACGCTCGTGCTGGAACGAGGCGCCAAGGCCGAGGGCGCCTCGGTGCGGAACTTCGGGCTTGTCTGGGTCATCGGCCAGCGCCCGGGCCAGGACCTGCGCCGGGCCCTCCGCGGGCGCGAGACCTGGCTCACCCTCTGCCGCGAGGGCGGACTGTGGCACCGCGAGTCGGGCAGCGTGCTCGTGGCGACGGCCGAGGACGAGGCGGCGGTGCTGCGAGAGTTCGCTGCGGCGGCGTCCGATCTCGGGCACGAAGTCCGACTGCTCGATCGCACGGGCATCGAGGCCATGTCACCGGGTGTTCGCCCGGGTGTGGCGATCAACGGGCTTTACAGCCCGCGCGACGTCTGCCTGAACCCGCGCGAGGCGATTGTCGGCCTGGCGCGGATGCTCGCGGAGCGGCATGGCGTCGAGTTTCGCTTCGCCACGCGCGCCACGGGCATCGAGCCCGCTGACGCCGCGGAGGGCGCGGGCCCGCGCGTGCGCTGGGTGTCGCGCGAGGGCGCGGGCGTGCTGGTGGCAAGGCGCGTGCTCGTGTGCGCCGGGCACGAGGCCGAGGCGCTGTACCCCAGCGTGCTGGCGCGAGCGGGTGTGCGACTGTGCAAACTCCGGATGCTCGCGCTGCGCGTGCACGACGGGCTGCGCCTCGGGCCGGCGCTCGCGGGTGGGCTCTCGCTCAGGCATTACCCGAGTTTCGAGGGCTGTCCGTCGCTGGGCACGCTCCGCGAGCGCATCGCGCGCGAGCGGCCCGCGCTGGATCGGTTCGGCGTGCACGTGCTCGCGGCCCAGCACACGCCCGGCGAGATCATCCTCGGCGACAGCCACGAGTACGACGACGCCGTCTCGCCATTCGACGAGGCGGAGATCGAGTCGATCATCCTCGACGAGGCGGCCCGGTTCATCGACCTGCACGGGGCGAGTGTGACGCGCCGCTGGCAGGGAATGTACGCGAAGTGCCCGGGAGCGAGCGTGCTGACCCACGAGGTCGGGCCGGGCGTGCGACTCGTGGCGGCGGTCGGCGGCGCAGGCATGACCCTCGCCTTCCCGATCGCGGCGGAATGGCGGGAATCCATCGAAGGGAGTGTGCGCGAATGACGACGGGCGGCATCGTGCGTGGGCGGGGCGGGCCGGGGACGACGGGATCGACTGGCGGCGGACGCGTCCGGGCGGTCGTGCTCGACTGGGCCGGGACGACGGTGGACTTCGGCTCGTGTGCGCCGGCGGCGACGTTCGTCGAGGCCTTCGCGCGTCACGGCGTAACCATCACCCTCGACGACGCCCGCGGGCCCATGGGCATGGCGAAGCGCGACCACATCAAGGCCATCGCCGCCACGCCCGGCGCGACCACGCAATGGACGGCGCGCCACGGACGGGCCTTCGGCGAGTCGGACATCGACGCGATCTACCAGACGTTCCTTCCGCTACAGGAGGCCTGCGTCGAGCAGTTCAGCACCGTGATCCCCGGCGCCCTGGAGATGCTCGCGGCGATGCGGGCGCGGGGCGTGCGCGTGGGCTCCAGCACGGGGTACACCCGGACGATCATGGAGCGCGTCATGCGGGCGGCGTCGGCCCAGGGGTTTGAGGTCGATGCCATGCTCTGCGCGAGCGACGTCGAGCAGGGGCGCCCCTGGCCCTGGATGATCTTCGAGAACATGCGCCGGCTGGGCGTCTGCCCGCCCTCGTCGGTCGTCGTGGTCGACGACACGACGGTGGGGGTCGAGTCGGGCGTGAACGCGGGGGCGTGGAGCGTGGGCGTGGCGGCGACAGGCAATCTTGTCGGCCTGCCGCAGGCGGCGTTCGAGGCCCTGCCCGACCCCGAGCGCACCGCCCGCGTGACGCGGGCGCGCGAGGCGCTCCTGCGGGCCGGGGCGCACTTCGTGATCGACGGGGTGGGCGACCTGCCCCGCGCGATCGACGCGATCGAGCGTGGCTGGGCCTGACCGCACGAGAATACCCGCGCACGCTTTGGGTAACACCCCGACGACATCAGCACACGCCAACAAAAACGGGCCCCGGCGGATGACGCCGGGGCCCGGTGCGTTCAGGAACTCTCAGGCGGCCTTACGGGCAGGGCGCCCCGGCGACGACCTGCGAGAGCGCGTCGATGTCGTCCTGATCGACGTTGCCGTCGCGGTTGAAGTCAGGATCCTGGACCGAGCACGAGGGATCGCCGGCGACGACCTGCGCGAGGCAGGCGATGTCGTCCTGATCGACGTTGCCGTCCTGGTTGAAGTCGGGGTCGCACGCCGGCACGCCGACGACGCCCGTGACTGTGATGTTGCTGATGGCCCACCAGCCCGCATCGCGATCAACGAAGCGGACGCGGAGGGTGTTGTCCGAATCGCTGGTGGGGATGGCGACGGTGACGACCTCGTCGACCGCCGTGGTCTTGTTGGAGGGGTTCCAATCGAGCACGGTGGTCCAGGTCGTGCCGTTGTTGAAGGAGACCTGCACCTGCGACGAGTGCCCGGGGGCCGCGTCCCAGCCCGAACGGAAGGAGAGTTCGACCGATCCGGGGTTGAGGGCGTTGATGGAGTAGTTGGGGGTGAGAAGGATGGAGGCTCCGTCGCAGCCGCGCGCGTCGAAGTCGGAGACGAACGCGGTGAGAGCGCCGTGCTGGCGGCGGTTGCCGCCGACATCGCGCGACCAGGCGTCCACGAGCCAGGCGTTCCAGCCGTAGAAGTCGTCACCCGGGATGCAGTTGATCAGCCCGCTGTTGTCGACGGTGAGGTTGAAGGCCTGCTGGGCGACGGTGGAGAAGTAGAAGCACTGGTCGATCGGGGGCAGTTCCGTCGGTGCCGCCGAGAGGTTCGGGACGTTCTCGAAGCCCTCGGCGAGCAGTTCGAGCCCGTTGACGCGGACCACGACGTTGTCGATCGCCCACCACCAGTCGTTGCGGGCATTGACGAGCGCGAACTCGAACTTCACGTCCTGCGCCCCCGCGGGGACCTGCAGGGCCGAGAGCGGGATGATGACCTGCTCGTTGGGGGTGTCGTCCTTGAAGGTGGGGCTCGGCGGGATGAAGATCTGCGCGCCGCTGGCGGCCCGACCAGAGTCGGAGTCCCAGCGCAAGACCTCGACGGGCGCCTGCGGCACGCCCCCGACGGTGTAGGTGGCCTTGATGACCGCGGTCTGGTTGTTGGTCGGGCGACGCGTGAGCGTGCCCTCGCTGCCGGCGGTCGTGACGGTGACCGGGGCGTCGATGGCGAAGGTAGTTGGCCCGGTGACGATGATCCGGAGCCGGCCGTTCATCGACGGGACCGAGTTGGAGCCCGAGACGTTGACGTAGTTGCCTGTCTCGAACCCGTGCGGAGCGCTGGTCGTCACGATCGGGTTGCTCCCGGTCGTGATGCTCACGATGCTGACCGCCGGCGGCGCGGGGTCGCAGGTGGACTGGTCGTCGAAGCCCTCGTCACGCCAGGACGAGGCGAACTCGAGGCTGGCCGAGGAGATGGTGCCGGGCAGGGAGATGGCCGGGGTCGAGACGAACGCGTTGAACTTGGTCTGGCCGTTGGGGAAGTCGTCCCACTCGTCGGGATCGGCGATCGCGACGATCCCCTGGCCCAGCGTGAACTCGCTGCGGCGCTGGTTGTCGACGCGCTGCCACCACCAGTCCTTGAAGGCGAAGGCCCACCCGCGCCACTCGGGCCGCCCGCACTCGATCGGGCAGGCGCCGCACGGGTCCCAGATCGACGTCCAGCCCTGCGGGGGCGAGAGCGTCCAGGGCGTGAAGCACGCGGGGTAGTCGATCGTCGGCGCGACGTTCATCACGTTCTGCGCGGGCGTGATCGACGTGACGGTGACCGTGGCCTGGCCCTCGAACACGCGGACGTTGTCGATCGCCCACCACCAGTTGTTCCCGCCCGTGTAGCGGAACTTCAGCGTGACGCTCGTGGCGCCCGCCGGAACGATCAGCGCCCGCGCGACGAGTTCGTTCACCGCGTCGTCCTTGAAGAACGGCCCGGGCGACGACTCCCAGCGGATCACCTCGACGACCTGGCCGCTGTCGTACTCGGCCACCACCGACGCGGTCTGCGGCGCCTCGTAGCGCCAGCTGGAATCGAACGACAGCACCAGCACGTTGCCCGAGCGCCCCGACACGTCGATCGCGGGGGTCGTCCAGGTCGTGTCGAGCCCGCCGCCGGAAGAGGGCAGGTCGTCGAACTCATCCCCGTCGGCGACGGCGATGCGCCCGCTGGCGTTCGTGAAGCCGGCGCCGTTCCCGCCGCTCACACAGGTCCAGAACGGACGCTGCACGAATGACCAGCCGCGCCAGTCCGGCACGCCGCCCGAATCGGGCGACGCGACCGTCACGCTCGACCCGTTCGGGCCCGTGTGGGAGTAGACGTTGACATTGCAGTAGGTGCTCGCGCAGTTCGCGGGCGGGACCTCGTGCACCGGGGGAAGGAGCGTCACGCTCTCGAAGTTCTCGGAGAACAGGTTGGTCTGCTGCCCGCCGACGACGCCGTCGACGGAGAGGTTGTCCAGCGCCCACCACCAGTCGTTGGCGGCCCGGAGGTACGCGAACTCGAAACGCACGCTCGTCGCGCCCGCGGGCGCCTGCAGCCCGGGGAAACGCTCGTCGCCGATCGCCCCGTTGACCAGGATCACCATCTCGTTCGTGGCGTCGGGCTTGAAGAAGTTGCCCGGCTCCAGGTTCAGATCGTCCGAATCCCAGTGCATCACCTTCACCGCGGGCTGCTCCACGCCGCCGACGGTGTAGTACGCGTTGATGATCGCCGTCTGGTTGTTGTCCGGAAGGTCGTCGAAGCCCTCGGGGCGCCAGGACGAGTCGAACTTCAGCGTCAGCGTTCCGGCGGCCAGCCCGGTGAGGTCGATCGCGGGCGTCGACATGAAGGTGTTCATCATCCCGCAGTTCTGCACGGGCGAGCCGCGATCGTCCCACTCATCGCCGTCGGCGACGGCGACGATGCCCACGCCGAGCGTGAACTCGGTGCGGCGCTGGTTGTCCGTCCGAATGCCCCAGAAGTTCTTGCTGGTGAACGACCACCCCTCCCACTCGAACACGCCCTCGGTCGTGGCGCACGTGCCGCAGTTGGTCTGCACGCCGCACTCGACCTGCTCGCGGCAGGCATAGGTCTTGGTCTCGCAGTTCGCGCGGGTCCAGCCCAGGGGCGGAACGTGCGTGAACGCCGGGATCGGCGGCGCACACGCGTTGAGCACCGCGGGGTCGCCCGACGGATTCGTCGGCACCGCGCTGTCGAAGTTCTCGAAGTAAAAAGTCACCTGGCCCAGGGCGTTGGCCGACAGGGCCGACCCGACGACGGCGGCGATCATCGCCGCGCTGCGAGCGCTGAACTTCTTCCGCATCACTCACTCCCTTCTCAGTGCATGAATCCATCACGGGCGACCGGGCGACAACCGCCCTTCTCCCGGGGCCACAAACCTACGTCGAGCGGCGCATCACCACAACGGGCGAACGCACAAAGGTGAGGCAAGATTGCGCACAGTTCGCGCGAACGCGCCGTCCTTTACCGAATCTTGACGCAGGAAACACACAACCTCATCGCATGCGGCTCGCGCACAGATGTATCCTCTCCGCGTCGTTCATCAGTGGCGGGCTCGATGTTGCTCTCGCCCGCGCCCGCATCGCTCCGGAGATCATGTCTCATGCTGAACCGCCCCCGGCACGGACGCCCCGCTTTCACGCTCATCGAACTCCTCGTCGTCATCGCGATCATCGCCCTGCTCATCGGCATCCTGCTCCCGTCGCTGGGCTCGGCCAGGGCCGCGGGGCGTCAGGTCGTCTGCGCGAGCAACCAGCGTGCGATCTACAGCGCCATCTTCGCCTACGCCGCCGACAACAAGGACTTTCACCACGCCAAGCGCCTGAACTACGGCGCCCGCTTTCTCCGCATCAACCAGGGCGGGCCCTACGAGTCGACCAACCTCCGGCTCGTCCGCCCGTACATCCCCGACTTCACCTCCGACGGCGGCCCGCCCGACGTCGCCTACTGGGGCAACATCTACGACCCCTACTTCGACATCAGCATCGACCCGTCGTGGCACACCGCCCGCATGCCCTGGGTCTCCATGGAGAACCCGCCCTTCCCCGCCTGGAAACTCTGGCGCTGCCCCGAGGCACGCACCATCGACCCCTACCCCGCCGGTACCAACTTCAGCCCCGATCACTACTACCAGACCTACGGCTTCAACGGCGTCGACGACCGCGTCGCACCCGGCACCAACCGCCCCGCCTCCACCTGGTGGCGCCGCGAGTACGTCGCCCGGTACGGACGCGTCATCTCCGTACCCACCAAGGTCAGCAACGTCCTCCAGCCCTCGGCCCTTATCCTCTTCCAGGACGCCTTCGAGCACATGCTCGACGGCAACGGCGACACCCTCAACGACCTCTCCCAGTACAACCCCGACGTCGACGCCGGCGACCCGCGCTTCCGCAACTGGCAGAAGGAGTACTTCCGCCACAACTCCGGCTGCAACACCGCCTGGGGCGACGGGCACGTCAAGGCCATCGGCAAGGTCGACATGATCGAATCGCTCCCCTGGTACACTGGGCTCTAGCCGTCACGCCGTCGCCAACGGATTCGCCGTCGGCCTAGCCCAGCACCCCGTGGATCAGCACCCGACACACCCCGCCGACGCCACCCCCGACGTCTCCGAGGGTGACGTGAACACCACCGCCGGACGGCGCGCCTTCCAGGCGCGCGTGCTCGACGACGTCGCACGCGACCTCCTCGGACGCGACGAACGCCACTACCTCCGCCAGTCGCTCTCGACCCCCTGCATCACCGCCCTCGCGTCGGCCCGCGGCTCGACCATTATCGACGTGCAGGGGCGCTCCTACCTCGACTTTCACGGCAACAGCGTCCACCAGGTCGGGCATGGGCACCCGCGCGTCGTCGACGCCGTCGTCCGTCAACTCCGCGATCTGCCCTTCTGCCCCCGGCGCTACACGAACGAGCCAGCGATCCGCCTCGCCGAGGCCCTCGCCGCGCTCACCGGCGGCACGCTCTCGAAGGTCCTGCTCGCGCCCGGAGGCGGGGCCGCCATGGGCATCGCGATGAAACTCGCCCGCGTCGCCACGGGCCGCTTCAAGTTCGTCTCCATGTGGGGCGCCTTCCACGGCGCGGGGCTCGACACCATCTCCATCGGGGGCGAGGCCGTCTTCCGGCGCGGCGTCGGCCCGCTCCTCTCCGGTTGCGAGCATGTCTCTCCCTGCGCGCCGTCCGACTGCGCCCTCGGGTGCGCCGGCGCCTGTTCCCTCGCGTGCGCGGCCCAGGTCGAGGACGTCCTCGAACGCGAGGGCGACGTCGCCGCCGTCATCGCCGAGCCCGTCCGCTGCACCACCGTCGACATCCCGCCCGCCGACTACTGGTCCCGCGTCCGCCGCGCGTGCGACCGGCACGGGGCGCTCCTCGTCTTCGACGAGATCCCCGTCTGCCTCGGGCGCACAGGGCGCATGTTCTCCTGCCAGCACTTCGGCGTGCTCCCCGACATCCTCGTGATGGGCAAGGGCCTGGGCGGGGGCGTCGTGCCGCAGGCCGCGGTGCTCGCGCGGCCGGAACTCGACGTCCACGCGCACGGCGCGCTCGGTCACTACACGCACGAGAAAAGCCCCGTCGGTGCGGCCGCCGCCCTCGCCACGCTCGACGTCGTACGCGACGAAGGGCTCATCGACCGCAGCCGCGTGCTGGGCGAGTCGTGGCGCAGCACGCTCCGCGAGCGCCTGCTGCCCACCGGGCTCGTGCGCGAGGTCCGCGGGCTGGGCCTGCTCGTAGGCGTCGAACTCCGCGCGACGCGAGGCACGACGCGCGACCTCACCGACCGCGTGCTGCACGCCTGCCTGGAGCGAGGGCTCAACTTCAAGGTGTCGGACGGGAGAGTGCTCACGCTCACCCCGCCGCTGACAGTGGGGGAGGACGAACTCGCCCTCGCGGCCGAGATCCTCCGGGCGTCGCTCGACGCCGAACGCGCCTGAGCATCCGCCCGCCGCGCCACACATCTCGAAGCCCCGCCCGCAGCGCACCGCCCCCGCGCTACCCTCCGCGCATGCTCCCTCCCCGTGCGCTCATCGGCATGATCCACGTCCGCGCCCTCCCGGGCAGCCCCTTCGCGAATCTTGCGCCCGACGCGATCGTGCGCACCGCCGTCGACGAAGCGAAGACCCTTGCCCGTGCCGGCTTCGACGCCCTGATGATCGAGAACATGCACGACCGCCCGTACGAGAGCCCGCCCCACGGGCCCCAGACGGTCGCGATGATGACCCGCGTCGGCCTGGCCGTGCGCGAGACAGCCCCCCGCCTGCCCTTGGGCGTGCAGATCCTCTCGCAGGGGCATGCCGAGGCCCTCGCCGTCGCGCTCGCGTGCGACGCCTCCTTCATCCGCGTCGAGAACTTCGCCTACGCGCACGTCGCCGACGAGGGGCTCATGGCCACCGCCGCGGCCCCGGAACTCCTGCGCCTCCGCCGACGCCTCGGCGCCGAGCGCATCCGCATCTTCGCCGACGTCAAGAAGAAGCACGCCTCGCACGCGATCACCGCGGACCTCTCCATCGCCGACGCGGCCCACGGCGCCGCATTCTTCGGCGCCGACGGGCTCATCGTCACCGGCGCATTCACCGGGCGTGCCCCCACGCACGACGACCTCGACGCCTGCGCGGGCGCCACGAACCTGCCCATCCTCGTCGGCAGCGGCGCGACCCCCGCGGCCCTGCCGGGCCTGCTCGCCCGCACGTCGGGCGTCATCGTGGGTTCCGCGCTCAAGCGTGCCGGCGTCTGGTCGAACCCCCTCGACCCCGTCCGCTGCCGCGCGATGGTGCGGGCGCGGGTCCGCAAGACTCAAATCTGAGTATCTGGTCAGCACTGCGACGATGCTGCCCTTAGACCCTCTAACAGAATGGCACGCCCTTTGCGGCGAGTCCTGTCGTGCAAGGAGGCACGACATGGCCAAGCCGCTGCTGGAC
>VFQQ010000626.1_pt1 | contig 65137 bp, 63 predicted proteins | sample 3512341 | NCBI WGS metagenome assembly VFQQ01 (sample SAMN10412373, study PRJNA504923) | tailings metagenome | isolation source: Relicate 2 Philex TSF1 revegetated site | place: Philippines: Tuba, Benguet | collected 2017-08-29 | reverse complement strand
GGCGGGCCACCTCGCCGGACAGCATGGCACCGACGGTGCGGTTCACATTGTTCACCGCCCGCTCGATCACGACCGGTTCGCCCCGCTCGAGCGCCGGCAGCGCGGCCCGGACAAGGTCCTGGTCCAGCGCCTTCTCCAGCCCGTGTTCCTGCCGTTCCTGGTTCCAGACGGCGATGCCGGGCCGGACGGGGGCCTGGTACAGGATCTTGGACAGGTCGACGCCCTTCGCCTTCCAATGGTCTAGGGCGCGTCGCATGTCGAGCTTGTCGACCCGGCCGATCATCTCGTTCAGCGTGCGGAAGCCGAGCCGCGCCATGATCTCGCGCAGTTCCTCCGCCACGAAGAAGAAGTAGTTGATCACATGCTCCGGCTGGCCTGTGAAGCGGGCCCGGAGCACCGGATCCTGCGTCGCCACGCCCACCGGGCAGGTGTTCAGGTGACACTTGCGCATCATGATGCAGCCGGCCGCGATCAAGGGCGCGGTGGCGAAACCGAACTCGTCGGCGCCGAGCAGCGCGCCGATGGCGACGTCGCGACCGGTCCGCAGGCCGCCGTCGACCTGCACGGCGATGCGGCCACGAAGGCCGTTCAACACCAGTGTCTGCTGGGTTTCGGCCAGGCCGATCTCCCAGGGCGAGCCGGCATGCGTGAGGGAGGTGAGGGGAGAGGCGCCGGTGCCGCCCTCGAAGCCCGAGATGGTGACGTGGTCGGCCCGCGCCTTGCTGACGCCGGCCGCCACGGTGCCCACGCCCACTTCCGAGACCAGCTTGACCGAGATCCGCGCGCGCGAATTCACGTTCTTCAGGTCGTGGATCAGCTGGGCCAGGTCCTCGATCGAATAGATGTCGTGATGCGGCGGGGGCGAGATCAGCCCGACGCCGGGTGTCGACAGCCTGACGCGGGCGATATTGCGATCGACCTTGTGGCCGGGGAGCTGACCGCCTTCGCCGGGCTTGGCCCCTTGCGCCATCTTGATCTGGATGTCGTCGGCGTTGACCAGGTATTCGGCGGTGACGCCGAAGCGGCCCGAGGCCACCTGCTTGATCGCCGAGCGCATGGAATCGCCGTTCGCCATCGGCTTGAAGCGGTCGACCTCCTCGCCGCCCTCGCCGGTGTTCGACTTGCCGCCGATCCGGTTCATGGCGATGGCGAGCGTCGTATGCGCCTCCCGGCTGATCGATCCGAAGCTCATCGCCCCGGTGGCGAAGCGCTTCACGATGTCCTTCGCCGGCTCTACCTCGTCCAGCGGAACGGGCGTTTCCGCCCATTTCATGTCCATCAGGCCGCGGATGGTCAGCAGGCGTTCGCTCTGGTCGTTGATGCTGCGGGCGAAGGCCTTGTATTCCTCCGGCAGGTTGCCGCGCACGGCGTGCTGCAGGCGGCCGACCGACTGCGGCGTCCAGGCATGGTCCTCACCGCGCAGGCGGAAGGCATAGTCGCCGCCGGCGTCCAGCATGTGGCGGTAGATCGGATTGTCGCCGTAGGCATTGCGGTGCCGGCGCACTGTCTCCTCGGCGATCTCGGCCCAGCCCACGCCCTCGATGGTGGTCGCGGTCCCGGTGAAGTACTTCTCGACGAAGCCGCTCGACAGGCCGACGGCATCGAAGATCTGCGCGCCGCAATAGGACTGGTAGGTCGAAATGCCCATCTTGGACATGACCTTGAGCAGGCCCTTGCCGATCGCCTTGATGTAGTTCTTCTGCACCTCATAGGCCTTGAGGGGCAGGCCGTTCTGCACGCGGATGTCCTCCAGCGTGTCGAAGGCGAGATAGGGGTTCACCGCCTCTGCGCCGAACCCGGCCAGGCAGCAGAAGTGATGCACCTCGCGCGCCTCGCCCGTTTCCACGACGAGGCCCGTCTGCGTGCGCAATCCCTGGCGGATCAGGTGGTGATGCACGGCCGCCGTCGCCAGCAGCGCGGGGATAGGAACCCGATCGGATGAAACGGCGCGGTCCGACAGCACCAGGATGTTGTTGTCCTGCAGCACGGCGTCGGTCGCCGCCGCGCAGAGCCGCTCCAGGGCCCGTTCCATCCCGGCCGCGCCTTCCGCGGCCGGCCAGGTGGTGTCGAGCGTCGCGGTCCGGAAGGCACCATCGAGCAGATCGGCGATGGAGCGGATCTTCTCCAGTTCGGCATTGGTCAGCACCGGCTGGCTCACCTCGAGCCGCTTGTGCGTGCCGGCCTGGCGGCCGAGCAGGTTCGGACGGGGCCCGATCATCGATACCAGCGACATCACCAGTTCCTCGCGGATCGGATCGATCGGCGGGTTGGTGACCTGGGCGAAGTTCTGCTTGAAGTAGTTGTAGAGAAGCTTCGGCTTGGAGGAGAGCACGGCGATCGGCGTGTCGACGCCCATCGAACCGACCGGATCGTCCCCTTCCTTCGCCATCGGTTCCAGGAAGAACTGGATGTCCTCCTGGGTGTAGCCGAAGGCCTGCTGGGTATCGAGCAGCGCCTCGGGATCGTTCGAGGGCGCGGCGACCGGCGCTTCGGGCAAAGCTTCGAGTTCCTCGAGCTTGTACTGCGTCTCCTTCAGCCAGTCCTCGTAGGGTTCGGCCTCGGCCAGGGTCTTCTTCAGCTCGTCGTCCTCGACGATCCGGCCCTGCTCCAGGTCGATCAGGAGCATCTTGCCGGGCTGCAGCCGCCACTTGCGGGTGATCTTCTCTTCAGGGATCGGCAGGACGCCCGATTCCGAGGACATGACGACGAGATCGTCGTCGGTCACGAGATAGCGGGCGGGGCGCAGGCCGTTTCGATCGAGCGTGGCGCCGATCTGCCGTCCGTCGGTGAAGGCGATCGCCGCCGGGCCGTCCCAGGGCTCCATCAGCGCCGCGTGATACTCGTAGAAGGCCTTCCGCTTGGCATCCATCAGCGGATTGCCGGCCCAGGCCTCCGGGATCAGCATCATCATCGCATGCGACAGCGGGTAGCCGCCGGCGACGAGCAGTTCGAGCGCGTTGTCCAGACAGGCGGTGTCCGACTGGCCATGCGGGATCAGCGGCCACATCTTGTCGAGGTCGGGGCCGAGAAGCTCGGACTCCATGGTCCGGCGCCGGGCGTCCATCCAGTTGACGTTGCCGCGGACCGTGTTGATCTCGCCGTTGTGGGCGATGAACCGATAGGGATGGGCGAGCCGCCAGGAGGGGAAGGTGTTGGTGGAGAAGCGCTGGTGCACGAGGCAGAGCGCCGAGGCGGTCAGCGGGTCGCGCAGGTCGCGATAGAAGCTGCCGACCTGGTGGGCCAGCAGCAGGCCCTTGTAGACCACCGTGCGCGAGGAGAAGGAGGGCATGTAGAGCTGCGGCAGATCGGGCAGGTTCTGCTTGCGCGCCACCTTGGCCAGCGGGTTCTGGACCTGCTTCCTGATCGAGAGCAGCTTGCGCTCGAAGGCGTCCTGGTCGGCCACTTTCGGACCGCGGGCCACGATCGCCTGCCGGATCACGGGCATGCTGTCGACCACCGCCTTGCCGAGACCCGTCCGGTCGGTCGGGACGTCGCGCCAGCCGACCATGACCTGGCCTTCCAGCTTCACGAAATGCTCGATCCGCCGCATGGCGAAGGCGCAGGTCGCCTCGTCCTGCGGCAGGAAGCACATGGCGACGGCATATCGGCCCGGGGGCGGCAGGTCGAGGCCGGCCTCGGTCGCCCAGGCCCGCAGCAGCGCGTCCGGCACCTGGATCATGGCGCCCGCGCCGTCGCCCATCAGGGGATCGGCACCGACGGCGCCGCGATGGTCGAGGTTGACCAGGATCTGCAAGCCCTGGGCGATGATGTCGTGGGATTTCCTGCCCTTGATGTTCGCGACAAAACCGACGCCGCAGGCGTCATGCTCGTTACGCGGGTCGTACAGGCCCTGTTTCTCCGGCAAACCCATAGCAGCAATCCTTGAAAACCGCGGCACCGCGGCCGATCCCCAAAACCCCATGCCCCACCTATGTCGGCAAGGCTGACCCAATTCAGGCGGACCCTAGAGGGTCCGGCGGCAATTTCCCAGCCGCACGCGCGGCCGGACCCCGGGCGAAATACCGGCTCGCCGATGTGAAATCAGCGCTGGCCCGCAGCCATACGCGCGCGGGAAGCTTCTGCCCGATCCCGGTGCCACGTGTAAAGCCCGCTGAGCACGATGACGGCGGCCCCGAACATGGTCCAGCCATCGGGCATGTCGGCGAAGACCACGAAACCCAGGACGGTGGCCCAGACCAGGAGCGTGTAGCTGAAGGGTTGCACCGCCCCGGCCTCGGCATAGGCGAGCGCCTTGATCAGGGCGAAATGCGACAAGGTCCCGATCACCGCGATCGCGATCAGGCAGGTCCAGCCGAAGAGATCCGGCGACTTCCAGCCCCAGGGACCGACCGTGGTCATGCCGGCGAGGCCGATGAAGGCCGACCACAGGAGCGTGGTCTCGGAACTGTCGGTGCGCGAGCACAGCCGCACCAGGATCTGATAGAGGCCCCACAGGAAGGCGCCGATCAGGGGGAGCAGGATCGGCCAGTCGAGCGACTGGATACCCGGCCGGATGATGAGGAGGACACCCGCGAAACCTGCCAGCACCGCGAGCCAGCGGGCGAGGCCGACGCGCTCGCCCAGGAGCGGCATCGACAGGGCGATGACGATGAGAGGAGAGGTGGCCGCAACGGCATGCGTGTCGGCGAGCGGCAGATGGGCGAAGGCGAGCACGAAGACGCCGCTTTCCACCACCGCCAGCAGGGCGCGTCCGGCCTGCAGCCAGGGCCGGTTGCTTGCTGCCGCGCGCCGCGCCTTGGCGGGTCCGACGATCAGGACCGCGAAGACGGCGAAGAGGGCGTAGCGGACCCACAGGATCTGGGTGATCGCATAGTCCTGAACGATCCACTTGCTGATCGCGTCCATGCAGGCGAAGCCGAACATGGCGAGAACGGTCAGCCCGGCGCCGAGGGCCGGCCGGTCGGCGCGGGCCGTCATGTCCGCACCGGGAGGCGGCCGAGGGCGAGCGCCGCGCTGCCGAGCGCGAGGACGGCGGTCAGCGGTCCGAAGCCGTCGAAGCCGAAGAAGCCGTACATCGAACCGCCCAGGGCCGCCGCCCCGACCCAGCCGATGCTCGCGGAGGTGCCGTTCAGGCCCATGACGGTACCGCGGACCTGCTCCGGCACCTCGGCGAGCGCGGCCATGAGCGAAGGCCGTCCGACGGCGTTCAGGAAGACATAGGCGAAGGCGAGGGCGAGCGAGGTGACGATGCCGGGGTGCCAGAGGAACAGCACCACGGCGTTGAGGCCCGACAGGGCCATGGCGACGGCGAAGGTGCGCAGGCGGTTCTTCAGCCGGTCGGCCAGCTGGCCGCCGATCGCGGTACCGATGATGTTGCCGCTGGCGAAGATGGCGAGCGGCAGCGCGAGCTCCGCCAGGCCCAGAGAGTAGGTTTCCTGCAGGAACGTGGCGAAATAGACGGCCGTGAGGCCGTAGCAGATGCGTTCCAGCACGCCCATGCCCAGAAGCCGCATCACCGGCAGCGTGAAGGCTGCGCGGTAATTGGGCTTCGAGGCCTTCGGCTTCACCGCGCCGACGGGGGCGCGCGTGGTGACGAACAGCGTCAGCGCCGCCACGATCGACAGGCCCGCCACGCAGAGGTTGGATCCGCGCCAGCCGATGTAGGAGCCGATCAGGGCGGCCAGCGGAACGCCGATGACGAGAGTCAGCGACTGGCCGCTCATCACCCAGCCGAGCGCGCGGCCGCGCTGGCGGTCGCCGGCCCGGATCGACACTTCGGCGAACAGGGCGGAGACGAAGGTGCCTGCCGCTCCGCCCGATACGGCACCCCAGGCGGCGACGCCCGGGAAACTCTGCGCCGTCGCCACGCCGGTCATCGCGACGGCCAGTATCAGCGGCCCGCCGACGATGAAGGGCCGCCGGCCCCAGCGGTCGGAGCCCACGCCGGACAGGACCGAGGCGAACCCCCAGGCCGTCGCGGTGACGATGAAGAGGTTGGCGATCATCGGGATCGACGTCTCCAGATCGCGCGCCATGTCGATCAGGAAGGGGGCGCGGGTCGTTCCCGAACAGGTGGCCGCGAACATGCCGAGGCAGGCGGCCAGCAGCAGCGCCAGGGGCGGACGCTGGTCCGGCCCGGGGCGTTGGAACGGCTTCTCCTCGGCCGGGTTCTCTGCGGGCGCGGATGGCATGGCCCGCCGCTTCTAGCCCGGATTGCTGCGCCCCGCGAGCGTCCTTCGCGCGGGGCAGCCCGGCTACCAGCGCAGCAGCCGGCGGCCCAGGAGCGCGCCCAGACCGGTGACGATACCGGTAGCGAGCGTGTACCAGGTGGCGACGAAGAGCGGGGAGTCGTCGCTGCAATGCGCGGCATAGAGCCCGGCCGCCAGACCGCTCGCCAGGAGGCCCGCGAGCGCGCCGGCGACGGCGGGACGGGACGGCGCGCCCTGGCGCAGTGCGAACAGGCCGGCGGCCAGCAGCGGCAGCGCGAGCAGCGGGATCGCCACCAGGCAAACCGGGGCATTGTTGCCGATGAGGCGCGCCTGCCATGCCGCCGCCGGCATCGTGGCGAGTTCGCCGGCGACCCCCAGACCGAGGAGAAGCGCGGGGGCGGCCAGGAGAAGACGGGGAAGGTCGGCTTCCGGCCGCGCCAGCCGGACCGCGGCCGATCCGCCGGTCACGGCCAGCAGGAGCGCCACCGCGATCTTGAACAGGAAACGCGGCTCGTCAGCGACCGCCGCGATGTCCGGGCGAGGGCCGAACGCCAGGGCGAACAGCAGCGTCGCGGCGGCCAGACCGAAGGGCAGACCACGGCTCAGGCGTCCGGCGACCGTGGCGGGGGGGCGGGAGGCATCGGCCGCCAGTGCGCGGATCAGGTCGTCGGTCCTCATGACCCGCTGCCCCGGAACTTCGCGGCCAGCGCCGCCAGGCCGCGATGCAGGGCGACGCGAACCGCGCCCTCGCTCATGGACAGCTTGCGCGCCGCTTCCGCGATCTCGCCGCCATCGACCGCGATCACCTGCAGAACGTCGCGCTGTCGGGTGGGCAGCGCCGGCAGGTGGCGCTCGATGCTGTGGCGGGTGAAATCTGGTTCGGCATTCTCGGCCGGCAGGATCTCGATCAGGTCGTCGATCGGCACGCTGACGGCGCGGCCGCGGCGGCGGATGCAGTCGATCATCTTGTTCCTGGCGATGGCGCGCACCCAGGGGCCGAGCGGGGCCGACGGGTCCCAAGTCTGCCGTTTGAGGTGTAGCGCCAGCAAGGTTTCCTGCACGATGTCCTCGCAATCGGCCTGTGACATGCCGATCCGAACCAGGTTTCGCCGAACGGTGGCGCGCAGTGCCGCCGCGAGCAGCCCGAGCAGGCGCCGGTAGGCCGTCTGATCGCCGGCGTTGGCCGCCAGCATCAGCCCGGTCCATTCCTCTTCGCCGAGGCTCAAACGCCGCTCCTGATCGTTTCTACGCACCGCGCGGGCGGATTGTTACACCACGGCGAGGAATTTCGCCGACGGCGGATTTTTTTCAACACGGTTCCGTGATCGCGTAACGCGAGCGGGTCGACCTGCGAAATCATGGGTACGACGGGCGATGCACGCGCCGGTCGGCACTCCAAGGGAAGGACCCATCATGAACGTCAAGACGCTCTTCACCTCCGCCGCTCTCGCCGGTTCGGTGGCCGCCGCCGCGGCCCTGCTGGCGAGCCCCGCGGTGGCCCAGTCGGCCGACAAGGAAAAGTGCTACGGCATCGCCGAGGCGGGCAAGAACGACTGCGCCGCGGGCCCCGGCACCACCTGCGCCGGCACCTCCAAGGTGAACTATCAGGGCAACGCCTGGAAGTACGTGCCGAAGGGCACTTGCGTCAGCATGAAGACGCCGAGCGGCGCGGCGGGCTCGCTGACCCCGAAGGGCTGAAGCCGGATGACGGCGCGCGGGGGCATTCCGCGCGCCGCAAGCCCGCAGGTTCGCATGCTTCCCCAGGCCGCCGGTATCGGCTTCAAGCCACTGCACTTCGACGCGCTGCTGTCCGATCCCGGCGCGGCGGCATTCATCGAAGTGCATGCCGAAAACTACATGGGCGCCGGCGGGCTGCCGCATGCGCGGCTGAAGGCGCTCCGCGACCGCTTCGCGCTCTCCGTCCACGGCGTCGGGCTGTCGATCGGATCGCCGGAAGGGCTCGACGTCGATCATCTCGCCCGGCTGCAGCGCCTCTGCGCGCGCTACCGGCCGGAGAGCTTCTCCGAGCATCTCGCCTGGTCCTCGCATGGCGGGGTTTTCTATAACGACCTGCTGCCGCTGCCCTACACGCAAGCGACGCTCGATCACGTCTGCCGGCATGTCGACCAGGTGCAGGACGTGCTGAAGCGGCGGATGCTGCTGGAGAACCCCTCCACGTACCTGCGCTTCGAGGCGAGCGACATCCCGGAAACCGAATTCCTGGCCGAGGTCGTTCGCCGCACCGGCTGCGGATTGCTGCTCGACGTGAACAACGTCTTCGTCGCCTGCCGCAACGCCGATGCCGATCCGCAAGCCTATATCGACCGCCTGCCGCTGGAGGCCGTCGGCCAGATTCACCTCGCCGGTCATCACGCGGGCGTGGATGAAACCGGCGCGCCGCTCCTGATCGATGTACATGGTTCCGCCGTCGCCGATCCGGTCTGGGACCTGTTCGAGCGCGTGCTGGCGCGCACCGGCCCGCTGGCGACGCTGATCGAGTGGGACAACGATCTTCCCGATTGGCCCACCCTGCAGGCCGAAGCCGCCGCCGCCGCGCGGCGGCTCGATGCCGCAGGCCTCGGCGTGGCAGCCTGACATGTTCGCTTCGCCGCAACAGCTCTTCGCCGCCGCCCTGCTCGATGCCGAGCGGCCCGTCCCGCCCGGCCTCTCTGTCCGCCCGGGTTCGAAACCGGAGACGGGCTTCGCGGTCTACCGCAACAACGTCGTGGTCGGGCTGATCGACACGCTGCGCGCGACCTTCCCGGTGGTGGAACGGATCGTCGGCGAGGAGTTCTTTGGCGCCCTGGCGCAGGTCTTCGTCACCCGGCATCCGCCGCGCTCGCCGGTCTTGAGCGAATACGGCGATGCCTTCGCGGGGTTCCTGGCGGACTTCCCGCCCGCGGCCGAGATCCCCTACCTGCCTGACATCGCCCGGTTGGAACGCGCGGCCACGCGCGCCTATCACGCCGCCGACGCGGAACCCGTCCCCATGGCCGCACTGCAGGAGATCCCCCCGGAGAATCTCGGCGGGATTCGCTTCCGCCTCCACCCTTCGCTGTCGGTCCAGCGTTCCATCCACCCCGTGGTCACCATCCGGGCGATGAATCTCGGGCTGTTGCCGCTCGGCCCGATCGATGAGCTGGGACAGGAGGACGCACTGGTCGTCCGCCCGCTGCTGGAAGTCGAGGTCCATGCACTTCGTCCCGGCGAGGCGGCCTTCATCCAGGCACTGGACCAGGACCGCACACTTGCCGAGGCGGCGGAAGCCGCTTTCGCGGAAACCGCGGCCTTCGACATTCCGGCCGCCCTGGCGAGGCTCTTCGTCGCCGGGGCCGCAATCTCCATTCTTCAAGCCAAGGAAGCCCTATCGTGACCCATGCCGCCCATCCCATGCCCGGCCGCGCCGCCGGCGGGCCGCTCCGCTCCGCCGTCTCGCTCATGGAGATGATACCGCAGGCCCTGATTTCCACGGTGGCGCGCATCGGCATCGCCGGTGTCTTCTGGCTGTCCGGCCAGACCAAGGTCTCGGGCTTCGGACTGTCGGACAGCGTCGTCGATCTCTTCCGCGACGAGTACAAGCTGCCGCTGATCGACCCGACGCTCGCCGCCTATGCCGCGGCCATCGCCGAACACCTGTTTCCCTTCCTCCTGGTGATCGGCCTCGCCAGCCGGCTGTCGGCGACGGCGCTGCTCGGCATGACGCTGGTGATCCAGGTCTTCGTCTATCCCGATGCCTGGCCGACGCACGCCACCTGGGCCGCCTGTCTCCTCGTGATCATGGCGCGCGGTCCCGGCCCGCTGTCGCTCGACCACCTCATCGCCCGGCGCTTCGCTGGCTAGGGCGTCGCCAGCGGCAGTTCCGGATGCTAGACCGATGGGATGGCCCGCCATCATCCTTTCGTGTTGTCGGATACCCTGAGGACTGCGCTGGAACGGTTCGCGGCCGCATTGGTTTCCGGTGGCGTCGCCACAGACCTGCTCGATGATCTCGTCGTCTTGCTCGACGGGCTACCGGCGGATGCGATCGTTGCGGCCGAGCGGGCGGTCAAGGATATCGCGGACCTCACCATACGCGCGGCGGGCGGGCGACCCGGTCTCGTCAACACCCTGCGGCACGGCAGGCCCTCGCATGCCGAGTTGCTGCTCAAGACGCCTGGGCTTGCGCGTGTCTTCATCTTTCATGGCGATGGATACCTGAGGGAGGCGGCCTTGAACCGCCTTCGCGAGGGCGCGCCCAGCCCGTTTCTTCTCGCCGCCATCGCCTATCGCATGAACGATTGGGTGCCGCAGGTGAGGGCCGCGGCGGAAGCCTGTGCAGGCCGAGTGTTTCCCCTGACCGCGGCAGAGATCGTGGCAGTCGCGGGACCGCTGCTGCTGGCTTGGAAGGAATACTGGTCGCGCTGGCCCCGTGATACCGGGGTGTTGGAGACGGCACTGCAACGGCCCGATGTGGTCGAGGCGATGAGCGTTCGTTTCAGAACTGCCACGACGGGTCCGCTGGCGGCGCAGTTGCGCTCGATGCTCCGCTGGCCCGGCTTGGATCGCCATCTGCCCGAACTCGCCCGCCACGCAGTACAGCCTTCGGTCAGGGCGGCAGCGCTGGGCTTTATGATCGAGGGCCGCGTGTCCTGGCCCATCGGCTCCGAGTTGCAATGGATCGACAAGCCTTATGGCATCGCCAAGTCCGTCGTCACACTGCAATCGCGCGCCATCGTGCCACCTGCGACCCGGGCAGAGTGGATCGCACATGGCGTGGCGGATCGATCGGCGGCGGTGCGGCGGATCGCCGTGATCGCCATGATCAAGTGCCGTGGCGAGTTGCCGGGTGCGTATGACCTGGCACGGCGGCTGATCGCCGACAAAAGCAAACCTGTACGCGAGCGGGCGGCCTATCTTCTATCGGTCGAGCCGGGTGCCGTCGGATCGAAACAATAGAGAACAGCGCGTGTGGGAGGTTCAATGTCCGATCAAACTCTCGTTTCCTATGAGGTCGCCGATCGCGTCGCCGTGATCACCATGCGGCGCGCGCCGGTGAATGCGGTCAACTTCGCGCTGATCGACGCCATCCATGCGGCCTTCCGCCGTGCCGATGCCGATCCGCAGGCGCGGGCGATCATCCTCACCAGCGCCTTCGACAAGGTCTTCTCGGCCGGCATGGATCTCTCCATGGTCGATGGGGCGAGCGGGCTCGACGTCCGCGCCTTCCTGAACCGCTTCTATCTCGACACGCTCGATCTCCAGTACGCGCTGACGAAACCCACCATCGCGGCCGTGACCGGCGCGGCGCGCGGCGCGGGCGTCACCCTCTCGATCACATGCGACATGATCGTCGGCGCGGAGGAGGCCGATCTCGGTTATCCCGAGATCAAGGTCGGCCTGATTCCGGCGATCCACTTCGTCCACCTGCCTCAGCAGGTGGGCCGCCACAAGGCCTTCGAACTCCTCTTCTCCGGCGATCCGATCGGATTTGGTGATGCCGCGGCCCTGGGGCTGGTCAACCATGCCGTCCCCAAGGCACAGGTGATGGGCAAGGCGATGGAGGTCGCGGGCCGGATGGCGGCGATGTCGCCGACGGTCCTCGCCATCGGACGCAATTCCTTCCTGCGGGCCAACGACCTCGACTACCGGCGCAACATCGCCAACCAGATCGAGACCTTCTGCAACATCCTGCAGAGTCCGGACGGGCGCGAGGGCATCCGCGCCTTCGTCGAGAAGCGGCCGCCGCGCTGGCAGGCCTGAGGCCGGGAACGAAGGCCGCGCCGGAGCGTTGGGCGGAGACCCCCTGGAGGTCGAATGCCCGAACAGTCTGCCGCCAAGCCCGCTCCCAATCTCGCCGCCCACGGCATGGCCGAACTGCCGGCGGTGACGGTGGAGAGTTACAACGCCGAACTGCGTGACGGTGACGGTTTCGTGGGCGACCGGGCTTCAAACCGCGCCTTCAAGGCGCTGCTGGACGACTGGCGCGAGCAACTCGCCCGTTTCGGCGACGATCCGCTGGGCGATACGCCGACCGGCGAGGTGAGCCGCAAGACGCTCGACAAGCTGCTCACCGCCGGCGATCCGGAAGCGGCGGGGGTCGTCCAGTCGGCGATCGAGGACTTCGCCCAGGAATTCGCCCTCGTCATCCGCCGCTTCATGCGCCTCAAGGCCTGGAAGGATGTGGAGCGGATCGTCGTCGGAGGCGGTTTCAGGAACAGCCGGATCGGCGAGATCGCGATCGGCCGCACCTCGGTCCTGTTGAAGGCGGCCGGACAGGAGGTGAAGCTGGTGCCGATCCGCCATCATCCCGACGAGGGCGGGCTGCTCGGCGCCGTTCACCTCGCCCCGTCCTGGATCTTCGGCGGTCACGACAGCCTGCTGGCGGTCGACATCGGCGGGTCGAACATCCGTGCGGGCATCGTCGAACTGCACCTCGATCAGGCGAAGGACCTGTCGAAGGCGGCGGTGAAGAAGTTCCTGCTCTGGCGTCACGCCGAGGACAAGCCCAAGCGCGAGGAGGCGATCGACCGGCTGAGCGAGATGCTGGCCGACCTGGTGGACCGGGCGAAGCGGGCAAAGCTCAAGCTCGCGCCCTTCATCGGCATCGGCTGTCCCGGCCTGATCGAGGAGGACGGATCGATCGAGCGTGGCGGCCAGAACCTGCCGGGCAACTGGGAGAGCAGCAGGTTCAACCTGCCCCAGAAGATCCGTGACGGCCTTCCGGCGATCGGCGACCACCAGACCGTCATCGTCATGCACAACGACGCCGTGGTTCAGGGCCTGTCGGAAGTCCCCTTCATGCAGGACATCAGGCGCTGGGGCGTCCTCACCATCGGCACCGGCCTCGGCAATGCCTGCTTCTCCAACCGGAACGTCGATTGACGCTCAGAACTCGACCTCCAGTTCCTCGACCTCGTCCGGCTCCTCCTTCGCCGCCTCGATCCATTCCTGCATGAAGGGCAGGGCGAGGATGTGCCGGCAATAGTTCAGGCAGGCATTGTCCAGGCGGACGTCATAGGTCAGGAAGCGCGTGCAGACAGGCGCATACATCGCGTCCGCCAGGCACATCTGCTTGCCGAACAGGAACGGCCCGCCATAGGCCGCGAAACATTCCCGCCAGATCGCCACGATCCGGTCGATATCGGCCTGCGCGCCGGCCCAGATCTTGAAGCCGGGGAACTTCGCCTTCAGGTTCATCGGCAGCGCCGAGCGCAGGTTGACGAAGCCGGAATGCATTTCCCCGGAGATCGACCGGCAATGGGAGCGCGCCTTCTTGTCCTTCGGCAGCAGCCCCGCCTTCGGCTTCGTCTCGTGCAGGTACTCGGCGATGGCGAGCGTGTCCCAGACGCGCAGCCCCTCGTGCGTGAGGCAGGGAACCAGGAAGGAGGGCGAGAGCAGCAGCAGTTCGGCCCGTGTCGAAGGGTCGTTGGGCGAAGTCAGCTCTTCCTCGAAATCGATCCCGGCCATTTTGCATAGCAACCAACCGCGGAGCGACCAGGACGAATAATTCTTGCTGCTGATCGACAGAGAGGCTTTGGCCATGGCTCGTGTTCCTTAAGCGCGGCGCCCGTATCGCCTGTGTTCGGGAACAAGAATAACTTTGTTTTCAAGATGTTACTAGCACGGATCGGGCGGGGGCGAAACTGCGATGACGTCCGGCCGATTTAGGGGCGTCCTATTGTCCTTTCCCCCGGCGCCCGAGACGGATAGTCTTTTGCGGTGCAGCATAAACGACGGCGGCTGCGGTGTCCCGGTTTCCGGCGGGCGGCACCGGACGACCGGCGGAAAGCACTGGTGGCGTCGCATGATCTATCAAGCCTATCAGACCTGCGCCGATGCGATGGACCCGCTGAGGGCCATGGCGCGGATGACCAGGACGGCGCTCGCCCATCCGCTGCTCGGCCTGGGCCAGAGCATGATGGTGAGAAAGCTGCAGGCCGCCTGCGAGGTGTTCGAAACCACGCTTCTGACCCATAGCCGGCCCGACTACAAGCTCGATACGACCATGGTCGGCAACCGGGAGGTGGCGGTGGTCGAGGAGGCGGTCCATTCGACCGCTTTCGGGACGCTTCTGCGCTTCAGGAAGGATATCGACGAGGCACAGCCGCGCATCCTGGTGGTGGCGCCCCTCTCCGGGCATTTCGCCACCCTGCTGAGGGGAACGGTCAAGACGCTGCTGCCCGAGAACGACGTCTACATCACCGACTGGCACAACGCGCGGGAGGCGCCGCTGGCCGCCGGCCGCTTCGGTTTCGACGACTATGTCGAGCATGTGATCCGCTTTCTGGAGATCATGGGGCCGGGCGCTCATGTCGTCGCGGTGTGCCAGCCCTGCGTGCAGGTACTGGTCGCGGCGGCGGTCATGGCCGAGGCGGGGAATCCGGCCGCGCCGAGGAGCATGACCCTGATGGCCGGGCCGATCGATACCCGGATCAACCCGACCGAGGTGAACACCCTCGCCATGAAGCATCCGATCGAGTGGTTCGAGAAGAACCTGATCGGCGTGGTTCCCGGCCGCTTCCCCGGGGCGGGCCGGCGGGTCTATCCGGGCTTCATGCAGGTAACGGCCTTCATGGCGATGAACCTCGACCGGCACGTCCGCTCCCACCTCGACCTGTGGGACAACCTCGCCAATGGCGATCTGGACAAGGCCGCCTTCACCCGCGAGTTCTACGACGAGTATTTCGCCGTCCTGGATCTCGCCGCCGAGTTTTATCTGGAAACCGTGCACTGGGTGTTCCAGAAGCACCTGCTGCCGCTCGGGCTGATGGAGTTCCGCGGCCGCCGGGTCGATCCGCGCGCCATCCGCCGCACCGCGCTGTTCACGGTGGAAGGGGAGCGCGACGACATCTGCGCCGTCGGCCAGACGCTGGCGGCACATGATCTCTGCACCAGCCTGCGCCCCTATCGCAAACGTCATCACCTGCAGCCCGGTGTCGGGCACTATGGTGTGTTCAGCGGCAGCAAATGGACCAAGCAGATCTATCCCATTCTCAGGAACGTGATCCTGTCGAGCGACTGACGCCGGCCTCAGCCAGGGCTGCGGAAAGGATTCTCGATGCGCAGGCGCCGGCCGAGCCGCATCCCGTCCTGCATGTCTTCGGACCACAGCCGGTCGCAGTCCGACTGGAGTGCCGCCGCCGCGATCATGGCATCGTGGGTGGACAGGTCGAAACGCTCCGCCAGGACGAGACCGGTTGCATGGACCTCCGCGGTGACTGGAACCACGGTGAGAAGGTCGCGAAGTGTGGACAGGAGGGCGTGCGTCTCCGACCACGGCATCCCTGCCTTGCGGCGGCATAGGTTGGCAAGTTCGTTCAGGACCTGCACGCTGATCGTGCCGCCGGCATCGATGACGCTTCGCGCCCGGTCCGCCTTCAACGCGTCGGTCGAGATGATGTAGGCGAGGACGTTGGTGTCGATGAAGCTACCTGGCATTCGCCTCGTCCCGGTCGAACTTGAAGTCCGCCGGCAACCTTCCGCGGAAGGCGTTCAACCGCTCCAGCAGGTCCGCCCGCGTCGGCTTGCGCGCGACCGCGAACTCCCGGGCATCGGCTACGTGGATCTCGATGTCATCGCCTTCCTTCAGGTCGAGCGCCGCCACCACCGCGGCGGGAAGACGGATCGCCAGACTGTTGCCCCATTTCGCGACCAGCATTCCACATCTCCAGTGCAGGATATACTTCTGATAGCGTGTATACCATCCTTGGCTTTGGCCTCAATCGTCGAGCGAGCCCTTTTTGACGTGAGCGTCGGATGAGCCAAGTGGAATTGACCGATCCGGGCCGGAGGCCGGGGCCATCCGCCATGCGGCGCCGACGGCCGTTCCGCTGGTTCCTCCTCGTCTTCCTCGGCTTCTTCCTGCTGCCGCTCGGCCTGCACGCGGCCCTGTGGCAGGCGCGCGAGCATCCCCTGTCCTGGAGTTCGGCCAGCTGGTCCAGCGCCGGCCTCTTGCCTCCGGCGGCGGAAAGCCCTGAAGCCGCCGTGTATGTCTTCGCCGGCCGGGTCGGACGTTGGCGCGGCATCTTCGCCCATCACACCTGGATCGTCGTCAAGGAGGAAGGCGCGGCGCGCTACAGCCGCTTCGACAAGGTCGGCTGGGGATCGCCCGTGCGCAAGGACGGCTGGGCGCCGGACGGGCGCTGGTACGGCAACGATCCCGAACCGGTCGTCGCGCTGAGGGGGGCGGCGGCCGAGGCGCTGATCCCGCGCATTCGCGCCGCCGTCGCGGCCTATCCCTACAGCCGGCACGGCGACTACCGCGTCTGGCCGGGCCCCAACTCCAACACCTTCGTCGCCCATGTGCTGGCCGACTTGCCCGAATTGAACGTGGCCCTGCCGCCGACGGCGCTCGGCAAGGACTGGCCGGATGGCGGCATCGGCGCCGGCCTCACCCCGAGCCGCACCGGCATCCGCCTGTCGCTCGCCGGACTCTTCGGCCTCACCGTGGGCTGGGTCGAAGGGGTGGAAGTCAACCTGTTCGGCCTCGTCACCGGGATCGACATCCGCCGCCCGGCGCTGAAGCTGCCGGGCTTCGGGCGGATCGGCCTCGACGGGGCGGTGTCCTGAGGGACGTCAGAATTCCATCAGGTTGTCCTTGAAGTGCTTGTGCGCATAGGCCCTGCGCGTCAGCCCCCGCCGCTGCAGTTCGGGGACCAGACCGTCGCAGATCTCGGCGATGTAGCGGCGGTCGAAATAGGTGTTGAGCAGCAGGAAGCCGTCGCCGCCCACCTCCTCCATCACCTCCCCCATCAGACCCGCCACGTGATCGACCGTGCCGGTGAAATCGATTCCGCCCTTTTGGAAGTAGCTCTGCACCAGGGAGCGCGGCGTCTTGCCGATCCATTTGGCAAGCAGCGACTGGTGGCCGTTGCTGGTCAGATGCGCCGGCAGCGGCTCGTCCAGGTCGAACTGCGAGAAGTCGATGCCGACCAGCCGCGACATGGCGGCGATCTGCATCTCGGCATGCGCCAGTGAATCCGCCTGCTGCCGCCGCCGGCGATCCTGCGCCATCTCCATGCTGAGATCGACGAAGGGAGAGGCGAGAAAGAGCACCTTGATGCGGTCGGGATCGCGTCCGATCGCCGCGGCGCCGCGCCGGATGGCGTCGCGGAAAGCCTTCATCGCGGCGACCGATCCGCCACCGTCGGTGATGATCGTGTCGGCCCAGCGCGAGGCGAATTGCTGCCCGCGTCCGGAACTGCCGGCCTGGACGATCGGCGGACGTCCCTGCGGGGAACGCGGCGCGTTCAGCGGTCCGCGACAGCGGAAGTACTTGCCCTCGTGGCCGATCGGGCGGACCTTCGATCCGTCGGCGAAGATCGGTGTTTCAGGGTCGAGCACAACCGCGTCCGGTTCCCAGGAGTCCCACAGCCGGGTGACGATATCGGCGAATTCGTCGGCAATGTCGTAGCGCTCGTCATGCGGATGGTGTTTGTCGCGCCCGTAGTTCTGGGCCGCGCCGTCGTTGCTGCCGGTGACGCAGTTCCACCCGATCCGCCCCTCCGTGACATGGTCGAGCGAGTTGACGAGCCGCGCCAGCAGATAGGGCGGATACTCGCTGACCGACAGGGTCGGCACGATGCCGAGATTCCTGGTCGCCTGAGCGAGATAGGGGGCGAGCACGGCGGGATCGAGCTTCGGCGTGCAGGCGGCGTATTTCAGATAGGCGTCGTGGCTGCCCCGATAGGTGTAGGGGACGTTCGAAGAGTCCTCGATGATGAGATAGTCGAAGCAGGCCCGCTCCAGCCCCTTGGCGAGGTCGATGAAGATGTCCGGCATCATCCAGCGCGCCCGGTCGGTCTGGCTGCCGGGCCAGTCGCTGCGCCAGGCCTTGGGCCCATAGCCCTCGGAGAGGAACCAGGCGAGATGGAACCGGTGCTTTGCCATGCGACGACGCCTCGCGCGGGGAAGGGGACCGGGGAGGGCGTTGCAAGACATCTGCCATATCGCCGGTTGACAGGCGCGCGGCTCTTCCGCCTAGGCTGGCCGACAAGAAAGTGCGGGAGTGAAACAGCGAGATGAACGTCGAAACCAACCGCGATCCGGGCACGGTGGCTCGCGCCTGGCTCGGCGCCTTCAACGCCGCTCTTGCGGCAGCCGATGCGAGCGGCGTCGCGGCCCTGTTCCGTCCCGACGCCGACTGGCGCGACATCGTGGCGCTGACCTGGAGCATCCGCACCACCAGCGACCGCCTTCCGGTCGCCGCCGGGCTGATCCGCGCGGCGGCGGAAACGGGCGCGCGCGACTTCGCCATCGATCCCGACCGCACGCCGCCGCGTCTCGTCGAGCGCGCGGGAGAGACCTGCATCGAGGCGATCCTGCGCTTCGAGACCAGGGTCGGACGTGGCGCCGGCATCCTGCGGATCAGGCGGTCCGATGCCGCCGTCCCGGGGGCCGCGCCGCCCGCCTGGGCGCTGGTCACCGTGCTCGAAAGCCTGAACGGATTCGAGGAGGAGACCATCCGCGAGGCGACCGAGGAACCCGCCTTCGAGCGCGAGTTCCACGGGCCGAACTGGCTCGATCGCCGGCGCGCCGCTCAGACCTACGCGGATCGTGACCCGGCCGTGCTGATCGTCGGTGGCGGGCATGCCGGCGTCACCCTGGCGGCCCGCCTCGGCGCCCTCGGCATCGACACGCTGGTGATCGACCGCATGGAGCGGGTGGGGGACAACTGGCGCAAGCGCTATCACGGGCTGAAGCTGCACAACACCAAGCACAGCAACCACTTCCCCTATATCCCCTTTCCCTCCACCTGGCCGCGGTACATCCCCAAGGACAAGATCGCCAACTGGCTCGAATTCTATGTCGAGGCCATGGAGATCAACTTCTGGACCCGCACAACCTTCCTCGGCGCCACCTACGACGAGGCCGAGGGCCGCTGGTCGGCGCGCGTGGCCGATGCGGCGACGGGCGAGCGCACGCTTCGCCCGCGCCACATCGTGATGGCGACCAGCGTCAGCGGCACGCCGAACCTGCCCGAGATCCCGACACTGGACCGTTTCCGCGGCAAGCTCGTCCATTCGAGCGGCTTTACCGGCGGCGAGGACTGGAGGGGCCGGACGGCCTATGTCTTCGGGACCGGGACCAGCGCGCATGACATCGCCCAGGATCTGCACGGCGCCGGCGCCGATGTCAGCATCGTCCAGCGCAGCCCGACGCTGATCGTCAACATCGAACCGGGCGCCCAGCTCTATGACGGCATCTACTACGGAAAGGGCCCTTCGCTCGAGGATCGCGACCTGATCAACGTCTCGGTGCCGCTGCGGGTGATGCGGGTCGCCCACAAGCTCCTGACCGACGAGGCGCGCGCGCATGATGCGCCGCTCCTGCAGGCGCTGGAGAAGGTCGGCTTCCGGCTGGAGTTCGGCGAGAACGGCACCGGCTGGCCGCTGAAGTACCGCCAGCGCGGCGGCGGCTATTACTTCAACGTCGGCGCCTCCGACCTGGTGGCCCGGGGGGATATCGGCCTCCTGCAGTATGCCGACATCGCCGAGTTCACGCCGGACGGGTTCCGCCTGAAGAACGGCGAGGCGCGGCGCGCCGACCTGATCGTGCTCGCCACCGGCTACAAGGGACAGGATCACCTGGTGGGCCGGCTCTTCGGCCCGGAAGTGGCGGCGCGCGTCGGCCCGGTCTGGGGCTTCGACGAGGCGGATCAGGAATTGCGCAACATGTGGATGCCGACCGGCCAGCCCGGCCTGTGGTTCCAGGGCGGCTCTTTCGCCCAGTGTCGGATGTATTCGAAGTACCTGGCGCTGCAGATCAAGGCGGTGGAGGAGGGGCTGGTGTGACCGGGCCGGCCGGACTCTACCTGAGCGTGCTTTCCCTGCTCGCCTTCCTCGGCTTCGTGGGCTGTGCCGTGGCGATGGTCTTCGCGCTGCGCCGGTTCATGAAGGTGATGCCGCCGGCCGCGCCGACCCGCGCGGTCTGGCCCGTGCACCCCACCGTGCTGGCCTCGCCGGAGGCGGCGCGCGAGCATCGCCGCCTCATGCGCCTCGCCGGCTTCGGTTTCGTCCTGTTCCTCGTCGCCGCGCTCTCGGCCCATCTCGCGCGGCCCTGACGGGCCGGCTGCGCCTATCTCTGGTCTGGGAAGGGCGGGTTCTCCGCCGTCAGCAGCGGCTTCAGGTCGGGATCTCCCTTCTGCATGGCGCGGGCATAGGCCGGGCGCGACCCGATCCGCTGCAGATAGGCCAGGATGTTCGGATAGGGCGTCAGGTCATAGGGGCAGAACAGCCGCATGGTGGTGAGCGTGAAGACGCTCATGATGTCGGCCGCCGTGAAGGCCTCTCCGGCGAGATGGGGAACCGCGGCGAGCCGCGCCTCGACCAGGTCGAGCACCAGCTTCATGCGGCCCAGCATCGCCAGCAGGACGGGGTGGTCGGACGCGAGGTTGAGGCGCCGCAGCACCATGATCCTGCCGATCACGGGCTGCAGGTTGCCGTTGGCGAAATGGAACCAGTAGAGATAGTCGGCGAAACCCGGCTGGCCGGCCGCGATGGTGAGCCGCCCCCCGCCCCGCGTCTGCAGGATGTAGTCGACGATGGCGCCCGACTCCGCCAGCACCAGGTCGCCGTCGCTGATCACGGGCGCGGCGCCCAGCGGGTGCAGCGCCTTGAGGTCGGGCGGCGACAGGCGCGTCACCGGGTCGCGCCGGTAGTGTTTCAGCGCATAATCGATGCCCAGTTCCTCGCAGAGCCAGACGATCCGTTCCGACTGCGACCAGCCGAGATGATGGACGGTGAGCATCGCTTATCCCTCGAAGACTTCCGCGGCCAGGATGGCGCGTGCCGCGCCGGAACGGAAGGGGGCGAGGATGGAAGGGTCAGATCGGCCGGAAGCGCACGGCGCCGAGAAGCTGGGCCAGCACGCCGTTGGTCCGCGCCACCACGGATTCCACCGCGGTCGAGCAGGTCCGGGCGCGGGCGAGTTCGGTGAGGCCGGCGGAAAGCGGGGCTTCGCGAATGGCGAGCGCGGAACCGCAATCGGCCGGCGGCGCGTCCTCAAGCGCCCGGATCGCCTTGCCCAGGTTGAGCAGCGTCTTCATCGCGTCGACCTGCACCTGGGGCGGACGGGTGTCCAGCGCCATTTCCCAGGCCGTCCCCAGCATCGCCTTGCGCGTCGCCCGCAACTCCTCGAGCGCGCGGTCGCGCAGCGGCACAACCGTCGTGACCATCCCGGCAACTCCCGAACCCTCGCCGCGCCCCCGCGGCCCCGCCGGAAGATCGGGCTTCCCCGTCACCCCGCCGTTAGCCGGCCGTCAGCGGGATCGAGTGCCGGTTGACGTGCGTCAACGCCGCGACAGCCCGGCATCGTCTATCTTGTCCCGACAGACAGGGGAGTGAGATTCGGCATGGCTTTACGCCCTGGTGACCACGACCGGCAGATGCACCTGCGCTGGATCGCCTTTCTCGGCGTCTGCGTCCTGGTTCTCTTCGCGGGGCTGGTCCTGCCGGCGCAGGCTGCGGTCTCCGCTCCGCCGTCCGGCGCGGCGATCCTGTTCTGCGCCGATCCTGCCGGCGCGGCGCAGCCGGGGGCGGAGCTCCCGCTTCCGGCGGTCTGCATCGATGCGGAGAGCGGGGCGACGGCACTGCTCCTGCCGCCGGCCGCCCTTCGGCCGCCGCCGCCGGCCGCCGCCGTTCTTCCCGCCGCCGCCGCCTCGATGCGCCGCGCCGCCGCCCAGCCGCCCGCCCGCCCGCCCAAAGGTTCGGCGCCGCTCTGAGCCATGCTCTCTTCGCCGCGCCCGCCGGGCCGGCGAAAGGAAGAAGCGGATTCGTCACGCATGCGGTCCAGGATCACATGGCGCCGCGAACAGTTGGATCGAGGGTATGACCGACGACACGGAAGTCCGGACGGGCGCTGAAGGGGATTCGAACCGTCGGCCCTGGCACGCGGCCCCGCTCGAGGCGCTCTTCGCCGGCCTCGGTACGGGCCGCGAGGGATTGAGCGCGGCGGAGGCGGCGGCGCGGCTCGCCGCCCATGGCCCGAACGCGCTGCCGGCGCCGCCGCGGCCGCACCCGGTGCTGCGCTTCCTGGGCCAGTTCAACAACACCCTCATCTACTTCCTGCTCGCCGCCGCCCTGGGTGCCTGGATCCTGGGCCACGGCATCGACGCGGGCGTCATCCTCGCGGTCGTCACCATCAACGCCATCGTCGGCTATATCCAGGAGGACAAGGCCGAGCGGGCGCTCGCCGCCATCCGGGACATGATCTCCCCGCGGGCGAATGTCTGGCGCGACGGCCGGCGCATCGGCATCCCGGCCGCGGAGATCGTCCCCGGTGACGTGGTGGCGATCGAGGCGGGCGACCGTGTGCCCGCCGACCTACGGCTGATCCGCGCCCGCGGCCTGCTGATCGACGAGGCGATGTTGACCGGCGAATCGGTCGCGGCCGAGAAGCACGAGGAGACGGTCGCGGCGGAAGCGGCGCTCGGCGATCGCGGCTGTCTCGCCTTCTCCGGGACGCTGGTCGCCGCGGGGCAGGGGCTCGGTGTCGCCGTCGCCACCGGCAGGCGCACCGAGATCGGGCGCATCAGCACGCTGATCGAAGGCGTCGCCCCGCTGACCACGCCGCTGCTGCGCCAGATCAACAGCTTCGCCACCCGCTTCACCTGGGTCGTGGCTCTCGTCGGGCTGCTGCTCTTTGCCTTCGCCACGCTGGTGCGCGGCTATGCCTGGCCCGATGCGCTGATCGCCGTGGTGGCACTCGCCGTGGGCGCGATCCCGGAGGGCCTGCCGGCGGTCATCACCATCACCCTCGCCATCGGCGTGCAGCGCATGGCGGCACGCAACGCGGTGACCCGCCGCCTGCCGGCGGTGGAGAGCCTGGGCGCCACCTCGGTCATCTGCTCCGACAAGACCGGCACCCTCACCCGCAACGAGATGACGGCGCGCCGCGTCGTCACCGCCGGACACGTACTGCTCGCCGGCGGGTCGGGCTATGCGCCGAGGGGCGAACTCGATTCCGCGACCGACGAGGACGACGTGGCCGCGGTCGAGGCGGCCGCGCCGCTGATCCGCTGCGGGCTCCTGTGCAACGATGCCTCCCTGCGCGAGCAGGACGGCCACTGGCTGGTGGACGGCGATCCCATGGAGGGAGCCCTGGTCGCGCTCGCCATGAAGGCGGGCCTCGGGCCCGCGCATCTGCGTGCCGAATGGCCGCGCGCCGACGAGATTCCCTTCGATGCCCAGCACCGCTTCATGGCGACACGCCATTCCGGCCCGGGCGGGGCGCAGGCGATCTTCGTCAAGGGCGCACCGGAGCGCCTGCTCGCCATGTGCGCCGAGGAGATGACCGGGCAGGGCCCCCGGCCGATCGACCGGGACCGCTGGTCCGAGCGTATCGCCGCTGCGGCGGCGGAAGGCGAGCGCGTGCTGGGATTCGCGGTGAGGGCGGTCGAGGGCTCGTCTGCCGGACTGTCCTTCGGCGATCTCGAGCGGGGCCTGGTCTTCCTCGGCATCGTCGGCTTCATCGATCCGCCGCGGGACGAGGTGACGCAGGCCATCGCCGAGTGCCGCTCCGCCGGCATCGCGATCAAGATGATCACCGGCGATCACGCCGTCACCGCCGGCGCCATCGCCCGCCAGCTCGGCCTGACCGGAGGCGCGGGCGTCCTCACGGGCGCCGATCTCGACGCCACGCCGGAGGGCGCGCTGCCCGCCGCCGTGACCCCGACGGAAGTCTTCGCCCGCACCAATCCCGAGCACAAGCTGCGAATCGTGCGCGCGCTGCAGTCGACCGGCGCCGTGGTCGCCATGACGGGAGACGGCGTGAACGACGCCCCGGCGCTCAAACAGGCCGATGTCGGCATCGCGATGGGGCGCAAGGGGACCGAGGCCGCCAAGGAAGCGGCCGAGATGGTGCTGCTCGACGACAATTTCGTCTCCATCGTCGCCGCCGTGCGGGAGGGGCGGACCGTCCACGACAACATCCGCAAGGTGATCTCCTGGACGCTGCCGACCAACGGGGGCGAGGCGCTGGTCGTCATTCTTGCCATCCTGGCCGGCTTCACCATGCCTATGACCGCGGTGCAGATCCTGTGGATCAACCTTGTCACCGCGGTGACGCTCGGCCTCGTCCTCGCCTTCGAACCGGCCGAACCCGGCGTGATGCGACGACCGCCCCGGCCCGCCACTGCCCCCCTCCTGTCGTCCTTCCTCCTCTGGCGGGTCGTCTTCGTCTCCGCTCTCTTCGCCCTCGGCGGACTGGCCGTCTTCTTCCACGCGCTCGGCCGGGGGCACGACCTGGAGACGGCCCGGACCATGGTGGTCAACACCGTGGTCGTCTTCGCGATCTTCTATCTGTTCAACGTGCGCTATCTGCACATGACGTCCTACTCGCTGCGCGGGCTCCTCGGTACGCCGGCCGTGATCGTCGCGCTGGTCGTGGTCGTCTTGGCGCAGCTCGCCTTCACCTACCTGCCGCTGATGCACGGACTTTTCGGCTCCCGCCCGGTCGCGCTGGCCGACGGCGCGGTAATCATCGCCGCCGGGGCGATCCTCATGCTGGTTCTGGAGGTCGAGAAGGCGCTTCTTCGCCGGTTCGGCCTGTTCGGGGCCGGCCGGACGCCGTGACGCGACGGATTTCATCGACGCAGCGGAAAGGACGGATACGGATGAGCGAAGACAGCCCCGGCATCCTCCCCCCGCGCAGCATCCTGCTGGCGACCGACCTCAGCGCCCGCTGCGACCGCGCGCTCGACCGTGCCGCCGCGCTGGCCGGGGCCTGGGGCGCCGAACTCGTGGCCGTTCACGCCCTCGAGCAGGCGGATGACTTCTACGACACCATGCTCGAACGCCGCCTTCCCTCGTGGACGCGCGCAACCGACCCCACCGGCATCGCCGTGGCTCAGCTCGAGCACGACATCCTGCGGTCGGGTGCGCGGATCTCCGCCGTGGTCGAGAAAGGCGATCCCGCCGACCTCGTCCTGCGCGTCGCCCGCGCACGCGCCGGCAGCCTGATCGTGACCGGCGTCGGCCGGGACGAGACGCTCGGCCGTTTCGGTCTCGGCTCCACGGTCGACCGCCTGCTCAAGCGCTCGCGCGTTCCGCTTCTGGTGGTCCGGCAGCGCTACCGCGTGCCCTACCGCAGCATCCTGGTGGCGAGCGATCTCTCCGACAGTTCGCGTTGCGCACTGGAGACGGCGCTGGCCTTCTTTCCCGACTGCGACCCGTCGCTGCTGCATGCCTACCAGCGGCCGCTGGCCGGCCTCGCCGCGCCGGCGGGACCGGAGGATGGATTCCGCGCGGCCGTGCTCGCCGAGTGCCGGGCCTTCCTCGCCGCCGCCGGCCTGCCCGAGCATCGCCGCCGGCGCATCGCGCTTCATGCGGAGGAGGGCGAGCCCGTCCGGCTGATCCAGCAGTTTGTGCGCGACCGGGGAACCGACCTCGTCGTCGTCGCCACGCATGGTAAGAGCGCCCTGTTCGACATCCTCCTCGGCAGCGTCACGCGCGAGATGCTGGCGCGGTTGACCTGCGATCTCCTCGTCGTGCGCGAGCCCCGTTCACGGGTGGAGGGGGAGGCGTGACCTGCCCCCCCCCGATCCGTCCGCCGGCTTGCTCTGAATCAATGACCCGGCGGCGGGAGGTGTTAGGATTGGTTGAGGATGCGGGGCGGCAGACTGTGCACAGGTCGTGCGGGGTGGTGCCGTGTCGCGCTCTCCGCCCGGCCCGGTGGACCCACCTGCCGCCGGATGGGCGGTCCCGGCCAATGGAAGGATCCGAACCATGACCACGTCGACCTGTCGCCGCCTCGTTCCGGCCTTTGCCGCCGTCCTCCTCCTCGCCGGAGCCGGCACGCCCCTCGCCCAGACGAAACCGGTGGCGCCCGACGTCCAGCGCACCATCACCACGCCGGTGCCCGAGAAGTCCCAGGACGCCGCCAAGGAGGCGGCCGAGAAGAAGGCGAAGGAAGAGGCCGAAGCCGCCGCCAAGGCAAAGAAGTAGGCGGCCGGCACCCCTCCCGGACGAACGCTTCCATTGTCCCTTGCCCTTGATGCGTGTGCCGGGGTGCCGGCGAGGGGGGCAAATAAGGCCGCCGGTCACGTGCGGGTGGATCGGCCCGCGCGTGATCGTGGCCGTGGCCGGCGCTGGTCGAGCGCTGGCGAAACCATGGTGATCACGGATGCGTGCGCGGAAGCGGTGTTCCGCCGCCGTCCGAGACTTATTTTTTCTTCTGATAAAAATATAGATGCGTGGTACAATTGTAATGCCGTTCTGTGATAGAGTCGATGCTGCCGATCCGGGATGCGTCCCCGCCCTATGAAACCGGAACACCCGTTCCGCCCGCGGCGGAACAGGTGTTCCGCGTCAAATTCAGTGTAGAATCTGTAAGCCGTTGACCAGAAAATGAAATTAGGGCGAATCTCGGTCCTGCCGAATCTGCGGAAATTCTCACTCTGTCACTCTAGGATCGCCGCCCGTTTGAGGAGGGAACCACGATGCCGCGCTATCGCTCTTACACGTCCACGCAAGGCGCCAAGCAGGCGGCCGCCCGGGCGCTGTGGCGGGCGACCGGTACGCGTGAGGGCGATTTCGACAAGCCGATCATCGCGGTGGCCAATTCCTTCACCCAGTTCGTCCCCGGCCATGTCCACCTGAAGGACCTGGGCCAGCTGGTGGTAGGCGAGATCGAGAAGGCGGGCGCCGTCGCCAAGGAGTTCAATACCATCGCCGTCGACGACGGTATCGCCATGGGCCATGACGGCATGCTCTACAGCCTGCCGTCGCGCGAGCTGATCGCCGATGCGGTCGAGTACATGGTGAACGGCCATTGCGCCGACGCGCTGGTCTGCATCTCCAACTGCGACAAGATCACCCCCGGCATGCTGATGGCCGCCATGCGCCTCAACATCCCGACGCTGTTCGTCTCCGGCGGGCCGATGGAGGCGGCCAAGGTGACGGTCGGCGGCAAGGAGATCACCGTCGATGCGATCGACGCCATGGTGGCCGGTGGCAACCCCGACATGCCGGCGGCCGACCTTGCCACCATCGAACAGGCGGCCTGTCCCACCTGCGGCTCCTGTGCGGGGATGTTCACCGCGAATTCGATGAACTGCCTGGTCGAGGCGCTGGGCCTGGCACTGCCCGGGAATGGCACGCTGCTCGCCAGCCATGCGCGGCGCCGGCAGCTCTTCGTCGAGACCGGCCAGCGCATCGTCGAGCTGACCCGCCGGCACTACGAGCTGGGCGAGGAGGGGCTCCTGCCCCGCAACGTCGCCAACCGCCGCAGCTTCGAGAACGCCATGTCGCTCGATATCGCCATGGGCGGCTCGACCAACACCGTGCTGCATCTCCTCGCCGCCGCCTTCGAGGGCGAGGTCCAGTTCGGCATGGACGATATCGACCGCCTGTCGCGGAAGGTGCCGAACCTCTGCAAGGTCTCGCCCGCCGTCTCCCACTATCACGTCGAGGACGTGCACCGCGCCGGCGGCATCATGGCGCTGATGGGCGAGCTGGAACGCGCCGGTCTGATGCATGGCGACGTGGTCGACGTCTTCGGCGACACGCTCGCCGACAAGCTCTCGGCCTGGGACATCCGCCGCTCGAACTCGGAGGAGGTGCGGAAGTTCTATATGGCCGCGCCGGGGCGGAAGAAGTCGATCCAGGCGTTTTCGCAGGACAGCTACTATCCCGATCTCGATCTCGACCGCAGCGCGGGCTGCATCCGCGACGCCGCGCACGCCTACAGCGCCGATGGCGGCCTCGCCGTGCTCTACGGCAACATCGCCCGCGACGGCTGCATCGTGAAGACGGCCGGCGTCGATCCCTCGATCTGGAATTTCCGGGGCAAGGCCGTGGTCTTCGAAAGCCAGGACGCGGCGGCGGCCGGTATCACGGCGGGCGAGGTGAAGGCGGGCGACGTGGTGGTCATCGTCTACGAAGGCCCGCGCGGCGGCCCCGGCATGCAGGAAATGCTGATGCCGACCAGCCTGATCAAGGCCTTCAATTTGGCCAAGGTGACCGCGCTGATCACCGACGGGCGCTTCTCGGGGGCCAGTTCCGGCCTCTCGGTCGGCCATATCTCGCCGGAAGCCGCCGAGGGCGGCGAGATCGCGCTGATCGAGAACGGCGATCCGATCGAACTCGACATCCCCAACCGGCGGATCGAACTGATGATTTCGCCGGCGGAGATGGAGCGCCGCCGCGCCGCCATGCAGGCCCGGCCCGATGGCGGCTTCAGGCCGGGGAAGCGCCGCCGGGTGGTGAGCCGCGCGCTCCGCTCCTATGCGGCGCTCACCACCTCGGCCTCCAAGGGCGCGGTCCGCGACCCGGACCAGCTCGGCCGGCGCTGAACCTTCAGTCGGTCCGCTCCCGGCCGGCGCGCCGTTCGCGGTGCGGCTGCGGGTGTTGGGCCTGCGGGTTCTCGGCCTGGCGCGGCTGGCGCTCGATACGGGGGGTCGGCGGACGCTCGACCTGCTTGGCCTGCGGTTCCGGCCGCAGCACGCGCCGCTCGGGCGGCCGGTCCGCGGGGCGCTCGAGGCGGGGCGGGTCCGCGCGCGGTACCGCCGCGCGCTGAGGCGGCTCGATCGCCATCGGCTGCACCGTCCGGTTCGGCGGCACGCCGGTCTCCGGGCGCCGTTCCGGCCGCCCCTGCCGTTCGGCTTGCGGCCGGTCCGCCTGCGGTGTCGCGCCTTCCGGCCGCCGCTCGAAGCGGGGCGGACCATCGCCGCGGCGGGTCTCCGGCGGCGGGGCCTCGGGCTTGCGCTCCGGGCGCGACCGAGCTTCGGGAGCCGCCGGGGCCGGCGGGTTGTCGAGCCGAAGCGTCTCCCCGCGCGGCCGCGGGACGGGCTGCTCGCGGGCCGGTTCGGGCGCGAGGCCGCGCATCGGCGGGCCCCGCCGCGCCTCGGCCGGCCCGTCGCGCCGCGGCGGGTCGCGGATGACGCGGGCCTCGTTCAATGCCGGACCGCCCTCATCGGGCCGGATGGCCGCCCGGTCGATGCGCTCGTTCCGCCGCATCGCCTCCTCCGGCGCCAGGCTGGTGCCGCGGCGGTTGGCGAAACGGTCGGGCCGATGATCGTCGTCGCGGTCGTGGACATGGATGTTGTTGACCACGGTCCGCTCGACATGGGTGATGTTGATGTTGCGGATGTAGGTGGCGGAGTGGCGATAGGGCGGACGGTAGATCTCGCGCGGGGCGAGAGGCACCCAGCCGATGGCCGGCTGGCGCCGCCCGCCGATCTGGATGACCAGGGCCGGGCCGCCGATGAACGCGACCAGGGCGGGAGAGTAGATCGGGCGGCGGACGACCGGGCCGGGAACCCAGCACCAGCGGTCGCGGTAATAGGCCCAGCGGCCATAGTGGAAGGGGGCGAAGCCCCAGGGTGCGTCGTCGATCCAGGTCCAGCCCCAGGGATGCACCCAGGCCCAGTGGCCGTGACGATAGGGGGCCCAGCCGGCCGGGACGGCGGTCGGGTACCAGACCGCGCCATAGTCCGGCGTCTGCTGCCAGGTGCCGGCGCGGTCCAGGTCCTGGTAGCCCGGCGTGGCGGAGGAGACATGCCGTTCGGTCAGCGGCGCCTGGGCCGCGCGGTCGCGCGCCGTGGCCCAGTCGTCGAAGGCGGTGCGTTCGGCCCGGCCCGGCGTGACGGTCTCGGGATTGCCGCGGATGTCGAGCGCCTCGCCTGTGCGGACGGCCTGGTAGGTTCGGCCGGCGAAACGGGCCTCGCCTTCCAGGACGGCGATTCGGGTGGGCTTGTCGGCACCGCCGGCGTCGATGTGATAAGTCCCGGCGGTGATGATGTCGAAGCGCCCGCGCGGGGTGTCGACCGCGACGCGGTTGCTCTCGATGGGATGTTCGAGGCGGAGGCTGATACGCCCCCGATCGACGCGGAGCCCGATGGCGCCGTCCTCCAGCCGGGTGACGGTGGCTTCGCTCAGCCCATCGATCCGGACGGCGGCGTTGCCGAATCCGAGTTCGGTTCGGGCACCGGAGGCGGTGTGGAGGCTGGTCCCGGCGGCGACGGGATAGTTCGCGACGGCGACCGTCCAGTCGGTCTGGTCGGGGCCCCTCAGGGAGACGTCGCCTTCGACGAGGGCGATACGGCCCACGCGGTCCGGCGGGTCTTCGGCTTCCGCCTGCTGTGCCTGGGCGGGCAGGGCGAAGGCCAGGAGGAGGGCGAGCGCGGCTCGCGTTCGGCGGAGGGCTGCCATGTCGCCGAGGGTTCGCCGCAATCGAAGCCGAATTGCGGCAGGCTCGGGGCGCAACTGCGCCTACGGACGGCGCGCCGCCATCTCCAGGCGAAGCACGTAGAGCCCGGCGGCGACGACCAGGATGCCCCCGCACAGCGCCAGCGTGTCGGGGAAGTCGCCCCACACGGCAAAGCCGATCGCCGCCGCCCAGACCAGCGACAGGTACTTGTAGGGTGCCACGGTGGAGGCGCGGGCGAGGCGGAGCGACTGGATGGCGAAATAGTAGGCCGCCGTCTGCAGCGCGGCGCAGACGACGAAGACGCCTCACTCGGCCGGCTCGGGCCAGCGCAGCCCGCGAAGTGCGGTCCAGGCCGCGCCGCCCAGGGTCATCACGACCATGGTCCAGATCAGTGTCGTCGCCGGATGCTCCGCCCCGCCGAGCTTGCGGGTGATGATGTCGCGCAGCGCCGCGCCCAGGGCGGCGGCGAGGGGGATGAGAAGCCGCCAGTCGAGGGCGACTCCGCCCGGCTGGATAATCATCAGTGCCCCGGCGAGCCCGGCGGCGACGGCGAACCAGGCGCGCGGGCTGACCCGTTCGCCCAGGAGCGGTCCGGCGAAGGCGAGCGTGAGGAGGGGCGAGACGAAGATGACGCCGAGCGCGTCGGCCAAGGGCATGAATCCGAAGGAGGCGACGACCATGATGCTGGAAAACAGGCCGAAGCCTGCGCGGGTGAAGTTCAGGAGCGGCTTCTTCGGCTTCAGCAGGTGCCAGCCGCCGGACCAGTAAACGATGCCGAGGCAGAAGGGCAGGGTCAGCAGGCCACGAAAGAGCAGGATCTCGCCCACCGAGAAGTGCTGGCCCATCCACTTGGTGAAGCCGTCCTGGGTGGTCAGCGTCAGCGCGGCGGCGATGGCATAGAGGATACCGGCGGTCTCCGCCGTCATCGGCTCGTTACGGGTTTTCGTTGTCACCAGGCGTTTCCCTGTCCCTCCCGTCCGGCGCGCCAGAGGGGAGGGTGTGCTTCCAGGGGTTCAGCGCATCATCACTTCGATCAGCTTCGGCCCGCTCTCCTTCATCGCCGACTGCAACGCCTTGTTGAACTCGTCGATGGTGTCGACCCGGCGCCCGGGCACACCCATGCCACGCGCCATCTCCACGAAGTTCAGGTCCGGGCGGCCGATCTCCAGCATGTCCATCGCCTTTCGGCCCGGATTGCCGGCGCCCACCTGGGCCAGTTCGCCCTTCAATATCTGGTAGGTGCCGTTGGCGAAGATGATGGTGGTGACGTCGAGGTTCTCGCGTGCCTGGGTCCACAGCGACTGGATCGTGTACATCGCACTGCCGTCGCCGACGAGACAGATCACCTTGCGGGTGGGGCAGGCGATGGCGGCACCGGTTCCCACCGGCGTACCGAAGCCGATCGATCCGCCCATGTTGTTCAGCCAGTCGTGCGGCGGTGCACCCGCCGTCAGGGGGAAGAAGCCGCGGCCCGTGGTGACGCTCTCGTCGACCACGATGGCGCCTTCCGGCAGATGCGCGCCGAGGCTGGCGGCGAGACTGTCCAGCGTGATGGCACCGGTCGGGACCGGGGGGCGCCTCGCCTCCTGGAAGGGCGCGTCCTTCTCCTTGGCTCCGACCAGATCGGCGAGGCGCGACAGCGCGTCGATCGCGTCCTCTTCGAGCTCGGCGAGGCGGGTGATGACGGTGCCGGGTGCCTGCTGTTCGCTCGGCTTGTCGGGATAGCCGAAGAAGGAGACCGGCGGCTTGGCGCCGACCAGCAGGATGTTCTGGAAACCCTTCAGCGTATCGACGGCCTGATCGACGACATAGGGGACCCGCAGGACCGGTACCCGGCCGGCACCTCGTTCCAGGCGCTTGTTGGAGAGCTGGGTGAGGAGCTTGGCGCCCGTCCTGGCTGCGATGGCGCCGGCGAGGGCGAGTCCCTTCTCCTTCAGCACATGCCCCGTCATCAGGATCAGCGTCGGCTTGCCCGACTTCAGGATATCGGCGGCCGCGCGGATCCTCGCCTCGTCTACCTTCGCCCGTGCCGGGATGGCGGGGACGGCGGCGACGCCGTCGGCCTCGTTCCAGGCGGTGTCGGCGGGAAGGATCAGGGTCGCGATCTGCCCCGGCGCGGCGGAGGCGGCGGCGATGGCGGCAGCGCCGTCGGCGGCCACCGTCTTGGCGGAGGGACTGGTCTTGACCCAGTGCGAGACCGGCCGGGCGATGCCTTCGATATCGGCGGTCAGCGGCGCGTCGTACTTGATGTGGAAGCTTGCGTGCTCGCCCACGATGTTGACGATGGGGGAGGCGGCCTTCTTCGCGTTGTGCAGGTTGGCGAGACCGTTGCCGAGGCCGGGACCCAGGTGGAGAAGGGTCGCGGCCGGCGTGTCGGTCATGCGGCCGTATCCATCCGCTGCGCCGGTAACGATGCCTTCGAACAGGCCCAGCACGCAGCGCATGCCGTCGACCTTGTCGAGAGCGGCCACGAAATGCATCTCCGAGGTGCCGGGGTTGGTGAAGCACACGTTCACCCCGCCCCCGACCAGGGTCCGGACCAAGCTTTCAGCGCCGTTCATCGCTCGAGCACTCCATGCAATCCAAGGCCGTGCAGAATGCCCGCCCGGGCCGACCGGCGCCAGGGTTCTTGCGACATGGCTGTTTTGACTCGGGGATGCCCCCGCGTTAGCTTCCGCGCCGATTCCGGCCATTCGTCAGCGGAGATTCCGCCGGTGGCCGAAGGAACCCGTAAACCATGACCCACTGGCTTCGCGACCCCGTTCCGGGGCGCCCCTGCAGCATCATCGGCGAAGTGGCCCAGGCGCATGACGGCAGCCTCGGCATGGCGCATTCCTTCATCGATGCCATCGCCGCCGGCGGCGCGGATGCGGTGAAGTTCCAAACCCATATCGCCGCAGCTGAGAGCACGCTCGCGGAACCCTGGCGTGCGCGGTTCAGCCGCCAGGACGATACCCGGCTCGACTACTGGAGGCGCATGGAATTCACGCCCGAGCAGTGGGCCGGCCTCAAGGCGCATGCCGAAGAGAAGGGCATGATTTTCCTGTCTTCGCCTTTCTCGCCGGAGGCGGTCGACCTGCTGGAGCGCCTCGGCATCACCGCCTGGAAGGTCGCCTCCGGGGAGATCAACAACCTGCCGCTCTTGGAGCGCATGGCGAAGTCCGGACTGCCGGTGATGCTGTCGACCGGTATGAGCGCCCTGCCGGAGGTCGACGCCGCCGTCGAAGTCGTCGTCAAGGCCGGCGCGCCGCTCTGCGTCATGCAGTGCGCATCGCTCTATCCCTGTCCTCCGGAGTCGGTCGGCCTCAACAACGTTCCCCTGTTCCGTGAACGCTATGGCGCCGCGGTCGGGCTGTCGGACCATTCCGCCACCATCTTCCCCGGTCTCGCCGCGGCCACGCTGGGGATCGAAGCGCTGGAAGTGCACGTGACCCTGAGCCGGGAAATGTTCGGCCCCGACGTCGTCGCCTCGGTGACGACGGCGGAGTTCGCCGAGCTGTGCCGTGGCGTTCGAGCGATCGAAACGATGAAGCGGAGCCCGGTGGACAAGGCCGCCGTACCGGAGCGGATCGCACCCCTGCGCGACATCTTCATGAAGAGCGTGGTCGCGGCTTGCGATCTGGAGGCGGGCGCGGTGCTGAGCGAAAAGAACCTCGCGGCCAAGAAACCGGGAACCGGGATCCGCGCGAGTCAGATGGGAACGCTCTTCGGGCGGCGACTCGCCCGCGCCGTAGAGCGCGACCAGCCCATACGGCCCGAGGACCTGGAGCCGCAGGCGTGAGCAACAGGAAGCGCAAGGTCTGCGTCGTCATCACGGCGCGGCCGAGCTATGCCCGCATTCGTTCCGCGCTGGTGGCGATCCGCGAGCATCCCGACCTGGAGCTGCAGCTCGTCGTCACCGCCTCGGCACTGCTGGACCGCTATGGCAACGCGATCAGGGTGATCGAGAAGGAGGGGTTCAAGGTCGACCGCCGCGTCTACATGATCCTCGAGGGCGAGAGCCTCGTGACCTCGGCGAAGTCGACCGGCATGGGTCTCGCCGAACTCGCCACCGTGTTCGACGATCTGCAGCCGGACGCGGTGGTCACCATCGCCGATCGGTTCGAGACGATTTCGACCGCCATTGCCGCGGCGTACATGAACATTCCGCTCGTGCATGTGCAGGGCGGCGAGATCACCGGATCGATCGACGAGAAGGTGCGTCACTCCATCACCAAGCTCGCCGACCTTCATCTCGTCTCCTGCGAACAGGCGAGAGCCCGGGTGATCCGCATGGGAGAACAACCCGAATCGGTGGTGGTGACCGGCTGTCCGTCGATCGACATCGCGAAGGATGTGTTGCAGTCGCCAGCGATCGACATCGGCCATCTGTTCGAACGCTACGGGGGTGTCGGGGAACGGCTCGACCTTTCCAAGGGCTACCTCGTCGTCCTGCAGCATCCGGTGACGACCGAGTATGCGGAATCCAGGGCGCACGTGGACGAGACGCTGCACGCGATCGACCGGTTGGGCCTGCCCACGCTGTGGTTCTGGCCCAATGTCGATGCCGGGTCCGACGGTACCTCGCGCGGCATCCGGGCCTATCGGGAAGTTCACGATCTTCCGCACGTCCATTTCTTCAAGAATGTGCCGCCGGAGGACTTCCTGCGCATCCTGCTGAAGTCCTGGTGCATCGTCGGGAACTCCTCTGTGGCGATTCGCGAGTGTTCCTTCCTCGGCGTGCCGGCAGTGAACATCGGGAGCCGCCAGCAGGGCCGGGACCGCGGAGGCAATGTCGTCGATGTCGACTATCGCCGCGCCGACATCGAAGCGGCGATCCGTCGCCAGATCGCGGCCGAGCGTCCCCCCGCCGATCCGCTCTACGGCAGCGGCGAAGCGGGCCGGCGCATCGCCGAGGCGATCGCGGACGCGCGGCTCACCATCGAGAAGCGGCTCACCTACTGATGGGCGCGGCCGAGGTCACGCTCGTCACCTATCACTATGTGAGGCCGCTCGCCGGCAGCCGCTTCCCGCAGTTGAAGGCGCTCGACCTCGCCGCATTCGAGAGCCAGCTCGACTATCTGTCTGCCCACTACCGCTTTGTCGGCACCGAAGAGGTCATGGCCGCCTTTCGCGGCGAGGGCGAACTGCCGCCGAAGGGTGTCCTGCTGACCTTCGACGACGGCTATGCCGACCATTTCCGCTATGTCCTGCCGCGCCTGCTGGATCGCGGCATCTCGGGGGCCTTCTTCGTCACCGCGACCGCCGCGCTGGACCGCCAGTTGATGGATGTGAACCGAATCCAGTTCACGCTCGCCTCGACCGGCGACATCGCGGCGCTGGTCGCCGAGCTCGAAGCGGGCATCGAGGCTGCGCGCAGTGAATTCGCACTGAAGACGCTGGATCAATATCGCGCCGAACTGATGAGGCCGAACCGCTTCGATGGGCCCGAGGTCGCCTATGTGAAGCGGCTTCTGCAAGCGGAGCTGCCCGCCGCCCTGCGCGAGCGGCTCGCGGCCGGTCTGTTCCGCCGGGCCGTCACCGCCGACGAGAGCGGCTTCGTCGAGGAGCTCTATATGGGGTCCGCGGAGCTTCGCGCCATGGACAAGAACGGCATGCATGTCGGCCTGCACAGCAATCGTCACGTCTGGCTCGACCAGATGAACCGGGAGGAGCAGGCGGCGGAGGTCGCCGGGTCGAAGCGCATCTGCGCGGCGCTGGGGCGGCCCGACAGGGGCTTCAGCTTCTGCGCGCCCTATGGCCGCTACAACGCCGATACGCTCGATGTCCTTCGCCGAGAAGGGTGCGCCTTCGCCGTCACCACGCGATCCGCGGTGGCGAGGCTTACGGATCCGCCGCTCGAGGTTCCGCGCCTCGACACCAACGAGTTGCCGAAGGCATGAGTATGGACGAGCACTACCGCCGCTGGACCGAGGCCGATTGCGTAAGGCGCTTTGCCGAGAAGGGGGTCGGCGAGTTCTTCGAGACCGAACGACGCTTCCTGACCCGCATCATGCCCGGTGTATCGTCGGTGCTGGATGTGGGTTGCGCCAGCGGGCGGCTCCTCGAACTGCTGCGGCAATACCGGCCGAACCTGGAGTTCGACGGCATCGACATCGTCCCCGACAGCATCGACCGGGCGAAGCGGCTCTATCCGGAAAGTCGATTCTGGTGCGGAAACGCGCTGGGGATCGATCCGGGACGGCGCTATGACCTGGTGAATGCGACGGGCGTCTGCCAGCACGAACCTCGCTTCGAGGATCTGATCCGCCGGATGTGGGACTGGTCGGAGAGCCACCTTCTCTTCGACGTGAAGCTGGGGCGGCTGGACAGTCACCTGATCGATATCGATCGATCCTATTCGGGCGAAACGCAGCGTCTCTATTTCATCATCGCCAGCCTGCCGGCTCTGCTCGAAACGCTGAAGGCGCTTCCCGGCGTGGGCCGGATCGAAGCCTACGGCTATGTCACCAAACCGAACCGGCACACCACCGTGCCGGCCGGACTTGGCGATTTCGCGTCGGCGGGCTTCCTGCTCGACCGGACGCCGAACCCGATACCGCCGGAAATCAGTCTCGAACTGCCCGCCTTCCTGACCGCCTAGCTCGACTGCGCCTTTTTGTAGGCCGCGACCTTGTTCTTCAACTCGGTGTACTCGGCGCAGCCGAAGGAGCAGAGCTTGTCGAGCTTGGCCAGCAACTCCTCGGCCTTGGGAAGGTTCTTCTGCAGCAGATAGGCCTCGCCCATATACTCATGGGCGCCGCGATGCTTCGGGTCGGCGGCGAGCGCCTTCTCGTAAGAGACCAGCGCGCCGGCGACATCCCCGCCGTTGCGCTGGGCATAGCCGAGATAGTTCCAGGCATCCGCATTCTTGGCGTCCTTCGAAACCACCTTCTGCAGCGAAGTGATCGCCGTCGGCCAATCCTTCTTTTCGATCGCAGCGCGGCCTGCAGCGTAATCCGGGTCGGCCGGCGCCGCGGTCTGCTTGGGCGCCGGGTCCGAACTGCCCATGCCGAATGCCGGCGCGGCGATGCCGAGCGCGAGGGCGAAGGCCAGCGGGGCGAAAGCGCGAATCGACATAGGGGGGGTCTCCTGAGCCCTAGAGTTGCCTGCTTATACGGCCGGTTTTGCGAGAGGATTTTCACGGCTCCGTGACAACTCAAGCACGGCGATGAAGAACCCGTCCACTCCATCGCGGTAGGGATGCAGCTGCAGGAAGGGATTGTTGTCCGGACACGGAGCGGCCAGCAGCCGGGACCAGACATCCGGGATGGGCAGAACAACGAAGCCGGGGTGTCTCGCCTGGAAGGCAGTGATCCGGTCCTCGTTCTCGACCGGCAGTAGCGAACAGGTGACGTAGACCAGCCGTCCGCCGGGCTTCACCAGCCCCGCTGCACGGTCGAGCAGGCGATCCTGTTGCTTCACGAGCCCGTCCAGCGACGCCGGCGTGAGCCGCCAGCGTCCCTCGGGGTTCCGCCGCCATGTTCCCGTGCCGGAACAGGGGGCGTCCACAAGCACGCGATCCGCCTTGCCCGCGGTGGCGGTCAGGAAGGGATCGTCGTCCCGATCGGCAAGCGTCACCGCCTGGATGTTGCGTACCCCGGCCCGCTGGACACGGGGGTTGAGCCGGGCGAGGCGCCGGGCATCGGTGTCGCAGGCGTAGATCTGGCCACGGTTGCCCATCCCGGCGGCGATCGCGAGAGCCTTTCCCCCGGCGCCGGCGCACAGGTCGACGACCTGCATCCTGGGCTCGGCCTCGACCAGGAGCGAGACGAGTTGCGAGCCTTCGTCCTGAGGTTCGACGAGGCCGCTCTGGTGGACGGCCTTGTCGTCGATCTTGGCGCGTTCACCCAGGCGAATGCCGATCGGCGACAGGCGCGTCGGCTCCGCCGGAACACGCAGCACACGCAAGGCCTCGAGGGCCTGCTCGCGCGTGCCCTTGGCCGGATTGACGCGAAGGTCGACCGGCGCGCGCTCCTGCATCGCCTGCATCGCCGCCAGCAGGTCCGCCCCGAAGCGGCGTTCCAGCTCGGGGCGCAGCCATTCCGGAAAGCCTCCCCGCGCCCAGTCCGGCGCGGTCGCCGGATCGGCGTCCGAGAGCCTTCGTGCGAGAACCGCCTCGGCCTCCGTGAGGGCCCCGGCCGTGCGCTCGCCCTGGCCGAACACGGAAGCGATCTCCTCGGCGGGCTTGCGGTCCAGGAGGGCGAGGCTGCCGATGACGCGTGTGCGGGCATCGGGCGATGCCCCCTCGCGCGCCAGCCACCAGTCGAGCTCCGCCCTGCGACGCAGCACCGCATAGATGCGTGCGGTTATGTCCGCGCGATCCTTGGAACCGGCATAGCGGCGAGCACGAAAGAAGGACTGCACGCAGCGATCGGCAGCGCGGGCACCGCCTTCGGCCTCGATGGCGCCGAGCAGTTCGATCGCGGCGGCGATGCGGGCCGCCGGGGTCATCGTTCAGCTTTCCGCGCGATAGTTCGGCGCTTCGCGCGTGATGGCCACGTCATGCACATGGCTTTCCCGCAGTCCGGCCGAGGTGATCCTGACGAACTCGGCCTTGTCCTGAAGGTCGCGAATGGATGCGGTGCCGGTATACCCCATCGCGGCCTTCAGCCCGCCGATCAGCTGATGCAGGACCGCGCCGGCGGGACCCTTGTATGCGACCCGGCCTTCGATGCCTTCAGGAACCAGCTTCAGTTCTTCCTTCACTTCCTCCTGGAAGTAGCGGTCGGCCGAGCCGCGAGCCATCGCGCCGATCGAACCCATGCCGCGGTAGGACTTGTAGGAGCGGCCCTGGTAGAGGAAAACTTCTCCGGGCGCCTCGTCGGTTCCGGCGAGGAGCGACCCGACCATGGCGAGGTCGGCCCCGGCCGCGAGAGCCTTGGCGAGATCTCCTGAGTACTTGATGCCTCCGTCCGCCACGACGGCGATCCCCCTGGCGCGGGCAACCTCCGCCGCATCCGTGATGGCCGTCAGCTGCGGCACGCCGACGCCGGCGACGATACGGGTGGTGCAGATTGAACCGGGGCCGATGCCGACCTTGATGGCGTCGGCGCCGGCGTCGATGAGCGCCCGCGCGCCTTCGGAGGTGGCCACGTTGCCTCCGAGGACCTGGACGTAGTTCGACAGCTTCTTGATGGAGTTGATCGTCTCGAGCACGCGAGAGGAATGGCCGTGCGCGGTATCCACGACGATCAGGTCGCAGCCGGCATCGACCAGCGCCTCCGCCCGCGCCACGCCTTCGGGACCGACGCCGGTCGCCGCGGCGACGCGCAGCCGCCCCTGCTCGTCCTTGCAGGCATTTGGATGCAGGTTCGCCTTCTCGATATCCTTGACCGTGATAAGGCCGATGCAGCGGAAGGCGTCGTCCACGACCAGAAGCTTCTCGATCCTGTGCTGGTGCAGGAGCCGGCGGGCTTCGATCTGATCGACGCCCTCGCGCACGGTGATGACCTTCTTGGTCATCAGCTCGCTCACCTTCTGGTTCGGGTCCGAGGCGAAGCGCACGTCGCGATTGGTCAGGATGCCGACCAGCCTCCCGTCCGCCTCGGTGACCGGCACGCCCGAAATACGATTCCGCTGCATCAGTGCGAGCGCATCGGCCAGGGTGCGGTCGGGGTGAATGGTCAGGGGATTGACGACCATCCCCGATTCGAATTTCTTCACCGCACGGACTTCGTCCGCCTGGCGCTCGATCGTCAGGTTCTTGTGCACGACGCCGAGACCCCCGGCCTGCGCCATGGCGATCGCCATATTGCGCTCGGTCACCGTGTCCATGGCGGCGGACATCAGCGGAATACCCAGTTCGATGGTCTTGGTCACCCGCGTCCGGGTATGTACCTGGGCCGGGAGGACCGTCGAGGCGGCCGGCACCAGGAGAACGTCATCGAATGTGAGCGCGTCCCTGATACGCATCGCGTGTACTCCGGCCGGTGGGCGCGGCCAATGCCACGCCGTACCGCCAGAGTCAACGAATCCCTCAGATTCGAGGGGCGGCTGCGGCCAAGATGGCGCTCTCGTCCACGCTATCAAGCTGTTCGGGCAGCAGGAAACGCTCGCCGTAGGCCCGATAGACGCCCGAGGTGACGAAAAGGGCGAACAAATCCGGGTCGACGTGATGATCACGGCACATGGCGGCCATGATGCGGAGCGACTCGCTGATCGGCTTCGGCGGCTTGTAGGGGCGGTCTTGGGCGGTCAGGGCCTCGTAGATGTCGGCGATCGCCATCATCCGACCCAATGGCGAGATCTCGTGCCGCCTGAGCTTTCGGGGGTAGCCGGTACCGTCCATCTTCTCGTGATGGGTTCCGGCGATATGGGGAACGTTGCGCAGGTGCTTGGGCCAGGGCAGGGCCTCGAGCATGTCCAGCGTATGGACGATATGATCGTTGATGATCTTGCGCTCGTCGGCATTCAGCGTCCCGCGCCGGATGCAGAGGTTGGCGATCTCGTCGTCGGACAGCATCCGCTGGGATTTGCCGGCGATCGTGACTTCGCGGAGCGCGATCACGCGGATGCGCTCGATCGCCTCGTCGCCGAGGAATTCGCTTCCGATGTTGCTGCGTTCCAGGAAAGCGAGGTCCTCGTCCAGGGCCAGGGTCTGCTTCCTCACCATGTGCTCGTCGGCACGGCCCTCGAGGTGTGCGATGGTCAGGGCCTGTTTCGCAAGTTCGAAGCGCAGGCGGATCTCGCCGATACGGTCGTGAATACCCTCGAGCTTGGTCGACTTGTCCATGACATGGACCGGGGTCACTACCTTGCCGATGTCGTGCAACCCGCCCGCGACCTGCAACTCGTACCACTCCGCCTCCGTCAGGTTGTAGTCGGCGAAGGGGCCTTCCGTCGTCTCGCACGCGGCCTTGGCCAGCATCTCGGTCAGCGCGGGCACGCGCTGACAGTGCCCCCCGGTATAGGGCGACTTGGCGTCGATGGCCTTCGCCATCATCTCGATCAGGGTGTCGAAGAGACGGCGCTGCCCGTCGATCAGCTGCTGGTTCTCGATTGCGACCCCGGCGAAGCCGGCGAGCGCCTCGACGACGGGGATCGTGTGAGGCGGAAATGGAACGACGATCCCGTTCGGAGCCAGACTGTTCAGGAGCTGCAGGACGCCGATGACGTTCTTGCGATGGTCGACCAGCGGCACGCATACGAACGAGGTCGAACGATAGCCGGTGCGCTTGTCGAAGGCACGGGTTCCCGAGAAATCGAAACCGGAGGCCGCATAGGCATCCGTCACCGTCACGGTTTTTCCCGTGGTCGCGACGTAGCTTGCGACGTTCCTGTGGTTGGGCCGGCCGTCCTTCAGGCGAAGTGGTACGGGCGGCAGGGTCACCGGCAGATCGCTGGTGCCTCCCATGTGAATGTCGAGGCTGTCGTTGCGGATGACGGTGAAGGCGAGCCGATCGTCTTCCGTCGGCAGATAGATGGTGCCCCCGTCGGCGGAGGCGAGCTTCATCGCTCCGAAAAGGATGCGCTCGAGAAGCCTGTCGCGACGCCGTTCCGCCGCCAGCGAGACCCCGATTTCGATGATTTCGCGCAACGCCGCCGCGTCGTTCGACTCGGTCGCGCCGAATACGGTCATCGCGGGCTGGTCGTCCATAGGGTCTTAAAGGTTTTCAGGCTAACAAGCATACTAGTTCATTCCGTGTCGGAAGCGATGATGAAGCGCACGCTGGCGATTGTTCTGGTTTTGTCCGCATGCACCTCCGCCCAGGCTCTCGCACAAGGATCGGGCGCCTGCTTCCGCCCGAATGAGATTCGTGCGGAAGCGAACGTGCGGATGAGCTTCATGCTGCGCGAACGCGCCCGCGCCTGCTCCGCGAATGCGGGGAGCGGAGACTTCGCGGATCTGCCCAAGCGATGGAACGAGTTCGAGGGGGCCAACGCCGCCAAGATCAATCAGGCCGTGGACACCCGCCGCAAGGCCATCGCGCGTGCCTTCAAGTCGCCGGAAAACAGCGAAACCGCGCAGAACGAGCGACTGATCAACGCCTTCCGCCAGGAGCCGGCCTACGAGGCCAGCTGCAAGCAGATCGCCGATATCCTGGGGAAGCTCGGCACGGAGCAGTGGGGCGGCCTAGAGAAGCGAGGCCGGGAGTTCGACAACGAGATCAGGCGCGACTGGCCGGCCTGCTGACCCTCATCGCTTCAGCTCGATCTCGACGAAGACGATCTCCTTGTCGGTCTCGTTCAGTACGTCGTGCTCGACCCCTTCGCCGCGGGAGTAGGCGATCCCCTTCCGGATATGACCCTCCGTCCGGCCGTCCTTGCCCACCAGGGTGAGCACGCCGTCGGTGATGGGCACGACCACATAGTCCATGCCGTGCCGGTGCCAGCCGGTCGCCGTACCGGGGGGAAATCGCCACTCCGTCACCCGCACGCGTTCGTCGTCGACCTGGACAGTGGCGATTGCAGGGGCGGGCATGGGCTTTCTCCGGCGGCGCGGCTATGGTCCTCGGGCTCGGAGGCTAGCATGAACCGAGCGCGACGGCGCATTGCCTCTCGACCCGCCCCCGATCAGACCTCGGCTCTTGCCGGCCGTCGGTCGGCGGCCATCGAACGGGCGATGCGCATCGGGATCGAAGCGACGGCGAGGGAATGCGGATGATGCTGACGGAAGATCAGCGGCTCGTGCAGGATATGGCGCGGGCTTTCGCGCAGCAGCAGTTGAAGCCGATGGCGGCGGAACGCGATCGTACCGGGACCCCGCCGCTCGACGCTCTGAAGGCGATGGGGGAACTCGGCCTTCTCGGCATGACGGTGGCCGAGGAATGGGGCGGCGCGGCGGCGGATGTCCTCTCCTACGTCCTGGCGCTCGAGGAGGTGGCCGCGGGAGACGGCGGCATCTCGACGATCATGTCGGTCAACAACTCGCCGGTCTGCGCCGCGGTCGAGACCTACGGCACGGCTGAGCAGAAGAACCGATTCCTGAAGAGGCTGGCACGAGGCGAGATGCTGGGAGCCTTCTGTCTGACCGAACCACATGCCGGGTCGGATGCCTCCTCGCTTCGCACCAAGGCTGTCCGCGACGGCGATGGCTGGCGCATCAGCGGGGTGAAGCAGTTCATCACATCTGGCTCCATCGCAGACGTCGCGATGGTCTTCGCCGTCACCGACCCGGCGGCCGGGAAGCGTGGCATCAGCTGCTTCCTCGTCACCACCGACAGTGCCGGGTGGACGGTCGCCTCCATCGAGAAGAAACTCGGACAGAGGAGTTCCGACACCTGCCAGATTCTGCTGGAGGACGTCTTCGTCCCGGCCGACCTGATGCTGGGTCGGGAAGGGCAGGGCTACAAGATCGCGCTCGCCAATCTCGAATCCGGCCGCATCGGCATCGCCGCCCAGGCAGTCGGCATGGCCCGGGCCGCCTTCGAGGCGGCCCTGGCCTATGCGAAGGAGCGCGAGGCCTTCGGTACCGCCATCATCAACCACCAGGCGGTCAGCTTCCGTCTCGCGGATATGGCGACCCAGATCGAGGCGGCGCGCCATCTGGTCCACAACGCCGCCCGTCTCAAGGACGCCGGTTTGCCCTGCCTGAAGGAAGCCTCGATGGCGAAGCTCTTCGCTTCCGAGATGGCCGAGAAGGTCTGTTCCCAGGCGATCCAGATCCACGGAGGCTACGGCTATCTGCAGGACTTCCCCGTCGAGCGCATCTATCGTGACGTTCGAGTGTGCCAGATCTACGAGGGGACGAGCGACGTGCAGCGTCTCGTGATCGGTCGGGCTCTGGCGGGTGGCAGCTAGGAGCGGGGACATGCAGGGAGAACTGTGGCGGTGGGACGCAGCCGATCTGGCGAGGGCCATCCGGCTGCGCAGGATTTCCAGCCGCGAGGCGGTGCAGAGCTGCCTCCGGCGGATCGAGGCGGTGAACCCGAAGCTGAACGCCGTCACGGTCATCCTCGAGGATGAGGCATTGAGGGCTGCGGATGCCGCCGATGCCGCGGTCAAGGCGGGTGCCGTGTTGGGCCCGCTGCACGGCGTGCCCGTCACCATCAAGGAGAATGTCGACCAGGAGGGGCAGGCGACGACCAACGGCGTGGTCGCCTTCCAGTCGGTGATCGCCAAGGCCGACAGCCCCCCGGTTGTAAACTGGAGGAGGGCTGGAGCCGTCATCATCGGCCGAACCAACACGCCGGCCTTCTCGCTCCGCTGGCACACCGACAATGCGCTGCGGGGACGGACCTACAATCCCTGGGCCAGGGACATCACGCCGGGCGGATCCTCCGGCGGCGCTTCATCGGCGGTGGCCTCCGGCATGTGCCCGCTGGCGCATGGCAACGACTACGGCGGGTCGATCCGCTATCCCGCCTATGCCTGCGGGATCACCGGGATCCGCCCGACGCTCGGCCGCGTGCCCGCGTTCAATCCGACCGTGACGGAGGACCGGCCTCCTACGGCGCAGCTGATGTCGGTCCAGGGGCCGCTCGCGCGCAAGGTTCGTGACCTGCGGATCGGTTTGGCCGCCATGGCGGCGCGCGATCCGCGCGATCCCTGGTGGGTGCCGGCGCCGATCGAGGGAGGCCCGCAGCCCCAACGGCCGATCCGCGTCGCCCTATGTGTCGATCCGGGCAAGGGTGGCGTCGATCCGACGGTCGCAGCGGCGGTGCGCCAGGCGGGCGAGAACCTCGCGGTCGCCGGCTACGAGGTCGAGGAGATCGACGTGCCGTCGGTGGCGGCTGCCGCCGACCTGTGGCGAAAGCTGAGCGGAATCGAGATGCGCCTGCTGACCCAGCCGCAGATCGAACAGCACGGAGACGCGCAGATCCGTCGCGCCGCCGCTTTCATGATCGATGCGGTGCCGGAGGTCGATCTGACCGCCTACATGAAGGGCTTCGCCAGCCGTTCCAGCCAGCTGCGCGAATGGATGCTGTTCTTCGAGCGCTACCCGCTGGTCGTCGGTCCGGTGTCCACCCTGCCGCCCTTTGCGGTCGGGTTCGATCAGGAAAGCCAGGCGAGTTTCGAGCGGGCGATCCACGCCCAGCGCCTCTTGGTGGCAGTGAACCATCTCGGCCTGCCGAGCGTGGCGGTTCCGACCGGGTCCGTCGACGGCGTGCCGGCCGGTGTCCAGGTCATCGCCGGGCGTTACCGGGAGGATCTGGCCCTCGATGCGGCCGAGGTCATCGAGGCCAAGGCCGGCCTCGGGGAGCCGATCGATCCCCGCTGGTAGTCAGGCGGCGGCGCGCGCCCGCGTGCGTAGCCCAAGCCCGATCAGGTTGCCGAGTGAAATGAAGTGAGCGTGGCACAGGCCGATCCAGCCTTTTTTCCGCCACTCCAGATAGACTTGGTCCGGCAGCATCTCGAACCGCTGGGGGTGGATCATGCGGAAGCCCTCGAGCGTGGCGCTCTGGCCCGGAGCGAAGGCGATTTGCACCCTATCTTCGTGCAGGACGCCCTGCTCCTGCAGTGCCTTGCAGAATTCGATCGTCCGCTGGTGCTCCGCGTGGAAGGCCGAACAGAAGTTCAGCGCCTGCTGGAGCACCTCGGCGGGCTTCTGATCCGCATAGAACGGGCGGGGGCCGCCCACCGTCAGCAGGCCTGAATCCTCGTCTATGCAAAGGGTCAGCTTGTCGCCTGTCTCAGCCAGGATGAAGGGATAGCGCCGAACGTAGCTCGGCACGTAGTCGCCCTCGCTCCATTGGCCGGCCTTGTCGACGAACAGGTTCTCGTTCGGTCGCAATCCGGTCACCGCGATCGGAACGCACGGATCGGTCGCGGTGAAGACGATCGGATAACAGCGCGCGGCCGACTGGAACTCCACGTCGTTGAGAAGGATGGCGTGGCTGCCGGCGGCGAAGCCATGAGAGACGTCGTTCGCCAGACCCATGCCGCCATGCCGATCGAGCGATACGGCGGCTGGTCGCTTGTAGAAGGGCGGAAGCGCCGCCGCCGGTCCGGGTGCACTCATCTGAAGCAGTCCCTTCCTCCGGCCGTCACATCTGGCTCTGCAGGTAATTCTGCAGCCCGACCTTGCCGATCAGATCGATCTGCGTCTCCAGCCATTCGATGTGCTCTTCCGTATCCTTCAGGATCTCGCGCAGGATCTCACGCGACACATAGTCGGCCGCCTGTTCGCAAGTGCCGATGGCCTTGCCGAGATCGACCTTGCTCTTGCGTTCCAGATCCAGATTGGACTTCAGGCCTTCGGGAATATCCTCGCCGATCCTGAGCTTTACCAGGTCCTGGAGGTTGGGGACCCCGTCGAGCATCAGGATGCGTTCGACCAGTCGGTCCGCGTGCTTCATCTCGTCGATCGATTCTTCGTATTCGTGCTTGGCGATCTTGTGGAAGCCCCAATGCCGCCACATGCGCGCATGCAGGAAATATTGGTTGATCGCCGTCAGCTCGTTGAACAGTATTCCGTTCAACTGCTTGATCACGTTCTTGTCGCCCTGCATATGCCGACCTCCTGCTGGAACCGGCATGGGCGGAGAGCCCCTATCTCAGCTCCGATCCGTGGGGCGTCTGCGAGCGTCCGATTCCAAGCGGATGATATCGAGCAACAGCTTGAGCTTCCACCCGATTACCGCCATGGCAGCGACGGCGAAAACAGCAGCGGCGATGGTCTCCGTCATTCGGCGGCATCCATCCAGAGGCCATCCGGACACGCAGCCCTCCCCTGGCGCACGAGCGCACAGACCTCCGGCACGCATTTTCGGCATTGCGGCAGGTCGCCCAGCCGCCGGTACACGTCTGCGACGGTCGCGCAGCCTTCCGCCAGAACATCCCGGACCTGGCCGTCGGTGAAGCCGTGGCAGAGGCAGACATACATGGAGGCGCGACAACCCCTGTGCGTGATGATGGGACATTAGTGACAGTCAGTCGCAATAGCAACGGCAAATGCGAGCGTCTTGCGTTAGTCGCGCCGCCATCCCGGGTTACACTGCCTGTCTCCGGCAGCCATGAGGGCAGCCGCCGTTTCCGGGTGTGCGGGAAATGAATGCCAAGGGCTGGACACTGTCGATAGCCCTGCTGGTTCTTCTCCTGGGACTGGGGGCAACTGCCCTCCAGCGCGAGGCGGTGCTGCGCGCCGAGGCGCGGCGTGGCGGCGCCGCGCAGGCCGAGCAGGCGACGGCCATCTTCAGCGAACTGCACCGCCGTCTGTCGGCGATCCAGGCCGCCGGCTATGCCGCCCAGGCGTTGGCGGCGGTGGAAGGCAGGTCGGAATCGGCGCGCTGGCGCGACTTCATCAATGCCCTCGACATCGAGCGCCGCTTTCCGGGCCTCTACGGTGTGTCCTTTCTCCGCCTCGTACCCGAGGGCGGACTGGCCGACTTCGAGACCGAGCAGCGTCGCCGTCATCCTGATTTTCGCGTGGCCAACGGTGCGGCGACGGGGCCGCACTGCATCGTCGTGCAGAGCGAACCGGCGGATCGAAACCTGCCGGCGGTCGGGCGCGACGCCTGCGCCAACCCGGCGGTCCGTCCGGCGCTTCTGACGGCGATGTTCGAGGGGACCGCGTCGATGTCTCGGCCGTTTCGCCCGATCCAGAAGCCCGATGCCGACGCCGTGCTCGTCATTTTTCCTGTCTATCCGGGCAATGCCATACCGCCGCAGGAAGCGGAGCGGGCGACACGCCTGATCGGGTGGGTGGCGTTGCCGGTCTTTCTGGATTCGCTGCTCACGGAGATCCCCGCGGGCCCGGGCAGGGGGGCACCTCGGCTTTCCATCGAACCCGACGGCGAGCCGGACGAGGCGAGCACACCTCCTCCGGCCGGTCCGCCGCAGGAACCCGGCGTCGGCATGCGTCGCCACGAACTGATCCCGGTCGCCGGCGGATTCTGGCGGGCCAGCATCGAGATGGAGGCGGTGCGTTCCGACGAACCCTGGCTCATCGATCTGGCGGGCGGTGCGCTGTCCGTCTCCTTGGCCGTGCTGGTCTGGATGTTGGGCTGGACGCGGTCCCGGGCGGTCGAGCTGGCCGCCGACCTGACCCGCTCGCTCGGCTTGGCGGAGGCTCAGCTGCGCGACGCGATCGCCAGCATGGACGTGGGCCTGGGGCTGTTCGACGCCGGCGGGCGGCTGAGCCGCTACAACACGCTGTTCCTGCCGCGACTGCACGAGGCGCTGGGCGATCTCACGGGGATGAGCGCGAGCGAACTCCTGGATCGTCTGGACGCCTATCGCGCCGAGTACCCGCAAAGCCACGACCACGAGGGAATGAAGGCATCGCTGTGGTCGGCCTATCTGCGCGCCGATGGTGCCGGCGTCGAGGCTCCGACCCCCGAAGGCACCTGGATGCGTTATGTGTTCCGGCGGACCAGCGACGGCGGAGTCGTCGTGACCCGGGCCGACGTCACCGCCCTCAAGCGGGCCGAACAGCTGTTGCTCGATGCGATCGAGGCTTTCGACGCGGCATTCGCCCTGTTCGACGCCGGCGGACGCCTCGTCATGCACAATGCAGGTTTCCTGCCCCTGGTGCGCAAGCACGGCGGTCCGCTGGCGGGACTCTTCATGGAGCAGATCCTGCACCGACTCTCGAGCGTGGTCTCCGAGGTGGCGCCGGATGTCGATGTCGGCCCCTTCGCCGGAGCGATGCGCCAGCACCTTCAGGCGCCGGGCAGTGCCCCCTTCGAGTATCGGGCCATCGGCAATACTTGGCACCGGATGAAGGCGACGGCGGCCGGCGGCGGCTATGTCGCCTTCACCTTCACCGACGTAACGGCCTTCAAGGCGCAGGAGCGGACGCTGAGGGTGACCCAGCGCGCGCTCGAGCTGCACATCGCCCAGGTCGAGGAGCAGGCGGAGGCGCTCTCCCGGCTGGCTGCCGAGTCCGCGGTCGCGCGCGACCGGGCGGAGGCCGCCAGTCGTGCCAAGTCCGAGTTCCTGGCGATGATGAGTCATGAGATCAGGACGCCGATGAACGGGGTCATCGGCATGCTGGGGCTCGTGGAGTCGGGGCCCTTGGAGCCGGAGCAGCGTCATCAGCTGGATCTGGCGCGCCAGAGTGCCGGCCAGCTTCTCGCCGTGATCGACGACATCCTGGACCTGTCGAAGCTGGAGGTCGGGAGGATCCAGCTCGAGAGCCTGCCGTTCCAGCTGGCGCCGCTGATCGACGGGGTGGCCTCGCTGCTGGCCGAACGGGCGCGCGAGAACGACGACGTCATCCTGCTGCGTATCGCCGATGCCGCCCGTGGCTGGTTCCGGGGCGATCCCACCCGGGTCCGCCAGGTGCTGTTCAACCTGGTCGGCAACGCCGTGAAGTTCACCCGCGGCGGCAGCATCGTGATCGAGGTCGAGGCGGCGGCGGACGAGGGGCGGGTCCGCTTCGCCGTCCGCGACACCGGGATCGGGATCCCGGCCGAGGCGCTGGGCCGGATCTTCGACCGCTTCGCGCAGGCGGATGCCTCCACCACCCGCCGCTATGGCGGCACCGGTCTCGGCCTGACCATCTGCCGCCAGCTGGTCGAACTGATGGGCGGTGAAATCGGGGTGGAGAGCGAGGTGGGCGCCGGCAGCCGGTTCTGGTTCGCCCTGCCGCTCGAGCCGGCGGAAGCGCCGGCGGCGGTCGCCGCCGCGCCGAAGGCGGAGTTCCGCGCGCCCACCGGCCTCAGGGTGCTGGTGGCGGAAGACAACCGGATCAACCAGATGCTGGTGACCAAGCTGCTGGAGAACGCCGGCCATACGGTCGAGGTGGCGTCCGACGGGCTGGAAGCGGTGCAGGCGGTCGAGCGCGGCCGCTTCGACGTCGTGCTGATGGACGTGCAGATGCCGGAGCTGGACGGGCCCGACGCCACCGCCGCGATCCGGGCCATGCCGGGAGAGGCGGGCCGCACGCCGGTGATCGCGCTGACCGCCAATGCCCTGGTCGGCGACCGCGAACGCTACCTCGCCGCCGGCATGAACGACTACCTGTCCAAGCCGCTCGACCCGGAGCGGCTGAACGAGGTGCTGGCCCGGGTCGTGGCGGGCGAGCTGTCGCAGCCGGCCGAGGCGGCCCCGCCGCGGCAGGGTTTCGACCCGAGCAAGCTCGCCGAGCTGCGCGACCTGGTCGAGGCGGCCGCCTTCCGTTCGATGGTGGAGGCGCTGCCGGGCGGGCTCGCCGAACAGGCCGAGGCGGTGCGCGCCGCCGCCGGTCCCTCCGCCCGGCGCGATGCCGCCCACGGCCTGAAGGGCCTGGCCGCCAATTTCGGCGCCTTCTCCGTCGAGGCGGCCGCCCTGGCGCTGGAGCGTGCCGGGGAGGAGGCCGATCTCGGCCCGCTCTTCGCCGATCTCGACGCGGCGCTGGAGGAGACCCGGCAGCGGATCGGGCAGTTCCTCGCCGAGGCCGGCTGAGCCTCAGGAGAAGCGGACGTATTCGAAGCCGGGCGGCTGGTTGTTGATGCCGCGCGCCGGCGCCGCGATCCAGGGGGCATAGCGCCCGGGCTCGCGCACCGGCACCATCAGCGAGCGGATGAACTCGTGGTCGGCCTCGGTCGGCAGCCAGGCCTTGCGCCCGCGTTCCCAGTCCTCGGCCGGCACGATGCGGCCGTCCGGGGTGACGGCATGGGTGGCGAAGGCGCCGATCCGCCGGTTGAATCCCACATGCGGCAGTTTCAGCTCGAAATCGATGCCGGCCCGCTTGATCACCTGGTTCCAGCGGGCGACGCCGCGGGCGCAATCCATGGTGTAGTCGTCTCGCAGCCGGGCGTTCAGCGAGGTGAGCGCCGGCTCCTGCCGCTCCACCGCGACGCCGTTCTGCGGCACGATCACGCCATAGGTCGCGTCCATCAGGTTGTGGTCGTCGTCCTTCCGTGCCTCCTCGAACCGGCCCTTCAGACCCATGGTGTAGAAGTTGGCGGCGTTTGTGGAGACCTCGGAGCCGAAGAGGTCGAGCGAGACCGTGTAGTGGAAGTTGAGGTAGCGCTGCAGCGTCTCCAGGTCGATGCCGCCGTGGCGGCGGACATCGGCCGTCTTGTGCTCGTTCATCAGCTCGCAGGTGCGCTGAACGACGCGGGCGATGCCGGTCTCGCCCACGAACATGTGGTGGGCTTCCTCGGTCAGCATGAAGCGGCAGGTGCGGGCCAGCGGATCGAAGCCCGATTCCGCCAGGGAGGCGAGCTGGTACTTGCCGTCGCGGTCGGTGAAGAAGGTGAACATGAAGAAGGAGAGCCAGTCCGGCGTCGCCTCGTTGAAGGCGCCGAGGATGCGCGGCTTGTCCTGGTCGCCCGAGCGGCGCTCGAGCAGGCTTTCCGCCTCCTCGCGCCCGTCCCGGCCGAAATAGGCGTGCAGCAGGTAGACCATGGCCCAGAGGTGCCGGCCCTCCTCGACATTCACCTGGAACAGGTTGCGCAGATCGTAGAGCGAGGGTGCGGTCAGGCCGAGGTGGCGCTGCTGTTCGACCGAGGCGGGCTCGGTGTCGCCCTGGGTCACGATCAGCCGGCGAAGCGTGCCGCGGTATTCGCCGGGGACCTCCTGCCAGGCCGGCTCGCCCTTGTGCTGGCCGAAATGGATCCGTCGTTCCGGATCGGGCTCGGCCAGAAAGATGCCCCAGCGGTAGTCCGGCATCCTGGTGTAGCCGAAGCTGGCCCAGCCCTTGGCATCGACCGAGGTGGCGGTGCGCAGATAGATCTCGTAGGGCTGGAAACCCTCCGGCCCCATGTCCTTCCACCAGTCGAGGAAGCGGGGTTGCCATTCTTCCAGCGCCCGTTGCAGGCGCCGGTTGTCGGACAGGTTCACGTTGTTGGGGATGCGCTCGATATAGTCGATGGCCATCACACCCTCCCGCGGTCGAATTCGGGCCGCTTGCCGCTGCCGTAGAGTTTGAGCGCGCCTGCCTCGCCGATGGCGTTGGGCCGCTGGAAGATCCAGTTCTGCCAGGCGGTGAGACGGGCGAAGATCTTGCTTTCCATGGTCTCCGGCCCCGGGAAGCGGAGCGAGGCTTCCATGCCGGTGAGGGCATCGGGGGAGAATGCGGCGCGCTCCTCGATGGCGAGGCGCACCTCGTCCTCCCAGTCGATGTCGTCCGGGGTGAAGGTGGCGAGGCCGAGCGCCTCGGCGGCGGGCGCGTCCAGATCCTCGCCGACCCGGACCCAGGCGTCCTCCGCCCCGCCGGCTTCGCCGAGATGGCGGGAGGCGAGGCGGGTGAGCCCGGTGACGGTGCGATAGGGGCCGAAATTCATGGCGGTGAGACGCACCCGCGGCGGCGGCCGGTTGTCGCCCTCGAACCCGCCGTCCAGCATGTAGACCCGGTCGGAGGCCAGGAGAAGTTCCGCCAGCGTGCCGGCGAAACACGAACCCGGCTCGACCAGGGAGAAGATCGTTCTGGATGACAAATCAAGGCGTTTCAGGACACGCTTCAGGTTGAGCGTGATCTCATGAACGAGCCAGTGCCGGCTCTCGCGTTCGAGCAGGGCGTCATAGGCGGCGACGGCGGCCAGATCGCCTTCGGTTCGCAGCACCCAAGTGCCGACGGCGCCTTCGTTGAAGCGCAGGTGCAGGATGGCGTCGTCCAGATCGCGGGCGAAGGCGAGCGGCCAGAAGGCGGCGCCCAGCGCCTGGACGGCGGCGGCATCCGCCGGCGGCGGGGCGCCCGGGCCGCGGATGGTGAAGGTGGCCGCGGCGCGGCCGCGGTCGATCTCGACCGTCAGCGTGCCATAGTGGATGCGGTCGCCCTCGATCCGGCGCGCGACCGGGGTGAGGCTCACGCCGCGCGCGTCTGCCGGGCGATTGCTCTTTGCCGCCAGGGCCTTGGCACGCGCCGCCGTCGCTTCGGCGAAACGTGAACGCGGGGCGATCTCGTCGACCAGGCGCCAATCGACCGCGCGCTTGCCGCGCACCCCCTCCTCGGTGGTGCAGAAGAAATCGGCCCGGTCGCGCCGCACATGCCGCTTGTCGACCAGCCGGGTCAGCCCGCCGGTGCCGGGCAGGACGGCGAGGAGCGGCACTTCGGGCAGCGAGACGGCGGAGCTGCCGTCGTCGGCGAGCAGGATGTGCTCGCAGGCCAGCGCCATTTCATAGCCGCCGCCGGCGCAGGGGCCGTTCACCGCCGCCATCCAGATCTGTCCGGAGGCGTTGGAGGCGTCCTCGATGGAATTGCGGGTTTCGTTGGTGAACTTGCAGAAATTGACCTTGTGGGCATGGCTGGCCCCGCCCAGCATGCGGATATTGGCCCCGGCGCAGAAGACGCGCTCCTTGCCCGAGGTAAGGACGACGACGCGGACCGCGGGATGTTCGAAGCGCAGCCGCTGGACCGCGTCGTTCAGCTCGATATCGACGCCGAGGTCGTAGGAATTGAGCTTCAGTTCGTAACCGGGGAACAGGCCGCCATCCTCGGCCACGTCGAGGGCGAGGGTGGCGACAGCCCCCTCCACCGACAGTTTCCAATGCCGATACCGCGACGGTTCCGTGCGGAAATCGATCATCCCGGCGCCTCCGACCCTGACTTGTTGTATGCAGTATATTGCATGTGAGTGGTCTCGCAAGAAGTATCGCGCATGCGGCCAAAAATGGCCGCTTCACCGTGCCGCCGGATCTGGCCGGCGGGGAGCGGCGGAAAACCGCCATTCCGGAACATTTGTCCGTTCTCCAGGTGGCGGACATTTCTGGCCGCCGGCCAGATCTGGCCGCTCCGATCGACGGGGCGGACATTTTTGTCCGCTCGTCACACTCCCTCCCTCGCGCTGCGAGAGCGGCGTGGGGGAGGGTCGGGGTGGGGGCGGTTGCCGGATTTGCGCCGCCGATCAATGCGTCACCACCCCCACCCCAGCCCTCCCCCGGCTGACGCCGAGGGAGGGAGTCGGGGGCGGACAAATCTGGCCGCTTGCCACCTGCACCGACGTGGACGCCCGAAACCAGTCCGGACATGACGTAAGTGATTGATCAGACGTGACGATCCTGGCAGTCGGCAGTTTCCCACCCCAGCCTAAGTCAGCCAATTCGAGCCAATTCGAGCCAGACAAAGCCAGTCCGCTACCCGCCAGAGCCGGTCCGGAGCCTGTTCTGGCCGGCTTCGGCCATCGCCGAGGCGGTGCCCGTCGCGAACCTGACGTCGGGCCGCGGACAATCCTGTCCGCCTGGGTTTCAGGTTTTTTCTTCGCGGCCGAGAGGGCGTAGCCGTCGATCCGCGTCTCAGGATAAATCCGGATCATGCAAAAGTGGCTGTCGTTGGCGTTCCGGCTCTATTGTAGCGCAATTCAGAACAAAAGACAAACGAGAGCTTGTGCATGCTTCGGTGGCAGGCCGCAGAAGAAACTCAATGAGGGCGGACGGCAGACCGGAGTGGCAAAAGATAGGGCGTGTCCCGACCAGTCTTTCATTTGATGGATATCCGCCTTAAGATAGACCGATACCTCATATCGGATACACCATGGCTTTTCACATCAAGAATCCGGATACCGATGCGCTGGCCCGCCGCGTGGCCAAGCTGAAAGGGGTCGGCCTCACGGAAGCCGTGCATGAGGCATTGCGCAACGAACTGGCCCGCCAACGGGCGCAGCCCAGCAAGGCGGAGCTGGCGGTAGCGTTCTGCCGTGCCTTGCGGGCGCGCGGGGAGCCGGAACGGGGCCAGCCGGCGAACAAGGCCTTCTTCGATGACTTGAACGGCGACATCTGATGTTCGTCGACGCCTCCGCCCTCGTGGCGATGCTGACCAACGAAGGGGATGCGGGCCTGTTGGCGACGCGGCTGGCGGGAGCCGCGCGGCCCCCGGTGACTTCACCGATCGCAGTGTTCGAGACGGTGGCGGGTGTTGCCCGGGTGCTCGCCCTCGATGTTCCAACGGCGCAAGAGGCGGTTGAAGAGTTTCTCGACCTCATGGGGATCGGTGTCGTGCCGATCCCCGCGACAGCCGCCGCCCTGTCCATTGATGCGTTCAACCGGTTCGGCAAGGGGCGCGGACACCCGGCCCAGCTCAATCTCGGTGATTGCTTCGCCTATGCCTGCGCGCGGCATTACGGGGGACCGCTTCTCTACAAAGGGGCCGAGTTCGCAGCGACCGATATCGAGAGTGGCTGAGGAATTATAGCGTCCACCCATGTGACGTTCCGGTGGCTGCCCCGGGGCGGAGCGCGCCACCGCACCAAAACCCGCTTGTCGCTGTTTCCTTACTTCCTTACATTCTCGCCATGCTCGCGAAACTGACATCCAAAAACCAGCTTACCCTGCCGAAGCAGGCGATCGAAGCCGTGGGCCGGCCTACTCATCTTCAGGTGACGGTTGAGGATGGCCGATTGGTGCTGACGCCGGTACGCATCGGCGCGGCCGACGCCGTGCGGCGGAAACTGGCCGAGCTGGGGATCACCGAGGACGACCTGCGGGACGCTGTCCGTTGGGCCCGGGACAGTCGCTGAACGAGGCCGGGGCGGGAATGCCGCCCCGCGTCGTCTTCGACACCAACGTCGTCATTTCCACCCTGGTCTTTGGTGGCCGGCTCGCCTGGCTGCCTCCGGCCTGGGCGGCTGGCGTAGTCGTGCCGCTCGTCTGCCGGGAGACGGTAACCGAACTGCTGCGCGTCCTGGCCTATCCCAAGTTCAGACTAACCGAGGCCGAGCGCTCCGACCTGCTGCAGGACTACCTTCCCTTCGCCGAGGTGGTGGTCCTGCCCGATCCCAGGCCCGCCGTCCCGGTTGCCTGCCGCGACCGGGACGATGTGGTCTTCATCGAACTTGCAATCTCGGCCAGCGCGGATGCGCTGGTCAGCGGCGACGATGACCTGGCGAGTCTTGATGAAGCCGGCGTGCCGATTTTTACGGTGGAATCACTTCGACGGTGGCTGGACCCGCCGGAGAAGCCGCCAAGAGGGTGAGAAAAAGTCAATTGCGGCGAGCGGGTGAAGCTCCCTCCCCTGGTAGTATGACAGTCCTCGACTTCTGCGAAGATCGCTCCTCCACCCATGAGCATTCGTCCCCCGGGCAGATCATGATGCGAGGAAGGCTGATCGTTGCGGGCACAGTCGTCATTGCTTGTGCCCTCGGTATGGCTGCGGTGTTTATCAGTCTGACCGGCCCCAAACGCGTGGCAGCCCGACTGACGGAACTGTCATTCGCCGAGGCTGATCTCGTCATCGAGAAGCGGTCTTGGCCCGGGCTGGGAAACAACGGATACACGCTGCTCGGCTTCCAGTTTCCGAAAAGCGCGGAGGCCAAGTTGAGGGCGTACTGTGCGAAGCATCATTCGCTGGGAAATGGCACCGTCTACTGGACCTCGCTACCCGGTCTTGAGGGCGAGACAGTGTTGAATGACGCTTTCTGCGTGGCGAGGGTTGAGGGGACGATCGTTGCCGTGCTCGCTGATCTTCGAGTCCTCATCAGCGTGACCGATTTGGCTCGATGAGCCCTGGTCAACGAATCTGAAAAAACAGCAGCGCCGCCGAGGAAGGCTAAGTTGGCAGTCGCCTTTGCTCCCAAGCTCCGCGCCCGCGCGAAACCCGAGAAGGGATCGCCGGTCGACGAGGTGTTCCTTCGAGGATCCGAGTGGGAGGATGATGATGGACCGTTGAGCAAGCAGGGTGCGGCCTCATGACGGATGGCTCTGCGTCCCTGTCCGACTGCGCTGCGCCTTGCGTCCAAGCCTTCCTCACCACCTCATCCGATGTTTCGCGCCGACCTCTCCCCCAATGGGCGGAGAGGTGAGTGCGGGGGTGCATCACGCCCTTTCCAGTATCCTTCCGCGTCATCCGATCCGTGTGAAGCCAGCCTCATGAACCTGCCATTCTCTTCACCACTTCACACTGCCGCCCCCTGGTGGCGCCCCGATTCCGGCTGCGTCTTGACTATCCGCGGTGGCCGGCCGCTCAGCGGCACCTACCCGATCAGCGGGGCGAAGAACGCCGTGCTGCCGCTGATGGTGGCGACGCTGCTGACGCCGCATCTAGTCACTTTGCGGAATCTGCCGGCGAGCCTCGACGTCGCCGTGCTGGCGGCCCTGCTGCAGCGGCTGGGCGCGGAGCTGCGGTGGTCGCGAGCAGGCGGGGCGCTGTCGCTGACCGTTTCGGCCGACCGCATCCAGCCGGCCGGCATCGATCCCGATCTCGTCGCCCGCATGCGCGCGTCCGTCCTGTTGCTGGGCGCGCTTCTGGCCCGATGCGGTGAGGCACGGCTGCCGATGCCCGGCGGTGATGCCATCGGCCTTCGCGGCATCGACTTCCACGTCGCCGGCCTGCGCGCCATGGGGGCGGAGGTGGAGACCGCCGGTGGCATGGTCGAGGCTCGGGCGCCACGCGGCCTGCGCGGCGCCGGGATTCGTCTGCCGCAGCCATCGGTGGGCGCGACGGAGAACCTGATGCTGGCCGCCGTTCTGGCGGAGGGCTCCACCACCATCGCCAACGCGGCGCGCGAGCCGGAGGTGGCGGACCTCGCCGCCTGCCTCAACGCCATGGGCGCAGACATCGAGGGGGCGGGGAGTGCCGTCCTAAGCATCCAGGGGGGCCGGCCGCTCGCTGGCGCCGTGCACGCGGTGATGCCGGACCGGATCGAACTCGGCACGCTCGCCGTCGCCGCCGCGCTCACCGGCGGCGAGCTGCTGCTGGCGGGCGGCCGGCTCGATCTCCTGGGCGCTGCCGGGCCGGCCTTCGCCGCCGCCGGGGTGGAGCTGACGGAGGTCGAGGGCGGGGTGATGGCGAGGGCCTCGACGGCGGGCCTCACCGGCGTCGATATCGTCACCCGGCCCTGGCCGGGCTTCGCCACCGACCTGCAGCCGCAAGGAATGGTGCTGCTGGCGCTGGCCAAGGGGGCCGGCCTCATCACCGAGACCATCTTCGAAGCCCGCATGGGCCATGTCGACGAGCTGCGCCGGCTGGGCGCCGATATCGCTGTGCGCGGCTCGACCGCGCGGGTGCGGGGCGTGGCCGGGCTGAAGGGGGCGCGGGTGACCGGGCGCGACGTGCGCGCCGCCGCCGCGCTGGTGATCGCGGGCCTCGCGGCTTCCGGCGAGACGGTGCTGGACGGCCTCGAGCATCTCGACCGCGGCTATGACGGGATGGCGGTAAAGCTCGCCGCCTGCGGGGCGGAAATCGAGCGGGGCGAAGGGTAGGCAGTGGGGCAGCCCCGTTGCGGCATTCCACGCTTCATGCCGCCGAGCGCGCGCCCAAACCTCACCCCGGCCCTCCACCACGCTTCCGCGCGGGAGAGGGAGGTTGCACGCGGCGTGGAAATGGATGGCGGAGCGCCTTAGATTCTGCCGATGCCCGCCCGTACGGAGGACCCGCCGATGAAAGCCACGCTCGGAACCCGCGTGATCGCCGAAAGCGAGGATATCGTCGATGTCGGCGGCTATGCCTATTTTCCGGCTGCCGCGGTGCGCACCGACTGGCTGGAGAAGGCGGCGAAGACGCCGCGCGACCTCGAATGCCCGCACGGTGTCCAATTCTACGACGTCGTGGTGGACGGCCGTCGTCATGCCCGCGCCGCCTGGTCCTACGAGGCGCCGCAGCCGAAGATGGCCGCGACCGGCGGGCGCTTCGGCTTCTGGCAGGATGTTTCGGTCGGCTGAACGGCCTGTCGTGACGCCGGTCACGCCGCAACATTGACGGCGCGCACAGTGCAGACCCGGCATCAACCTTACCAATTCCTTCACCGAGAGCGGTGGAGGGGATCATGCGGAACACGACGACGACCAGCGGCACCCAGGGGACGACCCGGATTGCCATCGCCGCCGCCGCCATCGCCGCCAGCCTCGTCGTCGCGGCGGTGCTGTCGGTGGTTCCCGAGGATTCGCAGGGGACCAGGCCCGCGGCGACCGCCGACCGCCCGGCCGCCGTCATCTTCCGCTGACACCCGCGCCTGGGCGAAGCGCCACGATGTCGTCGGAAAGACGGTGAATACCGTCGCGACGCCGGAGGGCGGCGGGTGACGCTGTCGGTCGCGGCCTTCCGCAGGCTCGCGCCCGCTTCGCGCAAGCGCTTCAGGAAGCACACCGCCGCGGTGGCCTATCTCCGCAGCGAAGACCACCGTCCGGCGCCCTGATCGCCGGGCGCGGGGAGGGGGAGACCCTTCCCGCGCGCGGGGTCAGGTGAAGAGCGCCGCGAGCTTGTCGAGCGAGCCGGTCCAGCCGCGGCGGTGGCCGGTGGCGGCGGCCTCGTCGAAGAACCGGCTGTGGTGCAGCCGGAGCAGCGCGCCGTCGCCGTCGGGGCGGATCGTCACCTCCACCAGCGATTCCCGCTCGGGGGTGGAGAACCAGGCCCAGGTGAAGACAAGCCGTTCGTTCGGCACCACCTCGCGGTATTCGCCGCCGACATTGTGCTCCTCGCCGTCCTCGGTCTGGAACCGCACGTGGAAGCGTCCGCCGACGCGGACGTCCAGGCTGGCGAGCTTCACCGGCCCGTGATCGGGCCCGAACCAGCGGGCTAGCCTTTCGGGTTGCGTCCAGGCCGCGTAGACGAGGGCCGGCGGGGCATCGAGACGACGTTCGAGGGTGAGGGAGGGGCGATCGGCCGGGAGCGGGGCGGATTGGGCGGCGGCGGGCATGCTTCTTCCTCCACGTGGCGGGTCAGGCGATCGAGCGTGGCGGACCAGAAGCGCCGATAGCGGGCGAGCCACAGCATGGGCGGCCTCCTCATGCGCCGGTCCGGCGCCCGGTCTATAATTAACCGTTAAGTTAAATAAACAGCGGCGAGGCAGAGTTGTCAAGCAGGGAAGAGGGAGGCGGACGATGCGCAGCGTGATCGTGACGGGCGGCAGCGGCAAGGCGGGGCGGGCGGTGATCGCCGATCTGCTGGCGCACGGCTATCGGGTCTGCAACGTCGACATCGTGCCGCCGAGGGAGCAGCGCTGTCACTTCCTGAAGGCGGACCTCACCGATCCGGGCCAGGCGATCGACGCGCTGCAGCTCCTGGCCGGAACCCTCGACCGGCGGCGCTCGCCGCTTGAGGGGGCGGATGGCGTGATCCATCTGGCGGGCATACCGGCGCCGGGCCTCGCCCCCGACGCGACCGTGTTCCAGAACAACCTGATCAGCACCTACAACGTCTTCTCGGCGGCGCTGCGCTGCGGCTATCGCCGGGTGGTCTGGGCCTCGAGCGAGACGACCTATGGCCTTCCCTTCACCCGCACGCCGCCGATCGCCGCGCCGGTGACCGAGGACCATCCGCCGGCGCCCGAGAACGGCTATGCGCTGGCGAAGACGCTGTGCGAGGAGGCGGCGCGGCAGATGCACCGCTGGCGTCCCGAAACCGGCTTCGCGGGCCTGCGCATCTCCAACATCTTCGAGGAGGCCGACTACGCGCAGATCCCGGATTTCTGGAACGAGCCGGCCGCGCGCAGGTGGAACCTGTGGAGCTGGGTCGACGCCCGCGACGTGGCCCAGGCCTGCCGCCTGGCGCTGGAGGCGGAGGGGATCGGGGCCGAGGTCTTCACCATTGCCGCCGCCGACACGCTGATGATGACGCCGAGCGCGGCACTGATGCGGGCACATTTCCCGCAGGTCCCGATCGACCCGGATCTCGGCCCATTCGAGACGCTGCTGTCGATCGCCAAGGCGCGGCGCGTGCTCGGCTATGCGCCGCGCCATTCCTGGCGGCCGGAGACCTGATCGCAGACGGCGCGGCAGGCGTTCAGCCACAGCCGGTCCTTGTCGAGATCGAAGGAGACCGGCTGGGAGGACTGGCGCACGATCACGGTCTCGGAAGGCGGATCGATATAGATCCACTGTCCGTGGATACCGACTGCGCAGAAAGTGCCGCGCGCGGCGTCGATGTTGTACCAGCAGCTGCGATAGCGGGCCTTCGGGAAGATCATCGTGAGGTCGCCCCGGGCCCAGGCTTCGGCGTCGCCCTGCCCGCGGATGTCGTCGATCCACCAGCCGGGCAGGACCGAGCGGCCCTGGAACACGCCCCGGCCGCGCATCGTCTCGCCGAAGCGGGCCATGTCGCGCAGCGTCATGCTGAGGCCGCCGGCGGCGCGCGAGGCGCCCTTCGGATCGAGAGTCATGCAGGCGTCGGCCTCCGCCCCCATCGGCTGCCAGATCAGGTCCGACAGGATCTCGGCATAGGGCGCGCCCGCCGCGCGTTCGTAGACCCAGCCCAGGACATCGGTATTGGGCGAAACGTAGTGGAAGGCATGCCCGTGCGGACCGCTGCGCGCCGTCAGGCTGCAGAGGAAGGCGCGCAGGTCGGGCTCGACGTCGAGCCCGCGCGGCGGGTCCCAGGCGGTGGAGGCGCGGTAGCGGGCGACGTCGCCGGCCGGGTCGGTGTAGTCCTCGGTGAAGGCGATGCCCACCGTCATGTCCAGCAGGTGGCGGACGCGGCAGTCCTCGTAGACCGATCCCTTCAGCTCCGGGACATAGCCGGTGACGGGGGCGTCGGGGTCGAGCAGGCCGCGATCGGCCAGCGCGCCGCCGAGGGCGCCGGTGACCGACTTCGTGACCGAGAAGACGAGGTGCTGGTCGGAGGGGGTGTGCCCGTTGTCGTACCACTCCTCCAGGACACGGCCGCGATGCAGCGCGATGAAGCCGTCGGCATGGACCGCCGAGAGGACGGCGGCGAGCGTGGTCGGCGCGCCGGCGAGATCGGCGAAGCCGAGCGTCAGCAGGTCGCGGCGGTCGTGCTCGAGCGGCGCGACCCTCGGCCCGCGGGCCACGTTCGCGGTGGGAATGAGCCGGCGGACGTTGCGGAAGCCCCAGGTGCTGAACGGGTGGCGGCGCCAGTTGGCCAGCGTGACCAGCCGGTCGGGCGGCGGAGGGGCGCCCCGCATCATGTCGTTGCCCGTCATCGCCGACGTTCCTCCCTCGCGCTCCTCCACCCGCCGGGAACCCCGGTGTCCGTCCGCGCATTGTCGAAGGGGCCGCCGGGGAATACTATCTCTTTTGCAGAGCGGGCGCGGGACGCGCCCCCGGAGTCGACCGATGCAGCCGCCGCCCAAGGTAACGCCCGAACAACGCCAGATCCTGGACGTGCTGCTGACGGATCGCGTGGTCACCGGCCCCGACCTCGTCAAGCGCGTGCGCGCCGCCGACATGGGCAGCGTGCGCAAGGCGCTGGACGAACTGGTGCAGCAGAACCTCATCCAGGTGAGCGGCAGCGTGAACGACGAGTGGGGGGTGCTCTCCTCGACCTTCAGCATCCGACCCTCCGACCAAGCCTATGTCAGGCAGGCGCTGAGCCTCTCCTGACGCTCTTGTGCCGGCGCGCCGCCGGACTAACCTTGCGGTTGTGCAACGCCCGCCGGGTGCGGCTCGAGGGGGGATGGGGACGTCATGGACATGGCCATGTCGCCGGATCTGCCGGCCTGGGTCTGCTATCTGGTCGTTTTCCTCTTCGGCGGGTTCGCCGCCTATATCCAGGTCCGGCGGCGGATCGGCAAGGCGCCCTTCGCCTGGCTGATGCCGGACACCTGGACGCTGCTCCTCGTCTACTGGCTGGTGCCGCTCGTCCTGTTCTGGCTGCTCGATCGTCTGGGAGCGGTCGCCGATACCTCCTTCTTCGCCGCCGTGCTGGTCGGCGTCGGCTACGAGCGCATCATGACGAGCGGGCTGAACGGCATCTCCGCGCCGGGGGACGTGACCTCCGTCTGGCAGCCCTGGGTGGCCTATGCGGACCGTATCTCGGCCCAGATCCGCGAGCGCCTGCAACAGCGCCAGGACGCCTTCGAGCGGCGCATCGCGGCACTCGTCGCCGGCAACGACCAGCGGCACGGCGCACTGGACGAATGGATGCATGCGATCGTCGACCTGCCGCCGGCGCTGGTCGGCGCCTATGACACGCTGAAGGCGGGCCAGGGTGCCCAGGGCGATCCCGGCCAGGCTCCCGCGCTGCCGCCGCGCACGCGCGAACTGCGGCTCGCCCTGCTGCAGCTCAAGATGGTGGGCGCGCGCTTCAACCGTCCCGGCGAGCTCTTCCACCGTGGCGTGATCGGACCGATGGACTACGCCCGCGAGCTGCTGCGCGGCGGCTGGCAGGGGTTCTGGTTCGCGCTCCGCGGCTACATGCTGATCGTCGTGATCGCGACCGGGACCGTGCTGGCGCTGCAATACAGCGGACGCCAGAACGACGGCGCGGTGGGAAGCATCGACCGGGCCAGGGTCCACTACAACATGTGGCGCCTGGCCAAGCCCGGGATATCGGCGCGCGACCTGTCGCGGGCGCAGAGCAATACCGCAGACCTCCTGTCCGAGAAGGCGACGCGGGCACTCACCCTGCACGAGACCGGCGAGCGGCTGCTGCGCCCGGACCTGCCCATGGACCGCGTGGACGCCCTGCTCGGCCTTCTCATGCGCCGGGAGGCGGAATCGCCGCGAGATCTGCGGGAGTCCGCCGCGACGCTCTGGCCCGCGCTTGCCCACCCCAACGTGGATGTCCGGCGGCGGGTCCAGGCCTCGCTGGTCTATCTGGCGAGGCGTGGCGGCGGCGATCCGCCGGCCGAGATCAGGGAATGGGCGGCGAGCGAAAACAACACGCCCGTCGAAACCGCCGCTCTGGTCGCCGCCTGGCGACTGTGGTGGAACGACGCCGCCGCGCGGCCCTGAGCGCGATCAGCGGATCAGCAGGAACGTCGTCTCCGCCTCGTGGCGGGTCCGGTGCGGCACCCCGCGGGGCACCAGCAGGCTCTGCCCCTTCGCGGTGACGCTGGAGCCCTCCGGCGTCTCGAGACGGAAGGCTCCCTCGAGCACCACGACGAACTCGTCCACGTCGTCATGGACCTCGAAATCCTTCTCGGTCGGCTGCGAGCGGATCAGGTAGACGGTCGACCCCGCGATCTTCGCCACCTCGTGCCAGTGGCCGGGCGGCTGCCGCTTCGCCTGCTCCAGCAGCGCGGTGGTCTCGACCTTACTCGACGTCGCCGGCATCCCGCGGCTCCTTCCCTTTGCCGCCCGCCACACTAGGTGAGTTCCGCCGGGCGGGCGATCGGCGATTTTCCACCGGGGACGTCTGTAGTCCGTGGCGTTGTGCGTGGCCGCCCTGGGCTTTATAGCTTCGCGCCCGCCTGCGGAATGCTCGTTCCGCGGGGCTGGCGGTGTTGTCTCGACGGAGCCTTTTCAGATGCTGGCCTTGAAGCACGGCCTCGCCTTTTCCGACCTCCATGCGCGCGCCGGGCTGGCCAGGGTCGACGCCGCCTTCCTCGGCTTCCTGCGGGCGGCGGATGCGGAACTGGCGGGCAAGCTCGAGGCGGCGCGCTGCGCGCCCTCGATGCCGGCGAAGGAGGAATCGGCGCTGGTGACCGCGCTGGCGCCGCATCTGGAGGACTTCCTTGCCGGGCTGTTCGGGATCGAAACGGAGGCGGCCGAACTGCGGGCACGGCATCACGAGCTGGCCCCGCTCTACGACGTGAAGCGGCTCTTCGTGCAGCGGCAGGCCCTCAAGCAGGTGAAGCCGGCGGAAGCGGCGGCGGCGGACGGCGAGGCACTGGCCGGCGACCTCGCGGTGTGGATCGGCGGCGCCTTCGACGAACTCGATTTCGCCAAGGCGGTGCAGCGCTGGCTGAAGAACGAGGCCGGTCATGCCGCCGAACTGAAGACTGCCGCGACCTACGCCGCCTGGGCGACGCTCACGCCGGCCGGGCAGGCGAAGCACGCCCGGGGGCTGCTCTTCAAGCAGCCGAGGAAGATCGATCCCGAGCACCTGGTGCCGGTGGTGACCGAGATCTCGGACGGCGTCGCCGCGCACACGCTCGATGCGCACCACCTCCGCCGCCGCGAAGGCTTTGCCCTGACCGACAAGGGGACAGACCTCGCCGGTGCGCTGGACCAGGCGAACTACTGCATCTGGTGCCACCACCAGGGCAAGGATTCCTGCTCCAAGGGCCTGCGCGAAAAGGCGAAGCCCGAGCAGGCGGCAGGCGAGTTCAAGAAGAGCCCCTTCGGCGTGACGCTGGCCGGCTGCCCGCTGGAAGAGAAGATTTCCGAGTTCCACGAGGTGAAGACCAAGGGCTTCCCGATCGGCGCGCTCGGCATCATCGCCATCGACAACCCGATGGTGGCGGCGACGGGCCACCGCATCTGCAACGACTGCATGAAGG